>Ga0307372_10000521_pt1 | contig 68899 bp, 59 predicted proteins | sample OX1MG_FD_202533 | JGI IMG/M metagenome (GOLD analysis project Ga0307372, IMG submission 202533) | Soil microbial communities from Risofladan, Vaasa, Finland - OX-1 | ecosystem: Environmental > Terrestrial > Soil > Coastal area > Acid sulfate soil | place: Finland: Risofladan, Vaasa | collected... | reverse complement strand
GCGCGCGTCAGGCGAGCGCGCGGATCCCGCGCCTTGCGAGCTGCGCGGCCACGATGAGCCGCTGGATCTCGCTCGTGCCCTCCCAGATCCGCTCCACGCGCAGCTCGCGGTAGAAGCGCTCCGCAACGTTCTCGCGCATGTAGCCGCGTCCGCCGAAGATCTGCACGGCGCGGTCCGCGACGCGGTTGGCCATCTCGGACGCGTAGAGCTTGGCCATGGAGGCCTGGGCGTGCTGGATCTTGCGGTCCCTGCCCTCGTCGACGCCCCGCGCAGCTTCGTAGAGGAGCGCGCGTGCGGCGAAGAGCTCGGTCGCGCTGTCGGCGAGCATGGCCTGGATCAGCTGGTGGCCGATGAGCGGTCCGTCCGAGACGGTCCGCTCGGCCGCGAAGTCGGTTGCTTCCTCGATGAGGCGCTCGGCCGCTCCCAGGCATCGCGCCGCCACCATGAACCGCTCGAAGCGGAACCACTCGTACGCGTACTCCATCCCGCTGCCTTCGTCGCCCACGAGGTGCGTCGTCGGCACGATCACCCCCTCGAACGCCACGATGGGGTGGTGGTGGGCGATCGTGTGCGAGTACGCCGGCACCCGGACCACCCGCACCCCGTCGGAGGGGAGGTCCACCACGAACATCGCATGCGAGCCCGCATGGGGCCCGTCCGTGAGCACGGCCTGGAAGAAGGCGTAGGTCGCCTCGTTGTACGAGGTCACGTGCCACTTCACGCCGTCGAGCACGTAGCCGTCGCCCACGCGCCGTGCCGTCGCCTGGAGCTGGGACACGTCCGAGCCCGCCCTCTCTTCGGTGATCGCGTAGCACTCGACGGCGTCTCCCCGCACGGTGGGCTCGAGCCAGCGCGCGCACTGGTAGTCGGACGCGACGCCGGCCCACCACTGCGGTGGGGTCGAGAGCATCCACGCCAAGGCGTTGGTGGCCCGCCCGACCTGCTCTTGGACGAGGACCTGCTGGAGCATCGAGCATCCGCCGCCCCCGAGCTCTCGCGGCATGTTGGTCGCGACGAGGCCCTCCTCGCGCGCTCGCCCCCGCATCGCGGCGTCGACGTCGTCGGGGAGCGTGCCGTCGTGCTCCTCGGCCTCCACCTCGTAGGGGATGAGATCGTCGACGAACGCCCGTGCGCGCGCCTTGAGCTCGAGATCGGCTTGCGACAACCCGTACACGGTCCCTCCGGGCAACAAGTTTGACTGACGGTTCAGTCTATGACAGGGTGCAGCGTGCGCGCAGCGGAGGTGGCAGACGCCGTCGTGATCGGCGGCGGCACCGTCGGCGCCTGGTGCGCGTGGTTCCTCAAGCGCGCCGGGCTCGAGCGCGTCTGCCTGGTCGAGCGCACGCTGCTCGGCCGCGGGGCGTCGAGCCGTGCCGCCGGGATGGTGCGCGCCCAGGGGGGCACCCCGTGGGCCGTGCGGCTCGGAATGTGGAGCCGGGACTTCTACCGGACCCAGCACGAGGCCATCGGGGTCGACTCCGGCTTCGTGGCGCAGGGCTACCTGATGCCGGCCTTCTCCGCGGCAGAGGTCGAGGCCGGAAGGGCGCGGGTCGCCATGCAGGCGGCGGAGGGCCTCGACGTCTCGTGGCTCAGCGTCGACGAAGCGGACCACCTCGTGCCGGCGATGGCGCCGGGCCGCCACCTCGGAGGCTCGTACGCACCCGGTGACGGGTACATCGACCCACCGCGCAACGTCGCCGCCTACACCGCCGCGTGCCTCCGTGACGGGGTCGACGTGCGCGAGGGCGCCGAGTTCCTCGGCCTGGCGACGACGGACGACGGCCGTCTCCGTGCGGTCGAGACGTCGGACGGTCCCGTGGCGACCGAGCGGGTCGTGCTGACCGGCGGCCCGGAGCTCGCCGACGTGGGCCGCCGCGCCGGCACCCGAGTGCACGCCGGCGGCGCCCGTCACCAGGTGGCCGTCACCGAGCCGGACCCCCGCCTCGCACCGGACCGGGTGAGGATGGCGTTCGATCTCGCCGGGGGCATCTACTGGCGACCCGAGGACGGCGGCCTCCTGTTCGGTATGAGCAACCCGGACGAGCCACCCGGGCCTGCTCGGGACGTCGACTGGGCGTACCTCGACAAGGTCAAGCGGCGCCTGGCCGAGCTGCTCCCCGCGACCGACGGCCTGGGCCTGCGCCGCGTCTGGGCGGCCACGATCGACTACACGCCCGACCACCTGCCGATCCTCGGCCCCGCCCTCGACACGGACGGCGCGGCGATGGCGGGGGTCACCGTCGCGTCCGCGGGCGGCCACGGCATGATGTGGGGCCCGGCGGTGGCCCGTGTCGCCGCCGACCTGGCGCTGGAGGGGTCGTCGCCGGTGCTCGACGTCGCATCCCTCGGCCTGGACCGCTTCGACCGCGAGGGCCGCAGTCGTCTGACACCTGATCCGATCGCGCTTCCCTTCCCTGAAAGGACCACACCACAATGACCGACGTCCACGACCACGCATCCGTGTCGACCCCCGCCTTCGAGGACGCGGCGAACCGCCAGGACCTCGAGGACTGGGGACCGCTCGAGGAGGCGACGGGTGCCGAGATGCAGACGTCCGGCCTCACCCTCTGGCAGGGCGACGGCGGCGCGGAGACCGGGATCTGGGAGTGCACGCCCGGACCGTCGCGCTGGAAGCTCGAGACCAACGAGCTCGTGCACGTCCTCAAGGGCTCGATGACCGTCACCGCCGACGGCGGGGAGCCGACGGAGGTGGGTGCGGGCGACGTGGTCATGTTCCCGACGGGCTGGGAAGGTACCTGGGACATCCACGAGACGCTCCGGAAGGTCTACGCGATCTTCTGAGCGCCTACTTCCGCCGCGCCTACTTCCGCCGCTCGACGAGCACGTCGAGCGCGACAGCCCCCGTCGCCGAGCACCTGAGCGGGTTCACCTCCACCGCGCCGAGGTGGTCGCCGAGCTCCATAGCTATCGCCGACACCGAGACCACCGCAGCGAGCACCGCGTCGACGTCGGCGGGCGGCGCGCCTCGGTGCCCGTCGAGCAGCGCCCGCGCCCGCAGCCGGTCCACCATGCGCCTGGCGCCGTCGAGGTCGACGGGAGGCAGCGCGACCACGCGCTCGGCGAGCAGCTCGACGAGGGTCCCGCCGGCGCCGACCACGACGAGAGGGCCGAGCAACGGGTCCCGATAGGTGCCGACCGCGAGCTCCACGCCGGGCGTCGCCGTCGGTGACACGGTGGCCAAGGGGCCGAGCCGCGCCGAGAGATCGAGGTAGGCCGCCTCGACCTGCGGCGGCGAGCGGAGGTCGAGGACGACCCCTCCGACGTCGGACTTATGGGGGACATCGGGCATCGCCGTCTTGAGGACCACCGGGTAACCGAGACGCTCTGCGGCGAGACGCGCCGCATCGACGGAGTCGACCAACTCCGACGCGAGGACGGCGACGCCGTAGTCCGCGAGCAGGTGCGCGCCGAGGGACGCCGGGGTCGCCCCGCCGGTGTCGAGGCGCGCGCGCCAACGCGCCTGTCGCTCGACGTCCACCTCGCTCCGCTCCGCCGCCGGCCGGTCGAGGTGGTCGCGCAGCTCGAGGAGGTTGCGAAGTGCACGGAGCCCCGACCGCGTGCCCTCGAGGACCGGGACGCCCCGGTCGCGCAGCTCGCGAGCCGCCGCGCGGTCGAGCGCGCTCGGCACGTGGTTCACGACGCACATCGGCGTTCCCGTCGCGGCGCTCTTCGACCACGCGGCGCGCAGCGCCGCGCGGTAGGACTCGTCACCGTCGAATTCGGGGACGAGGTCGACCGCGAGCGCCACGGCGTCGACGAGCTCGTCGTTCGCGAGGGCCAGCAGCGACTCGGTGAAGAGCGACTCGGTCGATCTCCCGCTCCCCCAGACGTCGAGTGGGTTGTCCACGACGAGGCCCGGATCGAGCACGGCGGAGAGGCGCTGATACGTCGACGGTCCGATCTCGGCGAACGGCACCCCCTCGGCGGCCGCCACGTCGACCAGGAGCGCCCGCTCGGCGCCCGAGTCGAGCACCGCCGCGATGCCGTGACGAGCGCCGGCGGCGCCTGACCGTGACGGCGCCCGCCTGCGCGAGCAGAGGAGCTCGACCGTGTCGCACAGCTCGCCGAGATCGAGGACGCGCAGCATCCCGAACCGGTCGGAGAGCGCCTCCCACGCGGCCTCGCTCCCCGCGAGCGCGCCCGAGTGCGCCGCCACCATCGGCCCGCCCCGCGCCGAGGACCCGACGGCGAGGGTGACCACCGGAACCCCCGCCGACGCTGCCCTCGCGAGCACCCCTTGGAAGGCGACCGGGTCGCGCAGCGTCTCGAGGACCAAGGCGACCACCTCGGTCTCGGGAAGGCCGAGCGCGTAGTCGACGTACGCGGCCGCGGACGTCACCAGCTCCTGGCCGGAAGAGACGGCCAAGGACCAACCGAAGGCGCGGTCCGCACGCAACAGGGCGGAGAACGCCGATCCGGAGTGGGTCACGAGCGCGACGGGGCCCGGGGGCAGGGGAGCGGGCTCGAGGTACCCGATCGCCCGGACGGCGCCCGAGACGAAGCCCATGCACGCGCCGCCGCAGATGGCCATCCCCGCCGCATCGGCGACCGCGGCGAGCCGACGGCGGAGGCCGTTGGGGTCGTCGGGCGGACCCGCCACCGCCCCGAAGATCACCCCGGCGCGATCTCCGCGGCGCGCGGCCGCGGTGAGCGCGCCTTCGAGGCGCTCGTCGGCGACGGCGAAGAGCACGAGGTCGACCGGCCCGTCGATCTCCTCGAGGTCGCCGAGGACGGTGAGGCCGTGGATGGACGCGCCGGACCGCCGCGGGTTCACGAGATGGACCTCGGGGTGCATCGGGCTGCGCTGGAGCTCGACGAGTGCCCGGTATGCGAGGCTCTCGGGTCGTGCGGACGCGCCGAGGAGCGCGACCGAGCGCGCTTCGAGCATCGCGACGAGCGCCGGGCGCCCGCGCGCGTCCGGCGCCTCGGGGACGGTCAAACCCGCGAGGAGCTCGCCCCGCGCCAGGGCCGGCGCCGCGACCGGCCGTCGGCGATCGCGGCCCGTGCGGCCTGCCAGCCCGGGATCCCGCACACCCCGCCGCCGGCGTGGGTCGCGGAGCTCGCGTAGTAGAGGCCCGCGACCGGGGTGCGGTAGTCGCAGTAGCCGGGCGCCGGCCGCATGTGGAACAGCTGCTCCACCGACAGCTCGCCGTGGAAGATGTTCCCGCCGATCAGTCCGTAGGTGTGCTCGAGCTCGTACGGGCTCACGATGTCGCGGTGCAGGATGGACGCCTTGAAGTTCGGCGCGAGCTGGTCGTACTCGTCGATCAGCCGGTCGGCGTACGCCTCGAGCTCCGCGGTGTGCGGCTCGTCGCACCATGTCTCGGGCACCCACTGGGTGAACAGCGACATGACGTGCACGCCCTCGGGGGCGAGCGTCTTGTCGAACGTGGTGGGGATCACCGAGTCCGAGAAGGGGCGCGCGGCCGGCCGGCCCTCCCTGGCGTCGAGGAAGGCGCGCTCGATGTACTCGAGGGAGGGTGCCATCTCCACCGAGCCCGTGTGGTGCGGCTGCTGCTGGGTGCCCGGGTCGGCCACGAAGTCGGGGAGCTCGGAGAGGGCGAGGTTGATCTTCACCACGCCGCTCCGGGTCTTCCAGTGCTCGACGTCGGTGACGAACTGGACCGGGAGGTTCGCCGCTCCGACATGGTCGAGGAACGCCGTGCGGGGGTGCAGCGTGGTCACCACGACCGGCGCGTGCACCTCGTCGCCGTTCTCGAGCACGACCCCGACGGCACGCTGTCCCCGCACGATCGTGCGCGCGACGCGCGCATCGGTGCGGATCTGCGCGCCGAAGCTCTCCGCCGCGCGCCGAATGGCGTCGGCCACCGCGCCCATCCCCCCCTCCGGGAAGCCCCAGCTCCCCAGGTGGCCGTCGCCGACGTCGCCGATGGAGTGATGGGCCATGACGTAGGCGGTGCCGGGCTCGCACGGTCCAGCCCAGGTCCCGATCACCCCGTTGACCGCGATGGGCGCCTTCACCTGCCACGACTCGAACCAGTCGTCGAGGAGGTCCGCGATCGACATCGTCATGAGCCGCGTCGCGTCGCCGACGGTCCGGACGTCCACGCCACGGTGCCGCCAGGCCATCTTCAACAGGTCGACCAGGTCGCCGGGCCGCTTCGAGCCGATCTTCGGGGGCACCTCGAGGAGCATCGGCCCGAGCACGTCCGCGAGACCGGCGAGCCAGGCGTCCCACTTCGGCATGGCCTCGGCGTCGCGCTTGGAGAACTTGGCGATCTCCTCGTAGTTCTTGGCGGCGTCGTCCGACCAGATCTTGATCGACGTCCCGTCGGGGAACGCCTGGTAGTAGGGGCCCATGGGAAAGACCTTGTAGCCGTGGCGCTCGAGCGACAGGTCGCGCATGATCGTCGGGGGCATGAGGCTCATGACGTAGGAGAGGCGCGTGACGTTGATCTCCGGCGCGTCCGGCCATGGGGCGTCGGTCGCCGCGGCGCCTCCGGTCTTGTGCCGGCCTTCGAGGACCACGGTCCGCATGCCCGCCCGTGCGAGGTAGGCCGCCGCGACCAGTCCGTTGTGTCCGCCGCCCACCACGACGGCGTCGTAGTCGTTCCGCACTGCCCCTCCCGTTCCGGGCCCGCGCCGGCGCACCGAGGGGCGGCCGGCGGCATGTTTGACTGATCGTTCAGTCTAATTCTGCTTGCTATGGTGCACAAGTGACGACCGGCGCGGAGGAGCCCCGAAGGGTCCAGATGCTCACGGCCGCGCTGGAGGTGGTCGTCGAACGCGGCTTCGCCGAGACCCGGATCTCCGACGTCGCCGTGCGCGCCGGGGTGAGTCCCGCCCTCGTCATCTACTACTTCAAGACGAAGGACAACCTCCTCGCGGATGCGATGCGCTGGTCAGAGGACGCGTGGTACGCGGAGATGGCGGCGCGCACCTCCGCGCTGCCCACCGGCGCCGCGCGGCTCGAAGAGGTCGTGTCGATGTCGTGCCTGCCCGGCACGTCCGGGCCCACCGAGGAGTCCTGGGCGGTCTGGCTTGACCTGTGGGCACAGGCCCTGCGCAACCCGGTGGTGCGGGCCGTGCGCGAGGAGTTCGACGAGCACTTCCGCCAGACGATCCGCGACATCGTCCGGTTCGGCCAGGAGCGCGGGGAGTTCGCGGCGGTGGACGGCGACGACTTCGCCGTCGGGTTCAGCGCGGTCCTCGACGGGCTCGCCATCCAGATCGCGCTCGGCGACCCCGTCGTCGACGCGCATCGCGCGTTCACCCTCGCGATGCACCTCGCGGCGCAACAGCTCGGCTTCGACTGGGAGAGCCCGCGAAAGGGCGGTGGGCGCCGGGGCAAGGCGCGGAGCGTGGCGCGGAGCGTGGCGCGCTGACGCGACCCGGGCGCGGCCGGCGCCGGCTCTCGCTCAGTGCGTCTTGTACCAGCGCATCGGCAGCATTGTGCCGTACGGGCTCAGTGCCCATCCCTTGAGTGTGCGCTTCACGACGGCGACGAGGTCCTGAAGTGGCCACCACAGCGACGCGACGTTCTTCGAGAGGTAGTTCTCGTCCGCGTACAGCGTGCCGAACCCGGCCTTCGAGTCGGCCGCGTCGATGAGGCGCTGGGCCGTGGCTGTGAAGTACCCGCCGGCCCAGTAGTTCCCCTTGCCGAACTGGTTGTCGCCGGTCGGGACGTTCTGGTACTGGCCGTAGTTCCACATGTAGCCGGAGTACCCGGCGATCCCGTACTTGCACGGCGGTGTTGTGGGGCACACCCCCGCGATCGACGCCAGCGTGTTGTACGGCTCCCCCCGCAGCGAGATGTCGAACCCGGCCTTCTTCGCCGCCGTCCCGAACGCGGAGACCTCCTGGACGAAGGCTGTTGTGCCGGTCTCGTATATGAAGGGGAAGCTGAGCGTGCGCCCCTTCGCGATGCCCGTCCCGCAGTCGTGCAGGCCCTTCCCGGCGTGCCTGCAGACCTCGACGCCGTTCGAGTTCTTGGTCCAGCCGTGCTTGGTGAGGAGCCTGGTGGCCGCCGTGACGCTGTAGGGATACGGGTCCTTGCGCAGGGCGGGGCTCACGTACTTGGAGCCCGGGTAGGTCGAGACCACGCCGTAGTCGGGAATGCCGTAGCCGCGGAGCGCCTTGGAGATGTAGAGGTGCTGTGTCACGAGGTGCTGGAGCGCCTGGCGGATGTAGAGCTGCTTGACGAGCGGCCCCCATGTCTTCGACGAGTACCCGAACTCCATGTCCTCGTTGTAGAAGAGCTTCCACGGCACGATGCGGTAGCCGTGGCTCTTGAAGTAGGAGGCTTCCGAGAGACTGCTCAGGGGCAGGAGGCCGAATGTGATCCCGCCGGCCCGCAGGGCGTTGACCTCTGCCGTGCCTGTTGTGAAGACCACGATCTTGTACCCCGCGAGGCGCGGGGGTGTCGGACCGCTGTAGTGCGTGTTGGCCACCATCGACGTGGTGTACGTGACCGGGTCGTACGTCGAGATCACCCACGGCCCGTCGACGGTCTTCCAGAGCGGGTTGCTCGCGTAGGTCCTCCGGGCTTTCGCCTGCGAGAACAGGAAGTGGAAGACCCCCTTGGCGCCCGACGGCGTCGCAGCCGCGCCGTTGACCGCACATGTCGCGCACGTCTTGTCCCATGCCTGCTCTGGCAGGGGGTAGATCCACGTCAGCTGGTTGCCGGTGAACCAGGTGGGGTTGTAGGCGTGGTTCAGGTGGAGGACGAACGTGGAGGCGTCGGGATAGGTGACGCTCGAGATGTCGTCGGGGAGCTCGCCCGGGAGGTAGTCACCGAGCGCGTGCTTGTTGGCGTCCTCGAGCTCGAAGAAGAACTTCACGTCTGTCGACGTCACCTTGGTGCCGTCGGACCACGTGAAGTCGGGGTTCATGTGGACGGTCACCACGGTGTCGTTTGTGGAGTAGACCGGGGCCTGGCCGATCGAGAGCTTGTAGTCGATGCCGGTCGTCGCCGTGTACCCGACCGAGTAGAGGGGCAGCCAGCTCCCCTCGAGCACGTCCCAGTTCCACACCTCGTTGCCGGCCTGGTTCAGGAGCGGGAGGATCCACGTGAAGTCCTCGCCTGTGAGGAGGGCGTAGGTGGCCGTGTTCCCGGAGGCCTTGGAGCTGTGCGGGCTCGCGCCGGCGTCGAGCGGTGCAGCCGCGACGCCGGCCCCCGCCGCCGTCAGGACGCACGTCAGGCCCGCTGCGACCGCCACGGCGCACCGTCGACGTCGTGCGCCCCGGGATCTCGTCGACCGCGTGCTCCTCATCTGCCCCCCTGTCGCGTCCGAGCCGGATCCGGCACCACCGCGGCGCATCGTCGCTACTCGCTGCCGCTCCCTCCGACCGTGTTCGGCCTCTCGCCTCCTCAACTGAACCGTCAGTCAATAGTCAAGCAAGTCTGCTTCCCGCGCGCAACGTCTCGCCCACGGCGACGGCGAAGCGCTCGAAGTTGTCCGCGAACCGGTCAGCGTCGTCCGTTCCGTGCTGCACCGACAGCATCCACTGCTCGGTTTTCCCCCACGGGGGCAGGAAGACCCCGTGGTTGTGCTGGACCAGCCAGTGCAGGTGATTGAAGCGGTCGTCGACTCGGAGGAAGTCCCGGTAATTGCGCACGGGCGACGTCGCAAAGGTGACGCACCCCTTGGCGCCGATCGACACGAGGTGCGCGGGGAGCCCGTGGCGGTCGATCGACGCGGTCACCGCCTGCCCGATGCGGGCGCGAAGCGTGGCGATGTGGTCGTAGGCGGCCTCGGTCGCGACGTGCTCGAGCACGGCGCGGCTGGCGGCCATCGAGAGCGGGTTGCCGTTGAAGGTGCCGACCATCTCGTAGTCGCCGGTGGCCACGTGCGTCATCACCTCGGCCGTCGCCCCCACCGCGCCCGTGATGAGGCCGCCGCCGAGCGATTTCGCCAGGCAGACGATGTCGGGGGAGACCCCGAAGAGACCGGTGGCGCCGCCGGGCCCGACCGTGAGGCCCGTCTTCACTTCGTCGAAGCACAGCAGTGCGCCGTGGTCGTGGAGGAGCGACCGGAGCCCCTCGAGGTAGCCGCCGGCGGGGGAGACGATCCCGGCGTTCATCATGATCGGTTCGACGATCATCCCGGCGACGCGTCCCCGATGTTCCTCGAGCAGCCGGGCGACGCACTCGAGGTCGTTGTAGGTGGCCACGAGGGTGAGCGAGGTGATGGCCGCGGGGATGCCGCTCGACGCTGCCACCGAGCGGGGGTGCTCGATCGGCCCGAGGTCGTCGTCTTCGTCCGGGGCCACGGAGACCTGCGCCGAGTCGTGGTGCCCGTGGTAGCAGCCCTCCACCTTCACGATCAGGTCACGGCCGGTCACCGCCCGCATCAGGTGGACCGCATCCATGGTGGCCTCGGTGCCCGAGTTCGTGAACCGCCAGAGGGGGAGTCCGAAGCGCCCCGCAAGCTGCTCGGCGACCACGATGGCGTCCTCGTTGGGTTGGGCGAAGTGGGTGCCCTCGCGCACCTGACGGGTGACGGCCTCGACGATGGCGGGGTGCGCATGGCCCGCGAGGCCGGCGCCGTAGCCGCCGTGGAGGTCGACGTACTCGTTGCCGTCGACATCGACGATCTTCGAGCCGTGGCCACGCGCGATGAACACGGGTTGCGGTCGCGTGATCTGCCAGCTGCTGGTGACGCCGCCGGCGAGGCTTGCGAGTGCCCGGGCGTGGAGGGCGTGCGACCTTGGCTGCCGGGCGACGAACGCCCGTTCCTGCTCGTCGGTGAGCTGGTCGATCGTGACATCGCCCGCGGTGGCGGAGCGAGGGGGGGTGCTGTCGAGGAGCACGATGGGACTCCGTTCCCAAGGTCCTGGGGGCCTTGACGGTGTTTGACTGAACATTCAGTCTAGAGGGGCCTCGCCCGGCCCGGCAAGGGCCGCCCCGCAAGAGGGCGCCGGACCTCAGATGGGAGCGACTGTGGCGTAGTCCGCGCGGTCGAGCGGGCCGGCGTTCAGTGTTCCCTTTCCGGTGGGGACCTTCGCGCGTTTCCCGTCGATGCGGATCGTGACCGATTGGATCCCCGGGAGCGCGGTCAGGGTGTAGACGAGCTGCGCCGCGGCGATGACCTGGTCCGCGCCGGCGAGCTTCGTGAACGCGCCGGTGACGTTCACGGTGATGTCTGTTGTGCTGAGGCGCCCGAGCGTGAGCGGCGCCGCGGTCGAGATGGGGCTCTGCCAGTTCTGGGCGGCCTCCGCGGACGTCGGTCCTGCGGTGAGCGCGACGAGGACGCGTCCTGCCGAGACCGGCACCGGGACCTCGCGGCTGACGGCGACCAGGCTCTGCGGGCCGTCCAGGTAGATCGTCACGTACTGCCCCCGACGTGTCGGCGACGTCGTCGGTGGGGACTTGTGGAGCAACCCGAACGGCACCTGCTTGGGGCTCACCCGCGTGGGTGACGCGTTCACGGCCAGCCCGCACGCCGAGACGAGCACCGAGAAGACCGCCACCCACACCAGAGACGCTGCCCGGCGGGACGACGGCCGCCGTGCCGGCCCGGTCACCCCGTCACCACGGGGAGCTGGACGCTGATCCGGGTACCGCCGGCGGGACTCTGCTCGATGCGGACGGTCCCGGCGTGCGCCTTCACATGCTCGGCCACGAGTGCGAGGCCCAGACCGGATCCCGCCGTGTCCCCGCGCTTGCCCGACGCCGCCCCGCGGTAGAAGCGGTCGAAGACGCGATCGCGATCGGCGAGCGGGATTCCCGGGCCCGCATCGTCGACGGAGATGGTGGCCCAGGTGCCGTCGGGGCGTTCGTCGAGGCGGACGTCCACACCAACCGCGCCACCGGCATGTGTTTCCGCGTTGTCGAGCAGATTCAGGATCACCTGTTGCAGGCGGCGCTTGTCGCCGCGCACGAGCGACTCGCGGGCTTCGGGCGTCATCGTGACGGGGATGCCGGGGTCGTAGCCGTCCACGGTGACCTCGACCAGGCCGCCGAGCGGCACGTCGGTGAAGTGGAGGACTGCCGCGCCGGCGTCGATGCTCGCGATCTCGAGCAGCTCCTGCACCATCGTCGAGAAGCGGTCGACCTCGACGTGCAAGGTGTCGACGGCCTTCACCCCGCCCGCAGGGAGCTGGGACTTGTACGAGTCGAGCAGCTCGACGGACGCGCCGATCGTGGTGAGGGGTGAGCGCAGCTCGTGGGTGACGTCGGAGGCGAAGCGCGCGTCACGTTCGATGCGGTCCTGGAGGGCCGTCACCATGCCGTTGAACGATGTCACGAGCGGCTGGAGGTCGGGGTCGGCGGGGACGCGACGATCCAGGGTCCCCCCTGCGATCTCGGTCGCGGCATCGACCACTTCGGTCAGCGGTCGTACCAGCCGCCGGCTGAGCAGCCACCCCGCGAGCGCGCCGCCCACCGTGGTGGCGATCGCCACCGTCGTGAGCACCGTCCCGAGCACCTGGAGCGTGGATGCGAGGTCTGTGAGCGGGTGCTCCTCGAAGTACGCCACGTTGATCGAGGGGATGGGAACGCCGACGACCAGCGTGAGCACCCCGTCGAGCATCACGCGCTGATCGGCGACGTCGCCGCGCACGACCGTCCGGCTGAGGTCCTTCGGGATGGCCGTGCCGCTGACCGTGGCGGAGCTCGAGTACCACAGTCCCTGCCGGTAGATGAACGCGTGCACCCCGTTCTCGGGCGCGACGGCGGACAGCGCCCCTGCGATCTTGGCGGAGGGGGCGCCGAGCTCGAGCTTGACGAGCCTGGCATTGACGAACGTCTGGTGCAGGATGCTCTTCGTCCGCTGGGAGACCAGTTGGCGCCGGACGAAGTAGAAGGTGCTGATCGCCAGGACGGCGGAGACCAGGGCGGCACCGATCGAGAAGGTGAGGATGACACGCGCCTGCAGCCCGAACCGCCGCCGGCGGCTGCCCGCGCTCACGGGACGAGCTTGTAGCCGAGGCCCCGGACGGTGACGATGAGTTCGGGGTTAGAAGGATCTCGCTCGATCTTCGTCCGCAACCCGCTGATGTGGTAGTCGACGAGCCGATCGTCGCCGAAGAAGTCGTAGCCCCAGACCCGTTCGAGGAGCTGGGCGCGCGAGACCACCCAGCCGGGCGTGTCCGCGAGCTCGCACAGCACCCGGAACTGCGTGAGGGTCAGGGGCACCTCCTCGCCGCCTCTGCGTACCACCCCGGCTTCGCGGTGGAGCTCGATGTCACCGAACCGCTGCGCGCGGTCTTCGGGGGCCGTCGCCGTGTTGCCCCGGCGCAGCAAGGCACGGATCCGCGCGGAGAGCTCCTTTGCGACCACGGGCTTCACGACGTAGTCGTCCGCCCCGGCCTCGAGACCCGCGACCACGTCGTGGGTGTCGCCACTGGCGGTGACCATGGCGATCGGGACGTTGGTCGAGCGCCGGATCGCCCGGGTGACCTCGAAGCCGTCCATGTCGGGCAGTCGGAGGTCGACCAGCACCATGTCCGCGCCGCCCTCTTCGAGCCGGCGGAGTCCCTCCTCGCCGCTACGGGCTTCGACGACCTCGTAGCCCTCCTGCTGGAGCGACAGGGCCAGGACCCCCCGCATGTGGTCATCGTCCTCGATGAACAGGATCCGGCGAGCCACCCCTCGTCCCACCTCCGGTCTGTGCGTGCGCGTCCGTGCGTGCGCGTCTGTTGGCCATCGCGACGGAAGGCGGCGAGCCCGTCGCCCGCCGCTTCCCCACGAGTCTCGCCGAGTCTGGCCGGACCGCGGGGGAACCTTTCGTCAGTGCAACGATTGTAACTCGATTGTAACGCCCGGCACGAGGGATTCCAGACCCCTCCTGCGACGCTGCTCGTCGTCAAGCACGTCGACGTGAGGAGCGCAGGCATGACGTGGGTGCAGGGGAGGGCTCGGGTGAAGTCGGAAGAGGAGCCGACCGGACTGATGGTCGTGCCGCCGGACGCCTCCGCGGCGGAGCTCGGCGGTGCACGGTCCCGAACGAACTGGGGGAGGGGAGCCTTCGCGGCGCTCATCGCCGCGGCCCTCGCGCTCGGGGCCGGTGGCATGGCGCTCGGCGTCATCGCCCTCGTTCGAGCGCCTGCGCCCTCCCACGGCCTTGTCGGGCCAGCCGGACCCCAAGGTGCCCAGGGGACCCAAGGCCCGCAGGGGGTCCAAGGCCTGGTAGGCCCGCAAGGGCCTGCCGGGCCCTCGGGCCCGGAGGGCGCGACCGGTCCGGCCGGGCCCGCAGGTGCCCGAGGTCCGGCCGGAAAGGCCGGAGCTCCCGGAACGATCGCCGCAAGCACGGTGGTGGACGCTTCGACGCTGAAGACCGGGGCGGACCCCGTCACCGGGACCACGTTGAGCGCCGTGACGTCGTGCCCGTCCGGCCAGGTGGTGCTCGGAGGGGGCGGCCGCGTGAATGCGACGGAGCCGAAGAAGTCGTCGTCGGCCACTGCCGCCTCGTCGTCGGCCACAGCCGCCGGCACGACGTCGTCGGGCGGCTCGACACGAAGGGGCTCCGGTTCCACAGGTACGGGTGCAGGTGCCGCGAAGCAGGGGACCGTCGCGCTCGAGTCCTCCTACCCGGTCACCAACGGCTGGCGGAGCATCGCTGTCGTCTCGAGCACGCTCACGGGCGGTGAGGTGATGACCCTTCAGCCCTACGTCCTCTGCGGGAAGAAGTAGCCCCAGCGGCCGAACACGTCGCTCGGACCGCCTCATCCGATGGGTCCGGTCGGTGCCTTCCCGGTACGGCCCGCGAGTCGCCCCGCTTCAAGAGCTTGCCGGAGGGGTTGCGCCCGAGGGAGTCGGTGAAGTCGACCGATTTCGGGCACTTGTAGCCCGCAAGCCGTTCCCTGCAGGCGGCGATGAGAGCAGCAGGGTTCACAACAGGTTGTCGTTGGTCTGGCGCACCGGTCGTGGAGATGGGCGAAGGTGCGTAGGTCGCCGCCGCACTCGATGGCGACGGCGTCGGGGCGCAGCCGCGCGTGGACGCGGATGTCGTCCGCCGGGCAGCGGATTCCAGGATCGAGCGACGTGCGCGCGTCGGGGCGCCCCGCCGGAGGGGTGGGCTCCGTGTCGCGCATCGTCGGACCAAACGTAGTTCGGCAACGCGCGCTATCGTCCGCCTCGAGCGGCAAGGTCCGAGCGGTGGAGGCGTGGGTGCCCAAAGACGCCGTAACGCTGCGGGAAGTGGCGGAGGCCGCCCGGGTGCATCCGGGGACGGCCTCCCGCGCGTTGAACGACGGAACCCGCGCGCTCGTCCGCCCCGAGACGGTCGAGCGTGTGCTCGCCGCCGCCAACCAGCTCGGGTACAAGCCGAACCTCCTGGCGCGCAGCTTCAAGACCCGCAGGACCAACTCGGTCGGGATCGTCCTCCCGGACATCAACAATCCTCTCTTCCCGCCCATGGTCCGTGGTCTCGAGGACCGCCTCTTCCAGAACGGCTACGTCGCACTGCTCGCCAACACGGAGAACAACCCCGACCGCCAGCGCCGGATCTTCGAGGGCATGGCGGACCGTCGGGTGGACGGGCTCGTCCTCGCCACGGCGCACCGGCACGACCTGAGCGTCGCCGAGCTCGCGGAGACGGGCATCCCGATCGTGCTCCTCAACCGGGTGGTCGAGGGCGGAAGGTTCTCCTCCGTCTCGGTGGACGACGCGGAGGGGATCCGCTTGGTCGTCGGGCACTTGCGGGGACTGGGCCACGAACGCGTCGGCCACGTGGCGGGTCCCCAGTCGATGTCGACGGGCCACGCGAGGTACCAGGGCTTCCTCGCGTCGATGGAGGAGACGGGCCTGCCCGTCGATCCCCGGTGCGTGGTGTTCGCGGATGCCTTCTCGATCGCGGAGGGTGAACGGTGCGCGAAGGAGCTGCTCGCCTCGCGGTCTGACCGCCCGAGCGCGATCATCGCCGGGAACGACATGCTTGCGCTCGGCTGCTACTCGGCCCTCGAGCGGGCCGGCCTCGCGTGCCCCAGCGACGTCTCGATCGTCGGGTTCAACGACATGCCGTTCATCGACCGGCTGAGCCCGCCGCTCACGACGGTCCGGATCCCGCACTACGAGCTGGGCGTGCACGCAGCTGAGCTGCTCTTGTGGCGACTGCGCGACCCCGAGACGCCCGTGCAGACGGTGCATCTCGCCCCGCACCTCGTCGAGCGCGGGTCGACCGCATCCGCACGGCGCCCCGCCGCCTCGCCGGGGCTCGGGTCCGGCGTCGTGCCGGCGCCGCAGAGCAGCATGTGACGCCGTCGCTCACGTTGCACCAGCGGTGACGCGGCGTCGGCTCCCGGCCTCCTCGGCCGCCTCGGCCGCCTGCCTCGACAGCGCGACACGATCGTTGTCCGGCGGAACCCTTGACAAGGAGACCCGTCACTCCGCAGACTGGCGGTGATGCAATCGGTTGCGAAGGCAACCGTCGGGGGGTCCCTCGGTTGGATCGGCACCGGCCGGATGGGGGGCGCGATGGCAGCCCGGCTCCTTTCCGCTGGGTTCGACCTGGCGGTCTACAACCGGACGAGGGAGAAGACCGCGCCGCTCGCAGCGGACGGGGCGGTCGTGGTGGACGCCGTCTGCGACCTGGGGCGACGGGACGTCGTCTTCATCACCGTGGCGTCGTCGGACGACCTTCTCGGCGTGTTGCAGGGGGACCGGGGCCTGCTCGGGGGGGACTCGGTGCCGACCGTCGTGGTCGACTGCTCGACCGTGTCCCAGGAAGCCAGCGCCACGGCGCGGGCCCTCGCCGAGGCCCGGGGCGCGGCGTTCCTGGCCGCTCCGGTGAGCGGCAACCCCAAGGTGGCACGTGCCGGCCGGCTCACCATGGCCGTCTCCGGGCCGAAGGACGTCTTCGACGCCACCTACCCGTACCTGACGACGGTCGCCCGGGAGGCCGCCTACGTCGGGAGCGGCGACGTGGCCCGATTGGTGAAGCTGTGCCACAACTTGCTCCTCGGTGTCGTGATCCAGTCGCTCGTCGAGGTCACGGTCCTCGCCGAGAAGGGCGGCGTTCGGCGGAGCGACCTGCTCGCCTTTCTGAACGACTCGGTGATGGGCTCGATGTTCACCGGCTACAAGACGCCGGCCCTCGTCAACCTGGACTTCGCACCGACCTTCACCACCCGCCTGCTCCACAAGGACTTCGATCTCGGCCTGGACGCGGCTCGTCTTCTGGAGGCTCCCATGCCCGTGGCGGCACTCGTACGCGAGCTCCTCCAGGGCGCGATCGGCGAGGGCATCGGGGACCTGGACTTTGCGGCGTTGCTCCAGCTCACCGCTCGAGGCGCCGGCCTCGATCTTCACAGCGAGGAGGCGGCGGTGAGCGACGGCTTGTCGGCACCGCCCCGGGCGGTGGAGGCCGCGGACGGTCACGGAAGTGGAACGGCCGACGAAGGCCGAGGACGCGCGGCGATGGACCAAGGACGGCCAGAGCGCGTGTAGGTGCAGGGGGGATCCGGCCGGCGATGCCCTTCGTGCATCCCGAACGTCGCCGGAGACACGAAGCTGAACAAGGGAGGGACCATGAGAATGAGAAGAGCGACGGACGGGGGAGGAGCCGCCGTGCACGTGCGGTCGGCGGTCGCCCGTGCCGGGATCGCCGGCGCGCTCGTCGCGGGAACGGTGCTCGCCGCGTGGAGCGGCACGTCCGGTGCCGCGCAGGCGCACCACAAGAAGAAGCTCGGGTCGCCGGTCGTGGTCGGCGCCTCGCTCTCCTTGTCCGGGGACTTCTCGACAGACGGCCAGGCGTTCGACCGCGGGTACCACCTGTGGCAGGCGTGGCAGAACGCGCACGGGGGCCTGCTCGGCCACAAGATCGTGCTCAAGATCCTGTCCGACAAGTCCACACCGACACAGGCCGCGACGAACTACAACACGCTGATCTCTTCGGACCACGCAAAGCTGACCATCGGTCCGTTCTCGTCGCTGCTCACGGTCCCGTCCGCCAAGGCCGCTCACCGTCACGGGTACGCGCTGGTCGAAGGTGCGGGTGGCGCGCCTGCCGTGTTCAAGACAGGACTGAACAACGTCTTCGACGTCTCGTACCCGGTCGCGACAGGGCTAAAGCCGTTCTGCGAGTGGGTCGCGTCCATGCCGAAGGGCACACGGCCGAAGACGGTCGCCTACGCGACGGTGACAACAATCTTCGAGGCGACACAGTTCCCCATCGCGAAGCGGATTCTCGGCAAGGCCGGCGTGAGGACCGTCTACACAAAGACCTTCCCGACAGAGACGACCGACTTCACGCCCATCGCGAGCGGTGTGGTCGGTAGCCACGCCACAATCGTGATCCTCGGGGACACCGCGGTGTCGACGGTCTCGTCCTTCATGTCGAGCTTCGAGGCCGCCCACTTCAACCCGAAGGCGATCATCGCCACCTCCGGGCCGGACCAGGGGGCCGCCTTCCTGAGCGCCGTCGGGACAGCCAACGCAATCGGGGTGATGGTCGAGGGCGGGTGGTACCCGGGCTTCGCGAGCAAGTCCAGCCACGCCCTGGTGCAGCGCTACGTGAAGAAGTACGGCGGCACAGCGTCGGGGGTGAACGCCGACGTCGCCGAGGCCTTCTCGGTCGGCGAGGTGCTGACCCAGGCCGTCAAGGCCACGCACGGCTTCACAAACCAGAAGATCATCCACTACCTGCACAGCAACAAGACGTTCTCCTCGGTGCAGGGCCCGGTGAAGTTCGACAAGGCCGGTGAGAACGTGAAGGGGCTGAACTTCGCCTTCCAGTGGCTCACAAAGACAGGCACGCCGACCTTCGCGCAGGTGCTGCCGACGACAGCGAAGGGCTCCGTCACACCGCTCTACCCGAAGCCGTCCTGGGGAAGCTGAGCAGACGAACCGAAGACAAGACCAGCTGATCGGAAGGAGCTGATCGGGATTGGGCACGCAGCTCGTCCAGGCAGTGGTCGACGGGGTGTTGACCGGCGGCGTGTACGCGCTCATGGCCGCCGGTCTCACCCTGATCTTCGGGGTGCTCGACATCATCAACATCGCTCAGGGGATCTTCGTGGTCCTCGGGGCGTACCTGAGCTACGTCCTGTGGTCCGACCTCGGGATCGATCCGTTCCTCGGGCTGTTGATCACCATCCCGACGCTCTTCTTCGTCGGGGTGGGCGTCGAGTGGGCGTTCATCCGGCGCCTCGGCGAGCGCGACCGGGTGACCATGTCCATCCTGGTCACCTACGCCGTCTCCCTCATCCTCGAGGGCATCTTGGACAACGCGTTCGGCACGAACGTCTTCCAGCTGCGGCCCTCGTACGAGTCGAGCTCGTTCTTCGTGTTCGGCTTCTACCTCCAGCAGATCTACGTGTACGGGTTCGTCCTCGCCGTCGTCCTGCTCGCGGCGATCTACGCGCTCTTGTACCGGTCCCGGTTCGGTGCGAGCGTCCGCGCCTCGCTCCAGGACCGCACCGCCGCCCAGCTGATCGGCGTGAACGTCCGCAGGGTATCGACGATCACCTTCGGCATCGGGACGGCCGTGACGGCGGCGGGCGGCATGGTGTTCGGCGTCACCAACGCCTTCAGCGCGAACAGCGGCGCCGACCTGATCTCCCGGCTGCTCTCGATCGTAATCCTCGGAGGGCTCGGGAGCATCGGCGGAGCCATGGGTGCGGCGGTGCTGATGCTCGTCTTGGAGGACATCGTCGCCACCGTCTGGTCGCCGGTCTGGTCGCCGGTCGTGTACTTCGCCGCGCTGCTGATCGTGCTCTCGATCCGACCGGTCGGGCTGTTCGGCCGGACGGCGGCGAGGGCGCAGTGACGAGGGCGCAGTGACGAGGGCGCAGTGACGAGGGCGCAGTGACGGGGGCGCAGTGACGAGGGCGCAGTGACGGGGGCGCAGTGAGCGGAGCCGCGGGCGAGGAGACGGCGACCGCCGCGCCGCGCCCGATGCCGTCCCCCGGACCACTGCCCACGTCGAACCGGCGCGGCACTGCAGCGAGGTCGGCAAAGGTCGCCTTCTGGCTCGTGATCGCCGGGCTGCTCGTCGCCTTCCCGGCCATCTTCACGAACACAACGGTGACGACCATCGCGGTGTTCTCGATCATCTTCATGTCGGCGGCGACCGCGTGGAACAGCTTCTCGGGCTATTCGGGCTACGTCAGCATCGGCCACGCCGTGTTCTTCGGGGCTGGTGCGTACACCCTCGTCCTCATTGCGGCGGACAACCACTGGACGGGTGGCTACAGCGTCTTCGCGCTCGTGCCGCTCGGAGGCGTCGTCTCGGTGGCCATCGCGGTGCCGTTCGGCCTCGTCGCGCTCCGAACCCGGCGCCACACCTTCGTGGTCGTGACGATCGCGGTGTTCTTCATCTTCCAGCTGCTCGCCTTCAACCTTAAGTTCCTCACCCGCGGCTCCCAGGGGGTGAGCACGCCGACACCACCGTGGTTCGGCTCCGCCTACAACGACCGCTTCTACTACGCGGCACTCTGCGTGCTTGCCGTCGCGGTCCTCATCAGCGTGGCCGTCCGGCGGTCGCGTTTCGGCCTTCAGCTGCTCGCCATCCGCGACGACGAGGACCGCGCGGCCGGGCTGGGGGTCCGCACGACGAGGGTGAAGCTCGTCGCGTTCATGCTGTCGTCGTTTCCGGTCGGGATGGCCGGCGCCGTGTGGGGCTACTTCCTCGGCTCCATCCACCCGCAATTCGCCTTCAACCCGCTCTTCGATCTCTCCGTCGCGATCATGGCGTTCCTCGGAGGGCTCGGGACGATCTCCGGGCCGCTCCTCGGCGCGGCCCTTCTCGAGTCTCTCCAGCAGTACTTCGCCATCCAGTACTCCCAGGACAACCTGTACCTCATCGCCTACGGGGCGCTGTTCCTCGTCGTCATCGTCCTCCTCCCTCGCGGCGTGATCCCGACGGTCGTCGACACCGTCCGCAGTTGGCGGGACCGGGGCGAGGGACTGCGCGGGCGCTCGGCGCTCGTCGGGGGCGCCCGGAGCGCCCAGGGGCCGGCCGGCGGCCTCACCGTCGCCGCCCCGAACGGCGTGCGAGGGGAGGACTGACGTGGCGCTCCTCGAGGCCGACTCGGTCGCGAAGTCGTTCGGGGGCCTGGTCGCCCTCACCGGCTGCTCGCTCGAGGTCGAACAGGGCGAGATCGCCGGCCTGATCGGACCCAACGGGTCCGGCAAGACCACGCTGTTCAACGTGATGACCGGGTATGTGCGGGCGGACAGCGGACGCGTGCGACTGGGGGGGACCGACATCACCGGTGCGAGCCCGGCCAAGGTGTTCGGGCTCGGGCTCGGACGGACGTTCCAGTTGTCGCGGATCTTCGCCAGGCTGAGCGTGCTCGAGAACATGCTCGTGGCCACCCAGCGCCACGAGGGCTGGCTGCGTGGCGTGGTGAAGCGACAGGCGTCGACCGCGGAACAGGGGCGCGCGAGAGAGCTTCTCGAGTTCGTCGGGCTGGACCACCTCGAGCGCCTGCCCGCGGGCAACCTCTCCTACGGTCAGCGCAAGCTCCTCGAGCTCGCCTACCTGCTCGTCGCGGACCCCGTGATCATCCTCCTCGACGAGCCCGCGGGCGGGGTCAACCCGACGCTCATCAACATGATCGCGGACCGGATCCGGGCGCTCAACGCGCAGGGCAAGACGTTTCTCATCGTCGAGCACAACATGGAGTTCGTGATGGGGCTGTGCGACCGCGTGACGGTGATGAACCAGGGCAGGGCGATCGTGTCGGGCACGCCCGACGCGATCCGGGGAGACCCCCGCGTGGTGGATGCGTACCTCGGCGGGGCAGACGAAGACGACGAGCCCGACGACGAGCCGAACGCGGCCGAGCTGGAGGCGGGGCATGGCCTCTCGAGCGTCTGAGCTGGGCGGCGGCTCGGCGCTCGCCCCGGCGGGCGGGCGGGCGTTGCTGGCGTTCCGCGAGGTGTGCGCCGGCTATGGCGGCGCGGACATCTTGCACGAGGTGTCCTTCGACGTCCCCGAGGGCGGGCTCACGTGCGTGGTCGGCCCCAACGGCGCCGGGAAGTCCACGCTCCTCGGCACGGTGAGCGGGATCGTCCGGACCCGCCTCGGGGAGCTCCACTTCCGCGGGAAGCCCCTCCGGAAGGCGTCGCCGAGAGAGCGGCTGGAGCGGGGGATCGTCCAGGTGCCGCAGAACCACAGCCTCTTCCGTGAGATGACGGTCCGCGAGAACGTCGAGCTCGGCGGGTTCATCCTCCGGGACCGGGCGCTCGTGCGGCAGCGCTACGAGCAGATCGCCGAGACCATCCCCGTGGTGGCGCAGCGCGCGAAGGACAAGGCAGGCAGCCTGTCGGGTGGGCAGCAGCGCCTCGTGGAGTTCGCCCGCTGCCTCATGCTCGACCCGGACTTGGTCGTCCTCGACGAGCCGTCGATGGGCCTCGACCCTCGGACCCGGAAGACCGTGTTCGACACCATCCGGACGCTGCACCGCGGCGGCCGGACCATCCTCCTCGTCGAACAGAACGCCCGCGCCGGGCTCCGTCTTGCCACCCACGGCGTCGTGCTGGAGAACGGCCGGGTGCGCCTCGAGGGCTCCGGCCGCGAGGTGCTCGAGCATCCCGAGATCGGCGCGCTCTTCCTCGGTGGCTCTCCGCCACCCGACCTCGGCGTGGACGGCGCCCCACAGTGAGCGCGACCAGCGGCCACGTCCCCGCGTCGGCATAGGCGCCGAGAGCACCCGGAAGGCCGGAAGCCGGCACCGGAAGCCGGCACCGGAAGCCGGCACCGGACGGCGGCACGGGAAGCCGGCACCGGACGGCGGCGCGGCGCGGCTCAACCGGCGGGCGGCGTCGCCGTGAGGCGATCGGCCATCCAGTCCGCGAAGTGCGAGCGTGAGGCGAACGCGTGATTGGTCACGCCGTGGTTCCCGTCGGCGACCATGACGAGCTCGGCGCCCGGTGCCTCCGCAGCCAGCCGCTCGGCGTGCGCCGGACCGACGATTCGGTCCTGGCCACCGTGCACGACGAGCAGCGGCTTCGTGATGCGGGCGGCGGCGTCCTCGAGGCTGAGGCGCGCGGCGAAGGCGCGCGCGGCGTGGTCGTCTACCGAACGGGACCGGTGCCGGAGCGTGTCGCGGGTCATCGGCGGGAGCTCGTCCCAGCCGAGGTCGAACCGGTAGGGGCCGGCGAGGTCCACCCCGGCGCTGAAGCGGTCCTCGAACGCCATCGCACGTGCGGCGTAGTAACCGCCGAGGCTGACCCCGAACATCCCCGCCCGCGAGGCGTCGACCTCGCGGAGCCCGGCGCAGAAGTCGAGCGCGGCGCTCGCCACGTGCTCGTAGGCGGGCTCGATCGCGAGCTCGTACTCGCTCTCACCCTGGCCCGGGCCGTCGAGCGCCAGCGTGGCCATCCCCCGATCGCAGAAGTACTCGGCCGTCGCCTGCAGCTCCTCTTTCACCGAGTCGAGGCCCGGCGCCATCACGACCACCGGCGGAGGCAGCTCGGTGCGCGGCACGCGAAGGTACGCGGGCAGCTCGGCGCCGCCGTAGGGGACCAGCACCCGGGTGCCCGGCGGGTCGAGTCCGTCGGCACCCTTCGCGTACGCCGCCACGGCTCGGTCGTGCGCGTCCCGCTGCTGGACCGGGTCGACGACGAAGACGAACTTCGCCCAGTGCCACGCGAGCCCCGCCTGCCGCCAGGCGGCCCTCGCCGTCACGAGGTGACCGGACTCTTCGGCGGTCGTCGCGAGCTCCTCGTACTCCTCTGCGGTCCGCCCCCATTCGCGGCACCAGTCGTCCCAGCGGGAGATCCTCGACAGCGTGCGCGCGAAGTCGACGTGGTCCGTGCCGTTGTGCACGAAGCGTGGCCCCCAGTGCGCCGCTGCCGCCGCAACGCGCGGGTCGGCGGCGTGGTCGTCCATGCCGTCCTCCTTCGGGGTCGTCTCTCGGCCGACGTGGGTTCCGTAGCATGAGGCCCGACCGGGTGTCAACAAACCAAGGAGTGCGCGGAGACGAGATGCCGGTGCGGTCGCGTGGCGACGCGTCGGTGCGGTCGCGTGGCGACGCGTCGGTCCAGGGGTGCGCCGTCGTGGACGTCCACTCGCACATCGTCGTCGACGCGCTGCTCGAGGGTCCCGACGCCGTGGATCCCGGATTCGCGTCCTCCCGCATCGTCGACGGACGGCGGCGCCTCATCGTGCGGGGGAAGGAGCTCACGTCGGCCGTCGGCGAGTTCTTCGATCCGGTCGCCATGGTCGCGGACGCCGCGTCGGCGGGCGTCGACCACCTCGTGTTGTCGCCGTGGGTCCAGTTGCTCCCCGAAGGCTTGGCGGCCGGCGCGGCGCGCCGCCGGTGCGAGGCGCAAAACGCCGCTCTCGCCGCGTTGGTCGCGTCCGACCCCGTGCACCTGAGCGCGCTGGGCGCCGTACCGACCGAGCATCCCGGCGAGGCCGCACGCGCCCTCGACGAGGCCATCGACGCAGGCCTCTGCGGCGTCGAGCTGTCGGCGAGCTCCGCCGGGTACCTCGGCGACGAGGGGCTCGAACCGCTCTGGGCGCGTGCCGAGGCGCGCGGGGCGCTCGTGCTCGTCCACCCGTCCACGCGGGGGATCCCTCTGCCGGCCCTCGACCGTCACTACCTGTGGAACACGGTCGGCAATCCGGTCGAGACGGCCGTCGCCGCCGCGAACCTCGCGCTCGGAGGTGTGCTCGAGCGCCACCGGGGACTCGTGGTCGTCCTGGCGCACGGCGGCGGCGCCCTGCCTGCCCTGACCGGCCGTCTGGGCCACGGCCAGCGCACCGTGGCGGCAGCACGGGGCACCCTGTCGTCACCGCTGGGCGAGTCGCTCGCGCGCTTCCACGTGGACTCCATCACCCACGACCCGCGGCTCGTCCGGCGCCTCGTCGACGACCTCGGAGCGGAGCGGGTGCTGCTCGGCTCCGACCGCCCCTTCGACATGGGCGACCCGGACCCCGTCTCGACCGTCCGGGCCGCGGGGCTCGACCCGGCGGCGGAGGCCGCGGTCCTCGGCGGCAACGCCCGACGGCTGATCGCCCGCGCGTCGGGACGTCCAGCCCCCGCAGGTCGCTGACGGGTCCCAGCGCGCAATCGTTTGTGGCTACAGTCCTGTAGGGATTGCCACCGTGAGCACTGCCGAGGGGTGACGTGCCGATGACCGAGCTCGAGGACCGCCGGACCGGACGAGGAGCGCGCCTCGGGGCGGCGGATCTCGGCGTGCGGACGGCGATCTACAAGATGATGGTCGAGATGCGCAACTTCGAGCAGCGTGCGTACGACCTCTTCTTGCAGGGGCTCGTCAAGGGGACGAGCCACCTCGGACTGGGACAAGAAGCGGTCGCGGCCGGGTTCGCCGCGGCGATGCAGCCGTCGGACTACACGTTCGCGACCTATCGCGGCCACAACCACACGCTGGCGAGGGGCACGCCCATGGCGCCGGTGATGGCCGAGCTGATGGGCCGGCAGTCGGGGCTCATGGCCGGCAAGGGCGGCTCCATGCACCTGACGAGCGTGCAGCACCGCATGATGGGGTCCTACGCGATCGTCGGCGCGCACCTCACGATCGCCAACGGCGCCGCGTGGTCGTCGAAGGTGCGCGGGAGCGGGGAGGTCGCCGTCTGCTTCTTCGGGGACGGCACCACGAACATCGGCGCGTTCCACGAAGCCCTGAACCTCGCCTCGGTGTGGAAGCTGCCGGTCGTCTTCGTCTGCGAGAACAACCGCTGGATGGAGTACACGCCGATCGCTTCGGTGACGGCGGTCGCGCACCCCGCTGCCGACCGCGCGGCCGCCTACGGGCTCGAGCCGGTGCTCATCGACGGCAACGACGCCGACGCCACGTACGCGGCCGCCTGCAGCGCGATCGCGCGGGCGCGGGCGGGCGGGGGTCCGACGCTCGTCGAGGCCGAGACCTACCGGCACGGCGGCCATTCGAGGGCCGACCCCGGCAGGTACCGCCCCGACGACGAGGTGGCGGCGTGGCTCGCACGTGATCCGATACCCCGCTACCGCGCACGGCTCCTCGACGCCGGCCAGGACGAGGCGGTCCTTGCCCGCATCGAAGAGGCCGCGCAGGCGGCCGTCGACGCCGCCGCGGCGGAGGCCGAGGCGAGCCCGCCACCCGACCTCTCCCTGGTCGAGTCCAACGTGTGGGCCGACGGAGGCTCGTCATGGCGGAGATGACCTACCGCGACGCGGTCGCGCACGGCATCGCCCAGGAGATGGACCGGGACCCGTCGGTCGTCTTCCTCGGTGAGGACGTCGGTGCCGCCGGCGGCGTGTTCAAGGCGACCGTGGGGCTGCTCGACCGCTTCGGGCCCGACCGGGTGGTGGACACGCCGATCTCGGAGCAGGCGATCCTGGGTGCGGCGATGGGCGCGGCGATGACCGGGTTGCGGCCTATCGCCGAGGTCATGTTCTCCGACTTCTTCGCCGTCTGCTGGGACCTCGTCGCGAACGAGATCGCGAAGACCCGGTACATGACGAACGGTCAGGTGTCGCTGCCGCTCGTCGTCCGTTCGGCGAACGGCGGGGGGGCGCGTTTCGGGGCGCAGCACTCCCAGAGCGTGGAGAACTGGGCCATGGCGGTCCCGGGCTTGAAGGTCGTCGCCCCGTCGACGCCGCGCGACGTCGTCGGCCTGCTGGCCGCCGCCGTCAGGGACCCCGATCCCGTCCTCTTCTTCGAGCAGAAGTCGCTCTACCCGGTGAAGGGCGACGTCCCCGACGGGGAGATCGTCGACACGCTCGGCACTGCCGCCGTGCGCCGGCACGGCAAGGACGCGACCGTCGTGGCGCTCGCGGCGATGGTGCCCCGGGCGCTCGCGGCGGCCGACGAGCTCGCGGCCGGCGGCGTGGAGGTGACGGTGATCGACCTCCGATCGCTCGTTCCCCTCGACGTGACGACGGTCGGGAAGTCAGTGGCCGAGACGGGGCACCTGGTCACCGTGGAGGAGAACCCGAGGCTCTGCGGCTGGGGGGCGGAGGTCGCCTCCATCGTCGCCGAGGAGCACCTCTTCGACCTCGACGGGCCGATCGTGCGTGTGACGACCCCGCACGTTCCCCTCCCGGCAGCCGACGCGCTCGAGGACGCGGCGATGCCCACGGTGGCGCGCATCGTCGAGGGAGTCCGCCGCTCGCTCCATTGACGGCCGCCGGGCGCTGAATGCCCGCCGCGGCCGCGGCCGCCGCCCGGCGTGTCGGCGTGTCGGCGTGTCAGCGCGACGGGCCCGGCTCTGGCCATTCGCCGTAGTGGAGCCGGTCGGCGACGCCGGGCCGCGGGCGGTCGAGCGACGCCGACCGGGGATCGTCGCCCGCGGGGAAGCCGAGGGCGACCGCGCCGAACAGACGCCACCCGGCGGGGACGCCCAGTGCCGTGAGCACCGCGCCTTCGGACCGGAAGTTGCCGAGGAAGCTGGCGCCGAGGCCCACTTCGGTGGCGCGGAGCAAGAGCGTCATCACGCTGAAGGCCGCGTCGCCGAACCAGTAGGGCACGGGCCAGTGCGCGTCCGAGATGCCGAGCCCGATGTCGGACGAGCCCCCCGCCTTGTCCGGTTCCCGGTAGCGGGCGACGTAGGCCTCGGGGGAGGCCAGCGCGACCGCCACCACCGGCGCGCGAGAGAGACCTTCGAAGCGTCGCGCGCCGGCGCGCCATGCGGCGGTCGTCGCCGCCTCCCAGTAGCGAGCGGTCTGCGCCTGCCCGACGAGCACGACCAAGGCCGTCCCCCCGGTGTTGCCCGCGGTGGGCGCGCGCAGGGCGTCGCGGAGCACGTGGTCGAGGAGATCTGACGGTACCGCCTGCTCGGAGAAGCTGCGCACCATGCGCCGCGCCCGAACGGCGTCGCCCACGTCCATGCGCACAGTCTGCCGGGCCGGCGGCGCGTGCAATTGTTGACCTCACTGGTAGGGTATTGGACCATGACGACGCCTCGCGAGCTTCTGGCAAAGGCAAAGGCCGCCATCACCGAGGTCGAGCCCGCCGGGGCCCAGACGCGTCTCGGTGCGGCCACCTTTCTCGACGTGCGGGAGCCCGACGAGTACGAGCAGGGGTCGATCCCCGGTGCTCTGCATCTTCCCCGTGGCAACCTCGAGTTCGGGGTGGAAGGGCGGGTCCCGGACAAGGATCGACCGCTCGTCGTGTACTGCGCCGGCGGCACGAGGTCGGCGTTCGCGGCGAAGACGCTCGTCGACCTCGGCTACAAGGATGTGGTCTCGATGACCGGCGGCTTCAACCGGTGGAAGGACGAAGGGCGCGACTGGATCGTGCCGCGCACGCTCACGAGCGACCAGCGGAACCGCTACCACCGCCACCTCCTCCTTCCCGAGGTGGGGGAGAACGGGCAGCAGCGGCTCCTCGACTCCAAGGTCCTGCTCCTCGGTGCCGGCGGGCTCGGCTCCCCGGCCGCCCTGTACCTCGCAGCGGCGGGCGTCGGGACGATCGGCATCATCGACATGGACGTGGTGGACGCGTCCAACCTCCAGCGTCAGATCCTGCACAACATGGACCGCATCGGGGAGCGAAAGGTCGACTCGGCCAAGAAGACCCTGACGGCGCTCAATCCCGATGTCGCGGTCGAGACCTTCGACGTCAGGCTCGGTGCCGACAACGTGCTCGACGTCTTCGACGGCTACGACCTGATCGTCGACGGAACCGACAACTTCCCGACCCGGTACCTCGTCAACGACGCCTCCTTGGTGAAGCGGATCCCGGTGGTCCACGGGTCGATCTTCCGATTCGAGGGCCAGGTCACGGTCTTCGATCCCTACAACGGTCCGTGCTACCGCTGCCTCATCCCCGAGCCGCCTCCCGCGGAGCTCGCACCGTCGTGCGCCGAGGCCGGCGTGCTGGGCGTGCTCCCCGGGATCGTCGGGTCCATCCAGGCCATCGAGGCCATCAAGATGCTGCTGACCCTCGGCGACCCGCTCGTCGGTCGCCTGCTCGCCTACGACGCCCTCGAAGAGACGTTCCGGACGTTCAACGTGCGCCGCGACCCGAGGTGCCCCGCGTGCGGCCCGGACGCCGGGGAGATCGTCATCGCCGAGTACGACGAACTCTGCATGCCCCACCCCCGCTGAGGCGGCCGGGAACCCCCGGAACGGGACCCTCGAGCGCCGGGAAGCTGGCCCGTGTGGCACCATGATGAGGCGCCTCACGCCATCTTCGGCCCTTGTTCAGGCGCGTTCAGGTTGCACACACCAAATCTCCAGATGGCCCCCAGGTTGCGCTGTGACGATGACGACGTGAATCGTTGGTCCAGCGCGACCGCGTCGAGGGACGGGAACACCCCGACGCGCCGACTCTGGCTGATCCGGCACGGCGAGAGCACGTGGAACGCGTCGGGCCTCGTCCAGGGACAGCTCGACCCCCCACTCAGCCGCTCCGGCAGGGAGCAGGCAGCCCGCTGCGCCCGCGCGCTCGCCGCCGGACCGGGGCCGGAGGCCCTCTACGCGAGCGACCTGCGGAGAGCGCTCGAGACGGCGGCACCGATCGCGGAAACGCTGGCGCTCCGAGTCCGCCGTGAGGCAGCCCTGCGGGAACGGGCGCTCGGCGATGCCGAAGGCAACCCGACCTCGGACCTCGGGCCACGGCGCTCGGGCATCGAGGCGGGACACGTCGTCGACGCCGACGTCGGCCCGGCCGGCGGAGAGTCGGTCCGACAGCTCTACGACCGGGCGGCCCGCTGCGTGGCGCGTATCCTGTCGGCGCACACCGGCGACGTCGTGGTGGTCTGTCACGGCGGCGTGGTGCGGGTACTGCTCGCTTGGTTGGACGGCGTCACGCCGGATGCGATGGCGTGGCCGGAGATCGACAACGGCGTTCCGATCGTGCGGAGCCTTCCCTCTGCATTGATCTGCGCCTGAGTGGAGGAGGAGCCATGAACCCGACGACCCTCGCCCTGCCCGGGCGTGCCGCCAAGCCCCGGCGCGACGGGTTGACGATGGTGGTGGACGGTGGTGTGCCCCTGGGGACGCTGCGAGACATCGTCGCGAGCGCCGGGGAGTACCTCGACTTCGTGAAGTTCGGGTGGGGTACCGCGCTCGTGTCGCGCGAGCTCGGCGACAAGATCGCCCTTCTCCGTGACAACGACATTGGCTTCTACTTCGGCGGCACCCTTTTCGAGAAGTACGTCCACCAGCGGCGGTTCGACGACTTCCGCGCCCTGTGCCAGCAGTGGTCGGTGCGTTTCGTCGAGGTGTCGAACGGCACGATCGACATGTCGAACTCGGAGAAGACCGGCTACATCCGCAAGCTGGTCGACGAGTTCACCGTGATCTCGGAGGTCGGTTTCAAGGACGTGGAGCGTTCGGACCGCCTCATGCCACGGCGCTGGATCGAGTACATCGAGGACGACCTCGCGGCCGGCGCCCAGCTGGCGACGCTCGAAGCGCGCGAGAGCGGGAGCTCGGGCATCTGCCACGCGGACGGCCAGCTGCGGATCGGGCTCGTGGAGGAGGTGGTGAGCGAGCTGCCCGTCGAGCGGCTCCTCTTCGAGGCCCCGACGATGGGCCTGCAGGCCCACATGGTCCGGCGCGTCGGCCCGAACGTGAACCTCGGCAACATCCCGCCGAGCGGGGTGCTCGCCCTCGAGACGCTGAGGCTCGGGCTGCGAGCGGACACCCTCACCGATTTCGAGGGGAACGCGCAGTGAGAGACCACCTCTTCCACCTGGCGATCCCCGTCGCCGACCTGGAGCTGGCGCGGGAGTTCTACGTGACAAAGCTCGGGTGCAAGCTCGCGCGGAGCTATCCGGACCGGATCACCCTGGACTTCTTCGGTGACCAGGTCGTCTGCCACCTCACCGAGCTCGAACCGCGTACCCGGCCGCTCTCGCTCTACCCCCGCCACTTCGGCGTCACCTTCGCCAAGCGCAAGGACTTCGAGCTGCTCTTCAACCTGGCGCAGTTGCGCAAGATCCCCTTCTTCAAGGAGGTCTCGGTCCGCTTCGACGGCACGGCCGAGGAGCACCGCACCTTCGTGCTCCAGGACCCGTTCGACAACCTGATCGAGTTCAAGCACTATCTCGATCCGAGGATGGCGTACTGAGGTGACGTTCGCGATCGGCTCCGTCGAACACGCGCCGAGTGGCAGCTGCGCGAGCGTCGCGAGCCTCGTGTGGCTCCGCTCGATGACCGCGTGCGACCACGTGTACCTCGAGTCCGCCGGCGACGCGGGGAGCGTGACGTACGGTGAGCTCCGTCGCTCGGCCGCCCGATGGACGGCGCTGCTCGACGACCTCGACGTCGAGCCCGGCGCGACGGTGGGCGTGGCGGTGTCCGATCCGCTGGAGTTCGCAGTCGTGTTCCTCGGCGTCCTCGCCTCCGGCAGGTCGGTGGCCCCGATGGACGCCACGGCGACCGACACCGAGCTCGTTGGCGCCTGCATGCGCACGGTGCCCCGCCTCGTGGTGGCCGACCGCCCGTCGCCGGACGATGCGGCGGTCGAGTGGGTGACGGTGCCCCCGGGCGCCTGCTTCCTCTCGGGCACACCCTCCGGCGCGCTCACGATGCCCCACGCCGGCGCGGGCGGCGTCGTGCTGTCCACCTCGGGGACGACGGGCGTCCCCAAGGTGATGCGGCTCGGCGAGCGCCAGCTGCTGCACACCGCGGGCTCGGTCGCCGGGCACCTGCAATTGACCTCGGGCGACCGGGGCTTCAACCCGCTGCCGCTGTTCCACATCAACGCCGAGGTGGTCGGCCTCCTCGCGACCCTCGGAGCCGGCGCGACGCTCGTGCTCGCCGACCGCTTCCACCGCCGAGGCTTCTGGGAGGCGATGGGGCGCCACCGGATCACGTGGATCAACGCGGTGCCGGCGATCCTCGCGAGGCTCGCCGTGCTCGAGGAGTCCGAGCGTGTTCCCGAGCGGATCCGCTTTGCCCGGTCCGCCTCGGCCCCCCTGCCCGTTCCGGTGCTGGAGCGCTTCGAGGAAGCGACCGGGATCCCGGTCGTCGAGACCTACGGCATGACCGAGGCCGCCAGCCAGATCACGGCCAACCCGCTGCACGGACCGCGCAAGCCCGGCTCGGCGGGCCCCGTCGTCGGCACCGAGCTGCGCGTGCTCACCGGCGATCGGGCGCCTGCCCCCACCGGAGAGGTCGGGCACGTCGTGATCCGCGGGCCGAGCGTGATCCGCGCCTACGCCTCCCCGGGCTACGAGGACCGCGTGGACGCCGAGGGGTGGCTCGAGACGGGCGACCTCGGCTACCTCGACGAGGACGGGTACCTCTTCCTCGTCGGCCGGGCGGACGACGTCATCAACCGGGGCGGCGAGAAGATCTACCCCAAGGAGCTCGAGGCCGCGGTCCTCTCGGAGCCCGGGGTGGCGTCGGTGGCCGTCGTCGGGTGGGACCACGAGGTGCTGGGCCGCGTGCCGGTGGCGTACCTGGTGGCCGAGGGCGTGTGCGGCCCTGCGGACGAGGCGCTCGCCGCCTCGGTCGTTGCCGCGGTGCATGAGCGCTGCGCCCAGCTGCTGTCGCGCCCGAAGCGGCCGGTCGCGTACCACGTCGTCGAGCGCCTCCCGCAGAACGCGACGGGCAAGGTGCGCAGGAGAGAGCTCGCGGGCGTGCCGGTCGTGTACTCGCTCCTGGTGTGATGACGCAGCGCGTCTCCAAGCCGCGCCTCGACCACGTCGACGCGATGCGGCCGGTGAAGCAGGCCGGCGTGGTCTCGACCCACACGTTGCTCTTCTTCGCGCCCGGGGCGGCCGTGTCGGTCGGCGGCGCGCTGATGCTGCTGCACGTGACCCGGGAGGCGTTCCTCTTCATCTCCGCCTGCATGCTGACCTACAGCTACGCCGACCTGCACCGCATCGGCTACCGCTACTTCTACCGGCGCCGCTTCGTCTCGGTGGGGCTGCCGTACCTGTGCTGGACGGTGATCTACTTCGCGGTCTCCCTGCCCGGTTCCGGCCTCGGGGTGTGGACCGGGCTGCAGCACTTCGGCTACCTCCTCGAAACGGGCTACTACCAGCTCTACTACCTGGTCGTGATCATGCAGTTCTACGTCCTGTTCCCCGCGCTGTTCTGGGTGGTTCGCCGCTTCGCGGACCGCCCGTGGGCCGTCGCTGCGGTCGCGCTCGCCGTCCAGGTGCTCATGACCTCCCTCATGCACTGGAAGGTCCTCCCACCCCATATGCGCGGCTTCTTCGCCACGCGGGAGGTCACGTCCTACCTCTTCTACCTCGTCGCCGGCATGCTGGTCGCGCTGAACCTCGAGGCCGTGCACGACTGGCTGGTCCGCCACGGATGGCTCGTCTTCCTGGCGACCGTGGGTGCCGCCGCCGTCGCCGAGACGTGGTTCGTCGCAGGGCGTGACGACCTCGTCTCGTGGCTCGGCCCGGGCTCCGACCCGCTCCAGCCGATCGTGATCCCATTCAACATCGGCGCGATCGCCTGCGTCTACCTGTTCGGGGTGTGGCTCGTCGCTCCGAGGCGCTCGCGGCGGATCAAGGCGATCGCGATGTCCGGCTCGGACAACTCGTACACCATCTACCTCGCGCAGATGCTCTTCGTCTACGCGCTCGTCGACGTCGGCTGGCGGTCGCTCGGCCATGTGCTCCCGTGGCCGGTCGTCGCCGCCGTGGGGGTCGCCATCGTGCTCCTGTCGTGCGTGTTCATGTCGAGCCTGCTCGCGCGCACCCCGCTCTCCGTCGCGCTGACCGGCCGCAAACGCGAGCGCTGGACCACGTGGCTCCCGGTCGACCTGCGGCGCACGGGCGAGCTGGAGCGGAGTGAGTCGGAGTCGCCGATCGACGCCGACCGGACGCCCCGGTCGTGGACCGAGACCTCGCCGGCGGCCGTGCGCAGCTGAGCTACCCGGGCGTCATCGCGACGCCGCAGGTGCCGGGGCGGGGGCGCCGGTCCGCCCCCGCGTCGACCGCGTCGCCCCGTCGCCCGCGTCGCCCCCGTCGGGCTCCACGTGGCCGGCCGAGGCGGCGCCGCCGTAGCCTTGGAACGTGGCAGCGAGCGACGAGACCTCCCGGCGGACCGACTCGGGCATCGAGATCCGCCCGCTCTACGGTCCCGCCGACCTCGAGGGCTGGGACCCCGCCGAGCGGCTCGGGGAGCCGGGCCGCTACCCGTTCACCCGGGGCGTCCACCGCGAGATGTACCGGCGACGGCTGTGGACGATGCGCCAGTACGCGGGGTTCGGCAACGCCGAGGCAACCAACGAACGCTTCAAGTTCCTGTTGCAGCACGGCCAGACCGGTCTCTCGTGCGCGTTCGACCTGCCGACCCAGATGGGCTACGACTCGGACCACCCGCGGGCGGAGGGCGAGGTGGGCAAGGTCGGGGTCGCGATCGACTCGCTCGCGGACATGCGGCTGCTCCTCGACGGGCTGCCGCTCGGCGAGGTCACGACGTCGATGACGATCAACGCGACGGCCGCAGTCCTGCTCCTCCTCTACGAGCTCGTCGCCGAGGAGCAGGGAGTGCGCGGGGACCAGCTCGGTGGGACCGTGCAGAACGACATCTTGAAGGAGTACGTCGCGCGGGGGACCTACATCTACCCCCCGAGGCCGTCGATGCGCCTGATCGTCGACACCTTCTCCTACTGCCGCGAGCATCTCCCGAACTGGAACACCATCTCGATCTCTGGCTACCACATCCGCGAAGCAGGTTCGACGGCGGTCCAGGAGGTGGCGTTCACCCTGGCCGACGGGATCGCCTACGTACAAGCCGCGCTGGATGCCGGTCTCGAGGTGGACGAGTTCGCACCCCGGTTGTCCTTCTTCTTCAACGCGCACAACAACCTCTTCGAGGAGGTCGCCAAGTTCCGCGCCGCACGGCGCCTGTGGGCGCGGATCATGACCGAGCGCTTCGGGGCCAAGGAGGACCGCTCCAAGGTGCTCCGGTTCCACGCGCAGACCGGCGGGTCCACGCTGACGGCGCAGCAGCCCGACAACAACGTCGTGCGCGTGACGGTCCAAGCGCTCGCCGCTGCGCTCGGCGGGACCCAGAGCCTTCACACGAACGGGTTCGACGAAGCGATCGGGCTCCCGACCGAGCGGGCGGCGAAGCTCGCCCTCCGGACCCAGCAGGTCGTCGGCTACGAGTCGGGCGTCGCGGACACGGTGGACCCGCTCGGGGGTTCCTACTACGTCGAGACCCTCACCGACGAGGTCGAGCGCGCCGCCACGGAGTACCTCCGTCGCATCGACGAGCTCGGCGGGGCCGTCGCCGCCATCGAGGCCCGGTTCCTCCAGGATGAGATCGAGACGGCGGCCTATGCCCACGCCAAGTCCGTGGACGACGGCGAACGGGTCGTGGTGGGAGTCAACCGCTTCGTCGACGAGGAGGTCGAGGAGGCGGAGGTGTTCCCGGTCGACCCCGACCTCCAGCGCGCGCAGGTCGACCGGCTCGCAGCCGTGCGTGCCCGACGGGACGCGGGAGCCGTCGAGGCGGCGCTCGCCGACGTCCGGGCGGCGGCACGCGGCACGCAGAACCTCCTCGTGCCGATGAAGGTGGCGCTCGGCCGCATGGCGACGCTCGGCGAGGTCTCCGACGCGCTGCGCGCGGAGTGGGGGGTGTACACGCCCGGAGGCTGACCGAGGCCCGCCGCCTCGGGGACCCTGCGCGTTCAGATGAGATGGTCGCGGAGCTCGGGCTCGGTCGCCGCGTCGATCGCGGTCCACGCCATCGCCAGCGCGCCGTCGCGGACGGCCGTGTCGCCGGAGGCCGTCACGCAGGCCGCGGCGAACGCGTGCTGGTGGTTGACCGCCCCGCCCGCGTCGATGCCGACGAGCGGATGGATGGTCGGGACGGCCAGCGAGACGTTGGCCATGTCGGTCGAGAAGGTGGGCAGCGCCGCCCCCTCGTCGTCGAGGGTGAAGCGCCGCCCCAGCGCCTCCGCGTTCTTGCGGTAGGCCGCCAGCAGCGCCGTGTCGCTCTCCATGTGCGAGTAGACGGGCGAGAGCTCTTCGAACGCGAGCGTCGCGCCCGTCGCTCGCGCGCCCGCCTCGAAGCAGGCACGCACCCGGGGATCGAGCAGCGCGAGGCCCTCGAGCGTCGTCGCCCGGCACATGAACCGTCCACGCACGGTCTCGGGGACGATGTTCGCCGCGACGCCGCCTTCGAGCACCACGCCGTGTACCTGGTCACCGGGGCGGAGGTGCTGGCGGAGCAGCCCGATGCCCACCTGTGCGACGGTCATGGCGTCGAGCGCGTTCACGCCTTCCCATGGCGCCGCGGACGCGTGCGCCTCCTTGCCGGAGAAGGTCACGTCGAAGTGCGACGTGGCGAGGCAGCGTCCGGCGAGCCGGTCCGAGCGGCTGGGGCCGGCCGGCCAGGGGTGCACCATCATCGCCGCGTGGACGCCCTCGAAGGCGCCCCGCTCGAGCATCAGCACCTTGCCCCCACCGCCCTCCTCCGCGGGCGTCCCGAGGACGAGGACGGTGAGCCCGACGTCGTCGGCGACCTCCGCGAGCGCGAGCCCGGCGCCCACCGCGGCGGCGGCGATCACGTTGTGGCCGCAGGCGTGGCCGACGTCGGGGAGCGCGTCGTACTCGGCGCAGACCGCCACCACGAGGGGGCCCGAGCCGGCTCGGGCGCTGAACGCGGTCGGCATCCCGCAGACGCCCGGCGTGACGTCGAAGCCCTCGAGCATGCCGGCGACCGCTGCGGCCGACCGGTGCTCGGCGAACGAGGTCTCGGGGTGCGCGTGAAGATCGTGGCTGAGCCGGACCAGGTCGCCGAGGCGCCGGTCGACCACCGAAGCTGCGTGCTGCTTGGCGTCGACCACGTCTACTCGATGACCGCCACCACGTCCCCGCCGCCGACCGAGTCCCCGGCCGCGACGCGAACCTCCGACACCACGCCGTCGCGCTCGGCGTTGATGGCGTTCTCCATCTTCATGGCCTCGAGGATGCAGATCGTCTGCCCGGCCTCCACGCTGTCGCCGGGAGCGACGAGCACCTTCACGATCGTGCCCTGCATCGGGACCGTGACCGCGCCGGAGCCCGAGCCGGCGCTCGAGGCGTGGGCCGCGTGGCGCGGGCGCGCCGGAGTCCGCGCCTCGGCACCGCGGGCGGTGCCGGCGCCCGCGACCGCCGTACCGGCCGTCCCGGCGGGGACCCAGAGCGTCAACCGGTACCTGCGACCGTCGACCTCGGCGGTGACGTGGCGGGACTCGAGCTCCTCGCCGGGTCCCGTCGACGGTGAACCGGCGGGCCCCGCCTCGACCAGCGAGAGGTCGAGTCGTTCCTCGACCCAATTGGTGGAATGGCGTGCGGCGGCGAAGTCCGGGTGCGAGAGGATGGCGACGTCGGCGGGGATGGTCGTCGCGATGCCGGTGATCCTCGTCTCCTCGAGGGCGCGCAGCATGCGCCGGCGAGCGGACTCGCGGTCTTCCGCCCACACGACCAGCTTGGCCACCAGGTTGTCGTAATACTGGCTCACCGTGTCACCGGCCGCGTAGCCGGCGTCGAGCCGCACGCCCGGTCCTGCGGGCGCGTCGAAGCCCGTGATCGTCCCCGGTGACGGGGAGAAGCGGCCCCCCGCGGGATCCTCGGCGTTGATCCGGACCTCGATCGCATGGCCGCGGCGTTCGATGTCGTCCTGCCCGAACCCGAGGGGTTCCCCCGCCGCGATCCGCAGCTGCCACGCCACGAGGTCGAGACCGGTCACGAGCTCGGTCACCGGGTGCTCGACCTGGAGACGCGTGTTCATCTCGAGGAAGAAGAACTCGCCGTCCTGGTAGAGGAACTCGACCGTCCCCGCGTTCACGTAGCCGCACGCTGCGGAGACCTTCACTGCGGCGGCGCCCATCGCGCGGCGGATCTCGTCGGGGAAGTCGGGCGCCGGGGACTCCTCGATGAGCTTCTGGTGACGGCGCTGCGCGGAGCAGTCGCGCTCACCGAGCCACAGGACGTGGCCGTGCGCGTCCGCGAGCACCTGCATCTCGACGTGGCGCGGCCAGGCGAGGTAGCGCTCGAGATAGACCTCGGGCCGGCCGAAGTAGGCCTGGGCCTCGCGCTGGGCGGACTCGACCGCGTCGGCCGCCTCTTCGGGGGCCCGGACGACCTTCATGCCGCGACCGCCTCCGCCGAACGCGGCTTTGATCGCCACCGGCCACCCGTGGGTCGAGGCAAACTCGACGACCTCGTCTGGTCCCGAGATCGGCTCCGAGCGCCCCGGGACGCCGGCGACGCCCGCACGGTCGGCCGCCAGGCGCGAGCTGATCTTGTCGCCCATCACCTCCATGGCCTCCGGAGGCGGCCCGACGAAGGTGACGCCGAGGGAGGTGACCGCCCGCGCGAAGTCGGCGTTCTCGGAGAAGAACCCGTATCCGGGGTGGACGGCGTCGGCACCGCTCTTTCCCAGCGCGTCCAGGATCGCCTCGGTGTTGAGGTAGCTCTCGGCGGCGGTCTGCCCGCCGAGTGCGTACGCCTCGTCGGCCATCCGTACGTGCATCGCCTCGCGATCGAGCTCCGAGTAGACCGCGACCGTCGCGATGCCCATCTCCCGGCAGGTGCGCAGCACCCGGACGGCGATCTCCCCGCGGTTGGCGACGAGCACCTTGTCGAGCACGGGTCAACACTTGCACGCCGCATAGGGTTGCCGCCATGACGGCGGCTGGCTGGGACGTGCGCCGGTTCGCCAGCCTGCCGTCGACCAACGACTGGCTGCTCTCCCGGGCGCGCGAGGGTGCCCCTGCAGGCCTGGTCGCGTTGGCCGACCACCAGAGCGCGGGCCGTGGCCGGATGGGCCGCCGTTGGGAGGCGCCCGCGGGGCGGGCCCTCCTCGTCTCGGTGCTCCTCCGCCCGGTCGCACCGCCGAGCGCCCTCTTCGCGTGCACGGCGGCGGTCGCGCTCGCCGTCTCGGACGCGTGCCGCGAGGTCGCAGGCGCCGAGCCTGCGGTCAAGTGGCCCAACGACCTCCTCTTCGGGGACGAGAAGGTCGCCGGCCTGCTCGCCGAGTCCGACGCCGGGGCGCCCGGGGGGCGTGCAGGGAGCATCGCCGTGGTCGTCGGCGTGGGCTGCAACCTCGACTGGGGCGGTCCGCCGGGGGACGGGGGGACGTCGCTCTCCGCCCACGCGACCCTGCCGGTCGGCCGCGCCGAGCTGCTCGCGGCGGTGCTCGACGGCCTGGGGACGCGCGCCGGCGCGCTCGACACCGACGCGGGACGCCTGTCGACGGTGGCCGAATTGCGCGGCCGGTGCGCGACCCTCGGGCGCCGGGTGCGGGTCGAGACGGCGAGCGGGGAGACGCTCGTGGGGCGTGCGGCGGCCCTCGGCGACGACGGGAGACTCCTCGTGGTGACGGCGTCCGGCGACGTCGCGGTCGCCGCGGGCGACGTCGTCCACCTCCGGCCGGCTGCCGGAGCGCCCGGATAGGCTGCCCGAGGTCATGCGCCTTCTCGTGACCGGCGGCGCCGGTTTCATCGGCTCGAACTTCGTCCGCTACTGGGCAGCGGAGCACCCGGGGGACCGCGTGGTCGCCTACGACGCGCTGACCTACGCCGGCACACGGTCCAACCTCGAGGGCATGGACGTCGGCTTCGTGCACGGGGACGTCTGCGACCTCGAGCTCGCCACGGCGACGCTCGGCCGCGAGGAGATCGACACGGTCGTCCACTTCGCCGCCGAGTCGCACAACTCGCTCGCGGTCCTCGAACCCGGGCTCTTCTTCCGCACGAACGTCCTCGGGACCCAGACGATGTTGGAGGCCGCACGCCGCCACGGCGTCGCGAGGTTCCACCACATCTCGACCTGCGAGGTCTACGGCGACCTCGCCCTCGACACCGACGAGCGCTTCAGCGAGGAGAGCCCGTACCGGCCGCGGACGCCCTACAACGCGTCCAAGGCGGGCGCCGACCACGCCGTGCGGGCGTACGCCGAGACCTACGGGCTGCCGGTGACCATCACGAACTGCTCGAACAACTACGGCCCCTTCCAGTTCCCCGAGAAGGTGGTCCCCCTGTTCACCACGAGGGCGCTCGACGACCAGCCCCTGCCGCTCTACGAGTCCACGCAGAACCGCAGGGAGTGGCTCCACGTCTCCGACCACTGCCGGGCGATCGACGCGGTCCTCGACCGTGGCCGGGTGGGGGAGACCTACCACGTCGGCAGCGGTGTGGAGGCGAGCATCGAGCAGATCGCCGACGCCGTCCTCGGCTGCCTCGGCAAGCCCGCGTCATTGAAGGAGATCGTGCCCGACCGGCCGGGGCACGACCGGCGGTACCTGCTCGACACGACCAAGATCCGCAACGAGCTCGCTTGGCGCCCCCTCGTGGGCTTCGACGACGGTGTCGCCGAGACCGTGGCCTGGTACGCGGCGAACCGCGCATGGTGGGAACCGCTGCGCGGTCGCGCCCCGGTTGTCGAGACCGCCTGGACGCGATGAGCGTGCGGGTCCTCGTCACCGGGGCGGGGGGACAACTCGGGAGCGACGTGGTGCTCGCCCTCTCCGGCGCGGTGCCCCCCGGCGGCCGCCGCCGGGCGTTGCTCGGACCCGAGGGACCCGGGACCGGCGTGGACGTCACGGCTGCGGACCGCGCGTCCCTCGCGGTCGAGGACCGCGGCGCGGTCTTGGAGGCGGTCCTCGCCCTCCGGCCCGACGTCGTGGTGCACGCCGGCGCGTGGACCGCGGTCGACGCCTGCGAGGGCGATCCCGACCGGGCCTTCCGGGTGAACGCGCTCGGCACCCGCCACGTCGCCGAGGCCGCGAGCATCGTGGGCGCCCACCTCGTGTACGTGTCGACCGACTACGTCTTCGACGGGTCCTCCCCGCGCCCGTACGTCGAGTGGGACCGTCCGAACCCGCTCTCGGTCTACGGGCGGAGCAAGCTCGGCGGCGAGCGGGAGTGCCCTCCGGCCGCGACGATCGTGCGGACCTCGTGGGTCTGCGGCGCGTCCGGCGCCAACATGGTGAGGACGGCACTGCGCCTCGCCGCCGGCGACGGCCCGCTCCGCTTCGTGGACGACCAGGTCGGCTCTCCGACGTTCACCGCCGATCTCGCGGCGGCGATCGTCACGCTCGGTCTCGACCGCAGACCGGGCATCTACCACGTCACGAATTCCGGAACGACCAGCTGGTTCGGCTTCGTGCGGGCCGTCCTGACGGCGGCGGGGCACGACCCGGGCCGCGTCGATGCGATCTCGACCGCGGACCTCGACCCGCCGCGCCCCGCGCCGCGCCCCAAGAACTCCGTGCTCGACAACGCGGCGCTGCGCCTCGGCGGCCTGCCGCTCCTCCCGGAGTGGCAGGACGGCCTCGCCAGGCTCGTGGACGTCGTTGCGTGACGGTGTCCGGCCTCGTGGGGCGGCCCGTCGGGCCCGCGGCATCCCGGGTCGCCGCCGTCGTCGTCGACTACGACGCCGGTGAGGTTCTCGGCGCGTGCGTGCGCTCGCTCCTCGACGAGGGGGTCCGCCAGGTCGTCGTCGTCGAGAACGGCGATCCGCGGCGCGCCCGGCCCGCGCTCGAGGGGTTGACGGTGCCGCTGGTCGTCCCGGGGCGGAACCTCGGGTACGGCGCCGGGGCCAACCGCGGGGTCGCCTCGAGTGGCGACTCGGAGTACGTGCTCGTCTGCAATCCCGACCTGCGTGTCCATCCCGGCGCGGTCGACCGTCTCGTGGCCGCGCTCGACGCGCACCGGGACTGGGCGATCGTCGGGCCCCGCATCGTGGACCCGTCCGGCGTGGAGTACCCCTCGGTGCGTCGCTTCCCTTCGATGCTCGATGCGGCCGGTCACGCGCTCCTCGCGCTCGTGCGCCCCGACAACCGGTTCAGCCGTCGGTACCGCGAGGAGGTCGGCGACGACGCGCGCGCGGTCGACTGGGTCTCGGGCGCCTGCTTCTGCGCGCGCCGGACCGCGCTCGAGGAGCTCGGCGGCTTCGACGAGGCCTACTTCATGTTCGCCGAGGACATCGACCTGTGCTGGCGGGCGCACGAGGCGGGTTGGGGCGTGGGCGTCGAGCCGCACGCCGAGGTCACCCACGTGCACGGCGTCTCGCGCCGCCACCATCCCTACCGGATGCTGGTCGCGCACCACCGCTCGGCGCTCCGCTTCGAGGCCCGCCGTGCGCGGGGCGTGGAGCGTCTCGCCCTGCCTGCGGCCGCCGCGGTGCTCGGCGTTCGCCTCGGGATGTCGCTCGCCGACGAGGCGGTCCGCCGCCGGCGGGACCGGCCCGCCGGGCCGTAGGATCGATATGGGCTGCGTGCGGGTCTGTGGTTGCAAGTCGATGCCAGTCGCAGGCGAAACGACCCACGTAAGGCAACTCGTGGTTGCCGAGCATGGTGCGGCTTAGGAGTAAGCCCTGCCCGCCCCGTTCCCCCGGTCCGCGGGGGAGGGCGGCGACGGGGGGATGCGTGCCGTTGACGGCGCCGTAGGGCCGAGAGGCCGCCGGTGCCGGGCCGCCACCCCTGCAGCAGGCGAGTGTGGGGCCAAAGACCAGGTCAGCCGCACGCAGCCCACCGCTGTCCGGTTCCCGCCGGGTTGCGACCGGTAGCATTCACAGGCCATGTCCGTGTTCACCAAGGTCCTGCGCGCCGGCGAGGGGAAGAAGGTCCGCCGTCTCGCCGAGCTCGTGCCGCTCGTCAACGAGCTCGAGCCCCAGCTCGAGGCGCTCTCCGACGACGAGCTCAAGCACAAGACGGTCGAGTTCCGCGCCCGCCTCGACGAGGGGGAGACACTCGACGACCTCCTGGTGGAGGCCTTCGCCGTCATCCGTGAGGCGTCGTGGCGGGTCCTCGGGCAGCGGCACTTCGACGTCCAGCTCATGGGTGGGATGGCCCTCCACTTCGGGTGGATCGCCGAGATGAAGACCGGTGAGGGCAAGACGCTCGTCTCGACGCTCCCGGTGTACCTGAACGCCCTTGCCGGGCGCGGCGTCCACGTCGTCACCGTGAACGACTACCTGGCGACCCGCGACGCGGAGTGGATGGGGCGCGTGTACCGCTGGATGGGTCTCACGGTCGGGAGGGTCGGCCCGGACGTCTCCGACCCCAAGGAGAAGCGCGGGGCGTACCACTCCGACGTCACCTACGGGACCAACACGGAATTCGGCTTCGACTACCTGCGCGACAACATGCAGATCTTGCGCGAGACAATGGTCCAGCGGGGCCACGAGTTCGCGATCGTCGACGAGGTCGACTCCATCCTGATCGACGAGGCGCGGACGCCGCTCATCATCTCGGGCCCGGCCGACGAGGCGGCCCGCCTCTACTACCAGTTCGCGAGCATCGCCAGGACCCTCGAGCGCGACGCCGACTACGAGGTCGACGAGGAGAAGCGCCACGTCGTCCCCCTCGAGCCGGGCATCGAGAAGGTGGAGCGCGCGATCGGGATCGAGAACCTCTACGACGCCGTCTCGGTCAACTACGTGCACCAGCTCATCAAGGCGCTCGAGGCGAAGGAGCTGTACCACCGCGACAAGGAGTACCTGGTCGACCAGGGCGAGGTGAAGATCGTCGACGAGTTCACGGGGCGCACGCTCGAGGGCCGCCGCTGGTCCGACGGCCTCCACCAGGCCGTCGAGGCCAAAGAGCGGGTGCGGATCAAGGAGGAGAACCACACCTGGGCGACCGTCACGCTCCAGAACTACTTCCGTCTCTACGAGAAGCTCTCGGGCATGACCGGGACCGCCGAGACCGAGGCTGCCGAATTCGCCAACACGTACAACCTCCCCGTCGTCCCGATCCCGACGAACAAGCCCATGGTGCGCGTCGACGAGCCGGACCTCATCTTCAAGACCGAGAGCGCCAAGTTCAACGCGGTGGTCGAGGACATCGTGGAACGCTACGAGCGGGGCCAGCCGGTGCTGGTCGGCACCGCGTCGGTGGTCAAGTCCGAGGTGCTCTCGCGCCTCTTGGAGAAGCGCGGCATCCCGCACAACGTCCTGAACGCGAAGCAGCACTTCCGTGAAGCCGAAGTCGTCGCCCAGGCGGGCAGGCCGGGCTCGGTGACCGTCGCGACGAACATGGCCGGCCGCGGCGTCGACATCATCCTCGGCGGCAACCCCGAGCTGCTTGCCGCGCACCAGGCCGCCGCGGACGACCTCGACCTCGACCTCGAGATCGACGAGGGGCGGGAGGCCTACGCCCGGGTGCTCGCCGAGGTCGCGTCGGTCTGCACCGCCGACGCGGCCAAGGTGCGCGACGCGGGCGGTCTTTACGTGCTCGGCAGCGAGCGCCACGAGAGCCGGCGGATCGACAACCAGTTGCGCGGCCGCTCGGGGCGGCAGGGGGACCCCGGCGAGAGCCGCTTCTACCTCTCGCTCGAGGACGACCTCATGCGGCTGTTCGCCACCGGCGCGATGAGCTGGGTGATGGGTAGGACGCTCCCCGAGGACATGCCGATCGAGGCGAAGATGGTCACGAAGGCCATCGAGCGTGCACAGTCCACCGTCGAGGGCAGGAACTCCGAGATCCGCAAGGAGGTCCTCAAGTACGACGAGGTCATGAACGAGCAGCGCAAAGTGGTCTACGCACGCCGCCTGCAGGTGATCGACGGCGAGGACCTCGAGGAGCACACGAAGGAGCTGCTCGTCGCGACGGTCGAGGGGCTGGTGCAGGCCGCGTGCCCGAGCGACTACCCCGAGGAGTGGGACCTCGAGCTGCTCGTGAAGGAGCTCGCGCAGTACTACCCGACCGAGTTCACGGTCGACGACCTGATGGAGGGGGCGAGCGCGGCCCAGGTCACCGAGAGCGTGGTCGCCGAGGCGCTCGAGTACTACGAGCAGCACTCGGCATCCCTGCCGGGCGGCGCCGAGCAGGCGCGCGAGGTGGAGCGCGAAGTCATGCTCCACGTGATCGACCGCCGATGGCGCGAGCACCTCGCCGAGATGGACTATCTGCGCGAGGGCATCAACCTGCGGGCGATGGGGCAGCAGGACCCGCTCGTCGCCTGGCAGCGGGAAGGGTTCGAGATGTTCGGCCAGCTCATGGACGCGATCGAAGACGACTACCTGCGCTTCGTGCTGCACGTGGAGGCCGTCGCCGAGCCTGCCTCCGAGCCGGACCTTGGCCGCGCCGTCTACGAGGCGGCGGACGATCCCGTCGCCGGGACCGTGGCGCTCGCCTCGAAGCTGCTGGCGGACCAGGGCGTGGACGTGGCCGCCTTCGAGGCGGCGGAACGGCGGGCCGCGCCGGCGGGCCGCGCAGACGGGCCGCGCGGCACGGCCGGCCCGGTGCGCCGCCCCGCGCCGGCGCAGGCCCCGGACGGGGCGGCCCGCGCCGCGGCCGGCCAGGCGCCGTCGGGTGGTGCGGTGACCGGGCCCCAGCGGCCCGCGTCCGAGCGCGGGCACCCGTTGCGCGACGGCGGCACCGGCGGCCAGGCTCCCAAGATCGGTCGCAACGACCCGTGCTATTGCGGGAGCGGCAAGAAGTACAAGTTCTGCCATGGCGCCGCCTGAGGGGCGGGACCTCGCCGCCGAGATCGAGGCCCTCGCGGCGCGGGTGGCGGAGGCGAAGGAGTACCTCGGTATCGATGCGACCCGCACGCGGCACGCCGACCTCCTGGCGGAGGCGGGCGCGGCGGACCTGTGGGACGACCCCGAGCGGGCACGGACGGTGACCACCGAGCTCGGCCGGGTCACCGACACCCTCGAGCGCTTCGACACGCTCGCGGCGGCGGTCGAGGACGCCCGGGTGCTCGCCGAGCTGGTCGAGGAGTCCGAGGAGGGCGGTGCCCCCGACGAGTCGCTCGCAAAGGAGCTCGTGACGACCGTCGAGGGGCTCATGACCCGCGTCGGCCAGCTCGAGCTCGAGTCGCTCTTCTCGGGCGAGTACGACGACCGGGATGCGATCTGTGAGGTCCACGCCGGCGCGGGCGGCACCGACGCCCAAGACTGGACCGAGATGCTCCTGCGCATGTACCAGCGGTGGGCGGAGCGCCGCGGGCTCGGCGTGGAGGTGGACGAGGCCACGCCAGGACAGGAGGCCGGGCTGCTCTCCGCCACGTTCATCGTGCGGGGCCGCCACGCGTACGGTCTCCTCGCCACCGAGCGCGGCGTGCACCGTCTCGTGCGCATGTCGCCGTTCGACTCCCAGCACCGCCGCCAGACGAGCTTCGCCTCCCTCGACGTGGTGCCGTCGCTCGAGGACGTGTCGGAGGTGGAGATCGACGAGAAGGACCTGCGCGTCGACACCTACCGGTCCTCGGGAGCCGGCGGCCAGCACGTGAACAAGACGGACTCCGCGGTCCGGCTGACGCACCTGCCGAGCGGGGTCGTGGTGGCCGTCCAGAACGAACGCAGCCAGCACCAGAACAAGGCGAAGGCCCTCCAGATCCTCGCGGCGAAGCTCGCGGAGAAGGCCAGGGCCGAGCGTCAGGCCGAGCTCGAGTCACTCGGCGGCGAACGGACCGAGAACGCCTGGGGAAGCCAGATCCGCTCCTACGTGCTCGCTCCCTACCAGCTTGTGAAGGACCTGCGCACCGGCGTCGAGACCGGCAACGTGGACGCCGTGCTCGACGGCGACCTGGACGCGTTCATGGAGGCGGAGCTGCGGCGGCTCCGTGGCGCGTAGGTGCGCGAGTGCTGGTCAGGGCGGATTTTTGGCAAAACATGTGACCGCCCCGGTATGGATCGATAGGCTCTCGACGATCCCACGTCCCACGGCGTTGCCGCTGATCGGCGCCCTTACGCCACCACATTGCCGGACGGAGATATTCCCCAAATGATCCGATTCCAGAACGTCACCAAGACCTACAAGAACGGCACCGTCGCGTTGCGCGACGTGTCCGTCGACATCGAGAAGGGGGAGTTCGTCTTCCTCGTCGGGGCGTCGGGCTCCGGAAAGACCTCTCTGATCCGGCTCCTATTGCGCGAAGAGCTTCCGGACTCCGGACGCATCTGGGAAGCGGGCCGCGACATCGTGCACCTTCCGAAATGGCGGGTGCCCTACCTTCGGCGAAACATCGGTTGCGTATTCCAGGATTTCCGCCTGCTCCCGAACAAGACCGTCTTCGAGAACGTGGCGTTCGCCCTCGAGGTGATTGGCCGGCCCAAGCACGTCGTCTCCAATCAGGTTCCCCAGGTGCTCGACCTGGTCGGGCTCGGCAAGAAGCGGGACAACCTCCCGGGGGAGCTCTCCGGGGGGGAGCAGCAGCGGGTGGCCGTCGCCCGAGCGTTCGTCAACCGCCCGTTGATCCTCCTCGCCGACGAGCCGACCGGGAACCTCGACCCCACCACGAGTCAGGGCATCATGCAGCTGCTCGACCGCATCAACCGGACCGGGACGACCGTCATCGTGGCCACCCACGACGAGGTGCTCGTGAACTGGATGCGCCGACGGGTGATCGAGCTCGACCACGGCACCGTGGTCCGCGACCAGGCTCGTGGCGTCTACGGCATCGAAGGCAGCGCGGCCGCGACCGTCGCGGCAGCGGCCGCCGCGGCAGCCGCGGGACCGCCGAGCGGTCGCGTGGCAGCCGTCGGGGGCGGGCGCGTCCGGGGACGCGGCACGGAGCAAGGCTGATGCCCGTCTCCACCCAGTACGTCGCGAGGGAGACGGCCTCGAACCTCTGGCGCAACCGGCTGATGACGATCGCCGCGGTCCTCACGGTCGCGGTGTCGCTGTCGCTCGTCGGCGCGGCGCTGTTGCTCAAGCAGGGAGCCTCACGCGCCGAGGCCGAATGGCAGCGCGGCACCGAGGTCATGGTGTGGATGAAGCCGGCCGCGACCTCGAGCGAGATCCACGCCGTCGGCAAGCAGCTCGCGGGCCTTTCCTACGTCGACCACTGCGTGTTCCGCTCGCACCAGTACGACTACACCGAGGCGAAGCGGCTGGTCGGCACAGTGTACGTGGAGTCCGGCGTCACCCCGAAGCAGACGCCCACCTCGTGGCGGTGCACCCCGGCGCACCCGCAAGATGCGTCCGCCGTGATCCACAAGTTCCACGGTCAGCCGGGTGTCATGCGGGTCACCGCCCCGCTGCACCAGATCCGCACCGAGCAGCACGTCATCAACATCCTCCAGTGGGTCTTCCTGCTCGTCGCGCTCGTGCTGCTGATCTCGGCCGCAGTGCTCATCTTGAACACGATCCGGATGGCGATCTTCGCCCGCCGACGGGAAGTGTCGGTGATGAAGCTGGTCGGTGCGACGAACTGGTTCATCCGTCTCCCCTTCATGTCCGAAGGGCTCGTCCAGGGCCTGCTCGGCTCGGGGGTCGCGGCGGGCGTCGTCTACGGCTTGCACGTGGTCCTGGACCGGATCGGCTCGGGGACATCGGGGTCGGTCCTCGCGCAGATGCGCATGACCGGCTGGGAGGTGTTCGCGACCGACGTGGTGGTCGTCCTCATCGGCGTGCTCATCGGCACGGGCGGCTCCGCGCTCGCGATCAGCCGGTTCCTCGACGTCTGACGCGCTCGCCGCCGTCCGCCGCTCGCCGCGCACGACCTCGACGGGGAGCCGTCGGGGCAGATGCACTCGGCGGGCGAACCGTCGGCAAGGTACGCCGCCAAGCCGCTCGCGAACGTCGGGGCGCACCCTTGCGTGAGCCGGACGACCGTCCGGCTCTTCGAGAAGGAGCCGACGATGAGCACCCACAGCACGGTCACGGGCAACCTGACCCGCGACCCCGAGATCCGCTACACGCGCGACGGACAGGCGAGCGCGCTCCTGGGCATCGCCGTGAACCGCAGGTGGCAGGACCGAGAGACCCACGAATGGGAGGAGTCGACGTCCTTCTTCGACGTGGTCTGCTGGCGGGAGCTGGCCGAGCACGCGGCGATGAGCCTCGTGAAGGGCATGCGCGTGATGGTCACGGGCAGGCTCGAGCAGCGGAGCTGGGAGACGGACCTCGGCGAGCGCCGCACCAAGGTCGAGATCGTGGCGGACGACATCGGACCGTCCCTGCGGTACGCGACCGCCGAGGTGCACCGCGCCGAGCGCGCCGAGCGGACCACCGAGCCCGCCGTGCTCGACACGGCGGACGCATGAACGATGCTCTGGCTCCCCGTCATCGTGCCGGACGGCTCCTGGCCGGTGCCGGCACCGGTCGCGGTGACCGCGTGCGGGGCGATGCTCGCCTGCTTGTCCCGGTGCGGCTCCGGATCCGTGCCCGGGCCAGCTACGCCAAGGCCGACGTCTTCGGCCTGTGCGACACGCTCGCACGGGCCGAGCAGGCGCTGCGCCGCGCGGGTCAGCTCCACGAAGCGGCTCAGGTGGCGGCGGCCTTCGACCTTGTCGAGTCCGGGCTCGCCTGACGGCAACGCCGGCGCGGCGGGCCGGGTCAGTCGGCGGTGGGCTCGAATTCGATGGCCAGGGAGTTGACGCAGTAGCGGAGACCGGTCTCCGTGGGACCGTCGGGGAAGATGTGCCCGAGGTGGCCACCACAGCGCGCGCACACGATCTCGGTCCGCGCCATGCCGTGGCTGTGGTCGGTGCGCTCCTCGACGGTGCCCGCGGCGACCGCCCGGTCGAAGCTCGGCCATCCGGACCCCGAGTCGAACTTCGCGTCGGTCGAGAAGAGGGGCGCGTCACAACCGGCGCAGTGGAAGGCCCCCTGCCCGTCGACGTGCAGGTACATGCCTGACCACGCCGGCTCGGTGGCGCGATTGCGGAGCACCTCGTACTGGTCGGGCGAGAGCCTCTCCCGCCATTCGTCGTCGCTCAGCTCCACCTCCGGCGCACCCATGGCCGTTCCTCCTCGACAGAGCCGCAGACCCGAGATGGTCCGGGCACCTGCCGTGAGGTTACCGGCCGTCGCCCGGCACGAGGCGGGTGCGGTGACGGGGGTCCGGCCGAGGTGGGCGGTAGCTTCTCTTCGTGACGAGCGTGCCCACCGGCCCAGGTGGTGGACCCCTCCCGGGTCACGTCGCGTGGGTCGCTGGGTTGGCGGGAGGCGCGGTCCCCGGAGCCGATCGCGAAGACCGCGCCCTTCTGGCGCTGGTCGAAGCCGCTAGGGGGCTCGGGATCTCGCGGATCACCGTCCAGGAGCCCTCTGGGGGGCGGGCCCTGCGGGCGCACGCCCACGAGCTCGCGGCGCGCGGCGTGGCGGTGGCCTGCATGCCGCCGCACGCTGACGGCACACCCCGACCGCGCGATCTCGTCGAGGTCGTCGCCCCTGCGCTGTCGGTGCTCCTGGCCGACGAGCGGTCCGGTCGCCGCGACCTCGTGAAGGCCGTGCGCGTGCTCGCGGCGCGAGGGCTGCGCCCCAAGGACGTGGACGAGGCCGCCATCTCCGAAGCGCTCGGGGTCCCCGACGTCGACCTGCTGGTGCTGACGGGGGGCGACAGGCGGGTTCCCGATCTCCTGGTGTGGCAGGTGAAGTACAGCGAGATCGTGGTCCTGGAGGACCACTGGCCCGACCTGGGCGCCGCGCAATTCCACGCGGCAGTCGCCGAGTACCAGCGGCGGGACCGCCGCTACGGTGGCCTGGTGGCGTCCCGATGACGTTCACGAAGATCGCCGTCGTCGGGGGCGTCGCGCTGCTGGCCTTCGTCAGCTGGTTGGCCGCGTCCGGGTTCGGCGCGGCGCGAGAAGGCCTCATCAGCCTCGTTGCCCTCGTGGTGCTCGTCGGCGGCGGCAACCTGCTTGCCGGACGGTCCGGCCACTACGGCCGGGGCGCGGTCCGGGTCCCCCAGGGCCAGGACCCGGCCGCGGAGTCCGAGGTACGCCACGCAGGTCCCGACGACGAACCCGCGCCGTGACGCTCGTTCGCGACGCGGGGGTGGTGCTCCGCACGTACCGGCTCGGCGAGGCGGATCGGATCGTCGTGCTGGTCACCGAGGGACACGGGAAGGTGCGCGCGGTCGCCAAGGGGGTGCGCAAGACGACGAGCAAATGGGGGGCGCGCCTCGAGCCGCTGAGCCACGTCACCCTGCTCCTGTGGCAGGGGAGGGGCGATCTCGCCGTCGTGAACCAGGCCGAGGTCGTCGACCACTTCCCGGCCTTGCGCGACGACCTCGACCGTGTCGCAGGCGGGCTGTCGATGCTCGAGGTCGTCGACCAACTGGCGCTCGAGGGCCACGCCGACCCCGGGCTGTACCGGATGCTCGTCGGCGCCTTGCGTGCGCTGGCCGACGGGCGTACCGATCCGTCGATGGTCGTGCCGGCGTTCTTCTTGAAGGTCCTCGCCCACGAGGGGACCGAGCCGATCCTGCATGCCTGCGCGGCGTGCGGGCGTCCCGACGGTGAGGTCGAGCTGGTCGCCTTCGACCTCACCGAGGGGGGGACCCTGTGCACGGCGTGCCGGCGGGGACGGGCGGTGAGCGCCGAGGCGCTGGATGTCGTCCGTGCGGTCCTGGGCGGGGCACTCGCCCGGGTGCTCGCCTCCCCGCGCCCCGCCTGTGCCGCCGAGGTGACGAGCCTCGCCACCGAGGCGATGGAGGCGCACATCGACCGCCGCCTCCGGGCGGTGCACACCGCGGCGTCCATCACCTGGTGACCGAGCTCGGCGTCTACGTCCACGTGCCGTTCTGCCGGCACCGCTGCGACTACTGCGCGTTCGCGACGTACACCGACCGCGACACGCTGATGGCGCGCTACGTCGCCGCCTGCGTCGCCGAGGCGCGCCATGCGGTGGACGCAGGCGACCTGACCGAGGCCACGAGTGTGTTCTTCGGCGGCGGCACGCCGTCGCGGCTGCCTGCGCCCTGGCTCGTCTCCGTCCTCGACGCCGTCCCACTCGCGGCCGGCGCCGAGGTCACCGTGGAGTGCAATCCAGAGGACGCGTCCACCGAGCGTCTCGGCGCCTATCGCGAGGCCGGCGTCACTCGGATGTCCTTCGGCGTCCAGTCGACGGCCCCTCACGTGCTCGCGTCGCTCGGCCGCCGGCACGACCCCGAGTCGGTGCCCCGCGCCGTCGAGGCGGCAGTCGACGCCGGGTTCCACCGCGTGAACGTCGACCTCATCTACGGAGCCGTGGCCGAGACCGACGAGGACTGGGCGCGCACCGTCGCCGACGTCCTCTCCCTGCCGCGTCCGCCCGGCCACGTCAGCGCGTACGCGCTCACGGTCGAGCCCGGGACGCCCCTTTCGCGCGACGCCCGACGCCATCCCGACGAGGACGTGCAAGCGTCCCGCTACGAGCTCGCCGACGCTGCCCTCGCCGCCGCCGGCTACCACTGGGAGGAGGTGTCCAATTGGGCCCTGCCGGGGCACGGGTGCCGCCACAACCAGCTGTACTGGCGCCAGGGTGACTACGTCGGCATCGGGTCCGCTGCCCACTCCCATCGCTCCGAAGGGGGCGCGGGCCGGCGGCGCTGGAACGTGCGGACGCCCGACCGCTACGTCGCGGCCGTCGAAGCCGGGCGGTCGCCGGTTGCGGGAGAAGAACGGGTCGAGGGCGTCGAGCGCGAGCTCGAGGCGCTGATGCTCTCGCTGCGTACCCCCCACGGCGTGCCCGACTGGGCGCTGCCGGACGCCGCCGAGCTGGACGGGCTCGTCACGCGAGGGGACGGGCGCGCGGTGCTCACGGTGCGCGGTCGCCTCATGGCGAACGCGGTCAGCGCGATGCTGGTGCCCCGACCGCCTGCAGCCGAGCCCGTCTCGGGGAGGACCGCAGCCGGCGCCCGGTATCCTGCCCTCCCATGACTGCGGAGCCCGAGGTCCCCGGCACGCCCGCTACGGCGCCCGACGACCTCACGGCGCCCGACGACCTCATGGAGAAGGTGGTGAGCCTCTGCAAGCGCCGGGGGTTCATCTTCCAGTCCGCCGACATCTACGGCGGCTTCCGCTCCACCTACGACTACGGCCCGCTCGGCGTCAACATGCTGCGCAACGTGAAGAACGCGTGGTGGCGTTCGATGGTCCAGCTGCGTGACGACGTGGTCGGCCTCGACGCCGCCATCCTCTCGCCGCCCAGGGTCTGGGAGGTGTCCGGCCACCTCCAGAACTTCACCGACCCGCTCGTGGACTGCCGCAAGTGCCACAGCCGCTGGCGGGCCGACAAGCTCACCGGGCCGTGCCCGAACTGCGGCGCCGACGATTTCACCGAGGCGCGCCCGTTCAACCTCATGTTCAAGACGCACGCCGGTCCGGTGGAGGACGAGGGAGCGGTGGCGTACCTTCGCCCCGAGACCGCCCAGGGCATGTTCGTCAACTTCGCGAACGTGCTGCAGACCACCCGCAAGCGCCCGCCGTTCGGCATCGCGCAGGTCGGCAAGTCCTTCCGCAACGAGATCACCCCGCAGAACTTCGTCTTCCGGACCCGCGAATTCGAGCAGATGGAGATGGAGTACTTCGTCCCGCCCGACGAGGGGCCCAAGTGGCACGAGTACTGGATCAACGAGCGGTACCGGTGGTACGTCGACCTCGGGATGCCCCCCGAGAAGCTGCGGCTGCGCCCGCACGACGCGGACGAGCTCTCGCACTACTCGAGCGCGACGTCCGACGTGGAGTTCCTCTTCCCGTGGGGGTGGGACGAGCTCGAGGGGATCGCCAACCGCACCGACTACGACCTCCGGCACCACGCCGAGGCGTCGGGCGAGCACCTGGACTACTTCGACCAGGCGACCGGCGAGCGCTACTTCCCCCACGTCATCGAGCCGGCAGGGGGCGTGACCCGCACGATGATGGCCTTCCTCCTCGCGGCCTACGACGAAGACGAGGTGGGCGGCGAGGCCCGCACGGTGCTCCACCTCCACCACCGGCTCGCGCCCTACCAGGTCGCGGTGCTGCCGCTCTCCAAGAAGGCGGAGCTCGAGTCCATCTCGCGCGAGGTGCTCGGACTCCTGCAGCCGCACGTCATGTGCGACTACGACGTCACCCAGAGCATCGGACGCCGCTACCGGCGCCACGACGAGATCGGGACGCCGTGGTGCGTGACGGTGGACTTCGACTCCCTCACCGACCGTGCCGTCACGGTCCGGGACCGCGACACCACGACCCAGGTGCGTGTGCCGATCGACGGGCTCGTGGCGGAGCTCAGGAGCCGCACCGGCGAGGACTGACCCCTCCCGGGTACGGGGCAGCGCACGGGGAGACAGGGGCGCGACCCCTGAGTCGGAGCGCCGATGTCATGATCCGCCGGTGCCGTCTTCCCGTTCTCGCGGGCGATCGGGGAACCGGGGGGCGATGACGTCCGCGCTCGGTGTCGGGCTCCTCGTCCTGTCGAGCCTCCTCGCCGCCTGCGGCGGGACCGTGCCGGGACAGGCGACCGGGGCCGCGACCTCGACCGCGCCGCCCTCGGCCACCTCGGCGCCGCCGCCAACCGGCACGGCCGCAGGTTCGACGTCGACGACCACGACGGCGCCCCCGGGCCTCGCCCCGCCGGCGCAGCTCGTTCCCTTCCCCACAGCTCCGGCCACCGCCGGCGCCGGAGCCTGGGCGCCCGCGGGCCGGCGCGTCGACGGGCTGCCGGCGGTCTACGAGACGGCGCTCGTCCCACCCGGTGGCACACAGCCGGCGGGGATCGCCTGGATGGACACGCGCCTGCTCTCCGCCAGGCTCTACTCGGGCTCGCTCAGTCCAGGCGGCGGTCCGTACCCCTACACGGCGCCGATCCAGCCTGCACAGTCGACGTCGCTCGTGGCCGCGTTCAACGGCGGCTTCAAGATGGCCACAGCGGGCGGCGGTTACTACACGACAGGACGGGCCGTCGTCCCGCTTGTCGCCGGCGCCGCGTCGCTCGTCATCGACGTGAACGGGTCGGTGACGGTCGGGACGTGGGGACAGACAGTCACGATGTCCGCCGACGTGGCGAGCGTCCGCCAGAACCTCGTCCCACTGGTCGCCGGCGCCAGCCCCACCGCCCAGGCGTCGAGTCCGGACTGGCTGTCATGGGGGAACACCTGCGGCGCGACCTCGTGCACAGGCCCGGGGATCGAGCACCAGTGGCGCTCGGGCGTCGGCGTGACGGCCGACGGCGCGCTCGCCTACACGTGCGGACCCGCCCTCTCGCCGCTCCAGCTGGCGGACCTCCTCGTCCGTGCCGGCGTCGTCCGGGGGATGCAGCTCGACATCAACCCGTACTGGACGGTCTTCGCGACCTACGACCCGGCGACACCGGCGGCCCCTGCGGCCCCTGCGGACGGGAGCAGGCTCGTCTCGTCGACCGTCCAGGGTCCCGCGACGTTCTTCGACCCCTCGTGGGCCCGGGACTTCATCACCATGTCGGCGCGGCCGGTCGGGGGGTAGGGGGCCGCCCGCTCACGCGGCGTGGCGCCGCACGGTGCCGCCGCCGGTCGCAGGACCGGCCGGGCACCTCGTAAGGTGGACGGATCCCCCGGAATCGTCCGTGCGCCCCACGGCCCGACGCCGGCGACGCCCGCGCAGCGTGAGGAGACCAAATGCCGTACGTCTTCGACTTCGACCACTCGCACCGCCGCCCGCCCATGGAGATGAAGGACCTCCTCGGCGGGAAGGGCGCCAACCTCGCGGAGATGTCGTCGGTCCTCGACCTCCCGGTGCCGCCCGGCTTCACGATCTCGACGGACGCGTGCCGTGCCTACATGGAGCACGGGTGGCCCGACAACCTGGGCGCGGAGGTCGCCAGGGCGAGAGTGCGACTGGAGCGGGCCATGGGCAAGGAGATCGGCGACCCCGCCGACCCGCTGCTCGTGTCGGTCCGCTCGGGGGGCAAATTCTCGATGCCCGGGATGATGGACACGGTGCTGAACCTGGGGCTGAACGACCAGTCGGTCGAGGGCCTCGCGAAGCAGACCGACGACGAGCGCTTCGCCTTCGACTCCTACCGCCGGTTCGTCGCCATGTACGGGCGCATCGTGCTCGGCATCCCGGGGGAGGAGTTCGACGCGCTCTTCGACGCGGCGAAGGAGCTCGCCGGGACCACCTCGGACGCCAAGGTGCCCACCGAGCTCCTCCGGTACCTCGTCGACTCCTACCAGCAGATCGTCGAACGCCGCTCCGGCGCGCCGTTCCCCCAGGATCCGGCCGACCAGCTCCGGGGGGCGATCGAGGCGGTCTTCTCGAGCTGGAACGGCCCGCGCGCCGTCGCCTACCGCGAGCGCGAGCACATCCCCCACACGCTCGGCACCGCGGTCAACGTGCAGGCGATGGTCTTCGGGAACCGCGACGACCGTTCCGGGACCGGGGTCGGCTTCACCCGGGACCCGGCGACGGGGGCACAGGGCATCTACGGCGACTTCCTCGTGAACGCACAGGGCGAGGACGTCGTCGCGGGCATCCGCAACACCGAGCCGCTCTCGGCGCTCCGGCGGACCTTTCCCGCCGTCTACCGGGAGCTCATGGGCGTCTTCGAGCGCCTGGAGCGCCACTACCGCGACATGTGCGACACGGAGTTCACCATCGAGCAGGGCAAGCTGTGGATGCTCCAAACCCGCGTGGGGAAGCGGACCGGCCGCGCGGCCCTGAAGATGGCGGTGGACATGACCAAGGAGCCGAAGATCCGCCTGAGTCGCGCCGAGGCGGTCTCGCGGATCACCGAGGACCACCTGTCCGCGGTGCTGCACCCGCAGTTCGCCGGGAAGGGCCACGACGTCATCGCCAAGGGGCTGGCCGCGTCGCCGGGTGCCGCGGTGGGGCGGGCCTACTTCAGCGCGGACGACGCGCAGGCTGCCGCCGGCCGCGGGGAGCACGTCGTGCTGGTGCGCAACGAGACGTCCCCCGAGGACGTGCACGGGATGCTCGCCGCCGACGGGGTGCTGACGGCGCGCGGCGGCTTGGTCAGCCACGCGGCGGTCGTCGCCCGCGGCTGGGGGAAGCCCGCCGTGGTCGGCGCCGAAGCGCTGCGGATCACCCGGCACAGCGTCGTCGCCGGCGGCGTCACGCTCAGCGAGGGGGACTGGGTCTCGATCGACGGGTCGACCGGGGAGGTCGTCGCCGGCAAGGTCGAGCTCACGGCCGCCGCCCCGCCGGCCGAGTTCGACGTCGTGCTCGGGTGGGCGGACGAGATCCGCAAGGGCGAGCTCGGCGTGCGGGCGAACGCCGACACCGGCGAAGACGCCGCCAACGCGCGGCGCCTGGGTGCCGAGGGCATCGGACTGTGCCGCACCGAGCACATGTTCCTCGGCGAGGAACGGCTCCCCGTGGTGCGCAAGATGATCCTCGCCGACGGCGAGGAAGAGGAGCGCGAGGCGCTCGAGCACCTGCGCGAGGTCCAGCGCGAGGACTTCGTGGCGATTCTCGACGCCATGGACGGCCTGCCGGTGACCGTGCGCCTCCTCGACCCTCCGCTCCACGAGTTCCTCCCGTCGACCGAGGAGCTCGCCATCAAGGAAGCGACGTCGGGGCTCAGCGACGAGGAGCGCAAGCTCTACGACGCGGCGAAGTCGTGGCAGGAGGCCAACCCGATGCTCGGGACGCGGGGCGTGCGGCTCGGCATGATCAAGCCGGGGCTCTACGCCATGCAGGTGCGGGCGTTGATGGAGGCGGCGCGCGAGCGCGTCGCGGCAGGTGGCCATCCGGTCGTCGAGATCATGATCCCCCTCACCGTCTCGCGTGAGGAGCTCGCCCTCGCGCGTCGCTGGGTGGAGGAGGCCATCGCCGAGGTGGCCGCCGACGAGGCGTCGTCGACGAACGGCCGCCGCACGCCGGCGCGCCGCGGGCGAGGGTCGTCCAACGGCGCCGGTATCGACGTGAAGATCGGCACGATGATCGAGACCCCGAGAGCGGCGCTGCGCGCGGGGGAGATCGCCGAGTTCGCGGACTTCTTCTCCTTCGGCACCAACGACCTCACCCAGATGACCTTCGGGTTCAGTCGAGACGACGTCGAGGGACGGATGATGTCGGTGTACCTCGACAAGGGCCTGCTCTCCCGCAACCCCTTCGAGACGGTGGACGTCGACGGTGTGGGCGAGCTCGTCCGCGACGCGACCAGCCGTGGCCGCGAGGCGAGGGAGGACCTCAAGGTGGGCGTGTGCGGCGAGCACGGCGGCGATCCGGCGTCGATCCTCTTCTTCTACGACGCCGGGCTGGACTACGTGAGCTGCTCGCCGTACCGGGTGCCGGTCGCGCGCCTCGCTGCGGCGCAGGCCGTCATCGCGGCCGGGAGCGGCGAGACGCCGAAGCGACGGGCTCGGCGCACCGCGGCTGCGTCGGCGCCGATCGGCACCGCCCGAGGCGCGCGCCAACGGGCCGTCTCGAAGGCGCCAGGCGCGCGCAAGACGGCGGCCTCCTCGCGTTCGTCGTCGACGCCGGCGAGGTCGAAGAAGGCGGCCAAGGCACCCGGATCGGGGCGGCAGCTCGGGGCCTCCCGGTCTGTGAAGGCCGTCCGGCGCGGGCCGGGCGCGGCCAACGGCACCCGGGGCAAGCGGCGCTGACGTCCCGCTGCGCCGGCCCGGACGGGGCCGTGCGCACCTGGGCGTTCCGGCGGCGGCCGTCGTTGCGGCGCTCGAGGGCGGTACCCTCCGCTCCGTGATCCCCGACGAGGAGGTGGCGCAGGTCCGAGCCGCCACCGACATCGTCGCCCTCGTCTCCGAGCACGCGGCCTTGCGGCAGCAGGGGCGCCGGTGGGTGGGACTCTGCCCCTTCCACACCGAGAAGACGCCGTCGTTCAGCGTGAATGCCCAGGAGGGCTTCTACTACTGCTTCGGGTGCCAGTCCTCGGGTGATGCGATCACGTTCGTCCGGGCGACCGAGCACCTCGACTTTGCCGACGCGGTCCGCTTTCTCGCGGACCGGGCTGGGATCGTCCTTCACGAGTCCGAGGAGGGAGCCGCAGACCGCAAACGCCGGAGCGAGCTGCTCGACGCCATGGCCAAGGCGGTGGCGTGGTACCACGAGCGACTGCTGTCCGCGCCGGACGCCGGCCGCGCCCGCGACTACCTGCGCTCGCGCGGCTACGACGGGACGGTCGTGCGACGCTTCCAGCTGGGATGGGCGCCGGACGGCTGGGACGCGCTCGTGTCGGCGCTCGGGCTTTCGCCCCAGGTGGCAATCGACAGCGGGCTCGGCTTCGTGAACCGGACCGGCAGGGTGCAGGATGCATTCCGCGCCCGGGTGCTGTTCCCCATCTTCGACCCCTCCGGCCGCGCGGTCGCCATCGGAGGCCGGATCCTCCCGGGCTCGCCGCGGAGCGAACCGGACGGCGCCACGTCCCCGCGACCAGAGCCCAAGTACAAGAACTCGCCGGAGACCGCGATCTATTCGAAGCGGCGCACGCTCTACGCGCTCAACTGGGCGAAGCAGGAGGTCATCGCCACCGGTGAGGTCGTCGTCTGCGAGGGCTACACGGACGTGATCGGGTGCTTCACCGCCGGGGTCGAGCGCGCGGTCGCGACGTGCGGCACCGCGCTCGCCGAGGAACACTTCCGCCTGCTGAACAACTTCGGACGCCGCATCGTGCTCGCCTACGACGCCGACCAGGCCGGCCAGTCGGCGACGGCGCGTGTCTACGAGTGGGAGCGACGACACGACGTCGACCTTCGCGTCGCGGCGTTGCCGCGTGGAGGCGACCCGGCGGATCTCGCGCGGTCCGATCCCGACGCCCTGCGCCAGGCGATCGCGTCGGCCGTGCCGTTCCTGCAGTTCCGAGTCGACAGGGTGCTCTCGGCCCACGAGCTCTCGACGCCGGAGAGCCGGGCCAAGGCGGCGCAGGCCGCGCTGGCAGCGGTCGCGGAGCACCCGGACCCGCTCGTGCGCGACCAGTACGTCATGCGCGTCGCGGACGTGACGCGCATCGAGCCGGAGATGCTTCGCCACCAGCTGGCCACCGGTGCCGCCCACCCGCCGACCGCCCGCGACGGACGGGCCTCCCCTCGCCCCGGCAGACCGTCGGGAGCCACGGCGTCCCGGCGACCGGTGAACCGTCCGGGCCTCGAAGCGTTGCGGCTCGCCGTGCACCGTCCGGACCTGGTCGCCGACAGGCTCGAGGACGTGCTGTTCGTCGACGACCTGCAGCGCCGCGCGTTCTGCGCCCTGGCAGGCGCCGACAGCGTCCGGGCGGCAGTGGACGGCGCCGACGACGACGTTGCGGACCTGCTGCGACGGGTCTCCGTCGAGGAGCCGCCCGCGGCGGACGACCCACAAGAGGACCTGGCGAACCCGCTGCTCGCGCAGATGGCCCGCGAGGCCGCCAGGAGAGCCCTGCTCGCACACCAGGCCGCAGCACGCACGGGACAGATCGCGCTGGCGGACCTCGCCGCGGAGACCGCGGCCGTCCGTCGGTGGATGGAGGATCTGGACGATCCCGCTCGCTGCCGCGAAGTCACCGACCGGTTGGTAGCGTGGTTGGTCGGCGCGGTAGGCGCAGTCGGCGCAGTCGGCGCAGTCGGCGCAGTACCGGAAGGTCCCGCAGGGGACGAACCTCGGACGAGGACGGCGGAGCCTGGATGACCACGAACGGGACACCTCCCGAAGACGAAGGGACCGTTCGCAGCTTCGAAGTGGCGGGCGCCGCCGCACGCCCCGTGCGCCCCCCGAAGCGGCCGCGGGTGTCGTCCGAGGGGTCGGGCGGGTCGGACTACTTCAACGGCAGCGCCGAGGACCCGGTCCACACCTACCTCAAGGAGATCGGCAAGGTCCCCCTCCTGAGCGCGGAGCTCGAAGTCGAGATGGCACGCCGGATCGAGGCCGGCAACGAGGCGGCCGCGCGGCTGGCCGCGAGCTCCGGGGCCGAGGTCGAAGGCGGCCCGCCCGACGCCCTCCTTTCGACCGACCAACAATTCGGCGAGCGCCGCGCCGTCCAGCGCGGGGAGCAGGCGAAGGAGGCGTTGATCGAGGCCAACCTCCGGCTCGTGGTGTCCATCGCCAAGCGTTACCGGAACCGTGGCCTCGCCTTCTTGGACCTCATCCAAGAAGGCAATCTGGGGCTCATGCGTGCCGTCGACAAGTTCGACTACGAAAAGGGGTTCAAGTTCTCGACCTACGCGACGTGGTGGATCCGACAGGCCATCACGCGGGCCATCGCGGACCAGGCGCGTACGATCCGCATCCCGGTCCACATGGTCGAGACCATCAACAAGGTGGTCTGGGCACAGCGCCAGCTCCTCCAGGAGCTCGGGCGCGAGCCCACCCCCGAGGAAGTGGCGCAGCGTGTCGAATTCCCGATCGAGCGCGTGCGGGAGATCCAGCGGTTGAGCCTCGACACGGTGTCCCTGGAGCAGCCGGTCGGGGACGAGGACGACTTCAGCCTGTCGGACCTCATCGAGGACCGGAGCGCGGTCGTGCCGGACGACGCGGCGACGCGCGCGATGCTCGACCGCGCGGTCAAGGCTGCGCTGGCGTTCCTCACCGATCGGGAGCAGGACATCGTCCGCCTGCGCTTCGGGCTCGACGACGGCAAGATCCGCACGCTCGAAGAGGTGGGAAAGGAGTTCGGCGTGACGCGCGAGCGCGTCCGGCAGATCGAGTCCAAGACGCTCGCGAAGCTGCGGCGCCCCGACGCCGCGTTCTTGCTGCGCGACTACCTCGAAGAGGCGTAGGCGGCACCGAGGCTCCGGGCGGCCTTTGGTAGGCTGACCGGCCGACCCTTCCGGGGTGGCGCAATCGGCAGCGCAGCGGACTGTTAATCCGTTGGTTCTGGGTTCGAGTCCCAGCCCCGGAGCTCGCCTGGCCCGCCCGGCGCACCGTGGGGCCGGTCCAACGGGCGCCCACGCGCGCCCGCCGCCGCAGGCCGGGTGCACGACGACGTCCGGGAGGCCCGCATGCGCGTGACCGTCGACCGCAATCTCGAGCGCGTGGACTGGGCGCAGGCGAAGGCGGACCTCGTCGCAGACGCGTTCGACAACGGGCGCTCACCGGCTGCGTTGCGCCGCTCGTTCGAGGCGGCGGCGCACGCCGCGCTCGCGTGGGACGGGCCGCGGGTGGTGGGCATGGCCCGACTCTTGAGCGATGGGGTGTGCAACGCCTACCTCGTGGATGTCTGGACCGCCTCCTCGCACCGTCGCCGTGGGATCGCGAGCGCGATGGTGCGCCACCTGCTCGAACGTGTCCCTGGTCAGCACGTCGGACTGCAGACCTCGGACGCCGGCGCGTTCTACCGACAGCTCGGCTTCCGCCCACAGCCCGAGTTCTACGCGACCGTGGTCGGGCGCTGGCTCGACAACGAGGCCAACCGGGCCCCGGACGGCGTGGGGTAGCGACTCGCCTCCCGTCGACGCGCCACAATGGCGGCGATGTCGAGCGAACGTGCGGACAGGCCGTGGGGCGTCTATTGGGTGCTCGAGGACGGGACGACCCACAAGGTGAAGCGCATCGACGTCGACCCGGGTGGCCGGCTCAGTTACCAGCGCCACCAGCGCAGGGCCGAGCACTGGTTCGTCGTTGCCGGCACGGCCGACGTCGTCCTCGAGGACCGGGTCGTGCGGCTCGTGCCCGGTGAGGCGCTCGACATCCCCAAGCGGCGCCGCCCATCGGGTCTCCAACCCCGGAAGCGAGGTGCTCGTGTTCGTCGAGGTACAGGTCGGCGACTACTTCGGCGAGGACGACATCGAGCGGCTCGACGACGACTACGGCCGCGCGGCGACCGCCGGCTGAGCCCGCGCCGGCCGGCGCCACACAGGAGGAGTCGCATCTCCTTGCCCGCCATGCCTCCTCGGTCGCGATCGACGAGAGGGAACGGTGGGGCCTGTCCGCCTCGACGGCGCCGGGATCCTCGTCGACAGCTCGGCGAGGGCCGAGGCCGCCAGTCCCGGGCCCCCGGGCCGGTCGACGACCGTCCCGACGATGCTCCCCTCCCGGAGGCGGTGCTCGAGGAGGACACGGCAGCGGTCCCGCCACGTCGGCCGGCGGTCCTACGGTGGGGCCGTCAGCGGGCATGGGAGGCAGTTTGGACGGACCGCGATGATCGTCGTGAGGGCCATCGACGCGGACGACTGGGAGGACTGGCGAGCCCTGCGGCGGGCGGCGCTCGCAGAGGCTCCGGGTGCCTTCGGCTCGAGGCTCGCAGACTGGAGCGACGGAGGCGACACCGAGGAGCGCTGGCGGGCGCGCCTGGACGCCGTCGCCCACAACGTGCTCGCCGAGCTCGACGGCTGGACGGCCGGCATGGTGAGCGCGATGTCGCCTGAAGGCGGGGCGGTCGAGCTCATCTCCATGTGGGTCGTCCCCGAGGCGCGGGGGAGGGGCGTCGGCGACGCCCTGGTCGCCCACGTGTGCGACTGGGCGAGCGATGCGGGCGCGGCAAGGGTCGTCCTCGACGTCCGCGCCGCGAACGCACCCGCCATCTCCCTGTACGCGCGGCACGGCTTCGTCGACGTGGGGGAGTCGTCGGAGCCGGGGACCGCGGTTCCGGAGCGACGGATGGTCGTCGCGCTGGCAGCGCGCGCGCCGTGACGGACCGGACAGCGGGCGGGATCGGGGAGTTCGCCGATCTTCTGTCGCCGTCGAGGCGGTCGGACCCCTACCCGGGGTATGCGCGATTGCGGGACGCGGCGCCGATCTGGGAGGCGGCACCGGGGTTTCTCGTGCTGAGCCGCCACGAGGACTGCGGCCGGGTCCTTCGCGACCTGCGCTTCGGCCACCTCGAGGCGGACGACGCGCCGGCCCCGTCCCGGCGCCGGGCGCTCACCGGCGACGCAGACCGGGAGGCCGTCCGCTCGTTCCTCGTGCGCAATCCTCCCGACCACACACGGCTTCGGCGCCTCGTCTCCCGCTCCTTCACGCCCCGTCGAGTGGAGGAGCTCGCACCGAGGATCGAGGCGCTGACCGCCGAGCTGCTGTCGAACGTGGCCGGCTCCCCGTCGTTCGACGTGGTCTCCGCGATCGCCTCGCCGCTTCCCGTGGCGGTCATCTGCGAGCTGTTCGGGGTGCGGGACCCGGATCGCCACCGGGTCGTGGGCTGGTCGCACGCGCTCGCCCGCGGGCTCGATCCCGCGTTCTTGCTGACCGCCGACGAACGTCGTTCGCAGCTCGCGGCCCGAGACGAGTTCGCCGACTACCTGGTCGCAGAGATCGCCCGGCGCCGCCGGCTGCCCGGAGACGACCTCATCTCGGACCTGGTCGCCACCCATGACCAGGGGGAGTCGCTCACGGACGCCGACCTCGTCGCCACCTGCATCCTGCTCCTCATCGCCGGGCACGAGACGACCACGAGCCTCGTCGCCAACGCCGTGCACGCCTTCCTTCGGCACCCCGCCCAGTGGGAGGAGGTCGCCGCCGACCCCGAGCTCGTCCCAGGGGCGGTCGAAGAGGTGCTCCGCTTCGATTCCCCGGTGCAGCTCACGATGCGCGTCGCCCGGGCCGATGCCGACGTCGGCGGCATCCCGGCGCCCCGGGGGACGTTCGTCGTCCTGCTCATCGGGGCGGCCAACCGCGACCCGCTCGCCTACGACGAGCCGGACCGCTTCGACGTCCGGCGGCAGCCGAGGCCGCACCTCGCGTTCGGGCAGGGGGTCCACTTCTGCCTGGGTGCCCCGCTCGCCCGGCTCGAGGCGCAGATCGTGCTCCGCGCGATCCTGACGGGCATCGCCCGTCCGCGGCTGGTCGGCGACCCCACGTGGAAGGAGAACGCCGTGCTCCGAGGACTCCAGCGACTCGAGATCGAGGTCGGGATGTGACCGCCGCGCGCGCACCGCTGTGGCGCACGTGGGGAGCGAGCGCGTTCTGGCCGCGTGGGATCGCCTCCCCGCCGAGCTGCTCGGCTCGTTGAACGTCCTCGGCGTCGAAGCGACGCTCGCAGCGTGGCGGCACGGAGACGACTGGCTCGATCGTCAACGGGCGCACCTGCACAAGATGCGCGACCTCCTGGTCGAGAGGGTCGAGGAGCTCCCGGGCGTGACGTTCCGACCTCCCGAGGCGACCTACCTCGCTTGGCTGGACTGCCGCGAGACGGGCATCGCCGACCCTGCCGACCACTTCTGCCGCGCGGCTCGGGTCGAGCTCGTCCCCGGTCCAAACTTCGGCCCGGGCGGTGCGGGGCACGCACGTCTGAACTTCGGCACCGGCAGGGATCCTCGAGGAGATCCTGGACCGAATGGCAGAAAGCCTGTCCTAGTCGAGCTGCTCGTCGGCGGCCACCCTCGGCAAGCGCCGGACGGCCACGGCGACGACCGTCGTGGGGTCGGTGCCCTGGGCGTCGAGGGCGAGGAGGAGCCGCCGCGCGGCGGCGAGAGACGCGTCACGTCCGGCAGCCCACCCCACCACGGGGTCCGCGGGGTCTGCGCCCGACCGCAGCGCCTCGACGGCCGCGGCCCGGCGCCAGTCGGCGAGATCGTCGAACGTCGCTCTCGTGAGCCACGATTGCCAGCGGTCGTGCGTCGGGGCCTTCTGCAGCGCGCGCAGCATGCGCGGCACGCCCGCCGCGTCGTCGACGAGATGGTACGCGGCGAGCACCTCGTCCACGGACCGGCCGGTCGCGCGCACGGCGGGGCCGACGTCGCCCACCCTGGCGCGCGCGGCGACGAGGGTCCAGCTTTCGGCGATGGCGCGGTCGGCACCGAGCGTGAGGAGCTCGTCGAGGGCGTTCTCGCCCGGGGGCACTGCGCAGAGCTCCTCGGCGATCGGGAGGTCCTCTGCGACGAGCGAGGCGGGCCGGACCGGCACGGCGCGCCGGAGGTAGGCGCGCGCGAGATTGGCCACGGCGTCGGCAACGAGGTGGTGGAGCCGGCCTTCGGCATCGGCGGGCAGGTCGGCCCAGCGCGCATCCAGCTCCGCCCACGGCGTGGCAGCCCCGAGGACGTGCCGAGCCGCCCAGTAGGCCGCAGCGACGTCGTCGAGGCCCACGCCGAGCTCCGCAGCCGTCTCGTGCGCCCACACCGTCCCCAGGCGGTCGACGATCTCGCCGGCGACCTGGGTCGCGAGGATCTGGTCGTAGAGGCGGTGCTTTGCGATGAGGTCGCCGAAGTCGGTGCGCATCGCCTCGGGGAAGTACGACTCGACGGCTTCTGCGAACGAGGGGTCCGCCACGATCGGCGACTGCTCGATCCCGGCCACGAGATCGGACTTGGCGTAGGCCAGCAGCACCGCGAGCTCCGGCCGGATCATGCCCGCGCCCGCGGCACGGCGGACCCCGAACTCAGCGGTGTCCGGGAGGGCCTCGACCGCACGGTCGACCCGTCCGGACGACTCGAGGACGTCGATCAGTGCCGCGTACGCGTCGAGCTGGTCCGCGCTGTCGGGCACCGCGCGGTTGAGCGCGGCGACGCTGTGGTCCACCTGCCGGAGCACCTCGGCGGCGACCTCGTCTTGGGCGCGCTCGAGATAGGCGTCGCGGTCGCGGGCGTCCAGGCGGCCCTCTTCGATCGCCAGCGAAAGGAGGATCTTCAGGTTGACCTCCCGGTCGGAGGTCGCCACGCCTGCGGCGTTGTCGATGAAGTCGGTGTTGATGCGCCCGCCGCGCCGGGAGTACCGGATCCTCGCGCGCTGGGTGATCCCGAGGTTGCCGCCCTCTCCGATCACCCGCGCCCGCACGCGGTCCGCGCTGACGCGGACTTCGTCGTTGGCACGGTCGCCGACCTCCTGGTCAGGCTCCTCGGCAGCCTTGACGAAGGTGCCGACACCGCCGAACCACAACAGGTCGACCGGAGCCTCGAGGATGGCGCTGATGAGCTCGGGCGGCGGCACGCGCTCGCGGTCGAGGCCGAGCGCCCGGCGTGCCTCGGGGGAGAGGGTGACCTCCTTCGCATCGCGTGCCCACACCCCGCCTCCCGCGGAGATGAGCTCCGGCGAGTAGTCGGCCCAGCTCGACGTCGGCAGCGCCGCGAGGCGCCGGCGCTCCGCATACGACACGGCGGGGTCGGGAGAGGGGTCAACGAAGATGTGTCGGTGATCGAAGGCGGCGACCAGCATGATCGCCTCGCTGAGCAGCATGCCGTTGCCGAAGACGTCGCCGGACATGTCTCCGACGCCGGCGACGAGGACCGGCTCCTGCTGGACGTCGATGCCGAGCTGGTGGAAATGGCGTCGAACGGCCACCCATGCGCCGCGGGCCGTGATGCCCATGGCCTTGTGGTTGTAGCCGTGGCTGCCGCCCGAGGCGAAGGCGTCCCCCAGCCAGAAGCCGTGTGCCGCGCTCAGCTCGTTGGCGAGGTCGGAGAGTGCCGCGGTGCCCTTGTCCGCGGCGACCACGAGGTAGGGATCCGGACCGTCGTGTGCGAGCACGCCGGGCGGACCGGCCACCTTGCCGCCCTCGAGACCGTCGGTGACGTCGAGGAGCGAGCTCACGAAGACGGCGTAGCACCGGCGGACGTCTGCAGGAGACGGCCGTCCGGGCGTCCGGCACACGAAACCACCCTTGGCTCCGGTCGGGACGATGATGGCGTTCTTCTTCACTTGTGCGACCATGAGGTCCAGCACCTCGGTACGGAAGTCCTCGGGACGCTCGCTCCAGCGGATGCCGCCACGGGCGACCAGTCCGGCGCGCAGGTGTATGCCCTCGACCCCCGGCGCGTGGACCCAGGTCTCGAGTCGGGGGAGTGGCGCGCGCAGCTGGGGTACCGAGGCGCTCTCGAGCTTCAACGTGACGGTCTCCTTCGCCCCGCCTGTCGACGTCGGCTGGAAGAAGTTCGTCCGCACCGTCGCTTCGACGAGGGAGAGCACCACCCGCAGTGCCCGGTCCCAGCGCAGCAGCGGCACCTTTGCGAGCTGCGCGACGCACGCCGCCCGGGCCGGCGCCTCGGCGCCGTCGGCGGCGGGGTCGAAGCGCGCGTCGAAGTAGGCGACGAGGGCGCCCGAGACCGCAGGGAAGGCGACGAGCGCCTCTTCCACGTCGGCCGTCGGCACGGCCGGCTCGCACTGCGTCCAGTAGTTCGCGTAGGCGCGGAGAAGCGAGACCTGGCGCCAGCTGAGCCCCGCGACGGCCACCAGCACGTTCAAGCGGTCGATCTCCGTTCGGCCCGCGACCACCGCGTCGAGCGCGTCGACGAGGCGTTGCCCGTCCTGGCCGGGGTCGAACGTGGTTGCGCCGGCTCCGACGTCGGCGAGATGGACCCCGACATCGTCGATCGAGACCCCGAGGCCGTCCCGTAGCTCGAAGCGGTAGGGGACAGACTCCTCCACCACCAGGCCGAAGCTCTCGAGCACCGGGAGGAGGGCCGTGAGCTCGACGGGCCTCGTCGCCAGCCGCCGGATGTGGAACCGTTCACCGCCAAGCGCCCGAACGGTGAAACGGTGGTCGCCGGCCGGGAGTGCGGTCGCCGCTGAGGCCCCCTCGCCCGTGGCGGGCCCGGTGCCGAACAGCCCTCGGAGCTCGCGGGCGTCGAGTGCGGCCTGCTCGGGGGTCGTGCGTTCCCGGTAGCTGGCGGGTGCGCGCCGGCTCAGATCGTGGGCGAATTCGAGGGTCTCGGGATCGGGTGCGTGCGCGACCAGCTCGGTGATCCAGGGATCGGCGACCGGGGCCGGCCCCGGCGAATCGCTGTCCTCGGTCGTCACCGTGCCAGCATCGCGCAGCCGGTCTCCGAGTGCGACGCACCCGGGGATGGGTAACGTACAGGCGGTGTCGCCATCGAACATGGTCGTTCGTGCATGTCTGTAGCCGCTTCTTTCCTCGTCGCCAGCGTCAGGGTGCTCTGGCCCAAGGGGCTCAACTCCAGCTACTACCTGGACGTCAACAACTTCGCTCGACACACCTCCTGGGCCCACGGCTTCATGCACGCCTATGCCCTCTGGCTGGGCCTCACGATCCTCGTGATCGCGTTCGTGGCGGGTTACGTGCTCGCGTGGTGGCGCCGTGACGTCCGAGCCGTTGCCCTGCTCGTCGTCGGAGGCGCGGGCACGTTGATCGCCCTCGGCCTGAACCAGGTGGTCGGGCATGCGGCTCAGGAGCGCCGACCGTACGACGCGTACCGTCACGCGCTCGTGCTCGTCGGGAAGGCGAACGACTACGCCTTTCCCTCGGACCATGCAGTCGTGGCCGGTGCGTTGTTCGTCTCGCTCCTGCTCGTGCTGCGCCGGGCCGCGCCCGTGCCGTGGGGGGTCGACCCCGCACTGCGAGCGGCGGCAGCCCGCCGGAACAAGCCCACCGGGGCGATGGTCGCGCTCGCGGCCGTCGCCGCTGTCGCCGGGCTCTTCCTCCTCTTCGCACGCGTGTACGTCGGCGCGCACTACCCCGGGGACGTCGTCGCCGGTGCACTGCTCGGCGCGACCATCGTCCTCGTGCTCTCCCTTTTGCGACCGGCTGCGTTCTGGCTCGCGAACGCCGTCGAGCGAACGCCGCTCTCGGTGCTCGTCCGCCGTCCGGCTCCCACCGTGGGCGCGAGCGCCCGCCTCTAGAACGACTTCATACGCGCGGCGGGCGGCTCCGTGCGCCCCTCAGAGAGGAGGCCCTGTCGCCGCCCCTTTGCCCTCGTTGGGTCACCCTCGCGGCC
>Ga0307372_10000519_pt1 | contig 68931 bp, 57 predicted proteins | sample OX1MG_FD_202533 | JGI IMG/M metagenome (GOLD analysis project Ga0307372, IMG submission 202533) | Soil microbial communities from Risofladan, Vaasa, Finland - OX-1 | ecosystem: Environmental > Terrestrial > Soil > Coastal area > Acid sulfate soil | place: Finland: Risofladan, Vaasa | collected... | reverse complement strand
GAGTGGCGCGTGACGTGACCGAGCAGCGCACAGTCCAGCGCAAACTCGCCGAGGAACGGCAGTACAGCCGCAGCCTGGTCGAGTCTTCGCCCGACGCGCTGCTGGTCAGCAATTCCGAGCTCACCCTGACCGACGTCAACGGGCAAACCACTCGCCTCACCGGTTATGGACGCGAGGAGCTGGTCGGCATCAAGCTCGCTTCCATTTTCACCGAACCGGAAAAGGCGATCGAGGTCGTGCGGCGGGCGCTCGATGGGGGTTTGGTGCGCGAGGCGGAGGCCTCTCTGCTCACCAAGACCGCCGAGGAGATACCGGTCTCGCTCAACGCCTCGATGTTCAAGGATGGCGACGATTCGACGCGCGGAGTGATAATTGGCGTCCGCGATATCAGCGAACGCAAGCGGGCCGAAAAGGAACGCTCGCTGCTGGCCTCGATCGTCGATTCTTCGGGTGATGCGATCTACAGCGAATCAACCGATCGGAACGTGACCAGCTGGAACGCGGCGGCCGAGCACCTCTTCGGTTACGGCGCGGCCGAAATTGTCGGTCGCAACGTCGCGCTCATGGTTCCACTCGATCGCCGCGCCGAGCTGCTCCAGGATATTAACCTGGCCGCGAAAAGCGGCCAGGTCGAACGTTACGAAACGACCCGCCAGCGCAAGGACGGCAGCAGCGTAGCGGTTGCGCTCACCCGCGCGCCGATTTTCGATTCCTCCCATAAGGTGGTCGGGTTTTCGGTAACCGCGCACGACATCGGCGATCGCATACGGATCGAGGCGGAATTGACCGCGGCGCGCGACGCGGCGCTGGAGGCCGCCCGCGCCAAGTCGGATTTCCTGGCCAACATGAGCCACGAAGTCCGCACGCCGCTCAACTCGGTCATCGGGATGACCGGCCTGCTGCTCGATACCCCACTCGACCCGCAACAGCGCGAGTTCGCCCATGACGTGAGGGAGAGCGGCGAAGCGCTGCTGACGCTGATCAACGAAATTCTCGATTTCTCCAAGCTCGCCGCGGGCAAGATGGTCTTCGAAGATATCGACTTCGAGCTGACCGCAGCGCTCGAGGGAGCGGTCGAACTGATCGCCGATCAGGCTCGGCTCAAGGGCCTCGAACTGACAGTGTCGATTGACTCCGACGCTCCCCAGGGTCTCCGCGGCGATCCTGGCCGTTTGCGCCAGGTACTGCTGAACCTGATCGGCAACGCGATCAAATTCACCGCGAGTGGCGAGGTTGCTATACAGGTCAGCAAGCTCAGCGAAAACCCCACGCAAACCATCCTGCGCTTCGAAGTGCGGGACACCGGAATTGGAATTCCTCAGGAAAAAATTCACCTGCTCTTTCAGCCCTTCAGCCAGGTCGACCCCTCGACCACCCGCCACTTCGGCGGCACCGGATTGGGGCTCTCGATCGCACGGCAGCTGGTCGAGCGGATGGGCGGAACGATCGCGGTGTCGAGCACGGTTGGAGCCGGTTCGACCTTCTGGTTCACAGCGAAATTTGCCAAACCGGCGAGCGTCACCAAGCCGGCCTCGGAGCGCTTCGCTTCGTTCGCCGAGGTGCGACTGCTCATCGTCGACGACAACGAGAATAGCCTCCAGATCCTGCACACCCAGGCCTCGGCGTGGAAAATGGAGGTCGAAACCGCCGACTCGGCGGACTCCGCGCTCAGCCTGATGCGCGCGGCGGCGCGCGAGCATCCGTTCGAGGTGGCGCTCATCGACGTAAAAATGCCCGATGTCGATGGGATCGAACTGGCGAGGATTATCAAATCCGACCCGATACTCGCCGCGACCGCGGTGATCCTGATTTCTTCGGTCGGTTCCTCCAATGAGTTTCGCGCGCGCCTGAAGGGCGTGAAGATCGGCGGATGGCTGTCCAAGCCGGTGCCCCAGTCTTCGCTCTACAACGCTTTCGTCAAAGTGCTGGTGCGCCGGGATGATGGCGAGCCCAATCCGCAGGCGGTATATGCGGAACACTTCTCGGCGGAGCCTTCGCGCAACCGAGAGCTGAAGTTGCCGGCGGAACGCAAGCTGCGCGTGCTGCTGGCCGAAGACAATCCAATCAACCGAAAGCTGGCGAAGTTCCAGCTCAAGAAGCTGGGCGTGGACGTCGACTGTGTGAGCAACGGACGCGAGGCCGTCGAAGCGGCGATACGAATACCATACGACGCCGTCCTGATGGATTGTCAGATGCCGGAGATGGATGGATACCAGGCCACGAAGGAGATTCGGCGGCTCGAGCGAGCGCCGCGCCATACGCCGATAATCGCGCTCACCGCGCATGCTCTGTCCGGCGACCGGGAGAGCTGCCTCGTGGCCGGCATGGATGCTTACGTCAGCAAACCGGTAAAGCCGGAAATACTCGAAAGAATCCTGGCGCAAGCCATCGCGCCGGCCTCAGCGTCCCCTCCGGTCGGAAACACGGCGGCGGTCGACTCGCCTCCCACCAACGGCTCGGCGGCCTCAGCGACGGCTCAATCGCAACCGGCCAAAGCAGCGGAACCGCCGCCGCAGTAACCCCCGGACCGCGGTGGCGCACTCGGGCGCGCCGCCGCGACACGATCAGCGGGCCTTGGCGTTGGGCTCCAGGTTCTGCCCCACTTCGGGATTCTTCTTCTGTCCGCCACAGGCGCGCGCCAGCAGCGGAATCACCTCCTCGGCGAAATATTGCATCTGTTCTTCGACCTCTTCGCCGCTGAAACCGCCGGTCTCGAACCAGGTGTGGAACATGAAATCTTCGTAACCGCAGGATTCTTTGACCCGCATGATCGCTTCGGCGACTTCGGCCGGCGTGCCGAAGAGCGCGATCTCCTTCTTCATCAGCATGTCGGCGTCCACCCGTGCGTCGAGCGCGGGGGCCGGCTCATTCGCCTCGGCCAGCGACGCGGCGAAGCCAAACGGCCCGTAGTAATCCCACTGCAGCGCGAGGGCGCGTCTGAAGCGCTCCAGTTCGCGCGCACGGTCTTTGCCGGGAATCACCAGGTGGACGTAACGGCAGGTCACGACGCCGCGCCGGCGCTCGGCGTCCCATCCGAACTTGAACCGCCCGCGGCCCATGCGGTCGGGCCATCCGGTCTTCTCGGCCTCCTCGTAGTAAGTGTCGATATTTTTGCGCAGGCGCGAGTTCGGCTCGGCGATGAAGTAGCCGTTGATGCCGCGTTGCGCCGCCCAGCGGATTGAGCGGTCCGTGGTCAGCGGCTCCCACATCTGCGGATACGGCTTCTGGAGCGGCTGCGGAAAAACCTGCAATTCCTTGAGCACGGTCGAAGTCTGCAGCACCGGGTTGGGACCGCCGTAGGGATCGGGCCCGCCGATCTTGATTACGTCTTCGAGGCGCCGCCCCGCCTTCTCCATCCCGAAGTAGGCGATGGTCTGCTTATGGTTCCAGCGGGTGAAGACCGGCGGAATGGTGTAGAACTGACCCTGATGATGGAACGAATCCTGCGTCCAGCACTTCAGGATTAAGTCGTAGGCCTCCTGGTAGAACGCGCGGTTGCGTTCCTGGTCCTGGATGGTCGAGAAGGGCCATCCGAAGACTTCGGCCTCGCGCGGCTGATAGCCGCGGCCGATCCCGAACTCCAGCCGCCCGCCGCTTATCACGTCCAGCATCGCGGCCTGCTCGGCAATCCGCACCGGATGCCACCAGGTGACGATGTTGGCGGCCTGGCCCAGGCGGATGCGCTTGGTGCGCGCCGCGATGGCGGTTTCGGCGAGCAACGGATTGGGGCTGAATTCGGCGCCTTCGGGCTGGAAGTGATGCTCGGTCATGAAGAAGTAGTTGAAGCCGAGCTGGTCGCCGAGGATGCCCTGGCGAATCTGGTTGAGCAGCGTGCGTTGCGCGCCCTGATGAACTTCGACCAGCGAGCCGTCGTTGACGGCGATCCCGCTTTTGGTGGTGACGACCTGCAGGTCGCTCGCCCCGTTCTGAAAGATTCCGATTTCGATCATGGCGGTTACCTCCCTTGCCGGACTGGCGCTTGGTCTGTCTCGGGCATATCAAATCCGCGCATTGGCCGCGACGTTCAATGACGCAGGCCGGCCTGTTTGAGCAGCGGCATCACGGCGCGCTCGAAATAGGCCAGCTCTTCATGGTAGTCGAGAAACCCCAAAATCACGCCCTCGATGCCCATCCCGCTTATCGTCTTTAACTGGTCGACCGCCTGCTCCGGGGTGCCGACTATCGGATAGCCGCCCCATCCGAGGATGAAGCGTTCGCGGAAGCTGTCGATATCCGGAAACGACCCGCTCTCGATTCCAAGGACCTTCATGATGTTGGTCGCGGCGCCCCAATCGCCCTGCTCGAGGATCGCCCGGCGGACTTGCTGCGCCTCCCGCTCGGTGTCGCGGCAGATCATCATCGCATAGGTCATGACGCCGATTTCGCGCCCGTAGCTCCGGGCGCGCCGATGCAGCCCGGCGATCAGCTCCTTGCTCTGCCCGAAATCGCCGATCGACATGAAATTGAAGTCGACCTCCCGCGCCGAAAACTCGAGTCCCGCGGGCGAGTTGCCCGCGTTGACCAGCACCGGGTACGGCTTCTGGAGCGGCTTGGGATGCGCCTGGCCCTGGCGGATGCGAAAATATTTGCCGTCGAAATCGAACGGCTCTTCGTCGGTCCACAACCGTTTGACGAGGCCCAGCCACTCGCCGCCGAAGGCGTAGCGCTCGTCGTGCTCGCGCTGCGTCGCGCCGAACATTTCCATCTCGGGCGTGAACCAGCCCATCACCAGATTCAATCCGAAGCGCCCGCCCGAGATATGGTCGACGGTCACACACTGCTTCGCCGCGACGATCGGATGGACGGTGGGGACGTGCGAGGTCGAAAACACCATGATGCGCTCGGTCGCCGCGGCCAGGCCCGCCGCCCAGGTGTAGGTCTCGAAGCAGGTGCCGTTGAAGTCCGTGGTGCCGCCAAAGCCACGCCATCGCGCGATCGGCACCAGCATCTCGAACCCTATCGCATCGGCGCGCCGCGCGATCGCGAGGCTGTGTTCCCAGGTCGCGCGGTAGGTGGTTGCCGCGTGGGAGACCGTCAGTCCGTTGCTGCAGTTGGTGCCGAAAAGTCCGAGCTTGAGCTTCTGCCCGCTGTAGAGCGGACAGTTGGGCCGTTCGATTTCCGTCGTTCGTGCCAGCCGCGCCATTGCGTGAGCCTCCACCGCCCTTTCCGCTACCTGTCTACTGCTTCTGCTCCGCCAGCCACGACTCGGTATCTTTCAGCGACGCTTTGAGCTTGTCGATCAACAGGTCGATTTCCTGCGCCGTAATGATCAGCGGGGGCGACATGCACAAGGTGTCTCCGACCGCGCGGACCAGCAGACCGTTTTGGCGCGCGGCGTCGCGCCAATGACCGCCAACCCCGAGCGACTCGGGAAACGCTTCGCGAGTCCGCGGATTGCGCACCAGTTCGACCCCGGCCATCAGGCCCAACGCGCGAATCTCCCCGACGATCGGTGACGAGCGCAATTCCTGCAGCCGCTGACTGAGCCGCTCGCCCATCCTGCGCGAGTTCTCGACGATGCCGTCGCGCTCCATGATCTCGAGCGTCTTCAGGCCTGCCGCGCAACAGGCCGGATTGCCGGTATTGGTAAAGCCATGCCATATCGCCGCGCCCGCCGCCGAGTCCAGCAGCGTCTGATAGATCCGCTCGTGAACGATCACCGCGCCCAGCGGCAGATAGCCGCTGCTGATGCCCTTGGCGCAAGAGATGATGTCCGGCCGCACGTCCCAGTGCTCGCAGGCGAACATCTTCCCGGTGCGCCCAGCGCCGGTGATGACTTCATCCGCAACCATCAGGACGTCGTACTTGTCGCAAATCTGGCGGATGCGGGTCCAATATTCCCTGGGCGCGGGAATCACCCCGCCGGCGCCCATCACCGGTTCGGCGATGAAGAAGGCGACCCGGTCGGGGCCTTCAGCCACAATCGCTTTTTCGAGTTCGTCGGCGCAGGCGACCGCGCACGACGGATACTCCTTGCCCAGCGGACAGCGGTAGCAGTAGGGCGGCGCGATGTGCCGCACGTCGGGCAGCATCGGCTCGAAGAACTCGTGGAAGTGATCGATGCCGGTGAGGCTGGCGGCCCCGCACGACGAACCGTGGTAACCCTTGGTGCGGGCGATAGCGACGGTCTTGTTCTTGTAACCCCGCAAGCGCTGGTACAGACGCGTAAGCCGGATGACCGACTCGTTGGATTCCGATCCTCCGCTGGTGAAGAACACCCGCTCGAGTCCCGGGGGCGCCAGCGAGGCCAGCTTGGCGGCGAGTTCGATAGCCGGCGGAGTCGAAATGTTCAGCAGTCCAAGATGGAAGGAAAGCGTCTCGAGCTGGTGGGCAACCGCGTCGGCGATTTCCTTGTTGCCGAAGCCCAGGTTGACGTTCCAAATAGCCGAGCTGCCGTCGAGATATTGCTTGCCGTTGGCGTCCCACACGAACACCCCTTTGCCGCGGGCGATGATGAGCGGGCCTTGACGCGCGTGTTCCTGGGGTGACGCGAAACCGGGCAGCTTGTGCTTGCGATCGAGTTCGTCAAGGCGCTTGGCGTCGATCTCGAAACGCAGCGCGTTCGCCGCGCCCGCGGGCTTTTGTGTCGTTGCCATTGGATCCTTTCCTACCTCCGCTTGCCTTCCACTTGCCTTCCGCCTGGTGCGCTTCAGGTGCCGGGTTTCCCTCGGAGCGCGGCGCGCCACTTTACGGTGGCCTCGCGATCGACGGCAAGCGATTCGTCCTCGGTCCGCCCCTTGAAAACCACCCCGTAGATCTGCCCGCCCTTCTCGGGCGAAACCAATCCCTCCAGTACGTCCGTGCGCACCATCTCGGGATCGCGATCGAGCGGGCCGCCATAACCCCCTCCGCCGCTGTCCACGCCAACGATATATTCGCCAGGCCGTATCTGCTCGGCAGACACCGCCGGCAATTCATGCTCGTCGCCCTCGCGATCAAGTTTCGCCGCATAGCAGGCTTGCCCGGCCTGCCCGCCGAGGACACCCCTGGGTGGATTGATATGGCCATCGAGCGGATAGACGACCGTCATGCTGTCATGTCGGGGACCATAAACCACGCGTGCGCCTGGAGCACCGCGGAAGCGGCCCGCACCTCCGGAGTCGGTCAGCAATCGAATCGTTTTGTAGATTATCGGGTACTTCTGCTCGTCGATCTCGATGCTGTCGCGGTACATCAGGCCCGCGACCACCGGCAGGCCGTAATTGATCCAGCCGTCGTTGTGGGGCGTGCCCGGACCGCCATTGGCGGCGATGAAAAGCTGATTCACGTAGGGCGCGTTGCCGCGGCGGAAATCGCCGCCCGAGATTACTCCGTACCCGGGGCCCATCCCGAGACCGCCCTCGGCCAGGCCATAGCCTTCGCCGAGCTGGGCGAAGGCCGCCTGCGTGATATTGACCAGGCGGTCGCCGATATTGGTGGTCGCGACCGAGCATGAAGTCGGAAAGCGCGGGATTCCCACCACGCAGTTCTCGCGCAGATGCACCGTGATACGGCGGAAGCTGCCGGCATTGTGCGGCACCCCCGGATCGATCGAATTGAAAATGCCGGTGACGGTGTTGTTGATCGCGCAGGTCTTCGACTCGTTCAGCCCGCACGGCAGACAATCGATATTGTCGCGCAGATCGATCTCGACGCGCCCCTCGACGCCATCGATTTTCACCTGGACCTTCAACGGCACGCCCTCGGGCACGGCGGGAAACGGATCGTGCGCGCCCACCCCGGTGAACTCGGCAGAAGGCAGTTGCTGCAACGCATGGATCATCCGGCGCTCCGAGTAGTCAAACCATTCGCGGATGAAGTCACGCATCAGCGGACGGCCGAACTTGGCGGCCAGTTCCTTCAGCCGGCGCTCGCCGATCCGCGCCGCACCGAGCATCGCCAGGTAGTCGCCGTACCACTGGTCGGGCACGCGAATGCGCCGCCGGCACATCCGGATGATGTCGTCGATGTCGTGGAAATTGCGCTGGACTCTCACACACGGAAAATTCAGTGCTCCTTCCTCGTAAACATCGCTGGCAAACGGCGCGTAAGTCGTCGGCAGGCCGTTGCCGCAATCCGCCTGATGGGCCTTGGCGCAGCAGGTGAACAGATGCTCGCCGTCGACGAAAACCGGCACCAGGATCGTATGGTCGGCGCTGTGCGTGTTGCCGAGGTAGACGTCGTTGTGCAGGTACGCGTCGCCCTCGGCGAGGTCCGGATGGAGATTGCACATCGCCTCGCTCAGGAACTGCGAGCCGAAGACGTGGACCGGCAGCCCCTCGGCGGAGGCGAGCATCTGGTTGTCGCCGGTGACCAGCGAGCAGGAGAAGTCGCGCGCCATGTTGAGTACCGCCGAGCGGCCCGAACGCAACAGCGTGTTGGTCATCTCGCGGCAGACGCTGTCGAGACGGTTGGCGATTACCGCGAGCAGCGCCGCGTCCAGCCCCGCGCCCTCGGTTCGTTTACTGGTGCTCATCGTCGTGACCAAGCCTCCGTCCTTCGCTTCGTGTTCCCGCTTCCCGGCGGCCGCTTAAGCGCCGTCGACCTCGAGCAGGTAGTTGTGCAACTCGGTCACGCGCGCGCGGCTTCCCGGATAGACCACGATGGTGGTGGTCGGCTCGTCGATGATCGCGGGCCCCTCGACCGCCATCCCGGGCGCGAGGCTCTCTCCATGATAGCGCGGCGTCTCGAGCTCGCCATGGCCGGCGAAAAAGACCCCACGCCGTAGCCGCGCCGCCGGCAGCGCAGCCACGCGCGACGCTATCTTGCTTAGCGGAGGACCCTCGAGCAACGCGGTCAACCTGCCCCGCCAGTAAACGCATTCGACCTGTTGGCCCGGCTCCTTGACCGCAAAGACGCGCTCGTGCTCGCGATGGAAAGCCTCGATGGTCGCGTCGAGGTCGGCCTGGCCGTCGAAGCGGCCCTTGGGCAACGCGACGTCGAGCTCCCACACCTGGTACGGATAGCGGGCCTCGACGAAGTATTCGCGCTTGAAGCGCGTGAGGCCCCGCTCGCGCAACTCGGCTTCCAGACGCTCCATCGACGCCGTGATTTCGGCCAGCACGCGGTTGACCGCTTCGTAGGGAAAGTCGCCCGTGTAGGCGAACCTGCTTTGGGTGAACTCGCTCACGATGTCGGAGTACTGGCCGCCGCAGGCGCTGAGCGCGCCGGCCGTGCGCGGCACCAACACCTGGCGGCATCCGAGTTCGCGCGCGATGGGCAGGATGTTCAGGCCGGCGGCCCCGCCGCCCGCAATCAGCAGGCTCTCGCGCGGATCGATGCCCTGGTTGATGGTGATGTCCTTGATCGCGCCGACCATGTGGTCGCCCGCAACTTCCAGGATGGCGCGAGCCGCGTCCTTCACGCCCAGGCCGAGCCGCGAGGCGATTTTCGCCACCGCGCCCGCCGCCGCCTCGGAGTCCAGGCGCATTCTCGCACCCAGGAAATATTCCGGGTCGAGATAGCCCAGCACCAGCGCCGCGTCGGTGACCGTCGGCTCCACGCCGCCCGTGCCATAGCACGCGGGCCCCGGCTCGGCACGTGCGCTCTGGGGGCCGACGCGCAGCAACCCGCCCGGATCGATCCAGGCGATCGAGCCGCCGCCGGCCCCGATGCTTCTCACGTCGACCGAGGCCAAGCCGCTGATGTGCCCGGTGAAAATCGGGCCCAGCCAGGTTTCGCGCGTGAACGTGATCGTCCGATCGTGCACCAGGCTCACGTCGAAACTGGTGCCGCCGGCATCGCACACGATGAGGTCGCGCGGGCCGACTTCGGCCTCGCCATAGGTGCGTCCGGCCACCGGCGCCATCGCGGGGCCCGACTTGACCAGGTAGATGGGGCGTTGGACCACGTCAGCGGCGTGCATCACGCCGCCGAATGAAGTCGCGACCAGCAGTTGTCCGGCAAAGCCGGCGCGGCGGAGGTCCTCCTCCATGTCGCGCAGATGGCGTTGCATCAGGGGTTTCAGCGAAGCGTCGATCGCCGCCGACGAAGCGCGGCGATATTCGCGGATGATCGGGTTGATGCGCGAGGACAGCGTGTACGGAACGCCCGGCAGTTCGGCTTCGATCAGCCGGCCCAGCGCCGCCTCATGCGCGGGGTTGGCCGGCGACCACAGTAGGCAAACCGCGACCGCCTCGACCCGGCGTTCGGCGACCCGGCGCAACGCCTCGCGCGCCTGCGCCTCGTCGAGCGGCACGACAACGTTGCCCTCGGAGTCGATCCGTTCGCGAATCTCGAAGGTCAGTCGCCGCGGTATGTAGGGCTCTATCGGAGGATAGGACAGGTTGAAGGGATCGAGCTTGCCGCCCTCGCGCAGGACAAGAATATCCGGGAACCCCTCGGTGACCAGGAACGCGGTGCGGGCGGTGGTGCGCTCGATGATCGCGTTGGTCGCGTGAGTGGTGCCGTAGATGAGCAGGTCGCTGTTGCGCAGGACATCGGCGGCGCTCGCGCCGACTTGCTCGGCCGCCATCTTGAGCGCTCCTTCGATACCGCCGAAGATGCGCTCGTAGGTCGTGAGCGACTTGCCCAGGACGAGGCCACCGCGCTCGTCGGCCAGGACGAGGTCGGTAAAGGTTCCGCCCGTGTCGATCGCTATGCGATAGGCCACCTGTGCCGGTCCTCCTTATCCGCTCCGTTTGCTTATGCGCTCCGTTTGGTTATCCGCCCGTTTGCCCGTTCACCACAAATTCTCATCGCGGACTCTCACATAGAGCAGACGCCGCACCGTCGAACCAGATTCGAACATTTCGCTTGATTAGCAGCCTTGAGGGCAAATGAAAACCGAAACCCCGGTCGCGCGGGGCGGTCTCCGGAATTCCACGTCGGGCGCCGATTACCGGCGGCCGGCGCACGAATAATTTTTCGCCGGCGGCGGATTGGCGCGCATTCTCCTTGACAGCGCGAAATCAGCCGATCTAGCGTGGCCTGTTCGATTGCGAAAAACACAATCCACCAAGGACTGGGGAGGCGATACATGGCTGAAGGCAAGGCAAAAAAAATGTGGGCGCTGCCCGGCGCGGTACTCACCGCTCCGCAGTCGCTGCTGATGCATGGCGGCGACGCGACGATGATGCTCGATCTCCCGTGCCCTTCATTCCTGATCGAACATCCCAAGGGGCTGGTGCTGTTCGACACCGGATGCAATCCGAAGGTCATCGATGACGCGGTCGGATACTGGGGCGACGTGGCGGCTCACCTGCCGATCAAATGGAGCAAGGCGGACACGCTGGACAAGCAAATTCAGAACGTCGGTTACAAGACCTCCGACGTGAAGTACGTGATTCTGTCGCACTCGCATCTCGACCATTCGGGCGGGCTGACCTACTTCCCGAAGGCAAGGTTCCTGGTCGGGAGCAAAGAGCTGCAGTACGCCTACTGGCCTTACCCGGATCGGCGATGGGCGTTCATCCTCAACGATTTCCTGCCGACCCGCGGCTACGACTGGATGGAACTGGATGGGGACTTCGACCTGTTTGGCGACGGAGCGCTGCAATTCCTGCTGACGCCCGGCCATACGCCCGGCGAATGTTCGCTGCTGGTGAATCTGCCCAATCGCAAGTTCCTGCTTACCGGCGACACCACGCACCTGCGCGCCGCGGTCAACACGGACGCGACGATGGGCATCGACGTCGACCCCTTCCAATCGGTATGCTCGCTCCGACGCATCAAGGCGATCCGCGACATGCAGGGCGCGACGATGTGGATCACCCACGACCCGGACGACTGGAAGGAGTATCCGCACAAGGTCGAGTAGCGCGGAAGGTCGATGCCGCTATACGAATGCCGTTGCGAGCGGTGCGAGCTTACCTTCGAGGTGCTCGCACCGCTCAGTTCATCGGGGCTGAAGTCGCGCCCCTGCCCCAACTGTGGCCGCGCGGCCCGGCGCATCATCTCGGCCGTGTCATTCACGGTCGAGGGCGGAGCGCGCGCGAGTTCGACTCCCGACGTGACGCAGCTCAAGGTCCCGCCGGCGGCGCGGCTGTGCTGGATGGATGACCGTTCCGCCGCCCGCTATGCCGCCTACAAGCACGGACGCGGCGCCGAGTACGACGACAAGACCCTCGCGCGCGAGGAAGCGAAGAAAAAACGCGACGAGCCGCCGCAAAAGCCGGCCGCCGCCGCGCATGAGCACGCGCATTCGCACTCGCCGCTCGCCAATCCCGCCGGGTACGCGAATCGGCGCGAGGCCGCCGCGCGCAAAGCCAAGGCTGCCGAGGCGAAAACGGTCACCGCCCGGGAAGTCACGACTCGTCCCCGGACACCCGCCTGAGCGCCTCGCTGCCTAATCCTACGGGCCGGCGTTTGCCGCGGCGTCGGGCGCACCCTTGATGAACGCTATCGCCACGCCACTGATGTAATGGCCGCCATGGCCGACCTCACCCACTATGGGGTCGTGCATGCGCTGGGAAACGTTGGCCGCGTTATTGGCGACGTCGGAGCCGACCTTGGCGTCATACCCTGCAAGCTGCTTGCCCTCGTGCTGTGTCTTGTCGGAGGTGATGACCACTGCGTCTGCGCCCACCTCGCACGCTTTGCGCTTGAGTACCCTCAACAGGTCCGCGTCTTTGGTCGACTGGTCGCCCCACGTGTCCACCAGCGCGAGTTGCTGGACATCGGCGATAGGCATGCTGGACAGCATCTGCAACGGACAATTCGGCGCCTTGGCCGGGCGCAGATAGGGCGTCATCGGGCTTACGGTTGCCGAAGGCGCGGGAATCTCCGCCATGAAACATCCGCTCACGAGCACCGCCATCGCAGCCAGTGCCGCAGTCAGCGCGCTTAACGGCGCCCTGCGCGCGGGATAAGGACGACAGGTATGACACCGCACCGCGGAACACCGCAGGCTCGGGGCTATTGGCAAACAGCTACGCGACAACATATGGCCTCGGTATCTAGAACTATGTCTGAGGCTGGACCGGCGCGGCCTCGGCGGCCGGCTCGGGCGGTGGCCCCTTGAGCTTGAACGTTCCCTGGTCCGCGATGCCGCCGTTCATGTAACAGGTATATTCCCCGTCAGCCTTGGGCGGATAGAAGTCATCCATAAAATACGTGCACCAGCTCGAATCTTCCATCTCGATCCGAAAACCGCGGGCGCTAATCTGGCCAGTGACCCAGCCGCGCTGGACGTTGTTGCGGCATACCGCGTTGCCCGGCGCGCATCGATAGTCGCCCTTGAAGTGATTCCCTTCGCGTTTGATATTGAAGGTGATCTTCGCGCTGGCGGCGTTCATGGTGCTGACCGATCTGCCCCTCCATATGCCGTTGAAATCCATCAGCGGATCGGGAGAGTTGGGCACCCCGACGGAACCGGCGGAGCCGGCTTGCACCGCGCCGCTTCCGCTCGAGCACGACCATCCGCAAAGCGCCAGGAGCAAAGCGAGTGTGACAATACGTCGCATAGACATCGAACCTCTGTGGCGCCGCGTGGGCCGGACGGCCTTCAAGATAGACGCGCGCGCGGCAATACTTCCTCACCCAGGCGCTGGATACATTCGAGCACTTTCTCCGGCCCGGGGCCAAGCGGGACCCGGATGCGCAGGACGAACCAGTCGATCCCGCCCATCACGGTGTTCCAGTGGTCGAGCGCCTCGAGCCAGTCGTCCTTGGTGCCGATTATTGCATGTCCCCTGCCGCGAATATTGTCCAGCGTGAAATCGCTCTCGGAGGCGAAATCCTCGGTCGGCGCCAGCATCCCCGCCTTAAAGTAAAACTTGCACTCTTCGAGCCATAGCGGCCCAAACGTCTGTTCGGCCTCCTCCCGCGTCCGCGCGAGCCATCCGTCGCGAAACAGCGCGATACTGGGCTTGCGGCCGGCCTTGGCGGCCGCCTCGCGATAAATCGAGACTTGAGCCTTGATATTCTCGATGCGGTCGAAGAACGGCGCCGCCGACCAGGCATCGCTCAGCCGCCCCGCCCGGGCGATCGACTTGGGTCCGAACGCGCCGATCCAGATCGGCGGCCGCGGCCGCTGGTAGGGCTTGGGCGTGACGTGAATCGCGTCGAAATTGAAGTATTTGCCGTGATGGGCGAACGGGCCGACGGTAGTCCAGGCCTTTTTGACGATTTCCAGCGTCTCCTCGAAGCGGCCCTCGCGCTGTTTGATCGGGATGCCAAAGTGCGCGAAATAGTCCTTGTGATAGCCCGCGCCGAGGCCCAGGATGAGCCGCCCGCGCGAGAGCACGTCGATAAGCGCGGCCGACTGCGCCAGATGCACAGGGTTGTACAGCGCGGGCATCAGGATGTCGGTGCCGATACGCACGCGCTGAGTGCGCGCCGCAATCGCCGCCAGCAGCGGCAACGGGCTCGGAAACATGCACTCGGTGCGCGCATGGCGCTCGGGCACGAAGACCCCGTCGAAGCCGCAACGCTCGGCCTGCACCGCCTCGCCGAGCAGTTGTGCCGCGAAGTTCGCGGAGCGCTCAGGATCGGGCTCCGGTTGTCCGTACGGTCCGCCGTGAGTGTCGGGCATGTATGCGAACGAAGTCATTCAGGTTCCCTCGAGCGCGCGGCTGGATTGCGCAGTGAAAATGAAAAGCACGCCGCGCCGGCCATTCATGCCTTTTAGCTAAACCGCCGCTTAATTAAAATGCCCATGTGCGGAGCCGGGGTTCCCGCGCCCGCGGCGCCGGCTCTCAAACCCGCAAAATCGCAGAGGAACATAGCAGATGGCAACCAATCGATTGCGTCACGTGCTCGACGGCTACAAGGTGCTCGACTTCACTCAGGTGTTGGCCGGGCCGACGGTCACGCGCCTGATGGCCGAGATGGGCGCGGAGATTGTCAAGGTGGAACTGGCGCCGGCGGGCGATTTCTCGCGCGGCTTTCCCTTCCTGCGCGACGGCCGCAGCGCCTACTACATCCAGCAAAATCGCGGCAAGAAAAGCCTCTGCGTCGACGTAAAAAAGCCCGAAGGCCACGCCATCGTCGCCGAGCTGGTCGGCAAAGTCGACGTGGTGGTCGAAAATTACGCGCCCGGCGTGATCAAGCGGATGGGTTTCGATTACGACTCGGTGCGCGCGCTGAATCCGCGCATCATCATGTGCTCGGTCTCGGCCTTCGGTCAGACCGGACCGCTCTCGGCCGAGCCCGGCTACGACTATATCGCGCAGGCCTACGCGGCGGTGACATACATGATCGGCGATCCGAACGGCCCGCCGTCGATCCCGATGCTCGGGCTGGGCGACGTCTCGACCGGGGCGCACGCGATGGGCGCGATCGTCGCCGCCCTGCTGCATCGCGAGCGCACCGGCGAGGGCCAGTACCTCGACATCTCGATCCTCGACGCCTACTTCCATTGCCAGGAGATGAACGTGCAGATTTACAGCGCGAGCAACGGCGCCACGAATCCCAAGCGCTCCGGCGTGCATCATCCGCAGATTTGCCCAACCGGGGTCTTTCGCGGCAAGGAGGGCTACCTCATCATCATGGCGTTTCTGGACCATCAATGGGCCGCGCTGTGCAAGACGATGGGCCGGCCGGAGCTTATCGACGACCCGCGTTACAAGACCAACGCGCTACGCCTGGAGCATCGCGACGAGGTCGTCGGCGCCATCGAAGCCTGGCTCGCCAGCACCGCCGGCGACGCGGCCGCGATGGAGGCGCTGCGCAAGGCACGCATCCCGGTCGCGCCGGTACTGTCGATCGACCAGGCCGTCAACCATCCCCACCTGCGCGCCCGCCAGACCGTGCGCAAAATCAGCGATCCGATTTTCGGCGAATTCGACGCGCCTGGCTTTCCACTGCGGTTTTCGGCCTTCCCCGGCTTCCTGCCGCTCACCGCGCCCACGCTCGGCCAACATAACCGCGAGGTCCTGGAGAGCTATCTCGGCTACAGCCCCGAGCGCGTCGCCAGCCTCGAACAAAGCGGCGTGCTGCAGAGCGGGAAATGCTGAATCGGGCGAAGTGCTGAAATAGCGGGGAGAGTGCCGCGATAACGCCGCGCGAAAGCTTCCGACGAACCGGGTTTCGCGCTACTAATCTGGAGCTCGCATAACCATCAAGGAGGCTCTCATCATGCTTTTCATGCTGAAGACGTACATCGCCAAGCCGGCGGACGTTTCGAACAAGGACTTCTACAGCGTATGGCGTCAGGAATCCGAGGCCGCGCTGGGCGCGGTCAAGGCCGGCGCAATCAAGGGAATCTGGAAGGTCGCCGGAAAGCCGGTAATCATCGCCGTGCTCGACGTGCCGAGCGCCGACGATCTCGACCACGCGATGCATCAACTGCCAATCTGGAAGCTCGGCTACTCGCACATCGCAACTGAGATGGAGATCATCCCGCTGCGGCCGTACGAGAACTGGGCCGAGGACCTTAAGGAGCTGTCCAAAGGCTAACCGGGCGTTCCGGCAACGCGACCCGCCAAGGCGCGCCCATACCACCGACGGCGGCAGCCGTCCCGCCAGGGGACGGCCGCAACCCACAACCACCCAACCAAGGAGCAATCGTGAATTTCGGCTTCACTCTATTTTTCCGCAATCCACCACCAGCCAAGATCTCGTTCGCCGAGCTCTATCGCAAGGAAATCGAGCTTGCGGTCGCGGCCGAGGAACTCGGCTACGACACCATCTGGCTGACCGAGCATCATTTCGTCGACGACGGCTATGCGCCGTCGCTGCTGCCGATCGCCGCGGCGATCGCCTCGCGCACGAAAAAAATCCGGATCGGCACTTTCGTAATGCTGCTCCCGCTGCATAACGCGCTGCGCGTGGCCGAAGACGCCGCCACCGTCGACATCATTTCCAACGGCCGCCTCGACCTCGGCCTCGGTCAGGGTTACCGCGTTCCGGAATTCGTCGGTTTCAACATCGCGCGCAACGAACGCGGCCCGCGCCTGGAGGAAGGCACCGAGGTCATCCGGCGCGTATGGACCGAGCGCAACGTGACGATGGACGGGCGCTTCAACAAGCTCACCAACGTGACCGTGATCCCCGGCCCGGTGCAGAAGCCCCATCCGCCGATCTGGCTCGCCGCGCGAGGACCGAAGTCGATCGGACGCGCGGCGCGCAACGGCTACCATTTCATGGGCACCGGCGGCGTCGACCAGCAGCAGATGTACGACGCGGCGCTCAAGGAACATGGCCGCAAGCCCGAGGACTTCAGCATCGCGCAGCTAAGGACGGTCTTCGTCGCTTCGAAGCACGACAAGGCCTGGGACGAGGCCGAAGCCGGCGCGCACTACATGATGAGCTGCTACGGCAGATGGTTCGTCGAAGCCAACGATCTCCCCGGCGACCAGGCCTTCGGCTCCAATTTGCCGCCGATCGGCAAGCTGCGCCACTCGGAAACCGCCTCGCTCTTCGGCGAATCGATGCTGATCGGCACCCCGGACGAGGCGATCGACGGCATCGAGGATTACCTGAGCCGCACGCGTGTCACCCACCTGGTGGCGGCGATGGACCTGCCGGGCATGGATCCGCGCAAGGTGCGCCGCAGCATGGAGCTGTTCGCCAAAGAGGTGATGCCTCACTTTCGCCGCAAGTCGCGCAAGCAGACGAAAAAGAAGTAGCAACCATGTATCGCTTCGTCCGTGCCGTCGCGATCCTCGGCGCCCTGCTCTGTATGGCTGCCTGCCAGGCCGCCATACAGCAGCAGGAACAGAAAAAGGCGGAAATCCACTATTTCAATGCCACCGTGGATCGACAACGCATCCTGATCTCGACCGGCGATCTGAGTAATCCGCACCAGAAGCTCGGTGACCTCAGCTACACCGAGCCGCTCACCGCCGACAGCATCGACAGCGTCCATATCAACGAGAAGCTGCGCCGCATGGCGATCGAGAAATGGGGCACCCAGGTCGATGCGCTAATCGATGTGAAGAGCGCACCCAGCGCCGACGCCACGATGATTACCGCCTCGTGCGTCGCGGTAAGGGTCATCGGCGACTGCGACTTCTGCCGTCACAACTACACCCCGGAGGAGACGAAATAGCCTGACCGGATCGGATCGGCCGCGACCCTGGATAGCGAAGCGATTGCGGCGTTGCCTATCCGGCCGGCCGCCGAGTCAAAAAAAAAGGCGCGCGACGAAGACCGGAGTCGAGTCCGGCTTCGTCGCGCGTCCGAGGAAGCGCCGCGGTCGCGCGAGCCGCTACTTGATCTTGTGCAGCACCGGCATCAGGTACTTCTTGAAGGTCACCGGATTCTCGGACATCGGAAAGTGCCCGATCTCCTCCATGATGATGCACTCGGCGTTGCGCACCTTTTTCGCGGTCTTCTGCGTCATCTCGGGCGTGCAGGCAAAGTCATAGACCCCGGTCATGAAGAAAACCGGTATTTTGCCCGAGATCTTCTCGCAGTCTTCGCGAAAATCATGGTCGACGCTGTAGAAATACAGGTCGCCCTTGAAAACCCCCGGACCGCCCTGTGAGTAGTACCACCAGGTTTCCTGGCGATACTCGAACGGGCTCTGCGGCGCCATCAGGCCGTTGATCGCCGTGGCGCAGGCCTCGCCGCCGTGAATCTGTGCGTGCCATAGCCAGTCGAGCCACCATCCCGGCGAATAGTCACAGGCTTCGATCGCGATGAGCGCGCGGAAGTAGTCGCTGTAGCGCAGCGCCAGATGCAGGCAGATGTTGCCGCCCATCGAGCTGCCCATCACCACCGGCCGCTCCAGGTTAAGCTCGCGGCAAAACGCGACCACGAAGTCGGCATAGAACTGGGCGGTCAGCTTGTACTCCTCTTTCCACCAGCCCTTGGGCGGTATCGACTTGCCGTGGCGCGGCAGGTCGAATGCGATCACGTGGAAGCGTTCGTTGATCTCCGGATCGTTGAGCTGATGGCGCCATTCGCGCGAATCGGTGCCCGCGGTATGCAGGCAGACCAGCGGAATGCCCTTTCCGGATTCCTCGTAGAAGATGCGGTACTCCTCGCCCTCGAACGGAACGTGGATATAGTGCCCGGTAACCGCTTCTATCTTCGCCATGTCAGTGCGCCTCCTATTCCTTGACCGCGCGCATCAGGTCGAGAGCCCATGCGAATGCCCGCAGGTTCTGCCACATCACCTTGACGTCACCCTCGATTTTGAGGCGGCCGTGCAGCGTGTGCGACATCGCGATGATGTCGTTGTACATCGGCGGTGGAATCGGCTGCACGAACTTGGACCAGGTCTCGGATGGCGCCCGCAATGCGAACTGGTAGGCGCTCTCGGCGCCGATTTCGTGCTGCACGCGGTTGATCGCTCCCCGCTCGAAGCTCACCACGTAGGCATGCGGACCGAACTCGAGCATCACGTCGGCGTCGAAATGACGGCCCAACAGGCGCGCCACGCTGTCCTGGTTGACCATCTTCTGCCAACGCTCGACCCATCGCACATCAAAGGCAGGCATATTTTTACTCCTAGGCGGTCGTTAGAGGCGCATACGGTTATCCATACCGCATCGGCGCGCTATCCCTCAAGCGGCCGGCGGCCGCCCCGCTTGCCGCCACCCCGCCTTGACGGCGATTCGATCTGTGCGGTGGCGAGGCAAAAAAAAACCGGGCCCCGGATGGGGCCCGGCCGGACATCGGCTGTCTAGCGATGGACCTGTTCGAGACTATTGATGTCGAATAGTTTCTCGGACTCGGCCCCTTTCACGTTGGGAAAGCCACCGGGCACGATCCAGATGGTTCCGCGATCGTTCTGCACGTCGATCACCTGCACCGACTGGAATTCGGTCGTGTAAGCGCCCTTGTTAATGGGCTCCTGCCAGTCACCCTTGAAAGTCTCGCTCCACTTCTTCTGGAATTCCCAGACCTTCCAGAGCTTGTCCTTGTGGTCGAAGGCTTCCATCAGCCATGCGTCGTAGTTCTGCGAGTCCCAGTCCTCGACTACGCTCTTGTACGGATGACGCGCGGACCTGGGCGTGCGTTCGATGACCGCAAAACGCCGCATCGTCCAGGTATCGTTCGGAATGATCCCTTCGGGCCCGTACAGGTAGGTGTACTCGTGCGAGGAATCCACCACGGCAAGCTGGTCCTTCCATCCGAGGAAGCGCCAGTGCCACTCGAGTTCACGACCGGAGAAGCTATAGAAGTCTTCCAGCGTGTGGTCGGTGCCCAGCAGCGAGTCCGACTTGACCTCGGCCGAAATACGCCGCACGCGCCGCAGGTTGGGGATGTAGGCCCAGCCGTCGTCCTCGCGATGCGGGTCGGCGTAGCGGTAAATGATGAACGCGGTGCCGCGGATGTCAAACGGCGAGAAAAAACCCGTGAATTCCTTAAACTCGAAGGCCGCCGCGTTGGGCGCCGGCAGCACATGATTCTCGAGCTGCGCAAGGTGCGTGTAGTACAGGCGCTTGTAGAATGCGCTCAGCGTGCGCTGGAAGGTACCGCCACCACCATAGATCAGCTTCATCACGTCGGCGGACGGGACCGTATAGTTCAGATTCGGCAGACCCGCATTCGACAGCCAGTCGCTCGGAGGATCTTCCCACTTCGGAATGTCATGCGTGCCGCCAAAGCGGTCCCAGGTGGCCGGCGGAATCGTGAACAGGCCAAAATTCTGCCAGCGGTACTCGAAGTTCCAAGCCGCTTTCCATCCGGCCTCCGGATCCCCCACTTTGATCGCGGAATTCGGAAAGGGCTGGCCGCATACGTAGTTCCCCATGGTATGGTCGGGCAACAGACGAACCTGGCTCTGGTACTTTTCGGTACAGGCCATGTAGTCTTTGCGCGGCGTATGATCCACAGGCGCGGCGATCGTCATCCTGAACTCGGGAAAGTTGAGAAAATAGGCGTAGCCAGGAAAGACAAATGGACGAATCTTCTCCATGTCCTTGGCCGTCAGAACGTCACCGACTTTGAAATCAGGCTTCGCGTCCTTGTACTTGGCCAACCACTCGTCGAACGTCGCCCGAGTGTAATTCTTTACGTCTTGCGCCTTTGCGGTACCGCCGCCAAGGCAGAGTCCCGCCGCCATCACCAGGACCGCCAACGCCATACTCCATGGCCGTATAGCGCGTCCCCTGCGCGGCTTTAAGTTACCTCGCATAGTACTCATCTCCTCCCGTCTAGTTGTCCCTTTTACCAATTTGTCCCCGTGGGGATTACCTAAGCCTGATTTTTCGTCGTCCCGTTGTCCCACCAAGTACGTCAGCGACTACCGAGCCGCTTGCCCCCTAACAGGTGCATCGCCGTGTGATCCAATCCGTCGGCCGCCGTATAACGTACGGCCGGATCAGTCTCCTGGACCATCGCGAGCAACAAAGCGATCCCGTTGGGACTTCCGATGCGTCCCAACGACCAAGCAATATCGGCGCGCGTAATCGGGTCCTTGCTCTCGCGGAGCAACTGGCCAAGCAGTACGACCTCGGGCTCGCCGCCTGCGACCCCGAGCGCCTTCACCGCCGCCAACTGAACATCCGCATCGGGAGACGAGAGCGCCTCGACAAGAACCGGGCGGGCCACGTCGAATTGCATCTCGTCGAAGAGCTGCGCGGCGTGGCGGCGCGTCACCTGGTCCTGATCGTGGATCGCGCCTCTCAGATACGCCACGCCGCCGGGATCGTTGTAATGCGTCAACGCCGCAGCCGCTCCGATTCGAACATCGATATTCTGATCGGTCAGCGCCTGCCGGAGCATCGCCAATGAAGCAGGATCATGCGCGTATCCCAGCGCAACCGCGGCCATCGCCCTCGCGTTGCCCTCGGAATGATCGTTCAGCGTGTTGCGCAGCATCTGGAGTCCGGAATTATCACCCAGCAGCAAGAGCGACTCCGCCGCCTCGACCCGGTCGAAAATCTGTCCCTTGGCCAGCGCGAGCTTCAGCAGCGGCTTGGCGTCTTGATTGCCGAGCTGTCCCAAGCCCTTCAGCGCCGCCGCCCGCAGCGTGGGATCGGACTGCCGGACCGCTTCGCTCAACACCGCGACCGCGCTGGGATCCGTCGCCGATGCGAGGGCGTTGACAATGAACCGGCGGTCCAGCAGATCGCCGTGCTTAAAAAGACGCGCGAGGATGGCGACCGCCTTGCGGTTACCGTCCTCGCCCAAGCCGTCGGCCACGGCCATTTTCACGCTGAGGTCAGGGTTGGTCTGAAAGGTGTTGGCCAGCATCTGAAGCGCTTCGTTCTGGCCGCCCTCGGCTAGCGCGCTAGCCGCATAGCACTGCTCGAAAATATCGTGCTCCTTAAGTCCGCGTCGCAACACGATAATCGAAAATTGCCGGAGCGCGGTCAGTCCCGACGCCTGGTTGAAACTGTAGGTCGTGTTGAGCTTGTCGGCGGCCTGGGAGACTTTGCCATCCGCGACGAGGTTGCGAATCGCAACCATCGACGGATCCGTGATCGCCACCGTCCATCGATCGCGCGCGCGGCGTTTCATCAGCGCGTTGCCGGCCACGATCAGAACGATCACGGCTACCAGCGCAATCGCCCATACTTTGGGCCCTCGCGACGTGAACCCTGCTGGCAGCCTCAGTTTCGTAACACCATCTCCATTTTAAGACTCCGGGGCCCGGCCTGCCGGACCCCGGAGCTTGTTTACACACTATGAACCTAGATCAGTGTCATCCCAATCAACTTAGAAACGATACCGAATACGAGTCCAGAACTCGTCATCGGTGTTGCGCTGCGCGCCGCCGGCCTGCATGTGAGCCTGGCCGAAGACGGACTCGCTGTACGCCTGGTCCTGAGGCGCAGTTCTGCTATTCAGCCACGCGATCGCTCCAACGTTGTGCTGATGCGACATACCCAGGAAGGCGTCCATACCGACCGACGCCGACCAGTGGTCGTTGATCAGCCACTCCGTGTTGCCGCCGATCGTCGCGTCCGTGCCCTGAGTCCCGAAAGCCGCGAAGATCAGCGGAACGATCTGGTCGCGATAATAGTGCGTCTGAGTGAACGCAGTGAAGGTAAAGTCGTTGGTGCCGGTGATCAATCCGTCCTTGCCGCCGTTGGTGCTATGCGCGCCCGGATAGTAGGTCTCGAACACCTGGAAGCTGGAGAAAAAGGTGCGATCCGGGTTCAGGAACTTGATGAAGTGCGGACGGTCGAAACCTATGACGTACTGCAGAATATCGTTGTTCGTCGTCCAATCGAGCGAATCGGTGTCGTTGAGGAGCGCGTTGTGCGTCCACGACGACTCGACCCGAACGACCACGCCGGTGTACGACTCGAAGTAGTCGGCCGACAATCCCAGCGTATTGTCCTTGTGGTAGCGGATTTGGTCGCCCTGGAACAAGCCGCAGTCGTTCAGGAAGGTTTGCGGCGCTACTCCCTTGGCCAAATGGATGCTACGCGCGTTCGTCGCGACGATTGGCAAGCCACCGAGACCTGGACCAAAGTTGCCGGAATAACCCGCACTGAGGGTCGCCATCTTGGCGCAGTTCACTCCCGAAGCCGGGATAATACTTCCCTGCGCAAGCTGCCCCGGGTGGGCGGCATCACCAAAGAGCGTCAGGTTGTTGTTCACGAAGACAGGAGTTTGCCCGACGCCCCACCAATCGGTCAGAGCGAAACGAATCGACGGATGCGGAAGCTGGAAGTCCCACTTCATTCCCACACCGCTGTTTTTGATGCTCCAGCTAGGTATTCTTTCGCTATCCAAGCCAGTATTAACATGATTGGGATTACAAGTACCCGGCGTGGCGCTTCCATCGCAAGCTAAGGCATCAACCGAGCTGTTATCAAACGCGTACGCCTTCTTCGAGTCGCCGAAATCGATCGCCCAAGGCTGGCCTCCCACACCTAATCCAACCGGATTGAACGTATCAAAGTTCCAAACAAAGTTGCCCGCCACATCCTGCAACCCCAGCACGTCGCCGAAGCGATGCTGGAACCAAAGCGCCAGTTGCGGGATTCGGGTATCCTCGAAGGGCTCGATGAAGAAGTGCTGCCCGAAGTCCACCGGGTTGACGATGTCCTGAAGACGGAAGAAGTCGGCTTTGCCCCACACGACCTGCTGTTTGCCCAGACGGATCAAGTTGGATCCGAAGAAGTCCCACCGGAAGTCCAGATAGGCTTCGCGAACGGGGTAATAATACAGATTGCTGTCGTCGCGCTCGAAACGCAGATTGCTGACCGACTGCGTGGCGTTGAAGCATCCCCAACAACTGGTCGCAACGTTGTTTACGACGCGGTAGTCGCTGATGTTCATGGAAACCGGCATCGGAAACGCGAAATCGCGGGCATCCAATGCTTTGAAGCGCTTGGGGTTGTAGCCGCCCGTGATAAAGCCGGTGTCTCCCGCGCCGCCCAGGGTGGCAAATGGCGAGTAGCCGCTGCCCGACCATCCCGTGGTGTGATTACCGAAGCGGTCGGTCAGCAGATCATATGCGCCTTCGTAACCCGGCCGGATTTCGGCGAAGTAGTTCACCGAGAGACCCGATCCCAAGGGCATCCCCAGCACGGTGGGCATCGTGGCGTCCTTGATAATCTGACCCGAAGGCTGCAAGTCGAGGCGGTTGCGGATCGACGCCAGGTGGTAGCCCTTTACATAGTTCTCGTTGCGGATGATTTCCTGATTTTCCACGTAACCATGGAGTTCGGAACTGTCCTCCAGGTTCTGCATGATCCCCTGTTGCGCATACGCCCGAGAAGCGGAGCCGCCCACCACCAGCGCGAGCGCCGCCACCAGGCCCAATAGCCAAAGTCGCTCCCAGCTTTTCCCACCTACATTCATGTTGCTTCCCCCGAAAGTTTGCTAGCCCACACCTAAGAACCTAAGAACTTAAAATTCCATACCGAACGTAGCCCTTCCCCGGCTCTCGTTCAGCTCACTTCCGCAGTCGAAACGTCCTTCTCGATCATTTCCAGATCTTCATCAGAGAACTCGGAGCCCCGCTCGACGAACTTGGGCCTGATGATCGAGAAAATCGACGGAACCAGTGTGATTGCCGATAGCCAGTGCGTGATCATCAGCAAGGCCAGCAGCATCGCCATCTCGGCCGAGAACCGCAGGTCCGACATCCACACCCACGGGATGACGCCACCGACCAGAGTGGTCGCCGTGAACGTAACCGCCATACCAGAGGTCGCAATCGCGCGCTTGATCGCCGCGTCATGGTCGTGCAACCGGCCATACTCGCGCTTGATCCGGTCGACGACGTAGAGAATGTAATCGACGCCGATTCCCATGCCGACCGCGGTCACCGGCAAGGTATTGATGTTCATGCCGATGCCTTTGAGGCCGATGTACAGGAAGCTGACGATACCGGCGGCGATCAGGGTTATCATGACCATGCCGCCCGCCACGAACGACATGTAGCTGAACGTCACGAGGACGAAGACCACCAACACAATCAGCACGGTGCTGACCCGGTCCGAATAGGCGACCTCGTCATTGAGCGCGGCCGTGGTGCCGATGGTACCGCCGGCTAGAACGAACTTGACGTCCTTCATCGGATGGGCGGCCATGAACAGTTTGGTGCGCATGATCGCTTCGTCGATGGTCGTGCCCTTGGCGTCCTTGTAGAACACCACGAACTGACCCGACCGAGCATGATAATCCATGTATTCCAAAATGACCCCGGGCACCGGAGCGTTGGCCTCGTACATGAAGGTCATGTTGCCCACGCCAGCCTCGGTGCGCGGAATCACAGCCCACGCCGGATCGTCATAGTGATAGAGGCGGTTGACGCTGCGCACCAGGGTCGGGAGGTCGCGCGTACCGCCGGCCTCGGATTGCTCCATCATGTAGTGGCGCAGGTTGTCAAGCACAGAGAGCACCTTCGGGTCCTTGAGCGCATCATCCCGGTCGCCTTGCAGATAGATGACGAGCTGGTTGGAGCCGGCGAAGTCGTGGTTGATCGCGCGCGCCGAGATGTTGAAGTCCGAATTCTTGAACAGCAAGGGCGACCCTGATTCGGTCTCGCCGATTTGTACCGAGCTCGCCTCGTAAGCGCCCGCCGCCACGATCACGGCCGCGACGGCAAAGACCGCCCAGCGACCGTTCCTGCTGGTGCAAAATTCGCCGACCCAGGCGAGCAGGTCGTGCATCCACTGCGGCACGTAGTGCGCGGTCTTGGTCGGTGTCGGCAGTACATCCAACAGCAGCGGAATCAGGAGCAAAATCGTAAAGATATTGGAAAAGCCCCAGAAGCTCGCAAAGAAGGCCAGCTTGCGCACCAACGGAATAGTCGCGACGGCCAGCACCAGGATGCCGGCGGCGTCGGCCAACACGCCGATTCCGCCAGGCAGCAACAGCTCGCCCATCGCGATCGCCACCGCGTGATGTTTGTCGCCGGTGGCTTCAAGCTCTTCGAAATAGCGTTCGACCATCTGCACGCCGTGGCTGGCGGCGCGCGCCGAGACCAGCAGCGGGATAACCAGCACCAGAGGATCCAGGTTGTAGCCCAAGATACCGAGAAACCCGAGGCCCCAGATAGCCTGCGCCATCGCGCCGATGAACGGCAGCAAGACGCCGTAGAGCCGGCGGAAATAGACAATCAGCGTACCGAAAATAAAAATGAAGGTGACCGTGAAAATCTCCGCCAGTTCGCCGGTGTAAAACCACACCCAGCCTTTCAGCATCGGCTCGCCCGCGGCGTACAGCACCGTGTTGCTGTCTTCCACGTGCTTGCGAATGAGCATGATCTGCTTCTGGATGTTGCCGTAATCCAGTCGCTCTTCGTTGAAGCCGGCTAGAATTAGCGCCGCTTTGCCGTCGGTCGATAGATATTTTCCATAGACGATGTCGTTGTTGTACATCTCCTTCTTGAGTTCTTTGAGATCGGCCGGGCTAGTCGGAATCTGCTCGGGCAAGACCGGTACCGACTTGATGAGGCCGCCCGAGCGCGCCTCCAGACGCCGAATCTTGACGTGCGCCAGAGAGGCCACCTGGTAGTGGTTGACGCCGTCGATCTGATCGACCTTCTCGGTGACGTAGCGGATCTTCTTGAGGGTGTCGGTGTTGAAGATGTCGCCCTTCTTCACCCGCAGCGAGAGGCTGACGATGTTGGCGCCGCCGAAGGTCGTGCGATAGTGATTGTACGCTTTGATGTACGGATGAGCCTGCGGCAGCAAATCGGAGAACTGGCTGTACATCTGCACCTTCCGCGCGTGGAAGGCGAAAAAGATCGTTATTATGGTCAGCACCGCCAGCGTGGGGTATCGGTGCCGCAGCGTAAACCGCGCGATGCCGTGGGTGATGCGTTCCGCCGCTGGTAGCTTGTTGACGTTGACTGCCATTGAAGTCCCTGCTTTTAGCGCCCGGATTGTTTGACGGCTTTTCGCCCAGCCGTTTTTAGTCCCCGGTCCATTCCACTTGGGTCTCGGTCGACTTAGCTCTTGGCGGCTGCGGTCACGCCCGCCGCCGCGATGATTTTCTTGTTGATCGCTGACCAGGTCGCACCGGCGTCATGCGAGACCAGCACCGTCCCGTTGCCGCCGGTCATAATCCCCAGTGACGCGTCGGGCGAAAATGCCGCGCTTCTAAGCCACGTGTACACATGGTTGGACACGTTCTCATCAAGCGTCCAGTTGGCGCCGTTGTTCTCATGCGCCACCGTTCCCAGCAGTCCCGCCGCCACCGCCGGATGCCCCTGCGGCACCGCGACCGCGAACAGCGAGTTGCCGCCGCCACGCTTCGCATGCCAGGTCGCTCCACCATCGTCGGTCTCGAGCACGTAGCCGCTGGCGGCCACGATGTAGCCCTTCTGCGGACTGCTCCACGCGCCCCCGAAAAGGTAAAGGTCCTCCTCGGTAAGTTCCGGAATGCCGCGGTGGTAGGCTTCCTCGGCGGTCACGTCTTCAACGTATTTCGGCAATCCCAAGACCTTGTCCGACTCGACCCAGGTCTTGCCCCCGTCGGTGGTGTGTTTGATGACCCCGAATTCACCCTGCACCCAGCCGTCCTTATCGTCCAGGAAGTTGACGCCATTGAGGCATTCGTCCTTGTGCAGGCTCTGGTCTTCCCAGGTCTTGCCGCCATCGGTCGAGTGAATCACGGTGGCCGAGGGTCCGACCGCCCAGATTTGATTGGGATCCTTGCCACGGCTCATCGCGAGCAGATTTTCGCTCATGCCCTTGGGCGGGTCGACTTTCTCCCACTTACCGCCGCCATCGGTGGTGCGCAGGATGAGTCCCCGCTCTCCGCCGACTACGCAGTTATTGCTGTCGGCGCAGCTGACCGAGAATAGCGAGTAATGAGTCCCGCTCTTCTGCAGCTCGACCTTGGTGGCGTTGTCGGTAATCTTCAGGATGGTGCCGTAGGTACCAACCACCCACGCGTGATCTTTGTCCGGCACGTTCGAGCCGTAGTAGTCCTCGTGCGCGGGTAGCGAATGCCCCTCGGCGGTGGTTCCGCCGATGCGTTCCTGGATGGCACGCTTCTGCGCTTCACCCTCGCATCCGATCGACGTCACGCACAGCACCGCCAGCGCTGCGCACACTACCGACAACTTGCTGATTCTACCCATTGCCCCGTTAAGCAAAGGCCACCTCTCGGCAAACTCTTGCGCCACGTCGTCGCCGTAACCTTGACAGCCTCGAATCGCGTGCGGCCGTCCGACCGCGTGCAATTCACCGCCGGTCCCCGTGCGGTTACGTGCGAACTACCTTGGGGCGCGATGCTTTTCGCTACCGCGCCGTTCCTGTTTCACCCATCAGTTACTCCGGAGGTGGCCCAAGCGCTCGCCTAATAACCGGGTTCACTCAAGCTATCCCCTCTCCCGCGAACCACGCTCCGAGTGGACGCTATAATGCTCGATCCAAACGGAATGTCAAGCAGTCCCCACATATTAAAAACAGTCGTTCCCAAAAAAAGCTGGAGGCGCAAGGTCACATTTCCGTAACATTTGCCCGCCCGAAGCTCCACAGCCCGGACCGCCCGGCGAAAATGCGCAACCGACACGACTCTCGCGGCTGAAGTCGGGATCAACCGGAGCAATCGCCGCGTGGTCCGTCGATCGAGCGATCGTTCCCGGCGTCGGCCCACATCCTCAACGGCCACGGTTCTCCACAAGCATCCGCGTCACCCGCGACCGCGCCGGCGGCAAACCCGGCGCCCCTGTCATACCGCGTTCATATGCCAGCGACCCCAGTGCCCTTGGAATCGCTCCAAGACTCCCGGCCATGCGCGCAGGGCTTGAAAAAAACTCGCTGAAATGCTTGAGCTATGCGGCAACCCAGTGCGAACCGGTCGCACTTTGGGGGGGAGCACCAACCAAAGGAGCCGAAGCTGATGTCGAGATGTAAATCATCGTTGTTTGCGGTAGTCGCGGCGCTTGTGGTCGCCGTAGCGTGGTCAGGGATGGGGATAACAGCCGATGTCACCCCCGAAAACGTCGGAACTATGGCCGAAAACGCCAAGACTGGCGCGGATTACGAGGCGCTGGGAAATTACTACGACGCCCAGGCAAAGGACGCCCAGGCAAAGGCCGACGACTTCAAAGCCCAGTACGATGCTATCCACAAGGCTAAGGGAAAGCGCACGGGGTCTGACACGGCAGTGATCGCTACGCAGGCGACCTTCATGAAGCACTCCAGTGAACATTACGAGAGGGAGGCAAAGCAGGACGCTAAAATGGCGGAGACGTATCACAAGCTCGCCAAGTCGGCGGGCGGCGGACAGTAGTAGTCCTCTGCTGCAAGCTGCCTGCTTGGTCGGGCGCTAGGGCTTGACCAAACTAACACCGCCCCCTGGCCTCGCCGCCAAAGGGTCCGTGGACGAAACTAGCGGACCCACTTTTCGAACTCTGGCGAGGTCAGGGGGCGGAGCGTTTTCCCCGACCTGGCGATTTTCCGTCCGCCCCCCCTTCTCCTTGTCCAAGGAGAGGGCTGAGAAGAGGGCCTGCGCTGATTTCCACGATTCGCTCGAAGTCCCTGTGCCCCAGCTAAATTTAGATTAGCCTCTCGGATCGCGTCGCGATCCTCGCGACGACCTTTCCCGGAACAAGGCAAGGTAGGAAATCCCGCCGCGCAAGTTGTCCGAAGCTCTCTTCGAGCGTCGGTTACTGGCCGAGCCAGCCGACGCTGTCGAACAGCGCGAGCGAGTCGGCGAGCGCGCGCAAGCGCGACTTGTATTGCGCGCGCAGCCGCAACGCCTCCTGGATGGTGACCGCGCGAAAGCGAAACCGGGTGCGCGGCGCGGCCTGCGCCACGCGATCGAGATCGCACTGGATAACGGTTCCGATGGTGGCGTAGCCGCCGCCGGTAACCGCGTCCCGCATCAGCAGGATTCCCTCTTTTCCGCCGGGCACCTGGATCGAGCCGACCGGGTAACCAACGTCGACCACGTTGGAGGGATCGGAGCCGGCGCCGAAAGGCGGCTCGCGATCGCGAAACTGAAACCCCGCTCCATGAATCCGGTAGCCGATACGATCGGCCTCGGTCGAGACCTCCCACGATGTGTTCAGGAACTGCGCGAGGCTCTCCTCGGTAAGCCGATAGCTGCACAGGCCCATCAGGATCCGGAGCTCGGCGACTTCCGGGAAGGTTGGCAGGAGCCGCGGGTCCAGACGCCGCCCCGTCAGCTCGGCGGCGCCGCGCCGCGGCGCACCCGTGGCCAATACGTCGCCCGCCGCGATCGTGCGGCCGCCGATTCCGCCGAAGCGGCCGAGCAGGTAGGTCGAACGGCTGCCCAGCAACTCGGGCACGTCGATTCCGCCGCCGACGCAAACGTAGGAGCGGACTCCGGCCAGCGCCGGCCCGCACTGGAGCCTGTCGCCCGGCCTAAGCGCGAGCGCCACCCACATCGGCGCGGGCACGCCATTAAGCCGCAGCTCCAGCGGCGCGCCGGTCACCGCGACCGTCGCCTCCGCGGCGGCCTCGAGGTCCGGCCCCAGAAAGGTCGTCTCCAGCGCCGCCGCGCCTTCGTCGTTGCCGGCCAGCAGGTTGCCGGCACGAAACGAAAACTGGTCCATCGCGCCCGACGGCGGCATCCCGATGTGATACCAGCCGAAGCGTCCGGCATCCTGGATGGTGGTGAGCAGCCCGGGTCTCAGAACTTTGAGCATCAGCGCGCTTCTTTCTGCAGACGGTCGAGATAGCGCTCCGGATTCTCGAAGTAGACCGCCGGCCTGAATTCCTGTTCGACGATCCGGTAGCGATAGGTGCCGGCCTCGACCTCGGCGCGAATCGCGTTGAACTCATCGAGATCGATCGGCCGCAATTTCCAGCGGTCGGCCGCCTTGGCCAGAATTCGCGTCTCGCGCAGATCGACCAGCCGCCCCTCGGGCTCGTAAACCGGCACCGGGGTCATTCCGATCAACTGGTAGCCGCCCGGGCCGCGCACCGGATAGATGGCCAGGAAGGCGCCGCCGTGCGAGACCGTGCGCTCGGGCGTGTCGGTGCGCGGACGGACGTACTTTGGCGCCTGCAGCGTGCGCTCGCGCGGCACCATCTGGTAGCCCCACGCGGTGCCGGGCACGAACCCCACCATCGAAATCCAGTAGGGGCGACCGGAATGCGCCTGGATGAATTCCTGCTTGTTGCTGAAGCCATTGATGCGCATCAGGTACTCCAGGTTGGTAACCGAGGGATCCTGATGGCGCTCGCCGAACTGTTTGGCGCATTCCTTGGTCCACGGATCGTCGTAGAGCACCGGGATGTCGACCATGCGCGAGCTGATGGCGGTGATGTGATCGGCCCGATGCTCGAGCTGCTTCAGCTCCTCGATCAGCCGGTCCGGGGCGATTTCCTCGGGCCGGTAGTGCAGCAGGTATGACGCGTTGCCCGGGCACACTTCAATCACGCCGGGTATCCGCTCGCGTTCGATTTCCTGACAGATCGAAAGAATCTTGAAGTTGACCTCGAGACTCATCTCGATATCGAAATCGACGAAGATGTATTCGTCGCCGCCGAAGTCGTAACGCACATCCATCGCGACGCCCCCCCGGGCTCAGCCGGCCGCCATCTCGCGCAGCACCTCGTCGACCACGCGCAGCACTTCTTTGACGTCGTCGGCGGTGTGCGCGGCGCAGAGGAACCCCGGATGATGCGGTGTCAGCAGGATGCCCTTGGAGAGCAACCCCATGCTGAACTCGTACTGGCGCGCGTGATTGGCGCGCATCGCGGCGCGCTTGCTGGTGACCGGCTCGTCGGCGAAGTGGACGTGGAAGAGCGATCCGACCCCGGTCACCTGCACCGCGAAGCCCGCGCGCCGCGCGCTCGAGGCGATGCCCTCGCGCACCGCGTGGCCCATCGCGCCGACGTATTCGTAAACCGGGTTGCGCTCGAGTTCCGCGAGCGCGGCCAGCCCCGCCGCCATGCTGATCGGATTGCCCGAGAACGTCCCCGAGGCGAAGCTCTTCTCCGTGAGGTCCGAGGGCTGCTTGGTCGGCGTGATCACCTTCTCCATCAGGTCGCGACGCCCGCCAAAGGCGCCGATCGGAAAGCCACCGCCGACGATTTTGCCTATGCATCCGAGGTCGGGGCGCACGCCGAAGTAAGCCGCCGCGCCGCCCAGGCCGAGACGAAAGCCCGTGACGACTTCGTCGAAGATGAGCATCACGCCGTTTTCCTCGGTCACCTTGCGCAGCGCCCGCAAAAATTCGATTTCGGCCGGGACTCCGCCGATGAAGAACGCCGCCACCGGCTCGATGATCACGGCGGCCAGTTCGTGCGCATGCTGGCGCACGAGGTCGATCGCCGCCATGTCGTTGTACGGCAGCATCAGAACGTTATCGACGACCGAGCGCGGGATTCCCGCGCAGTCCGGGGCCGAGAGCGGTTCGCTCTGGGGTCCCAGCCCGGCCGCCGCGCCGCCAATCAGCGACCAGTCGTGCTGGCCGTGGTAATTGCCCTCGAACTTGGCGATCCGCTCGCGCCCGGTGAACGCGCGCGCCGCCCGCATCGCCATCAGCGTCGCCTCGGAACCGCTGTTCACGAAGCGGAGCATCTCCATGTAGTCCATCAGGCGCGAGACCTGCTTGGCCAGCTTCACCTCGAGCTCGGTCGCCATCAGGGGCAGAATCGCCTCGTCGATCTGCTCCTTGACCGCGCGCCTTATCGACTCGTGGCCGTGGCCCAGGATGGCCGCGCCGACCGCGTCGAGCAGGTCGACGTAGTCATTGCCGTCGACGTCGATGACATGCGAGCCACGGGCGCGCTTGACATAGAGCGGATAGGGTTTGAGGAACTTGGCGTTGCCGCTGACCCCGCCGGGCAGGTAGTTGCGCGCGTCCTCGTAAATCTCGCGCGAGCGCGGCGTGCGCGCGACGTAAGCGTTGACGAATTTCTCCAGCGCCATCGTGATGAATTCTCCCTGGGGATTTTTGCTGCGGGCGCGATTGAATCCTCTGTGTCCTTACCCCCTCGCCGTGTCCAGGGAGAGGGCTAGGGAGAGGTTCGGCGGTCGATTTTCGCGACCCCGTCGAAACGATTGCGGCACACCGCGATTCGGACTGACCTCTCCCATCTCACTCGCGATGCTCGGCGCGACCCCTCCCTGGACAAGGAGAGATCAAGCGGGTTCAGGCGCCAGCGTGGGCGGCGTGCGCGCGCCCGTTGCCCTTGCCCTTGACGAGATCCTGCACGGCGCTGCGCGCGGTCACTCCGGCCTGCTTGAGCGCCTGGTGCAGCGCGGTCAGAACCTCGGGCGCGTTGATCACGTCGCCGTGAATGCAGATGCTGTCGGCTTCGATCTTGATGTCCTTGCCGCTGGAGCCTGTGACCTTGCCCTCGGTAACGAACTTCGTCACCAGGCCTACTATCTCCTCGACATTCTCCTCGCCGTAGGTGCGCTTGACGCCGATCGATCCGTCATCGGCGTAAACCAGGCCGGGATAGAATTCCTTGATCACCCGAAAGCCCATCTTTTCCGCGGCCGCCAGCATCGGATGGCGCGGCAGCGCGGGCAGGTAGGCGACGAGGGCGGGATCGACCTCGCGGAAGCCCTCGAGAATCGCGCGCGCGTTTTCCTCGCTCTGCTGCGCCCACAGGTAAAATGCGCCGTGCGGCTTGGCCGCGACCAGCTTGACCCCGGCGGCGTCGGCGAAGGCCTTGACCGCACCCACCTGGTAAACCACGTAGTCGCGCGCCTCCTGCCGCGTGATGTTCATCAGGCGGCGCCCGAAGCCCAGCTTGTCGGGAAATCCCGGATGCGCCCCCAGGGTGACGCCGTAGCGCTTGGCGGATTCCACCGTGCGCCGAATCCACACCGGGTCTCCGGCATGGAAGCCGCACGCGATGTTGGCGTGGTTGATCTGCTTCATCACTTCGTCGGGGCGGCCCAGCACGTAGTTGCCGAAGGACTCGCCCATGTCGCTGTTGAGATCGATCCAGCTACGCATTGTCGGAGAACCTCCCTGCGGAACGGAGCGCGGCGCGGGCCGCGCGCGCAATCCGCATTGGCTTTAGATCAGCCTTTGACGTGCGGCATCACTTCCGCGGCGAACAGCCGCATCGAGTTCATCGTCTTGTCCATATCGACGCCCGGAAACTGCATCCAGCAAATAAGATAATCCATTCCGATCTCATCCCGGTAGCGCTGGATCTCGCGCACGCAATGGTCCGGGCTGCCGATGATGAAGCGTTCGCGATGGCTCTCGAAGGTCACGGTGGCAGGGTCCTTGACCAGCTCGCCGTGATCGTCGCGCAGCGGCCTCACGCCCGCCCACTTGCCGTACATCCCGCCGTGGATATACATCACGCCGTCGCGCGCCTCGGCCTCGGCCTGGGCGGTGGTCGGCGCGCAGTAGACCTCGCGGATGACCGGGACGCAGGAGGGATGTTTGCCGAACCGCTGCAGGTACTCGCCGTAAACCGCGAAGTGCTGCTTGAGCTCGGCGATATGATGGCGCGGCGAAGCGACCAGCGCGTCGGCCCATTGCGCGGCCCGCCGAACTCCGCCGCGGGTCGAAGCGCCGATCCAGATCGGCGGCCGGGGCTTCTGCACCGGCTTGGGCGTGACCGAGGTCTCGGGAATTTTGTAGTACTGGCCGTCGTACGAGAACGATTCGGTAGTCCAGGCCTTGATCATGATTTCGAGCTGCTCTTCCATTCGCCGCTCGCGGCCCGCGCGCTCCTCTTCGTAACCGGCGAATTCCTCGGGCCGGTAGCCCGCCGCCACGCCCAGGATGATCCGGCCGTTGGAGATATTGTCGAGCACCGCGACGTCCTCGGCCGACTGCACCGGGCGATGGAGCGGCAGCAGATACATGCTGGTGCCGATCGTCATCCGCCGCGTGCGCGCCGCCATCGCGGCCGCGGCCACCAGCGGCGAAGGGCACAGACCGTCGGCCAGAAAATGATGCTCGACCAGCCAGGCGGAGTCGAAGCCCAGACCCTCGCCGGCCTCGATCTCTTCGAGCATCTCCCCATAGATCCGCGCCTGGGTCGCCGGCCTGTCAGGCCGCGACTGAAGTGAGTATAAGAGGCCGAAGCGCATCGCTTCCTCCGTGGACTGCCCGAGGACCGGAATTCCCTACAAGGGCGGTAATACCACACCCGGTTCGAGTCGAATAGCCGAAGCGCCGGCAAGCGGCAAACCGCGGCCCGCGCTTAAGGTCAAAAATGCCGCCGATAGGGCTTGTCGCAGACCCAGACTTATGAGACAACCGTTCAGACATTTCTGCTGGCTGCCGGGGTAACTCTAGCTGGCCGGGGTAGGCATCGCTGGAGCGCTGCTCGTCCAAAGGCTGGGAAGGAAGGATGATGATGATAAGAAAACTTGGTCTCTACTTGATGGGAGCGGCAACCGTGTGTATGGTCGCCGGCTGCTCGGCCAACGAAGCGCAGAGAAATTGTGAGACGATGGGCGCGGGCATTGGGGCCTTGGCCGGCGCCGGCATTGCCACCGCAGTGATTCTGACCACTAAGAATCACGGCTCGCATGAAGGGACTTACTTCGCCTGGGGCATCCCTGCCGGACTTGCGGGCGGTGGTCTGATTGGTGGAGCGATCGGACATTTCATGTGTCCGCCGCCGCCGCCGGCGCCTCCTCCGCCACCGCCGCCGCCGCCACCTCCGCCGCCTCCTCCTCCGCCACCGCCGCCTGCGCCGGAGAAGCTAATTCTGCGTGGCGTGCACTTTGATTTCGACAAGTCGAACATCCGTCCGCAGGACGCGGCAGTGCTCGACGAGGCCGCGAGCATCCTGAAGGAGCACGGCAACGTGTCGGTCAACGTCAACGGCTACTGCGACGCGATCGGTTCGGTGGGGTACAACCTGAAGCTCTCCGAACGCCGCTCCGACGCGGTGGTGAAGTACCTGGCCGACCATGGAATCGCCGAAGGCCGCTTGAGCCCGCACGGCTACGGCAAGACGGACTTCGTCGCCACCAACAAGACGGCCGAAGGACGCGCTCAGAACCGCCGGGTCGAGCTGATTCCGAATCAGTAACAGTCCGGCCAGATAGCCAAAAGCAACGGCCGCAGTCCCTTACGGGGCTGCGGCCGTTGTGTTTTCGAAGCGGATGCTAAGCGGTCGGCAAACGGTCAGCGGGGGAGGTCGGATTGATTACCTGGTCTGATGCCTGACCTGATTGATTAACCCCTCCAGCTCACTTGACCTCGACGCTGACCTGGCGATATAGACTCGAGCCCACGTTGACCAGGTCGCGCTCGACTCCGCCCGGCTGCCAACAGACGTCCTTCGCGTTGCGCTTCTCTTCTTTGATCCGCTCGAGACCGGCGGCGGACCGCTCGACCGCCTTTACCTTGCCCGGCTGAACCACGAACACGGCGGCATCGCGATCGCATCGCCGCATCCCGAGGCCGTCGCCCGGCGCCAGGGTGGTCTCCACGACACGCATCCGTTCGTTCTCCAGCACGCAGACGCTGCCGGCCCGCGCGGCGGCACCCACCAGCGCCTCGCAGGAGGTGAACCCCGCGCGGTCCTGGCCGGGACGCGCGGGCCGCTTGATTTCGATCAGGGCCTCGCGGAAAGGCGTCGCGCTGAGGTTGCGAAAGCTCTCGGTCCCGCCCGCCTTGACGTAGAACACGGAGCGATCGTGGCAGTCGAGTTCGTAAGCTCCAAAATCCTTGTCGTCGACCTGCAGGTTGGCGCCGCCGGTAATGTAAAGCACGTAGTCATTGGTGTGGTGATGCAGGCCGAAGGTGTCGCCCGGCGCCACGTCCATCTCCCACACTCTGACATCCTGGTTTTCGAACAATGACCTCGTCGCTATCTGGGTCATCGGATGCTGGCCCTTGGCTTTCGACTGATGCTTGTGTTCGGATATTTGTCCGCTTCCAGCCATTGTCTATTTCCTCCCGATCGTTCGCGCACGATCCTGGTGCGAGCCTTATTAGGAAGGGGCTTGCCCAAAAAGCCCTATAGCACGCACCTGCGCAAACGCGCCAATGGTCCGATTATTCCTTGAGCTTGTAGTAATCGGGGCGTCCGGCGGTCCATTGATCGCCCCACATTTGAAAGCCGCCGTCGACCGCGATCATCTCGCCGGTGATGAATTTGCCGCTGGGGCCCGCCAGGTAGCAGCAGGCATCCGCGACGTCCTGCGCATCGCCCAATTTCATCATCGGATTGGCGCGGCCGAACTCCGCTCGCGCCTCCTCCGGATAGACATTCATGCCTTCGGTCGCGGTGACGCCGGGCGCCACGTTGTTGATGCGAATGCCGAGCGGAGCCCATTCGACGGCGAGCGTCTTGCTCAGATAGATCACGGCGGCGCGCGCGGCCGAGGCATGCGCGATACCGGGCAGTCCGCGCTCCACCACGGCCACGATGTTGACGATGCAACCGGGCCGCGCGGCGGCGCGCCAGCACCGCGCCGCGGTCTGCATCATGTACCAGGTGCCGTTGAGGTTGGTGTCGATTACCGCGTTCCATCCCTTGACGCTGAAATCGATCGCCGGCTGCGGAAACTGGCCACCCGCGTTGTTGACCACCACGTCGATCCGCCCGTAGCGGCTCCAGGCGGCCTCGAACAGCGCCGCGACCTGCTCCGGGTCCCGAATGGTCATCGGGCGGGTCAAACAATCGATGCCGAGCTTGCCGAGCCCTTGCGCGGTGTGCTCGAGCGCCTCCGGCTTGCGGCCGCAGATGACCAGCTTCGCGCCCAGGCGGCCGAACTGATACGCGATCGCTTTGCCAAGCCCGCTGCCGCCGCCCGAAACGAGCACCACCTGGCCCTCGAAGAGGCCGGGGCGCCAGCTCAGCTCCAACGTGGCGAGCTGCTCGTCGGTGAATCCGAAGATCCGATGACTATCGGCCATCGCTGACTCCCTCCATCCTCCGCCGGGCGGCAGGTCCGAGCGCAAAGGCGTCCGGCGCACATCAGCCGAACACCTACACGGCCCGCATCACCAGTTACAAGAGCGCTCCCGCCGGCACGCGGGCGAGCGGTAAGAAGGATAGATGACGGCGGGCGCGTTCGAGCGTCCGGGAAGCCTGCGGCACGCGGCGCACTTCCAGTCGCATCCGGATTCGCGCGGCGTGCGTGCTGACTTCCGCGTCTACACCGGCAACGATCTCGGCATCAAGGTGATCGAGTTCAGTTCACTGTGGATACGCCGGCGGCGATTCGCGCGATTCGCCGCCGTTGCGCGATGCGCGCGATCGTTCGGCTTCGAGCAGCGGGCGGACGACGCCGGCTTCACGCTCGATCTGTTCGAGCAGCGCCTGCGCCCCGTCGGACGACCCCCGGCGCGCCAGCGCCTCAATCTGGCCGCACAGCACCGCCATCCGCGTCAGGCCCAGGCTGAGACACGAGCCCTTGAATTCGTGGGCGCGCTCGTCCAGCTCGCTCAGTCGGCCGCGCGACGACGCTTCGCGAATCGAGGCCAAGCGGGGGCCCAGCTCGGCGTAGAACATATCGATGAGCTCGCCGAGAAAGTCGCCGCTTTCGCATGAGCGGCTCAGGTCCAGCAGCTCAATCATCACTTCGCGGTCGATGCTCTCGCAGCTCGACGCGGTCACCGCCCTCGAAGAGCCGTTTTGGCCGTTCGGCGTGCCGTTGAACGAGACCCACCGCGCGAGCGCCGCCTCCAGCGCCTCCAGCCTAACGGGCTTCGAGATATAGTCGTCCATCCCCGCCGCGAAGCATCGCTCGCGCGCCCCCGCTTGCGCAAAGGCGGTCATCGCGATGACGATCGTATGCCGGCGTCCCGACTCGCGGCGGCGAATCTCGGCGGTGGTTGCGTAGCCGTCCATCCGCGGCATCTGGCAGTCCATCAGTACCGCCGCGTAGGAGCCGTGCGCGATCAGGTCCAGCGCGGCGGGCCCGTTGTCGACCGCGTCGGCTGCGTAGCCGAGCTTGCGCAGCTGGTTGAGCGCGAGCTTCTGATTGATCGCGTTGTCCTCGACGACCAGCACGCAGAGCGTGCGCGCCGGCCGATGACGCGCTTGCGGCTCGTCGATCGCGGCGGCGGCACCGCCGCCCCGATCCACCTGGATGCGAGGTCTCCGCGCCCGCAATTCCACGAGGCTTTGCAGCAGTTGCGAGGGCCGGATGGGCCGGGCGAGCCATCGGTCGGCGGGCGCCGAGTGCCGGGCGTGATTCGGAGCCTCGGCGGCCGGCGAGCTTGCGGCGATAAGCCAGGTGGAGCCGAGGGCCGGGTCCGCCTTGACCGTGCGCATGAGCTGAACGCCGTCCGCGGCGGGCAAATGCAGATCGACGATGGCAGCGTCGTACGGGGTTCCCGCCGCCGCGCGGGTCCGCCACAGGGCGAGCGCCGCGGCTCCGTCGGCGGTCGCGTCAACGTGGAGGCCCCACGCGCCGAGCCGCCTGCAAAGGCTGGCGCAGAGCGTCGCGTTGTCCTCGATCACCAACAGCCGCAGCCCCCGCAGGCCCGCTTGCGCATCCGACGAGGCGCTGGTGTAGGGGCGCTGCTTTTGCAACTTCATCGTGAAGCGGAAGACCGAACCGCGTGCGGTTTCGCTCTCGACCTCGATGCGCCCGCCCATCCGTTCGACGAGCTGAGCCGAGATGGCAAGCCCCAGGCCCGGGCCGCCGTATTTGCGCGTGGTTGAACCGTCAACCTGGGAGAACGGTTGAAACAGCAGCTTCTGCGCGGCGGGCGCAATCCCGATCCCGGTATCGCGCACCTCGCAGCGCACCGACACGGCGGCCGCGGACTCCTCCTCCACGACCAGGCGCACCACGATCTCGCCGCGCTCGGTGAACTTGACCGCATTGCCCAGCAGGTTCACCAGCACCTGCTGGAGCCGTGCGGGATCGCCGCGCAAATGGCGCGGCACGTCATCGTCCGCATCCAGGATCAGCTCGACGTTGCTTCTTTGCGCGCGCTCGCCAAACAAGCCCACCGCGGTTTCCACCACTTGCTCGAGGTCGAAGTCGATCTGCTGCAACACGACCTTGCCCGCCGCAAGGCTGGAGAAATCCAGCAGGTCGTTGACCATGCCGAAGAGCAGATCGGTGCTCAACTGTACGGTCTCGGCATACTCGCGCTGCTCGGGGCTGAGCTCGGTGCCGAGCAGCAACTGGGTCATGCCGATTATGCCGTTGAGCGGAGTGCGGATCTCGTGACTCATGTTGCTGACAAACTCGGAACGAATGCGCTCCGCCTCGAGTGCGAGGTCGCGCGCGTGCCTCATCTGCTCCTCGGCGGACTTGCGTGCGCTGATGTCGCGCAGGACCACCATCCCGCCCAGGATCGTGCCATCGTCGGTTCTGATCGGGCTCGCGAAAACCTCGATCCACAGGTCGGCCGCCATGGTCGGTCCGCGCAGTACGAACTGGGCGCTGTCGACGGTCTCGCCTTTCATGGCGCGCGCGAGCGGACGCGCCTCCATCGCGATCGACGGCGCGCCGTGAGCTGGAAGTAACTGGTACTTGTCTGCCACGCACCTGAGGTCGTCGCCCCTCAACTCTGCGCCGAATATCGCGCTTGCGCCGCGGTTGAATTGGACCAGGCGCGACTCGTGGTCGCAGACGATCACGCCCTCGGCCATGTTGTCGAGCACGAATTGCAAGAGATCTTCTCGGTGATCCGGGACCATGCGCGGGGCGCCGGAATCGGCGGCCGTCGACGCGGCGGACGCGACGCCGCATCCGGATCTTGACTTCAGGTACCCCAGCACTTTCGCGCAGACTCCGGATAACTCCGTCATTGGTACACCTCTCGGGTACGCCTCACGAAGACCCGCTCCGTGCCGATTCGACTCCGCCTTGTCCGTTGAGCACTAAGGCCGCAACGGTCCAAATGCGGCAGCCCGACGCAACCAGCAGGCCTTGATGCCTGTGGGTTGCGAGAAAAGTCCATTACAGCGGCGATGAGAATGCAGAATTTGTGCCTAAGTAAGCCGATATAGGGCATCGCTAACCAGATTTGCGCGACTGACCGTCAAATAGATTTCATTTGCCGGTCTCCTAATACGCTTTATTAGTCAATACTTGGCAGACATGGGCATTCCTTCAATCTAGCTAGAAGGCCCATCCGGACTCTTTCCGAATCTCTGGCTGTCAGATTGTGCAGCATTGCCCCACCTGCTGTCGTAGTTGCGCCACAAGGCGCTGAAGTCAAACCGTGGGGTGAGTGTTCCGACGAGTCATCTTTTGTTCACAATTCTCCTTTTCACTTTCGCAAACCCGAGCCCTTTTAGCTTTAACTATGCATCCCATTCCTTGCAGGACAATTAGTTACCCCGACTGTCTATGCGACCATCGTCGATGATGCTAGACAGGCAATGATGGCTTCTGCGCAGTCTGGCTAGGCTGCCGTTCGGCCGTTTGCGGGTTGAGGGGGGGATAATGAATCGAGATAGTGATCGGCCGCTGTTCGGGCGGCAAAGCAAGGTGATGACGGTGGAGGAGGTCTCCGAATATTTACACGTCCATCCCTCCACCATCTACCGGCTGATCAAGCGGCGCAAAATTCCGGCCTTCCGAATCGGCAGCGACTGGCGCTTTAACATCGAGACCATCGACAAATGGCGGTCGGAGATGGAAGGGGGCGCTGCCGGTTCACACAAGGCCAAGCGTTAGTCCGCACGGTCGAAGATCTCTCGCCGCCGCCGCCCGGGGTCTTCGTGCGATGGCGGGCGGAAAATTCGCCGCGGCAATTTGCGCAGTGCGGCACTCCGGTCGACCGCCGGTTTGCCGATCCGAAACCGTTGGCCATCCAAGCGCCGGCCGCATTATGATGCGGCTGCCATGAATAAGCTTCCGCTTTCCCGCTTCAAAGTCGTCGATCTTACTCGCGCGCGCTCGGGACCGACCGCCGTGCGCCAACTCGCCGATTGGGGCGCCGACGTCCTGAAGATCGAAACGCCCGACAACGACGCCACCGAAGTCGGTTCGCGCGCCAGTCCCGATTTCCAGAACCTGCACCGCAACAAGCGCAGCATCACGCTCAACCTCAAGGACCCCGAGGCTCTCGAAATCCTCAAACGCCTGGTCGAGCAGGCCGACGTGCTGGTCGAAAACTATCGCCCCGACGTGAAGCACCGGCTGGGCATCGATTACGAGCGCCTGCGGGCGATCAATCCGCGCCTGGTATACGCGAGCATCTCGGGCTTCGGCCAGAACGGTCCCTATGCCGACCGTCCGGGCCTCGACCAGATAGCGCAGGGGATGGGCGGGCTGATGTCGATCACGGGGCTGCCCGGCCAGGGTCCGGTTCGCGTCGGCATCGCGATCGCGGACCTCACCGCGGGGGTTTTTCTGGCGATGGGCATCCTGCTCGCGCTGTTGGAGCGGGAGGAATCGGGCGCGGGACAGTGGGTGCAAACCTCGCTGCTCGCGGCGCAGGTCGCGATGCTGGATTTCCAGGCGGCGCGCTGGCTGCTCGCCGGAGAAGTGCCGGAGCAGGCCGGCAACAATCATCCGACCGCGATTCCGACCGGCGTGTTTGCGACGGCCGACGGACATATCAACATCGCGGGCTCCGGCCGCGAGCTGTTCACCCGCCTGTGCAAGGCGCTCGACGCCGCGCAGTTGGCCGACGATCCGGCCTACTCGAACGGCAAGGCCCGGCTGCGCAACCGCGACCAACTCAACGCGGCCATCGAGGCCATCACCCGCACCCGGCCGTCGGCCGAATGGATCGAAATTCTTAACCGCGCCGGCGTCCCCTGCGGGCCGATCTATCGCATCGACCAGGTGTTCGCCGATCCGCAGGTCCGGCACATCGGCATGGCGCGCGCCGTCGAGAGCCCCGTGCATGGACGCCAGGAACTGGTCGGTCAGGCCGTGGATCTGAGCCGCACACCCTGGGCGCTGCGCGGGCCGACGCCCGAGAAGGGCGAACATACCGACACCGTGCTGAGTGCGCTCGGATACGACGCGGCGGCGATCGCCGCCTTGCGCGCGCGCGGCGCGATCTGATGAGTCCGTCGTCCGATTCCGCAATCGCCGGCCGCGGCTGCAACCCTCTTGCCCGCAATGAAGTCGTTGGTTAACCTGCACCCGTCTTGAGAGTTACTCGATTCATAATCGCGGCCGGCACGCTTGCGTTCGTGATCGCGGGATTTTCGGCGGCGGTTTCGCCGGTCGATGGCGCGGCGGCGGACGCGGGCGGAAAGATCAACATCAACGTCGCCTGCCGTTGCACCGACCCCGTGGGGCAGAATTTCTGCGCGGTCTTTAAGGATAAAATCCAGAAGTCGGTTGGCTATCGGCTGGCCGACAACACCAACGGCTACGGGATGGGCGTGCACCTTGCCTGCGTGGACATGTGGAAGGGCCTCGATGACAAGCTGGTCGGCCGCATGTCCGCGGTGTCCGTCTCCTTCACCATTTATTCCGACAAGCTGCCGGGCGAGGTGTTCGAGGATTCTTCCGTGTTTCGGGTCGGCAAGGACAAGGTCCCCGAAATGTCGGAGCAGGTTGTCACCGCGCTGGGGCAGTTCGTGAACGCGAATTCGAGCTTCTTCGAAAGCATGCGCGCGAGCGCCGCGGCGGCGTCGCCCGAGGCTTCGCCGGAAGCGTCGCCCTAATAACGACCCCGCCGGCGTTCCGCCCGGCTCAGCTCTTCTTCTGCGGCGCGAAAAAAGCGATCGTGCGCGCCTCGATACTCTCGCGCGGAGCGGGGTCGGGCGGCGACGCGGGATCGTCGAACGCCGTATGCGCGGTCCATCGCGCGCGCCCGTCGACGGACGAGTCGTAACACTTCAGCAGCAGCGCCTCGTCGCGCTCCATCCTTGGAAAATAAAACCAGCGATGCTCCGGGTTGAAGGCGACCGAATAGACCTCGCCAGTGCGGTCGCGGTACTTGAGGTCGGTCGGCACGAAGTCGGCAAGCCGCATGCTTTGCGCGTCGCATACCGCGAGCGGCGCCTCTTCGACCGGGCCGCGAATCGGCCGCCACACGTTGATGAACTCGAAACGGTTCTCGAGCAGCGCCTCGGCCTCGTCGCCCATCAGGTCGCGCACGCGCTGCGGGCCGGATTTCAGCGTGTAGTCGTTATGCGCGAAGCGGACCGGCTCGCGCGCGCCGTTGATCCCCTCCTTCGCCATCGGACCGCATCGCACATTGTGATCGAACACCAGCACCCGCGCGGCGCCGGTGGCCTGCTTCACCAACCGCTCGACCTCGGGATAGTAGACCGCGCGCACTTCGGCCTCGTCGTAGAAGTTCACCACCGCGGTCGGATGACGCACCAGCGCAAAGCCCTGGCCGTCCAGCGTCAACCGCTCGTTGATGGCCCGGCCATCGAGAATCGCCACCATGTGCTTGATGTTCCGGTAGGTCCGCTGCGGCGTGCCGGGCTCGGTCTTGTACATGAAGGTGACCGGCCTTTCGCCCGTCACGTCGAGATAGTTCAGCGGGGCTTCCACTCGACCAATTGTCGTGTCGATGTGCGTGCTCTCGTTCATGGTGTTGGTTTCATCCTCAGGTAAGGCCGCGATGCATCAGGCAGCTTTCGGAGCAATTCCCATGCTTCCCGTGCTCATGAGAATACTCAAGAAAGCGCTGAATTTCTAATCCCCACCGCCCGCGTGAAAAACGCGACCGAGGGGGGTGCGCGCGGATATTCGCAAAGCGCCGATCAGGCGGCGGATTCGACCCGTTCCAGCGCGAGGCGCAGGCGGGCGACGGTTCGCGCGTTGCCCAGCACCGCGATCACCTCGTAAATCCCCGGGCTCACCGTGCCGCCGGTCAGCGCCACGCGCACCGGCTGCGCGAGTTGCCCGAGCTTCATCCCGAACCGCTCCAGCACCCGCTCGAACGCGGCCTGCACCGTCGCCTCGTCGAAGTCGCCGCCGATCGCTTCAATCTCGCCCGCCAGAACCTTCAGCGGTTCGGCGATCTCGGGCTTGAGGAACTTCGCGGCGGCCTTGGGATCGATCGTAATCGCGTCGCCCAGGTAGAACTTGGCGAAGTCGACCAGCTCGACCAGGGTCTTGGCGCGCTCGCGCAGCGTGGCGATCATTTTTTCCAGCCACGCCTCGTCCCCGGGGATTTGCGTATAGCCGGCGCGTGCGATGAACGGGCGCACCTCGCGCGCGAGTTGCTTAAGCGGCCGCTCCTTCATGTAATGGAAATTCAGCCACAGCAGCTTTTCGGCGTTGAAAATTCCGGCCGACTTGCCGCACGCGGCGAAATCGAAATACTCGATCAGCTCTTTTTTGGAGAAAATCTCCTGGTCGCCGTGCGACCATCCCAGCCGCGCCAGGTAGTTGAGCAGCGCCTCGGGAAAGTAGCCCGCGTCGCGGTAGGCAAAGACCGAGGTCGCACCGTGGCGCTTGGAGAGCTTCTGCCCGTCCGGTCCCATCACCATCGGCAGATGCGCATACTCGGGTGGCTTGAGTCCGAGCGCGAAGAAAATCTGCATCTGGCGCGGCGTGTTGGGCAGATGGTCGTCGCCGCGCACGACGTGGGTGACGGCGAAGTCGGCGTCGTCGAGCACGGTGGCGAAGTTGTAAGTCGGCACGCCGTCGGAGCGGAAAATGATCAGGTCGTCGAGCTCCGCGTTGTCGAACACGGCGCGCCCCTTGATGTGATCTTCGACCACGGTCTCGCCCGTGCGCGGCGAGCGAAAGCGAATCGTGTAGTTGCGGCCGGCGCGCTTGTCGGGCAGCGCCAGATCCGCGGGAAATGGCAGGTCGCGGCACTTGCCGTCGTAGCCGGGCTTGCGATGCTCGCGTTCGGCCTGCTTGCGCTTGGCGTCGAGTTCTTCGGCGGTGCAATAGCAGGGGTAGGCCTTTTTGTCGCGCAGCAACTGGAGCGCGCCCTCGCGATAACGGTCGAAGCGGCTCGACTGGAAGTAATGGCGGTCGGGCGGTCCCTGGTCCCACTCCATCCCGAGCCAGCGCAGGCTCTCGAGAATTTCCGCAAGCGATTCTTCGGTCGATCGCTCCCGGTCGGTGTCGTCGATGCGCAGGATGAACTCGCCGCCGATGTGGCGCGCGAACAGGTAGGCGAACAATCCCGAGCGCACGTTGCCGATATGCAGCGCGCCGGTCGGACTCGGCGCGTAACGGGTACGAACGGTCACGCTGTGGCTACTCCCATTCAATTCGTCTTCTCCTGGGGTTTGAGTGATCCGAAGGGGAAGTGGGGGACGCTGTCTCCTCAACCCCATGCCAGGGGCGGAGCCCCAGGCCTTCGCCCTCAGCATGCCGCGCTGCCGATCAGCCACATGGCGCCGGGCAGGCGAACGCTTGCGCCGTCCGCATGCGGCGCCAGCGCCTCGCGCAGGGATTGGGTGGAAGCGGAGATGATCTCCGCCGGCTGATTGCGCAGCCAGCTATTGATCGCGCCGATCTGCGTCGACTGCACCACGGCCTCCTCCAGCCCACGGCCAGCGGCGATATCCAAATCCAGGTCGAACTTCTCGAACTGCGGCGACGCCCAACCGGCAGCGGTGAGAACCTGGGACACATACTCGGGATTAGCAAAGGCAAACATGCCAGGCGCATTCGGGGTCCCTTTCGGCCGTGGCGGCAGGTGCTGCGCCACCGCGTTCATCGGCAGCTCCATCCAAGGGTTCTCCGCCAGACCCCGCCAGCACACCAACGCCATGCGCGCGCCCGGCTTAGCGGCACGCCGCATGTTCGTGAAGGCTCCCACCATGTCGCCAAAGAACATCACGCCAAAGGCCGAGGCGAGCAGGTCAAACCCCTCGAGCTTCGCCGTGGCGGGATCATCCTGCCGCCAATCGACATTGGCGATGCCGGCGGCCTTGGCACGCGCCGCACCTTCGGCCAGCATCGGCCCGGAAATATCCATCCCCACCACGTGGCCCGAGGGGCCGACGGCACGCGCGAATTCCAAGGTCGGCGCGCCGCAACCGCAGCCGATATCCAGCACGGTCTCGCCAGCGCGCGGCGCGGCGAAATTGACCAACGCATCCGTCACCGGTGCCAGGGTGGAATCGGTATGCGCCTGCCGCGCCACCCAGATATGGCCACCCTGCCCATTCCAGAAGGAAAGCATGTCAGCATTGATCATCGCCGCGTTGGACATTCGGCTCAGTCTCCCATTTGCGCCGATTTCTCCGATGACCGCCCAATCGGCCGGCCACTTGTGGCTACTCCCATTCGATGGTTGCGGGCGGCTTGGAGGTGATGTCGTAGACCACGCGGTTGACCCCGCGCGCCTCGTTGGTGATGCGGCTGGAAATGCGCGCAAGGAGCGCCGGGTCGAGCCGCGCCCAGTCGGCGGTCATTCCGTCGGAGGACTCGACCGCGCGAATCGCGATCACACTCTCATAAGTGCGCCCGTCGCCCATCACGCCCACGGTCTTGAGCGGCAGCAGCACTGCGAAGGCCTGCCACAGGCGCGCGCCGAGGCCGGCCGCCGCGATCTCCTGCATCACGATAAGATCGGCGCGGCGCAGCAGTTCGACGCGCTCGCGCGTCACTTCGCCCACGATCCGCACTGCCAGTCCCGGACCGGGAAACGGCTCGCGATCGACGACGTCGGCGCCCAGCCCCAATTCGCGACCGACCGCGCGCGCCTCGTCCTTGAACAACTCGCGCAGCGGCTCGACCAGCTCCATGCGCATCCGCTCCGGCAGTCCGCCGACGTTGTGATGCGACTTGATGACAGCCGAGGGGCCCTTGAACGAGACCGATTCGATCACGTCCGGGTAGAGCGTTCCCTGGCCGAGGAATTTTGCGCCGCCGATCGCCTGCGCCTGCGTCTCGAACACTTCGATGAAGGTGTGGCCGATGATGCGCCGCTTTTGCTCGGGGTCGAGCACGGCGGCCAGGCGCGCCAGGAACAGATCGGAGGCGTCCACCACGCTAAGCGCGATTCCCAGCCGCCCGGCGAAAACCGTCTCCATCCGTTCGCGCTCGCCCGCACGCAAGAGGCCAGTGTCGACGAAGACGCATTTGAGACGGTCGCCGATCGCACGATGGATCAACGCGGCGGCGACCGAGGAGTCCACCCCGCCCGACAAGCCCATCAGCACGCGCCCTTCGCCGCCGACGCGACTGCGAATCTCCGCAAGCTTGGTCTCGACGAACGCGGCCGGCGTCCAATCGCCCGCCTCGCCACAAATCCTGAGCACGAAATTACTCAGCACCCGCGCGCCGCACGGCGTGTGCGCGACCTCAGGATGAAACTGAATTCCGCGGAGCAGGCCGTCGCGGCCGCGGACCGCGGCATACGGCGAATTGCCGCTGTGCGCGATCGCTTCGAGCGCCGGCGGTATCGCCTCGACGCGGTCGCCATGGCTCATCCATACGGGGAATTCGCGGTCGGCGAGACCTTCGAACAATTCATCGCGCCGGTCGATCACCAACTCGGCCGGCCCATACTCGCGCTTGCCGGCGCCCGCGCTATGCGCGCCCAGATGCTGCGCAATTATGTACATTCCATAGCAAATTCCCAGCACCGGGCATCCCATGCGCAGCACTTCCGGCGCGATGTCCGGGGCGTCGGCCTCGTAGAGGCTGGCCGGACCGCCCGAGAGGATGATTCCCCGCGGCCGCATCGCGCGGATCTTCTCGAGCGCAAGATTGTACGGATGAATCTCGCAGTAGACCTTGGCCTCGCGCACGCGGCGGGCGATGAGCTGCGTGTACTGGCTGCCGAAATCCAGAATGAGGATCACGAAATCCGACCTTATCGCTAACTATATCGAAGCCGCGATGGGCGGCGAAACGCGCGCGCCGCGCGCCTTTCCACAGCGCGAACTCCACACCGCCCTGGCGCGGTCGTCACTTTCTCTTCTTCGACGCGTTCTTCGCCGGCTTTTTGGATGGCCCCTTCTTCGGCGGCTTCCCGGACGATTCCCTGGGCCGCACCACGCCGGTGGCGCGCGCCTCGGCCCAGGTGCGTCCGGTGCGCCGAAAGCTCAGCAGCAACGGCGTACCGACCAGGCCGAGCGCCGCGCGAAAGCGCGTGGCGAGAAAGCGCAGGTAGTGCGCCGGGATGTCGCGCTCGAGGTTGGCGAAAAACGCGAGCCGCGGCGGCGCATGACCGACCTGCGTGACGTACATCAGCTTGAGCCGTCGCCGCTCGACCATCGGCGGGTCCATCGCGGCGGTGGCCTCGGCCAGAATGCGGTTGAGCTGCGCGGTCTGAAAAGTCGCGCGCCACGAATCGACCGCTTTGAGCGCGGCCGGAACGATCTTGTCGACGCCGTCGCCGGTCAGCGCCGAGGTGAACAGCATCTCGGCAAAGGCCAGAAACGGCACCTGCTCCTGCGCGTCGCGCACGAACGCCGCGACCCGCCGTCCCGCTTTCGCCGCGAGGTCCCACTTGTTGCAGACCAGAACCAGAGCGCGGCCTTCGCTTTCGACCAGCCGTGCCAACCGCGCGTCCTGGTCGGTCACGCCCTCGGTCGAATCGATCACCAGGACCAGCACTTCGGCGCGGCGGATGGTCTCGATCGCGCGGCCGACCGAGAAATGCTCGAGCTCGCCCTCGACCCTGGTGGGCCGACGGATTCCGGCGGTGTCGATCAGGAGCACGTCGCGGTCGGCGGCGCCCAGCCGCACGTCGACCGGGTCGCGCGTGGTGCCTGGCGTGTCGTCCACGATCGCGCGCTCGAAGCCGGCCAGACGATTGAGCAGCGACGATTTGCCGACGTTGGGACGGCCGATGAGCGCGAGCCTGAGGTCGGGCGGCCGCGAGGGCTCGGCCTCGGCGGCGGGCAGGCGCTCGACGATCTCGTCGAGCAGTTCCTCGACGCCGCGTCCGTGAGCCGCCGAAACGAGCATCATCGGCGAAACGCCCAGCGCATGGTACTCGCCGGCCACCGCTTCCATCCCGGCGCGGTCCATCTTGTTGATCGCCGCCACCATCGGGCGTCCGGTCTCGCGAATGAGCGCGATCGCCTCGCGGTCGCCGGGGCCAAGGCCGGCCCGCCCGTCGAGCATGAAGACCACGACGTCGGCCAGCGCGACCGCGTGCAGCGCCCCCTCGGCGACGCGCTCGCCGAGGCGCTCGCGGCCGCCCAATTCGAGGCCGCCGCTGTCGACGACGAGAAAATTGCGCCCGCGATACTCGGCCTGACCGACGTTGAGGTCGCGCGTGGTGCCGGCGACCGGGCTTACGATCGCGCGTCGTCCGCGCGCGATGCGGTTGAACAGGGTCGATTTGCCGGCGTTGGCGCGTCCGACCAGCACCACGACCGGCGCGCCTTCGGGCAGCGCGGCCAGCGCGCCCGCGCGCCCGGCGGAATTGACGGCCCTTTTCATCTCAAAGCCCCAACTCCGCGATCTTGCGCGGACTGCGCGTCCAGTCCTTTTCGACTTTGACCAGCAGTTGCAGGAAGACGTGCGCGCCGAGCATCTTTTCCAGCTCCAGGCGCGCCGCAGTGCCTATTTGCTTGAGCTGGCGGCCGCCCGCGCCGATCAGCATCCCCTTGTGCGCCTCGCGCGCGATGACGATGACCGCGTCGATCCTGACGAGGCTGCGGTCGCGCTCCTCGACGAAATTCTCCACCACCACGGCGGTCGAGAACGGGACCTCCTCGCGCATGGCGAGAAACACCTTCTCGCGCACGACCTCGGCCGCGATCATCCGTTCGGTCTGGTCGGTGTACTCGTCCTCGGGCATCAGGGACGGCCCCTCGGGCAGCATCCGCTTGATGACCGCGACCAGTTCGTCCACGTTGCCGCCTTTGAGCGCGCTGACCGGAACGATCTCGGCCTCGGGCACTTCGCGGCCGCATTGCTCGACAGCGGCGAACAAATCGGCGCGGCTGATGCGATCGAGCTTGTTGACCGCGACGACGCGCGGCGCCTTCAACTCGCGCAACTCGGCAAGAAAGGCGCGGTCGGCTTCGCTTAGCGGCGCGCTCGCCTCGACCACCCCGACGACGACCTCGCCCTCGCCCAGGCATCGGCGCGCGATTTCGATCATATGGTGATCGAGCGCGCTACGCGGGCGATGCAGCCCCGGAGTGTCGACGAAAATCATCTGCGCGTCCGGGTCGGAGCGGATGCCGAGGATCCGGCGGCGGGTGGTCTGCGGGCGCGGCGTCACGATCGCGACCTTGTGGCCGACCATGCGGTTGAGCAGGGTCGATTTGCCGACATTGGTGCGCCCGCCCAACGCGACGAAGCCCGCGCGATGAGGCTTAGCGACTGCCACGCTTCTCGTTCTCGATCTGGTCCAGGGCGGCGCGCGCCGCGGCTTGCTCGCTCTGCTTCTTGCTGCCGCCCTCGCCCACCCCGAGATCGCGCCCGGCGATGCGGATGCGCGTGGTGAACATCTTGGCGTGGTCGGGGCCACGCGACGACACCAGTTCGTAAACCGGCTGGCTGCGAAAGCGGCGGTAGGCGATCTCCTGCAACTCCGTCTTGTAATCGCGCTCGGTGCTCGGACCGCCGATGTCGTCGGCGAACAGTCCCTCGATCACCGCCTGGGCCGGCCTAAGGCCGCTGTCGGTATAAATCGCTCCGATCACGGCCTCGAACGACGCGGCCAGAATCGATACCTTCTCGCGGCCGCCGCTTTTCTCCTCACCCTTGCCCAATCTGAGCGCCCGGCCGACGCCGATGTCCTGCGCCTTGGCCGCCAAGGTGCGGCCGTTGACGATCGAGGCGCGCTCTTTGGAGAGCACCCCTTCCTTGGCTTCGGGCAGCCGGCGCATCAGCAGGTCCGCGATCGCGAGGTCGAGCACCGCGTCGCCCAGGAACTCCAGCCGCTCGTAATGCAGGTCGGCGCCGACCGCGGCGCTCGGATGGGTGAGTGCCACACGCAGCAGCTCGGGACGCACGAAGGTATAGTTGAGCCGCCGCTCCAGGTCTGCGCGTTGGTCTTCAGAACGTGGCTGCGCCGGCTGCGGTCTCGTCCTGAACCACGGCAATTTCAGCGGCGAGGGCAGTCCCCTCAACACGCGATGCCACCACCTCGACTTCATCGTGCCCAAATGTGTCGGGACCCTCCACCAGTACGCGGATATAATTGCGGCTGTAACCCTTGAGCTTACCGTCCGCGCCGCGTTCTTCAAGCAGAACTTTAAGCTTCGAACCGCAAAACCGTTCGACGAAGCACCGCCGCTTGTCCTCACCGAGCGCGCGCAAAACTCCGGCGCGGCGCTTAATCTCCGCCCCCGCCACCTTGCCCGGCAGCTTGGCCGCCGTCGTACCCGCCCTCACGGAGTACGGGAAGACGTGAAAGTAGGCAAGCGGGAGCGTTTCGATGAATTTAAAGTAATCGTCGAAGTCTTGGTCGGTTTCGCCGGGAAATCCGGCGATGAGATCGGTGCCGATAGCCGCCGACGGCATCACCTCCAACACGCGTTCGACGCGATCCCTGAAGTGCGCGACGTCGTAGCGCCGGCGCATCCGCACCAAGGTCGCGTCGGTGCCGGCCTGAAGCGGCAGATGGAGATGCGGGCAGAACTTGTCGCTGGAGGCCATGATGTCCAGGATTCGGTCGCTCAACTCTTCGGGGTCGAGCGAGCTTATCCTGACCCGGCCGATCGGCGAGCGCTCGGCGACCATCTCGAGCAGCGTCTCGAGGCTGACTGCCGGATCGAGATCGCGTCCATAGCCGCCCAGGTGCACACCGGTCAGGATGACCTCGCGAAAGCCCGAGGCCGCGAGCCGGTCGAGCGCCTCGAAGATGCGTCGCGGCTCGACACTGCGCGAGGTTCCACGCGAGGTCGGCACGATACAGAAGCTGCAGAACTGATCGCAACCTTCCTGCAGCTTGAGGAAGGCGCGGGTGCGGCCCTCGAGCGCGACCGCTCCGAGTTCGATCGGCGCGCGCTCCTTGCGCAGGTTGGTCACCATCACCCGACCGAGAGCCTCGCCCAGGACGGCGCGTTCGAGATCGTCGGGACGCCCAAGTCCCACCACGGCGTCGATCTCGGAGGCCGCGGCGAGCACGGCCGGATTTGCCTGCGCGAGGCATCCGGTCATCACCACGCGCGCCCGCGGATTAAGCCGCCGGGCGCGGCGCGCGAGCTTGAGGCTTTCGGCGTCGGCGCGATCGGTCACCGTGCAGGTATTGACGATATAGACGTCGGCAACCTGGTCGAATTCGCATCGCTCCATCCCGCGCGCGCCCAGGCGCGACTCGATTATCGCCGAGTCGTACTGGTTGACCTTGCATCCGAGCGTGGCCACCGCAAATCGCATCGCACCCATCCCAGCGAAAATCCTCGCAACGATCCTTACAGCGCCCGCTCGATAAAGCCACCGCCGACAACCTCGTCGCCGCGGTAGAACACGCACGCCTGCCCCGGCGTCACCGCGGGGCCGCCTTGGTTGGTGAAGGTAACGCGGGCGCGGCCGCCGGATTCGATCGCCAGCGTCGCGGGCAGCGCCGGGTGACGATAGCGGATGCGCGCCTCGACCGCGATTGCGCCGGCGCCGACGCTCTCGGGATCGACGAAGCTGAGGTCGCGCGCAAGGAGGCCCGCGGCGGCGAGATCCTTGCGCGGGCCGACGACGACCTCGGCGCTCTCGGCGCGAATCTCGCGCACGTACAGCGGCGCCGGCGCGCTAAGCCCCAGTCCGCGGCGCTGTCCGACGGTAAAACGATGGACCCCGTCGTGGGAGGCCAGCGTATGCCCCTCGGAATCGACGATACGGCCGGGGCGAAGACGCGCGGGCGCCGCCGCTCGCTCGACGAAGCGGGCGTAATCGCCGTCGGGCACGAAACAAATCTCCTGGCTCTCGGACTTGTCGGCGTTGGCGAGACCAAGCGCGCGCGCGCGCGCCCGCACCTCGGCCTTGGTCATCGCGCCGAGCGGAAAGAGCGTCCGGCCGAGCTCGAGCTGGCCGAGCGTAAACAGAAAGTACGACTGATCCTTGGCGGCGTCGGCGGCGCGCAGCAGATGGAAGCGGCCGCGCGGGTCGCGCTCGATACGGGCATAATGGCCGGTCGCGACGTAGTCCGCACCGAGCGCCGCGGCGCGCTCGCGCAGGCGATCGAACTTGATCTCGCGATTGCACATCACGCACGGATTGGGCGTGCGGCCGTCCAGGTATTCGGAGACGAAATTGCCGATCACGCGGGCGCCGAACTCCGCGCGCAGATCGACCACATAGAACGGAAAGTCCATCCGCTCCGCGACCCGCCGCGCGTCCTCGAAATCCTCGTGCGAGCAACAGGTCCCGCGCCGCCGCGCCGCCGCCGGCCTTGGCCCCTCCTCCGGCGCCAGACGCATCGCCACGCCGACCACGTCGTAGCCGCGCTCGCGCAAAATCGCCGCGGCAACCGAACTGTCCACCCCGCCCGACATCGCGACCAGCACCCGCGCGCTCATCGAAGGGCTCCGGCCGCGCGCGGGGACGCGCAAAGATGGAAGTTCGTGAAAACCGTGGTGCGGCACTGTGTCGGTCGCATCGGGGATTCAGCTCAGCGTCTGCGCGAAGTTCTGGCGGCGGCCATAGCTCTTGAGGTGCGCCGGCGTTATGAACCGGTCAAGGAGGTCATCGCGGAGCGCCGCGTCGCTTCTCTTGCGCGGGTCTCCATAGCCGCCGCCGCCCGGCGCCTCCATCAGGATTCGATCGCCACGTTCCAGCTTGATGTTGACGAATTTGGTCGGGCTGACCGTGCCGAACGCATCGATAAAAGTCCTAAAGCTCTTTTCGCCGCGGCGTTTGACGAAGATGCCCGCAGGCGCGCCCGGCTTGCCGCCGAGCAAACCCCAGGGGCCTTCCTCGACCCGGTCGAGCAGCGCGCTTAACGTCACCGAGGGCGCTGTGACCTCGAAGACTCGCCGCACGCCCAGACCGCCCCGATGGGTGCCGGGACCGCCCGAGTCAGGCCGCAGCGAATATTCGATCACGCGGAGCGGAAACCGGCTCTCGAATACTTCGATCGGCGTCGCTCGTATCGTGCTCCCGTGCGGGATACATTGCGCGCTGTTGCCATCCCGCTCCAGTCTGCCTCCCCAGCCGCCGCCGTCAAGTTGATAGTGGGTCCAGAACTCGCCCGTATCGGGATGCGTGCCGCCCATCAGCAGGTTGCACGCGGTACCGATCGCGGCGGCGCCGACCCGCTCCGGCATCGCCTTCGCCATCGCACCCTGGATACAAGCGATCAATCGTGGCTGCCCCTCGGTGTTACCGGCGACGCAGGGCGCGGGAAAGCTGGGATTGACCAGCGTCCCGGGCGGCGCGATCACCTTGATCGGGCGGAAGACGCCGCTGTTGAGCGGCACGTCGTGCGTGCCGATACTCTGTAGGATTGCGGTGCAGCAAGCGGCGGCGGTCGCCACGTAAGTCACGTTGATCGGCCCCAGCGCCTGCTTATCGGACGCCGAGAGGTCGACCACGATCTCCTCGTCCATGACATACACTTTGCAACGGAAGTAATACCGTTTGCGCACGACGCCGTCGTCTTCGAAATAGTCTTCGAACTCGTAGACGCCGTTGGGAATTTTCCTGATCTGGCTGCGCATCCACGCTTCGGCGTGCTCGATCAGCGCCTGGCAAATCCGCTCGAAGTCGTCGAGCCCATAGCGCGTCACCAATTCCTGCAGCCGCCGCTCGGCGGTCGTCAGCGAGCCCATGATGGCGTGGAAGTCGCCCCAGGTGGCGTCGGGGGTCCGATGGTTGGCCATGACGATGCGCCATACGTCCTTGCGGTATTCGCCCCGCGACATGAGCTTGACCGGCGGCAGCCGCAGACCTTCCTGAAACACCTCGGTCGCGGTGGCGGCGAACGAACCAACCGCCATCCCGCCGATCTCGCCGATGTGCGCGATGTTGCCGGCGTAGCCGATAAGCTTGCCGTCGATGAACACGGGTTTGAGCAGCAGATGCTCCGGCATATGGCATTGGCCGCGATAGGGGTCGTTGTGCACGATGACGTCGCCTGGCGCGAAGTCGTCCGCGCCAATCTCGGCGACACAGTGCGGCACCGTGTGGAGGCCCGCGCACATGATCGCGGGGTTCATCTCGGCCTGACCGATCATGCGCGCGTTGCGATCGAACAACAGGCACGAGAAATCCCGCGATTCGCTGAAGATCGGCGAATAGGCCGTGCGGACCATCGCGCTTCCCATCTCGTCGCAGATGTTGCGCAGCGCGTTGTTGACTACGGTCAGGGTCGTGGGATCGTGTTCGGACGTGATTCGGGTCTTGGCGGAGGCTCGTAGATGCGACCCCGCCTGCGCCGTCGTCTCCGCCACCCGGATGACCAGCGAGCCGTCGCCCCGCACCTCGGCGCTGTCGCCGGGATGGAGCAGCGTGGTTGAATCCATCTCTTCGATTAGAGCGGGGCCGTCAAGCCGTGTGCCCTCGGGCAGTTCAGTGCGCCGGTAGATGGGCGTGTCGAGGTTGCCCGTGCCGGCGAAGTAGATGGCGCGCCTCGCGTGCCGCTCGGCGTTGCCGCCCGCCGGCGCGAGCAGTTGTGCGGAAACGGTCTCTTCGCCAAGCGCGACCACGCGCACCTCGGTCACCTCGATCACCCGGTCGCGCATCGAGTATCCGTACAGCTCCTCGTGGCGCCTGTGCATGTCTTCGACCGCACGGTCGAAGGTGGCTCGATTCATCTCGAGCGAACTCAATTTGATTAGCTCGCCGAAGTTCTGGCCGAGATAGCGCATGCTGAGATAGCTGGCCAGCGCCGGTGCGCCCTTGAGCCCGTCGCGCTTAAGCTCGGCGAGCGCTTCGCGCGCGACGCCTTTGAGCTCCGCCGCCAGGCGCTTGAGGTCGATCCGATCCGAGCGATGTATCACGGTTCGCGCGCGGTCGGCCCTGAGGTCGGTCAAAAGCGTACCCAGCGCCGAGCATAGGCCCGGATGCGGCGGCACGACGACCCTGGTTATGCCGAGCTGCTGCGCAACGTCGACCGCATGCAGCGGTCCGGCGCCGCCGAAAGCGATGAGCGCGAAATCACGCGCGTCGAGGCCGCGGTCGACGGTCAGCAGTCGCGTCGCGTTAGCCATGTTGGCGGCGGTCGTATTGAGAATCGCGATCGCGGCGTCCTCGACCGACAGCCCCAGCTTGGTCGCCAAGCCCTCAATCGCGCCGCGCGCAAGCTCCGGCTCGAGCGGCATCCTGCCCCCCAGGAAGAAGCCGGGATCGATGCGCCCGAGCACGACGTTGGCGTCGGTAACAGTCGGCTCGGCGCCGCCGCGTCCGTAGCAGGCCGGGCCGGGCTCGGCGCCCGCACTCTTTGGGCCAACGCGCAAAAGGCCGCCGCTGTCGATATAAGCGATGGAACCGCCGCCGGCGCCGATGGTCGTATAATCGATGAACAGCGCGCTCACCGGCACGCCCCATTCCAGTTCGTACTCGGTAGTGGAACCGAAGTCGCCGTTGGCGATGAGCCCCACGTCGGCGCTGGTGCCGCCCATGTCGAGGGTTACGCCGTTGCCGTCGGCATGATCGCGCGCAAAGCGCCGGCCCGCGATTACTCCGCCGGCCAGGCCCGAAAGCAGCAATTGCACCGGAGCCTGGCTGGCCGATTTGGCCGCGGCGTTGCCACCGTTGGATTTCATCAGAGAAAGCGGGGCTTTGATGCCGAGCTTTTTTACCTCGCTGGCGAGGCGGCCGCCGAACTGTGTGATGGTGCGTTTGACGAACGCGTCGGTGATCACCGTCGTCGCGCGCTCGTACTCGCGCCAGATCGGCGCAACTTCGTGCGAGAGCGAGATCGGCAGATCGGCAAAGCGCCTGGACAGATAGTCTCCGATCTCCCGCTCGTGGACCGGGTTCACGTACGAGAACAGGAGGTTCACGGCGATCGCCCAGTCGGTCGCGGGTTCGGTTTTCAACCAGCGCGCCACCCAGTCGCCGAGCCGGCGCAGTTCGCTCGGTTTCAGCGGCACAAGGACGCTGCCTTTGTGGTCCACACGCTCGGCAACGCCGAAAACGTGGCGGCGCTTTACTCCCGAGTCCGGCTTGGGCCAGGCCGGATTGTACGCTTCCTTGCGATCCGTGCGGGCGATGATAGGTACGTCCTCGACCCCGCCGGTGCCGAGGTAAAGCACGGTCGCGCCGCGCTTTTGCAACCGCGCGTTGGTGGCGAGCGTCGTCCCGATCACGATCCGCTCGACCTCCGCGGGGGCGACGCCGGACTGGCGAATCGCGGCGATCGGAGCGTCGGCCGGCTGCATGGGCGTCGAGGGAACCTTGACGATCGAGACGCGTCCGCTGGACGGTTCGAACGCGACCAAATCGGTGAACGTGCCTCCGGTGTCGATACCGATACGCAGCATGATCAGCCTTCCTCAGGTCGCCCTGCGCTTGCGGGCTTTGTCCTTGGAGTTCGCCGACCGCGATGCCAGGCCGCGCTTCACATCGGCACACGGCGGTTCGCAGAACTTCTCCGCGGGAAACGAATCATCGCGCCAATACTGCACGGCAACCATCTTGCCGCAGAACGAACAGTTGAGGATCCGGGTTTCGTACCACGGCAGGTCAAGACTTACGTAATGGCCGCTCATATCTTTGTCACGGCGAAAGGCGTTATGGCGAAGAGCGGTTGCGGCGCGGCCATGAAATCGGCGCGATTCCCGCTGTCGCCGCTTCCTCGCAAATCGATCGCGCGCCGGCGAAAAAGCACTGCATAGTACCCGACCGGATCGCGGTTCGATAGCTCCAATTCGGAGAAGAACCTGCACGGAATGCGACACCTCAGTACCCGCGCGCTCATCGCAGGCCCTCCGCCGCGGCCGCCGTCCGGTCCGACACGACCGCGGCCAGCGGCTCGGCTGCGCGGACCCGCCGCCATACGCGAGCGATGATTTCCACCGCGCGGTCGATCTCGGCCGCGGTCGTGCTCCATCCGAGGCTTAAGCGCAGCGAACTGCGCGCCTCGTCGCGACTGAGACCCATCGCGAGCAGCACGTGCGAGGGCTCGACCGCGCCGGCCGCGCACGCCGACCCCATCGAGACCTCCACGCCCTCGAGGTCGAGCGCGATCAGCATGCTTTCGCCGAGCACGCCGGGAAAAGTCAGGTTGAGCGTGTTGGCGATTTTGCCGCCGGCCGAACCATTGAGCCGGAGATCCGGAATCGACGCGTGAAGACCCTCGAGCAACCGCGCCGCCAGCGCCGCAACGCGCGCCGACTCTTCACCCAGATGCGCCCCCGCGGCCTCGGCCGCCACGCCCGTCGCGACCGCGCCGAGCAGATTGGGCGTCCCCGCGCGCATCCCGGCCTCCTGCGGCCCGCCCAGCATCGCGGACGTGAGCGCCACGCCGGCACGCAGATAGAGCGCGCCGATCCCTGCCGGCGCGCCCAGCTTGTGACCGCTGATGGTCAAAAGATCGCAGCGCAAATCGTCGACGCCGAGCGGGATGCGGCCGGCCGCCTGCGCCGCGTCGATATGCAACAGCGCGCCGGCGCGCGCGATCGGCCCGGCCATCGCGGCCACGTCCTGAATCGTCCCGACCTCCGCGTTGGCGAGCCCCATGGTCACCAGCGCCGTGTCGGCGTCGAGCGCCCCGGCCACCGCCGCCGGGGCGATTCGCCCGTCGCGGTCCGGAGCGATCCGTACGACCCGGAAACCCCGACCCCCGAGATATTCGAGCGGCGCGAGCACCGACGAATGCTCGATCGCCGAGCTGACGATCGTGCGCCGCGCCGGCTGTGCGCCGGCCACGCCACGGATCGCGAGGTTGTTCGACTCGGTGCCGCCGCTGGTGAAAATGACCTCGCCCGCGGCGGCTCCGATGAGCCGCGCCATCCGGGCGCGGGCCTCCTCCAACGCACGGCGGGCGCGTTGACCGCTGCGATGGACCGCCGCGGGATTGGTTGCCTCGTCCGCCTCGGTGAAGCGGGCGATCGCGGCGCGCACCTCGGGCCGCAACGGCGCACCGGCGTTATGATCGAGATAAATACGCATACGGGTTTGATAGGCCCAGAGCGAACGAATAACTTAGCCTAGCGGATCGGCCGGCAAAAGTCGTCGTAACGCGAGCTATCAATGGCGAAGCCTGAAGTAATCGTGGTGGGCGCCGGGGTGGTGGGATGCAGTCTCGCGTTCCATCTCGCCCGGGCGGGAGCGCGGGTCGCGGTCTTCGACAAGGAGCGCGAAGTATGCGCCGGGATGTCGGCGCGTTCGGGCGCGCTCTTGCGGATGCATTACACCTTCGCCCCGGAGGCCGAACTGGCGTGGAAGAGCCTCGGCTATTTCGCCCATTGGGAAGAGATGGTCGGGCGCGACACCGAGCGGCGCGGCTGCGGCTTCGTGCGGACCGGATTCACGGTCGTGGTCGGCCCGCCCAACACCGAAAAGCTGCGGGCCAATATCGCGATGCTGCGTGCGGTCGGCGTCGATACCAGCCTGGTCGAGCCGGCGCAACTGCGCAGCCTCGAGCCCGCGATCAACGTCGACGACGTCGCGCTCGCCGCCTATGAGCCGCAAAGCGGCTATGCCGACCCGGTCGCGACCACGCGCTCGATGGCCGAGGCGGCCGCACGTCACGGCGCGACGTTCAAGCTTGGAGTGCCGATCGGCTCGATCGACGCGGCGGCCGGGCGCGTGCGCGGCGTGGTCGACGCAGCGGGCGCGCGGCACGCGGCCGACGCCGTGTGCGTGGTGGCCGGCCCCTGGACGGACCGGCTGCTGAAACCGCTTGGCCCGCCGATCGGAATCCGCGCCGAGCGCGCGCAGATCGCTTTTTTCAAACGGTCCGCGACGCTCAGGCACTGCGGATGTATCGACACGATTTCGGGCAGCTACTTCCGTCCCCACGGCGACGCCGAGACGTTGATCGGCCTCGGCGACGTCAAGGCGGAATACGAACCCGACCCGGACAGCTTCCGCGAAGACAACGACGCCGACTTCGTAACCGAGGTCGCCGAGCGCCTGGTCCATCGCGTGCCCGCGATGGCTGGAACCGGATACTCGCGCGGCCACGCCGGAATCTACGACATCAGCCCCGACTCGCGCGCGGTGATGGGTCCGTTTCCCGAGCTCGGCGGACTCTACGTCGCCGCAGGCTTCAGCGGCACCGGCTTCAAGACCGCGCCGGCGGTGGGCGCCGCGATGGCGGAGTTGATCCTCGACGGCCGCTCCACCACGGTGGACCTGCGCCCGTTCGGCTTCGAACGCCTGCGCAAGGGACGGCCAATCCGCGGCGCGCACGAGTACCTGATGGGCGCCAACTTCGGTCACAAGCTCTGAACCTCAGATGAAACGCAATCATGGGAGTCGGCCGCGACGGACGGCGATGATGATCGCGGCTTTTCTCGCGGCCCTGCTGGCCGTGGGATGCGTGGTCGAAAACCCTCCTTCGCCGCCGCCACCGCCACCGCCGCCGGCCCTGCCCGCCGGGCTGGTGATCCAACCCTCGTCGCTCGCCGAGGACGCGCAGGGAAATCTGTGGTTCACGATCCTGGGAATTCCCAAGGCCGGACGGCTTGACCGCAACGGATCGGTGAGCGAGTTCACGCTGCCGCCGGTCAGCTTCGGCGCAAATATCATTTACGGGCCCGACGGCAACCTTTGGCTGGTCGGGATCACGGCACTCGGCTCGGCCGTCGCCGGCAACATCATCAAGCTGACGCCCGCCGGCGTCAGCACGCTCTATGAACTGCCCGGCAGCTGGGTGCCCGAGGGGCTGACGCTGGGGCCCGACGGCAATCTGTGGTTCACGGCGTGGACGGGCGCAAATCCTGACGGAGCAGTGGCGATCGGAAAGATGACCGTGGCGGGCGCCATCACCATGTTTCCGCTGCCCGAACACGCGACCGGCCCAGCCACTATCGCGAGCGGCCCGGAGCATAGCCTGTGGTTCACCGAGTCGCCGGTGGCCCGCATCGGCCGGGTCGCGCTGGACGGCAAAGTGTTCGAATACCATATGCCGCGCAAAGGCACTTTGCCCGCGCAGATCGTGGCCGGCTCGGACGGCAACGTCTGGTTCACGGAAAATTTCAGCAACCAGGTCGCACGCATGACGCCCAAAGGCCGGGTCACGGAGTTCACCTTGCCGGTGAGCGGCAAGTACGAAGCGATTGTCTCGGGCCCCGACGGCAATCTGTGGATCGCCGTCGATCGTTCCGGCTCGGCGGCCAATTCCACCGCCGGCGCGATCGTGCGGGTCACGACCAGCGGCGTGGCCACGGCGTTCCCGATTCCCAGTGGGGCTGACGTAACCGGCCTCATCGCGCGGCGCGACGGCACCCTGGCGTTCACCGAACGATGGGTGACCGGCGGCCCGACCTATCTCGGACGCATCACCATGGCCGGCCAAATCACCGAGACTTCGCTCAGCCTCAAAAAATGACGCGGGCGCATCGGCCCCGGCTCGCGCAGGGACCGCGCGGCGGAGCTAGCGCGCCGGTTTGGAGCGGGAGTCGCGATGGCGCCGGCCTTCTTCGTATAGCGGCGCCATCCCGCGCGGCCGCGTGCGATAGCGCCGATGCTGCCACAGGAACTGCTCGGGATAACGCCGCACCATCTCTTCGATCGGGCGCAGGAAGCGCCGCGTATTCTCCTCGATGTCGGCCTCCGGGTCGGCGCTCTCCTGCAGCGGGATGAGGTCCTGGATGACGATGCGATGGTGACGGTGGTCGGGCTCGCGCACGATGAAGACCGGAACCACGATCGCGTGCGACCTCTGCACCAGCCGCGCCAGCGTGCGCGAAGTCGCCGCCGGCTCGCCGAAGAACGGGACGAAAACCGCCTCGCCGCGCTTGGCGTTCTGATCGAACGGGACGCCGACCAACTGGCCATCGCCGAGCGCCTTGAGCACGGCGCGCGCGGCCGAACGCTTGCGCACGACGTCGACGCCGGCGCGCTCGCGTACCCAGGTCATCAAGGCGTCGCCGGCCACGAAGCGCTGGGTGTGATGGACGAGGGTTATCTGATGGCCGTAAAGGGCGTGGGCGGTAGCCAAAAGCTCGAAGTTGCCGAAGTGGGCGCTGAGCACGACGATGCCGCGGCCCGGAAAGCGGCGTTTGATCTCGTCCCAGTATTGGAAGCGATCGTAGGCCACACGTCCGATGAGCCGGCGATGGAAAAACCCGGCCAGGCGCACGTACTCGGCGCCGAAGCGGCCCAGGTTCAGGTAGGAGGCGCGCACGATGCGCCGGCGTGCGCGCTCGCTGCGGTCCGGAAACGCGATCGCCAGATTTATCATTCCGATCGCCACATGGCGGCGATCGAGGAGAAACCCGATGTAGCCGCCGAACACTCCGAGCGGATACAAAATAAAGTCGGGCAGCAGGCTGAACGCGAAGACCGCGGCGCGCATCAACTGGAACAGCAGCCGGTCCTTGCGCCCCAGCTTGAGCCCGGCAAGCGGCGGACGCGCGCGCGCGACGTCACCGCCGCCGGCGGGTGGCGCGGCGGCGACCGCGTCAGCCGCGGCGGCCGTGCGGTTGACGCCGCCAGGCGGGGCGGCAGCGTCGGCCGACGCTTTCTCCAGCGGGGCGCGGGCGAGGCTCCGTCTCACAGGCTCTGCCGTTCGCGCTTGGGGGCCTTGGCAATCACGACCAGGCCGGAGTCGGTGACGTGGAAGCGCTGACGGTCGCGTTCGAGATTGTAACCGATCTCGTCGCCCTCGGGGACGTAGACGTTCTTGTCGATGATCGCGCGGCGCACGCGGGCGTGGCGGCCGATCTCGCTGTAATCCATCAGGACCGAGTCCTCGACCAGGCTCCACGAGTGCACGAAGACCGAACGCCCGAGCACCGAATTGCGCACCGTCCCGCCCGACACGATGGACCCCTCGGAGACGACCGAGTGCAACGCCTCTCCGCGCCGCCCGTTCTCGTCGAAGACGAACTTGGCCGGTGGCTGGTTGTAGTACGCCGTGCGCAGCGGCCAGCGCTGGTTGTAGAGGTTCAGATGAGGCCGCGCGTCGCGCAGATCCATGTTGGCCTCGTAATAGGCGTCGATCGTGCCGACGTCGCGCCAGTAGCTCAGGTTGACCTCGGAATCGCCCTGGATGCGATTGGTCATGAAGTTATAAGCGTAGATCGGAACGCGTTCAATCAGTCGCGGTATGAGATCGCCGCCGAAGTCGTGGCGGCTCGACGCCATCGTCGAATCCTCCACCAGCGCCTGACGCAGAACCTCGGGGTCGAACAGGTAGTTGCCCATCGAGGCGAGACACTGGCCCGGAGCACCCGGTATTGAACGGGCGGTGGGCGGCTTCTCCTGAAAGCCCGACACGCGGAGTCCCGAGTCAACCTCGACAATGCCGAACTGGCTGGCTTCCTCGACAGGCACCGGGATGGTCGCAACCGTCACCGCCGCCTTGCGCTCGAGATGGAACTCCATCATCTGCTGCACGTCCATCCGGTAGATATGGTCGGCACCGAAGACCGCGACGAGGTCCGGGTTGTTGTCGTCGAGCAGGTTGAGGTTCTGGAAGATGGCGTCGGCGGTGCCTTGGTACCAACTCTCGCCCATCCGCATCTGGGCCGGAACGGGGGTGACGAACTGGTCGTTGAGTATGCTCCCGAACTGCCATCCGTCCTTGAGGTGCTCGATAAGCGACTGCGAGCGCCACTGGACCAGCACGTAGATCGCGTAAATCCGCGAATTCACGAGGTTGGACAGGACAAAGTCAACGATCCGATACTTGCCGCCGAAGGGCACGGCGGGCTTGGCACGGTCGCGAGTCAGAGGATGCAGCCTGCTGCCCAACCCCCCCGCCATCACCATCGCCAGCGTCCTCATCGCCCATCCCACCCTTGGTTAATCCGCCGTTAATCCCACGGTCATCCCAGGCCGCCGCACGGCCTCGTATATTTAGCACCGCAAACGAGAAAACGCTCGAAAATGAACCTCTGGCTGCGAGGTTCCGGGTCATTTTGCCAGAAAATAATGACAATTGTTGCAAAAAAGGATCACGTTGCGAAAGTTTCACGATCCTGGATTCAACCGGGCTCAGGCATCCAAAGACCAGATTAATAAAGGCATTTTTGTCAAATCGAACTTCGAATCGGCCCCGGCACATCGCTTGCTTGAAACTTCTGTAAGTCATTTACGTCTAATCCAACGGCGCAACCAATACGGATTACAGACGCAGGAAGGAGAATGGCGCTATGCAAACCGTGATGAGCACTGAAACCAAGACCGCCGAGCGGCCGGGTGTCGTATATCGAACCGTATGCCAGAATCCGGGATGCGGAGCCACTTTCGATTTGCGAATAACCCCCCAAAACGCCAGCCTGCTGAGCGGTACGATGGCATGTCCGCGATGCCGCAGGCACGGCGGGATGCTGAAGCCACAGGGCCGACTGGGCGATAAGCTGTTCGCCGCGAAGCTACTTTACCGTGCAACCGGTGTGGCCTCGACGCGGGCCGACGAGGACGAACCTCTGTTCGGCGAGGACCAATCCTACTAGGCCGATACCCGATTGCCCTGTTAAACCGGCTGCGGATGGTCTAAGCTGCAGAGTACCGCTTCAGATCCACGATTCCAAAAACAGGCGCGTCGCCCGCTTCGTCGGACGACGCGCCTGTCGTTACTTTCACTCCGAAATCGCTCGGCGAGATCGCGCCGCACGCGCGCTCGCGCGATTAGACTCCCGCCAGCGGTTCGAGCGTAACGCCTTGCAGCGACTGGATACTTGGCCGCTCCAGCATCCGCTTTATCCAGGCGTCGACGTTGGGGCGATTGTTGGTCGCTTCGAGACCCAAGTCGCTCAACACCAGCACGCGCGGCGCGAAGCCGATGTCGGCGACCGAAAAATCGCCGGCGAGAAATTGCTGGCCTGTGAGCTCATGATTGAGGTAATCGAGCGCCCGTTCGATCGAACGATGCAGCCGCTGGAGACGCCCCTGGTCGCGGTCGCCCTCGGCCCGAGCCATCTCGGCCATGAGCTGTCCGACCTGTGGCGTGAACGAGGCGTCGGCAAAGTCCTCGAAGAGCCGTGCCCGCGCACGTAGGGCGCTCGAGCCGATCGACGGCAGCACCGGAGGCTCCGGATACTCGTCTTCGAGGTATTCGACGATGACCGTCGAGTCGTAGACGATGGTGTCTTCGTCGACCAGCACGGGAACCCTGGCGAACGGGTTGAGACGCAGAAATTCCGGGCGCCGCTGGTCGTTTTGGGCGAGGTCGATCTGGATGAGCTCGTAGGTAAGGCTCTTCTCCGCCAGAACGATTCGCACTTTTTGACCGAATGGGCAAGGCAGGAAATCGTAAAGTTTCATCATACCCGGATGGCCTTATGACGCCGCGACTGTGAGCTTCACGCCGGCTTCAACCTCCGGGTCGAGCCTCACCGGAACGGTAAACTCGCCGAGCTGCTTGATGGGTTCCGCCAACATTATCTTCCGCCGCTCGATATCGAATCCGCGCGCGCGCAACGCCCGTTCAATATCGATATTGGTCACCGATCCGAACAATTTCCCCTCTTCTCCGGCGTTGGCGCCGATCGTCAGCGTCAACGCTTCGAGCCGCTGCTTGAGGCTGAGCGCCAGTCCTTTGTTCGCCTCGCGCCGCAGCATCGCCATGCTCTTCTGATGCTCGAAGGCGCGCAGGTTCCTGGAATTGGCCTCCACCGCGAGCCGCCGCGGCAGCAGGTAGTTGCGAGCGTACCCGGCACGGACCTTGATCACATCCCCAGGCCGGCCCAGATTGGGCACGTCTTCACTTAGAATCAGTTGCACGTTCATAGGTTTGACCGCCGAAAATCCGTCCGGCATTTAGAAGAAATCACCAAAGCTACCCGCCTCCTGGCTCGGCGGCTTAAGCCGCCGGAAATCCACCCAGAGATCGAAAATGCCCGCCGCGCATACCAGGGTCGCCAGCACCGGCTGAATTATTGTAACAAAATAAATCAGCCCCCGGACCCATGACGGGATGACCAAGGTCTTGAAATAAAAGGCCATGATCGACAGCCCCTGGCAAAAATAGACCGCCGCCACGCCTACAAAGGCATCCATCGCCGCCACCGCCAGCGCCGGCACCGGCACGAACATCCCGAACCCGGCCGCCAGCAGGACCCAGATGAGCCACTCCGGCGTCGACCATCGGGCCATGTCGCCAAACAGCGGATAGGTGAGCCGTTGCCGGCCGCCCAGCCGCCAAAACGCCGCCAGATTGAGCAGCGCACCGAAGCCCGCGCACAGCGCCACCAACGCCGGGCACAGCCGCAGCATCATATCCAGCAGCCCGGCCTCAGCCTCGTGCGCCATCCCGGTCTCTATCCCGAGCACCTTGTAGAAGTCGTGCCCGCGCGCCATCCCCGACGCCAACGCATCGTGGACGCTCTTGGCCAGCGCGTCGACCGAACCGGCCATCGCAAACGCCGCAATCACGGTGGCCGCAAGTACCGCCGCGGCCGTCACCAGCACGATCGCCTCGAAGGGCTTGCGCCGCTCGATCATGTCGCACATCACTGCCGCGGCAAGCCCGAAGGTCACCAGGTAACCGAGCGCCGCGACCCATCCGCCAAGCGCCATGATCGCCGCGGCAGCAATCACGACCACCGCCGCGACGCGCAATCGCGCGCCCGCAAACCCTACCGCGAACAACAGCACCGGCGCTGGCGCGAACAGCGAGGCCATCGCCCCAACCAGCGGCACCAGGGCCACCGCCAGGTAGAGCGCCGCCGACAGAAATGCCGCGCGAATCGCCCCTACCAGCAGTCCGACGATTGTCCGTCCGCGTCCCACCGTTAGCTCGTCATCCCAGGGTCGAAAAGGGCAGCAGCGCGATCACTCGGGCGCGCTTTATCGCGACCGCGAGTTGGCGCTGATGACGCGCGCAGTTGCCCGAAGTGCGGCTGGGCACGATCTTGCCGCCCTCGGTGATGAAGTTCTGCAAGGTGCGCACGTCTTTGTAATCGACCTTCAGCCCTTTGTCGGCGCAGAACCGGCATACTTTGCGCCGGCCTCCGCCGGGCCGCCGGCGCATCCCGCCCCGCTCGCCCCCGCGTCCCTCGCCCGGACGATCGGAGTCGGAGCGTGAACCTCCGGGGCGCGGTCCGCGGCCGTGCTCGTGGCCACCGTGTCCGGGGCCCTGCTCCATCCTTTCTTCGTCAGCCATTTTCTCCCTATCAAATCCTGCGTCGAATCGTGTCCAAGCCAGGCGGCCGGCCATCTGCTCGACTCGGCATCGCTATAAAATCTTCGCCAGAGCTTTCACCGAAACCTTCGCCGGAATCCTGGTCGATCCTACGAACTCGCGCCCGCCGCGACTTCGCTTACCTCGCTTGCGAGTACTTCGACTCCGCTCGCCGCCGAAGACCACACACGCCCGCGCACGGCGCGCAACATTCCCGTTACCTGAACCGCCGTTCCAGCACCGAGTCGCGCACCAAGTTCGCGCGCGCCCTCTCCCGCCATCACGACTCCCAGCCTCAAAAGCTCGCGGCCTTCGCCGCAATCCACTTCGATTCTCATCACCGGCGTCCCGGCCGGCGTGGTCCGCACCTCGGGCGCGGCAATCAGCCGGCCGACCAGTTCAATCCTGTTTCGGCTCACCCGCGGGGCCCGCCTCCGCTTCCGCGCCCGGTGCCGCTTCCTCCGGCTGTTCGGACACGGCCTTTTGCGCCACTTCAGCCTCGCCCGCCTCCTCCTCGGAAGAGAGGTCGGGGGCCGGCATCGGGCTCGGACGCGCCGCACCCGAGGCTTGCTCGGCGACGGCGGCCGCCGCCGCCATACGGGCCTCCGCCGCTGCCTTCGCTTCGGCCGCGCGCTGGAGCCGGGCCTCGATTTCGGCGCGCACCTTGGCGGTATCGACCTCAGGATCGAGCAGCACCGAGAGGTAGCGCAGCACGCTATCGGAGAGTTTGAGATTGCGCTCGACCTCGTTCATCACCGGGCCGGAGGCGGCGTAATCGAGGCGGACGTAATAGCCCCGCCGTTCGTTGTGAATCCGGTAGGCGAGTTCGCGAAAGCCCCACTCGTCAGTCTCGAGCATCTCGCCGCCGCCGGTCGCGACCAGAC
>Ga0307372_10000518_pt1 | contig 69078 bp, 51 predicted proteins | sample OX1MG_FD_202533 | JGI IMG/M metagenome (GOLD analysis project Ga0307372, IMG submission 202533) | Soil microbial communities from Risofladan, Vaasa, Finland - OX-1 | ecosystem: Environmental > Terrestrial > Soil > Coastal area > Acid sulfate soil | place: Finland: Risofladan, Vaasa | collected... | reverse complement strand
TGGTGATTTACTTTCTTTTGCCCAAAAGATTTATATCACTTCAGGAGTCCTCAGCCGCCCTCTCTTTCTTCATCCCTTTACACACTTTATGCCGCACTACCTGTTCGAGGGCCGCAGGCGCGCGCACAGCAGATGATCTCCCGAGAAGATATACAAGGGCAGATAACAATAGTGCCCGTAGTAGCCGTGGAAGAATCGCCCCTCCTGGTTGCCGTGCAGCGGGTCGTCGGTGGCGTCCAGGTCCAGCACGATCTCATCCGGAGGCCTTTGGTGCGCCTCCAGAAAAATCTCCACCAGCAGCCGGTCCACCGCTTCCATCTCCAGCGTGATCTTCTTGTAGCGCTCCTTTTCCTTCACTGCCGCCGCCGTCAGCTCCAGCCGGTTCAGTGTGCTCTTGCCCGCCAGCGCCTTGCCCTGGTCACGCCGCCGGACCCGGCTCTCGCCCGTCGGATCCGGCTTCTCCGCCAGCACCGCCAGCAACGGGTCGCACCGCAACTGTTCGTGGTCGTTCAGGTCTTCATAACCGAGCGCCAGCGCGTAGACTCGCTGTGCCACCAACTCCTGCACCGTGTGCTCGACCTGCCCTGCCGCCCGATGGTCCTGAAAACATCCCGCAAAGCGCTCGAGGATTCCGGTGCGCTTTTCCACCTCGCGCAGCAGCAGCCCGCCCGCGTCACTGGTGATCGTTCCGCCGTCAAACCGCCCTACCACTTGCCGTTGATTCAGAGGATGAAATTCGAACGATTCTTGGTTACACTCTGTAGTCATAAGGCTGTCCCTTCTGCTTGGCACAAGTGCTTCTCAGCAAAGATACTTATGCCTGAAGTGACGGCTTTTTTTAATTTCCCCGTGAGAATTGCGGGTTAGGACCGCGGTTGAAAATTCCCGAGCAGCTCTTGGGGTTTATCACCGCGCTGGGCGCTGATTCGCCTGAGATTTCGGCCGCCGTGGTGTCGATGATCGCGGGGCAGAAGGACGTCGCCGTAGGTGTGGTTTTCGGCTCCAATCTGTTCAACCTGGCGTCCTTGCTCGGGGTGACGGCTGTGATCGCGGGCCAAATCTCGTTGCCACGCGCGGCTGTGCTACTGAATGGCAGCGTCGGCATTCTGATTACGGTGGCGGCGGTAGCGCTCGTGTTGGGGGCCGTCCCTCCGCCTTTGGTCTTTGGCCTGGCGCTGGCAATCCTTGTCCCTTACGTCGTCCTGCTGGCCCTGCGACGCGACTCCTTACAACGGCTGCCGCTATTGGCGTCCTGGAAGCGGTTCGTCGTTTCCGCAGCCAGCGAGTTAGAGGAACATGCCCGGGAAATCCAGCAAGCCGGAGTGGAAGACGAGAGGGAGCGCGAAGCCAGCAAACCTGGTCCGCCAATACGCGACCCTCACTTCGATCTCGGCCGCGAGTTGCACGTCTTCGGCCGGCATTTCCTGGACATTGATGTCCCACAGGTCCCACAAGGTGGGCGGAACCCAGCTTTCCGTCCAGCATGAGGCCTGTGTGACATGGTAGCGGCTGGCTGCGATCACGGATGAGACGCCATCAGAAACCCAGTTCCGGGGCAGCCGCCACTTTCGTCCCTCTGGGTCAGGGTAGAGGACACGGGCAGGCCAATCGTCATTCCATGCCGTCCCGTCATCGTCCACGAGCACCGACACGCCCACCGTTGGCGGGTTGTCCAGGTCGATGCGCAGTGTTCTGGATGGCATTTTGGGCAGGACCTCGACGGCCACAGACTGGCCCACCAGAGCCGCCGCCAGCTCCACGGGCATGTTGATCTCTTCGAGGCGGAACCTTTCATCAGGGAGTGTGAATCGCCGGGTCGATGCCATCGCCGTCCTCCGGAGCAGTTTCAGGTGTGCTGGACGCAGGGAAGACAGGACGGAGGCTGGATGGGCCTCAGTTCTCCGCTCCCGAATACCCTGCCTGGCGGGAGAACAATTCGCGCTCTGCAATCTCCTTGAACTCAGAGAGAGCGGAGAGCTGTTCAACAAGCTCGACCTTCACACATAGCCGTCCCAATTCAGTTCGCAGCAAATTGAACACGGCAGAGTCGTCCACGCGAACTGACTGAGGCAGGATGGGAGCAACAATTCCCACGCAGGGCCTTTCCATCGAGCCAAGGAGCAAGGAGAGGAGGTCCCGCGGCACGGGAGTGTCCAGCAATAGGTTGCTGCCAATGATGGCTATGGACGCCGTGTCAATGCAGACGAGCATGTAGGGCTTGGTGGGCCTTTCCCCTGGCTCCTTCACGAACATCGGGGTCTGAAAATGGCCAAGCTCCCAACACATGTGGCTGCGTTCTGCTATTACGAGGGCCTGTATTCTTTTTCTGCGCGACCTGAGGTGCTTGTTGCTGGTGGCCATGTCGGTAAGTTACGCCGCAGGCAAAGTCACGTCAACGGATGCGTGCTCCGGGTATCCACTAAGCCACACCGCCTATGTGTGACTGAGGGGCACGCTACTACGCTTTGGGGTCTCCCCACTTGAATTGCTCAAGGAATAGGGTCCCTCATTGCAGCTCACGTTTGATGTTTTCCTGCGGCGTTCTGTTTCTCTCCTTCTTTCTCCCAGGTGTGCCATACTGCGTCTTCAATTCGTTGGAGTTCATCGTCTTTGATTTCAGCGAAGGCCGACCTTTTTCCACGCGACAGCTTTCCCCGGTTTTGCAGAATGAGGCGAACGAGTAATGATGCACGGCGGTCCGGCATATCCACAATTTCAAGGGCTTTCCGCATCGCAGCGTCGAATACAACCAGGAATCCTATTTCCTCTCCAAGGTCTCGTCGAATCGTCTCCTCGATGCAGTGATAGAGATACTCGGCGTGAGGAGTAGCGTCGAAGAAGCGATACAGGCGTGCCGTTTCGGTATGAACGGTCATGCGCCCCTCCGCGTCCAAGTCATAGCTGATAAATGGAAGCACCGAAGATGAATATCGCTCCAAGACCCGGTCGTAGGCTTCCCGCTCCCGGAGCATTGCTGCCGAGACCGGGAAAAGAACTCTGGGCGGAGTGAATCCCATCTTTGCGAGGATATGGTGTACGAGAAAACGATGAATCCGGCCATTCCCGTCTTCAAACGGATGGAGAAACACAAACCCGAAGGCAGCGACGGCGGCGGCGACAACTGCGTCAGTCCCGTCAGCCGTCTCCAGGCGGTGGGTCATCTGCATCCATGCAGCCATCAGGCCGGGAACATCTTCGGGCTTCGGGCAAACAAAATGTACGTCCTCCGTGTAGTCAGGAAGCGTTTGAGAAACATAGTTCTGCGTCGTGCGCCAATCGCTCTGTGCGTAACGAGGGTCGACAATAGAGTTCTGGAGGCGCACAAAAGCTTCCTTGCTCGCGGCGTCGAACGCTGAGGCATTTTCCAAGGCGGCGACGAAGCGTGCTGTACGGTCTTTGTTCGGTACTTCACCTTCGATTGCGAAAGAGGATTTCGTTTCTTTTGTGAACAGGTAATGCACGGCCCGAGTAAGGATTACCGGGTCGCACCCGTCGACTATGCTGCGTGCCTCTTTTGCCAGGTCTTTCGCCATAAAACTCTTCAAGGTTTCCGTCCTGCGGACCAATGGACAGTAGAAGCGGTTTCCCAACAAGTTGTCGTTTACCCTCTGGCGACGGACCCGGACTTTTGCTCCGGTAACGTGCAAATCGGAATCGAGCATGTCTATATAGGATGCGGGGCCTATTTCTGGGATGTCGAGCGTCTTCCCAGTTAGTAGCTCGTATAGGTACCAAGCGCGGCGGGCGAATATGCCGGTCGGTTCAGAGCGAATCCAGTTTTCGATCGCGCCCTTGTCGAGCGCCTCAAAGACAGCGGCAAGCGTCGAAAGGTCAATGGGTTCATATCGCATGGCAAATCGGAGATTGCCAGTTACACCGTTGGGGAGGTAGCCCTTGGGGTATTGTTCAAGGACTGTGCCATCAGTGACGGTCGTTTTCCTTGCCCCTGAAATGACCTCGGACCGCACTATGGGCAACGGTACCTTAAGGTTATACTCCTCTATCAGGCCATGAAGGCCTACGGCTTTGGGTGCGTCCTTCGGTTTGAGAATCTTCTCGGCCATGTGAAAATCCTCTCCTGGTCGCAACTATATGCGAAATCATTCTCCAAGCCACATTGAACCACAAAATCACACTTGGCAGCATGAAATCTCTCTCGAAACCATAACGCGGTTCGAAATCATTCTCGAAAGGAAAGAGCCAGAGTCCGGTAGACCCCAGCACGCTGGGTCTGGGCGACGGCGTATGCAGGAATGGTGCGACTCAGCACTGTGAAGGAGCGACAAGCTCGTGTTCGACTGCAAGGCTGCGAATCGCTACCGTGGGCACCGGGACACGGGGAGCACCGCTAACGAGCGGCCGTCAGAGAAAAACCCGCACCGTACGGCATCCGTGTAGATTTGTACCGGGTGAGGATCAATCTGCTTTTGCCCCAATTTGTACACCCTGCCGGGTCTCCGCCCATGAAGTCCTATTATGCTGGGCGTTCTGGAGGACACTTGCGAACGCGAGCGGCTTATTGGAAAAGCGAGGAAGGCAGAGAAACAGGTACCAGTTAAGTACCACTTGCCCGTTCCAGGGGTGTTTTTGCGTGCTTTTCGGTTGCCAGCCGTGCCGCAAAATCAACGAGTTAGACTAACCTATGCCGACTGGCAGTCATGAGGTCGAGGGTTCGAACCCCTCCAGGTCCACCAAGCTTTCTAATCGAACAAGCAAATAAGGGCATAGAAAAATCTACCGAGCGTCGGGCCGTCTTTGAGTGTGTCAAAATCTTTGTCCACTCAAACGAGCCCAACCGTCTTCGAGCATTGACTCGGTTTGAATTTGTGCCACGGGCGTCCTCGCCCGTCCTGCGGCCAAAAGACACGGCCAGGATGGCCGTGCCACAAAACAGGTACCGAACTAAGTCACCATCCGTCTTCGAGAATCTCTTTGTCAGGTTGAAGATTTCTCGATGCCTTTGGGTCGTCCGGACCGTTCAGGTGTAGAAACTCAGGGCCGGCGGCAGAAAGCGCTTGCTGTTTTCAAAAAACTGGGAAAAGAGAATCCGCAGCGCCCCATATGCTGACGGGTAAAGAGCCGGGAGGCTTCGGGAAAAACGCTGGAAATGCCCCGTCTCGGCAAGCGCTTGTCATGCTTGCAACATCTTCGCGGCTGGCATATGCTTTTTTCCACTCCAGGAGAGAGGCCAGCATGTTGCCCGGACCGAAGCTTTTCGCCCATGCAATCGTATTCCTAATGTTTCTGCTATGCGGGCCGGGCCTCATGGCCGGCGGACCGCCCGCCCCCAAGGCGGCTGCTCCTTATCTCGACCCCTCTCTGCCCATTTCGCAACGCGTCAAAGATCTGGTCTCGCGCATGACGCTCGAGGAAAAAGTCCGCCAGATGCAGCACACGGCTCCCGCCATCCCGCGGCTCCACGTTCCGTCCTACGACTGGTGGAACGAGGCCCTGCACGGCGTGGCGCGCTCCGGCTATGCCACGGTGTTTCCGCAGGCGATTGGCATGGCCGCCGCCTGGGACTTCGGCCTCATCCACCAGGAGGGCCGGGTCATTTCCACCGAAGCCCGGGCCAAATACAACCAGGCGCAGCGCCAGGGCAACCACAGCATCTATTACGGGCTCACCTTCTGGTCACCCAACATCAACATCTTCCGCGACCCGCGCTGGGGACGCGGCCAGGAGACTTACGGCGAGGACCCCTTTCTCACCTCGCAACTGGGAGTGGCGTTTGTCCGCGGAGTGCAGGGCGCCAATCCGAAATATCTCGAGGCGGTGGCCACGCCCAAGCACTTTGCCGTGCACAGCGGCCCCGAACCCCTGCGCCACGGCTTCGATGCCAAACCCTCTCCCTACGACATCGAAGACACCTACTTCCCTGCTTTCCGCGCCACGCTGGTGGATGCGCATGCGGATTCCACCATGTGCTCCTACAACGCGATTAACGGACCGCCCGCCTGCGCAGACACTTTTCTGCTGCAGAAGACCCTGCGCGACAAGTGGGGATTCCATGGTTACGTCACCTCCGACTGCGGCGCTGTGGACGACATCTTCACCGGGCACCACTATGCGCACGACCTCGAACATGCCTCCGCCCTGGCCGTCAAGGCCGGTACGGACACCACCTGCGGCAACGAATACGTCACCCTGGTGAAGGCCGTGAAGGATGGGCTCATTAAGGAAAGCGAGATTGATACGGCGGTGAAGCGGCTGTTTACGGCACGCATGCGCCTGGGCATGTTCGATCCCAAAGCCGACGTTCCCTTCAACAGGATTCCCATGTCACAGGTCAACTCGCCGGAGCATCGCGAGCTGGCGCTTCGCGCGGCCCGCGAATCCATGGTGCTGCTGAAGAACAACGGAATTCTGCCGCTGAAACCCGGCGTCGAGACCATTGCCGTCATCGGTCCCAACGCCGAATACCTTCCGGCGATCGAAGGCAACTACAACGGCACGCCCCCTCAACCCGTGCTGCCGGTTGACGGCATGCTGAAAGCGTTCGCCGGCAAGGCGAAGATACTCTACGCGCAGGGCTCGCCGCACGTTTCAGAATTCCCTGCCCCTGTGCCCCAAAACGCATTCCATCCTGCAGCAGGCTCCAGCGCCACGGGTCTCGAAGCGGAATATTTTGCAAACGCAAATTTCTCCGGCAAGCCTGCCCTGACCCGAACCGATTCGCAAATCCAGTTCAACTGGGACGCCGCTGCTCCGGCCCCGGGCGTTCCCATGAAAGCCTTCTCCGTCCGCTGGACCGGCACCCTCACCCCGCCAGGCCCGGGCGATTACACCTTCGGCATCCACCAGCCGGACTGCTACCCGTGTGAGGACCACGAGGCGTTCCACTTTTACCTGGATGGCAAGCTCGTTCTCAGCAGCACAGGCTTCAACCGCAAGCCGAATCCCGGCACTTTCAAAGTGCGCTTCAATGATGCGCAGCCGCACGCCATCCGGCTGGAATACTCGCATCGTTCGCCGCTGTTCGGCGCCGGCGTCACGCTCAACTGGAAAGCTCCCGTTGACATGCTGCGACAACAGGCCGTCGAGCTGGCGCGCCAGGCGGACGTCGTGGTGGCCTTTGTCGGTCTTTCGCCGCACCTCGAAGGCGAGGAAATGCCCATCGACATTCCGGGCTTCAACGGCGGCGACCGCACCAACCTACAGTTGCCGGATGCACAGAAGGATTTGCTGCGCGCGCTGGAAGCAACCGGCAAGCCGCTGGTGGTGGTGCTGCTGAACGGCAGCGCGCTGGCCGTGAACTGGGCGCAGGAGCACGCGGCCGCCATCCTTGACGCGTGGTATCCGGGTGAAGCGGGCGGCACCGCCATCGCCGAAACTCTGGCCGGCCGAAACAATCCCGCCGGCCGGCTGCCGGTCACCTTCTACAAATCCGTCAGCCAGCTTCCGCCCTTCGCGGATTACTCGATGAAGAACCGGACGTACCGCTATTTCACCGGCGAGCCGCTCTATGGTTTCGGCTACGGCCTCAGCTATTCGAGTTTCGCTTTCAGCAACATTCAGCTCTCAACCTATACCGTCAAGGCCGGACAGCCGCTCACCGTGCAGGCGGACGTCAAGAACACTTCCGGCGTTGCGGGCGATGAGGTGGCCGAACTTTACATCGAATACGGGCAGAGGGCGGACGCTCCGATTCGGGCCCTCAAGGGCTTCCAGCGAATCCATCTGGCGCCGGGCCAGACGCGCCGCGTCAGCTTCACCCTGGACCCGCGCGATTTGAGCCTGGCCACGGAGGAGGGCGCGCTGATGGTTCAGCCAGGCAGTTACACCGTCTTCGTGGGTGGCCGCCAGCCCGGCAAAGGCGCGGCGGGCGCGAGCGCCGCATTCCAGATCACCGGAACGAAAGTTGAAATCAGGAGATGAGTTGAGCGATGAGAAGCCAGGCCTCTTCTTCCAAAGGCAGGGACAAATTCGCGCTGGGGATTGATTACGGCACGGAGTCGGGCCGCGCGGCCGTGGTGCGCGTCGCGAACGGCGAACTGGTGTCGAGCGTGATCGTGCCTTATCCGGACGGGGTCATCGATTCCCGGCTTCCCGGCGGTCCCAAGCTTGAGCACGACTGGGCCTTGCAGAACCCGCGCGATTATCTGCGCGTGGTGGAAAAGGGCGTTCCCAAGGCTCTGAAGGCGGCGGGAGTGAAAGCCGAGCAGGTGATCGGCCTGGGCACGGACTTTACGGCCTCAAGCCCCCTGCCGGTGAAGCGCGACGGGACGCCGCTCTGCTTTCTGCCCAAGTTTCGCAAGCAACCGCACGCCTGGGTGAAATTGTGGAAGCATCACGCGGCGCAGCCGGAAGCAGACCGCATCAACGAAATCGGCCGTGAACGCAACGAAGATTTTATTCGCATCTACGGCGGCAAGTATTCCTCGGAATGGTTTTTCTCCAAGCTGCTGCAGATTGTGAATGAAGCGCCCGCCATCTACGACGCCACGGAGCGGTTTGTTGAAGCGGCCGACTGGATTGTGTGGCAGTTGACGGGCGAGGAAAAACGCAGCACCTGTACGGCGGGATACAAGGCCATGTGGGTGAAGGGCAAAGGCTTTCCCTCACCGGATTTTTTCCGGGCCCTGCACCCTGCGCTCGAAAACGTGATCGGCACCAGGGTCCCCGAGGATTACTATCCGCTGGGAGCGCGGGCCGGTGGGCTGACGGCTGAATGGGCGCGGAAGACGGGCCTCCGCGAAAGGACGCCTGTTTCCGTCGGCAACGTGGACGCACACGTTTCGGTGCCTGCCTGCGCGGTGACGGAGCCGGGTTCGCTGGTGATGATTATGGGCACGTCCATCTGCCACATTCTGCTGGGCGCGAAACGGCAGATGGTGGAAGGGATGTGCGGAGTGGTTGAAAACGGCGTAGTGCCGGGGCTGTGGGGATATGAAGCCGGACAGTCGGCCGTGGGCGACATTTTCGCCTGGTTCTTTGAGAACGGCGTGCATGAGTCGGTGCACCGCGAGGCGCGCCGCAGCAGGGTTCCCTTCACCACAATTCTGGAAAAACAGGCCGCGGCGCTCGCGCCGGGAGAGTCGGGTTTGCTGGCGCTCGATTGGTGGAACGGCAACCGCTCGGTGCTGGTGGACGCCGGGCTCACGGGCCTGCTCCTGGGACTGCGCCTTGCCACCAGTCCGGCGGAGATTTACCGCGCCCTCATCGAGTCTACGGCCTTTGGCACGCGGCAGATCATTGAAGCGTTTGAGTCGCGGGGCGTCGAGGTGCGGAACCTGGTGGCCTGCGGCGGCCTGCCGGAGAAGAACCATCTGCTGATGCAGATCTATGCCGACGTGACGGGGCGCGAGATCAAAATTGCCCGGCAGCCGCTCACCTGCCCTGCGCTGGGTTCCGCCATGCACGGGGCCGTGGCTGCGGGAGGCGCGGCGGGAGGCTACGATAACATCTTTGAAGCGGCCCGGAAGATGGCGCATCTCCAGAAGGATACCTACCGGCCGCGGAAGCAGGCGCATGAGGTGTACGACAGAATTTTTGCGGAGTACCGCACGCTGCACGATTATTTCGGGCGCGGCGCCAACGACGTGATGAAGCGGCTGAAGGCGCTGCAGGCCGGGCTGGCTGCGCTCCACTGAGGATTGCAGAATATGATGACAACGCTCGTTTGTAGCGCTGCCGTCCCGGCGGCAGTTTTCGGGGCCGGCAAGATGCCGGCGCTACGGAAGTCCGTCACTCTATGACGCAATCATCATTAGGCTGCGAAGGCCCGGAGCAGCGGGCACACGGGAGGCATGAAGGATGAAGGTTTCAGAAAAGCTGCGCCGCGAGGTGTGGGAAGCGAACCTGGGCATCTACAGCGCGGGCCTCGTGACCATGCACGCCGGCAACGCCAGCGGAGCGGACCGCAAGCAGGGCCTCGTGGTAATCAAGCCGAGCGGCATGGACTACGACAAGCTGCGGCCCGAGGACATGGTGGTCACCGATCTCGAGGGGCGGAAGGTCAGCGGCAAGTGGAACCCTTCGGTGGATCTGCCCCATCATCTTTATCTTTACAAGCACTGTCCCGAGATCAGCGGGGTTATCCACACGCATTCGAATTACGCCACCAGCTTTGCGCTGCTGGGGCGGCCGATTCCGGTTTATCTGACGGCGATTGCGGATGAATTCGGCGCCGAAGTTCCCTGCGCGCCCTACACCGACAACCAGGGCGACCACATCGGCGAAAGTATCCTGAAGCACATGAACCAGGCGCCGGCGGTTCTGCTGGCGCAGCACGGGGTGTTTGCCTTCGGGCCGACGCCGCGCGCCGCGCTCAAGACAGCGGTGATGCTGGAAGACGTGGCGAAGACCTGCCATCTGGCGCTGCTGCTGGGCAAGCCGAAGCCGCTGCCGGCGCGGGAAGTTCGCAAGTGGTATGACCGTTATCATTCGACGTACGGGCAGCCGGGGAAGAAAGCCTGATGAGGATTGCATAACAGAGTGACGGATTCCGTAGCGCCGGCATCTTGCCGGCCCTGAAAACTGCCGCCGGGACGGCGGCGCTACATCTGTGCATTGATTCTTGTGGGGAACAGTTCAGGAGGTTTACGCGATGAGCAAGACAACTTTGGGAGTGATCATTGGCAACCGGGGATTTTTCCCCGACGCGCTGGCGCGGGAGGGGCGGGAAGAAGTTCTGCGAACGTTGGAATCCGCGGGTTACAAAACCGTCTGCCTGACGCCGGAAGAGACGAAGCACGGAGCGGTGGAGACGCTGCAGGAAGCGCGCAAGTGCGCTGACCTGTTCAAGCGGCACGCGGAGGAGATTGACGGCATTGTGGTGTCGCTGCCCAATTTCGGCGATGAGCGCGGCGTAGCCAACACGCTGCGCATGAGCGGGCTGGAGGTGCCGGTGCTGGTGCAGGCGTTTCCGGACGAGCCCAATAAGATGCTGATGGGCGGTCGGCGCGACAGCTTCTGCGGCAAGATGTCGGTGTGCAACAACCTGTGGCAGTACGGCATCCGCTACTCGCTGACCCGGCTGCACACGGAGTCGCCATCCTCGGAGGAGTTCAAAGCCGATCTCGATTCCTTCGCGGCCACCTGCCGGATTGTGAAGGGGCTGAAGAACCTGCGGGTGGGCGTTGTGGGGGCGCGGCCGGCGGCGTTCAACACCGTGCGCTTCAGCGAAAAGCTGCTGGAGCACGCCGGGATCACGGTGGAACCGCTGGACCTCTCGGAAGTGCTGGGGCGCATCCAGCGGCTGGCGGACGGCGACGCGAAGGTGAAGGAGAAGCTGGCGAGCATCGGCGAGTATGTCGAGACAGGCGGCATTCCGCAGGCGTCGCTGGCGAAGATGGCAAAGTTCGGCGTGGTGGTGGACGAATGGATGGCGGCCAACGAATTGGCGGGAACTTCCATCCAGTGCTGGACGGCGATGGAAGAATTTTTCGGCGTGGTGCCCTGCACGCTGATGAGCATGATGTCGAACAACCTGCTGCCCAGCGCCTGCGAGACGGACATGACGGGCATGGTGGGAATGTACGTGCTTCAGCTGGCCTCGGGGACGCCGAGCGCCATTGTGGACTGGAACAACAACTACGGCGACGATCCGGACAAGTGCGTCATCTTCCACTGCTCGAACCTGCCCAAACACTTTTTTGAAGATTTCAAGATGGACTTCCAGGAAATCATCGCCGGCTCGGTGGGGAAAGAAAATACCTTCGGGACGGTGGTGGGCCAGCTGAAGACGGGCCCCATCACCTACTGCCGCGTCTCGACGGACGACCTGAAGGGCGGCATCCGGGCCTACACCGGGGAGGGCGAGACCACGGACGACCGGCCGGCCAGCTTTGGCGGCTACGGGGTGCTGCGGGTGGAAGGCTTGCAGGGCCTTCTGCAATACATCTGCAAGAACGGCTACGAGCACCACGTGGCGGTGAACCGCAGCCGCTATGGGCGGGCGGTGACTGAAGCTCTGGGCAATTACAAGCGCTGGGAAGTTTACACGCACGGCGCCGCGGGAGAATAGCGCCTGCAAAACCGCCGGCCCGCCCGGCATCCTGACTGCAAATTCATGCTTGCGAATGGACCGGCAGGGTGTACACTTCGATGTCGCAGAGTGCCAAACGGAAGTTCCGGACGATCATTTTCATCCGTTCGGCAAACCGTTCCGGTTGGCAGATCAGTGTATCCAACAAGGTTGTCTACGGGCTGTAGGGAATGGTCCCTGCCCGGCTTTATGCTGCCATCAAACACGTTTGGCGTGGCCCTGCCCATGCCCGTCACGGAGGAATGTTAATGCCAAAGAATATTGTGCGTCTGCTGGCCGCGGCCGTTGTGATGTCTGGAATCCTCTGTCTGCTCCAGGGGGCGCTTGCGCAGGGGAACGGCAACTCCAAAGAAGCGGAGATCAAAAAGAGGAATGCCATCGAAGAAGAGCTGGAGAAAGTGGCGATCATTGACCGTAAGGTGATGATTCCCATGAGCGACGGCAAGCGCATGGCGGCGGACATCTACCGCCCCAAAGACCCGGCCGGGAAATACGGCACAATTTTTGTCCGCACTCCTTACAACTTCAATTACTGGGATATCTCTCTCGGAGCGCCGCGCAACATGGGTTCCGAATTGAAGGCCGTGAAGCGCGGCTATGCCTACGTCGAGATCAACGAGCGCGGCCAGTTTTTCTCCGAGGGGAACTATGACATTCTGGGACCGCCGCTCAGCGATGGCTATCAGGAATTTTCCTGGATCGCCTCGCAGCCGTGGTCGAACGGCAAGGTGGGCACCATCGGGTGCTCTTCCACGGCCGAATGGCAGCTCGCCGTCACCGCCATGGGGAACCCGGCGGACGCGGCGTTTATTCCGCAGGGGTTCGGCGCCGGCGTAGGCCGTGTCGGTCCCTTTTACGAGCAGGGAAACTGGTATCGCGGCGGCGCCGTCCAGATGCTCTTTATCGACTGGCTTGATGGAGTGCAGAACCAGGTCCGGCCCCTGTTTCCCCCCAACACCTCGCAGGCGGAGCTGATCCGCGCCTCCCGGGCGTTTGACCTGGCGGCGAAATTTCCGTCGGTTGACTGGTCCAAGGCGCTCTGGCACCTTCCTGAGAAGGACATCATCGAGGCCGTTCACGGCCCGCATGGCATCTTTGCCGACCCCATGCCGGTGGCCACCGGCGGTGCCATGATCGAGCGGACTCCCAACGATCCGGCCTGGTACAAAGGCGGGCTCTGGAACGACAGCATGAAGATCAACGTGCCGGGACTCTGGGTGATGTCGTGGTACGACCTGGCCACCGCGCCCAACCTGGCGGCCTATAACTTTGTGCGCAAAACCGCCCGCCCCGACATCGCCAAGGAGCAGTACGCCATCATCTTCCCCACCGGCCACTGCGCCTACGGGAGAGCCAGCGAACACACCATCGTGGGCGAGCGGGACATGGGCGACGCGCGGCTGGATATGGATGCCCTCACCTACGGCTGGTTTGACCACTTCCTCAAGGGGGAGGTCAACCACATCCTGGAGACAATGCCCAGGGTCCGCTATTACGTGATGGGCGCGAACCGCTGGGAGCAGTCGGACACCTGGCCGCCGGAAGGCGCGCAGCCCCTGACTTTGTATCTCTCGAGCGCCGGCAAGGCCAACAGCATTTTCGGCGACGGATTGCTGGCCACCGCTCCGCCCGCCCAGGACCAGGGAGACCGCTTCACTTACGATCCCATGAATCCGGTCATGTCGCACGGCGGCAATTTTTGCTGTGAAGGCAACGCCATCACTCCGGGATCCTTCGACCAGCGCCGGATGGAGACGCGCAATGACATCCTGGTCTATAACACCAAGCCTTTTGAGCATGGCACCGAGGTCAGCGGCCCCATCAACGTGACGCTCTACGTCTCTTCTGACGCCAAAGACACGGATTTCACCGTCAAGCTGCTCGACGTATCTCCAAACGGCCCCGCCTACAATCTGGATGAGAATATCCAGCGAATGCGCTACCGGAATGGATACGACAAACCGCTGGTGTGGATGGAGCCGGGCAAAGTCTACAAAGTGGCCTTCCAGCCCATTCAGACCAGCAACTACTTTGCCCCTGGCCATTCGCTCCGCATTGAGGTTTCCAGCAGCAACTTTCCGCGCTTCGACCGGAACCTGAACACGGGCGGCAACAACTACGACGAGGCCAAAGGCGTCACGGCCCACAATGAGGTCCATCACTCGGCCCGGTATCCTTCCAAGATCACCCTTACCGTGGTGCCGAACCCTCATCCCATGAACTGAGCTGGGCTACGCCATTGATGATTTGTGATTGGTGATTGGCGATTGCAAGAGGGGAAATTACGAATTACGAGTTACGAATGGCTTCGTGGTTCTAATGAGGATTGCATATTAGAGTGGCGAACTTCCGTAGCGCCGGCATCTTGCCGGCCCTGAAAACTGCCGCCGGGACGGCGGCGCTACAAACCAGCGTTGTCACCATATTTTGCAATCCTAAGTAAGTAATGGGTATCTAATTCCGGGGTCTGCGATCTGAAATTTGAGATTTGAAATTGCCCCGGCGCGCCGGGTCGCGCCTACGTCGCGGTTTTGGCGATGTAGGCGGAGCAGGGTCGCGGCTTTTTGCAAAAAGGCGCGAGTTTATCCCCGGGTCGCGGGGTTTGCGAAAGCGCGCGAGTTATCTCCGGCGCGGGGGTTTTGCGAAAGCGCGCGAGTTATCTCCGGCGCAGGGGTTTTGCGAAAGGGCACGACTTCAGTCGTGCCACGGAAGAGTCCGCTTTGATTGGGGCTTCAGCCCCTGAAGGATGAGCGCCGAACGGAAGCTATCGGCCTTCGTAGGCAGCAAGGAAATCGTCCCGGGGAATACCCGCCTGGCTGCAAATCGTGCGGAGAGTTGAAGCTTTAATTCGTGGATGGTTGGGCATGGTGAGCGGGGTCCTGGAGCCGTCCGCATTCTCCCGAACCATCGAGATGTGTTCTTTTTCTCGCACGACTCTGAAGCCGAGCCGCTCGAGCGCGCCGATGACCTTTCGGCCGGGCGCATCAGCAGGGAACTTAGACATCAGCGCTCGACCCGGGCCTCCGCAACGAATGCGTCCAGAACGGGCGGATCGATGTCCAGAACCTCGTCGCCAAAAGTCTCGACGTGGAACCGAATGGCTGAAGTCGCATCCGCGAGGGCCGCTTCATAGGAATCGCCCTCTCCGACCACGATGCCTTTCAACCCCAGCGGATAGGCAACATAGCCATCGGGATGCTTCTCTACAATGACCTTGACTTGCCGCACGGGTCACCTCTCGCTCTCCAATTCACGTGTCCTGACTGCGGCACGCGCATCTGCTGAGCGAGATATAGTTTAGCTCATTGTGAGCGCAAAGTCTTGACGGCGAGACGCCAGGGTCGATCCCATGGCGGCGTTGAGATACGAATGAGGCCATTGGTGATTGAGTGATTGGTGATTGGCGATTGCAAGAGGCGGAATTACAAATTACGAATGGCTTCGTGGATCTGAGTTATGGGTTCTGGGTTATGGGTTCCTGGTTCCGGGGTCTGCGATCTAAAATTTCAGATGAAATTGCCCCAGTGCGCCGGGTCGCGCCTACGTCGCGGTTTTGGCAATGTAGGCGGAGCAGGGTCGCGCGGCTTTTTGCGAAATGGCGCGAGCTTATTCGTGGGGCGGGGGGGTTGCGAAAGCGCGCGAGTTATCTCCGGCGCAGGGGCTTTGCGAAAGGGCACGAGTTCGCCATCAGAACGGGGCTTTGCGAAAGGGCACGAGTTATCTCCGGCGCGGGGGCTTTGCGAAAGGGCACGAGTTATCTCCGGCGCGGGGGTTTTGCGAAAGGGCACGACTTCAGTCGTGCCGAATGAGAGTCCGCTTTGATTGCGGGCTTCAGCCCCTGAGCCAGGCCCGCCCTTCCAACGAAGAAAGCTCAGCGGCTAAAGCCGGCCTTTGACGGTGGTGTTTTACGGCACGAGTAAACTCGTGCCCTTTCGCGGGAAGCAGAAGCGCTCCTGATTTCAGGGCTTCGCCCCCCCGTTTTTTGATGTGCAACGAATGCGGCACGTGGAAAGGAAGCTCAGCGGCTAAAGCCGGCCTTTGACGGTGGTGTTTTACGGCACGAGTAAACTCGTGCCCTTTCGCGGGAAGCAGAACCGCTCCCCTACGAAAATCAATGCATCGATGAAGGGACCGGCGCGGCACTCGCGCGGGATTCCAGACTCAAGATCACAAAACAGGCGCGCAAAGCGTGCACCAGCGCCTTGGCGGTCGGCAGGCGCAGTCCGCCCTCACCCGCAGACTTTTATGATGTCAGAAAAAGGAACCCGAAACATGGAGAAAAGGCCGAAGAGCTTCAAAGATCAGAAACTCTGGGCCATCGCCTGCCATTCCCGAACCTTGTTCAATCAGGATCCAGGAACGGCGAAGGGCGACGGCACGGGAAGGATGTTAAAACTGTTGTCCCAGGGTTGCGGCAAACGCTTCTACGCGCTCCGGCTTTCCCCGGTATCCGGCATTTTCCACGCCGAAATTGCGAATCTTATATTGCAGCGCCCTGACGCTGATGTGGAGCAGCCGCGCCGCTTCCGTGCGGTTTCCACTGGTCAAAGCCAGCGCGCGGGTGATGGCCATTCTTTCCGCGCCCTCTTTCAGGCGGCGGACTTCTTCTTTCAGGTCGCCCGGATGGGCTTTTGGAGCGCTGGCAACGGGACTGGGCACCGGCACGGGTCCGCTGGCGTAGACGGTCACATCCTGCTGCAACTGCCTGAGCGCCTGGGTTTCATCGCCGATAATCAGGTAGCGGCGGACAAAATTCTCGAGCTCCCGGATATTGCCCGGCCACGGGTACTCCATGCAGGCCTCGATCAGGGTGTTTGACACCGGCAGCGGCGGACGGTCAATCTGCTGGGACCAGTGATCAATAAAGTGCTCCAGCAGCGCCGGGATATCTTCCCGCCTGTCCCGCAGGGGCGGCAGGCAGATGGTATAGACGTTCAGCCGGTAGTAAAGGTCACGGCGGAAGGTTCCGGCGGCAATCGCCTGGGAAATGGTGGTGTTGGTGGCGGCAATCACCCGGACATCGACTTGCGTGGAGGTATAGCTGCCCAGGCGCGAAAACGCGCCATCCTGAAGAACGTGCAGGAGCTTAGCCTGAAGGCCGATCGGCGTCTCGGCGATTTCGTCCAGAAAAATCGTCCCCCGATGGCAGGCCTCAAACTTGCCCGCTTTGGCCTTGTTCGCCCCCGTAAAAGCGCCGGCTTCATAGCCGAAAAGCTCGCTTTCCAAAAGCTCTGACGGCAGCGCCGCGCAGTTGATCTTCATGAACCGTTCCGGAGCGCGGCAGGACAACTCATGGATCATGCTGGCGACAATACCCTTGCCGGTTCCGCTTTCGCCCAGCAGCAGGACGGGAATGTCAAATTCAGCGATCTGTCGGATCTGCTTGAGAATGTCCTTCATCACCGGACTGGCGGCGACAAAGCCTGACCCTGCTTTCCCCTCACCAGCTTGTTTCTGCGGCTCGTGTTCCTTTGCCCTATAGGCCATACCATCAATCGATCGCACAATGTTGGTCACAGTCCCCCTCCTATAACTTCCCCCCAACTATGGGCCAACTCAGTCACAGCCTCGAATCTACCCACAACCTCCAAGGCCTCAAATCCAAAAAACCTTTGTTTCGTCCTCTTAAAACAATGATATGTGCAGAAACGTACATCCACAATTAGGCGATCACACGAATTGATAGGGGGAAAGACCGGGAAAACGTCAGGGAAACACCTGCATTGGGAATGGCAAATGTACTAGGCCTGAACAAGTCCTCGCCGGATGGCGTAGCGAACCAGGTCCGCCACAGTGTGCAGGTTGAGTTTGTGCATGATGTTGCTGCGGTGAGAATCGGCCGTTTTGACGCTGACTCCAAGCGAGGTTGCCACCTCTTTGGTCGTCTTCCCTTCCGCCACCAGTTGCAGCACCTGCAGCTCGCGGCGCGTCAGAGTCTCGTTTTCTCCGAAGTTCTGCTGAAGGTAGGCCTCCACGACGGTCTGGGAAATTCCGGGACTGAGGTAAAGCCTGCCGTCGAGGATTTCATGAATCGCCTCAACCAATTCACCCGCCGCCCGGGATTTGAGGACATAACCGCGGATTCCGGATTTCAGGGCTTCCAGGATGTACCTGTTTTCCGTGTGCACCGTCAGCAGCACCAGCCGCGCGGAAGGAACGGCCCTGCGAATTTGAGCGGCCGCTTCAATGCCGGTCATGACGGGCATGCTGATGTCCATGACCACCAGGTCGGGTTGCAGCTCTATGGCCCGCGCTACGGCCTGGGCGCCGTCGGAAGCGTCCCCGACAACTTTAAACCCTTCGCGGTCCAGAATGGTCTTCAGCCCCTGCAGCACAATCTGATGGTCGTCCGCCACAAGAACACGGACAGGATTTCCGAGAACTTTCGGATACTGAGACGGAACTTCGCTTTGTTGGGTAGCACCGATCACCATGGCCTCCATTCAAGGGACGGTATGGTTTTCCGGCAACGTGAGCTCAGACTCAGCGGCAGAATCGGAATTTGTCCCTGAAAGACGCTTACAGGCTAACCTTAACGCGGACGCCATACAATCCGTTAAAGCCCTGAATGTCTGGCAGGTGAATTACTGATTAATCATGATCAACTTGTGCAGACCGCATCAGGCGCCTATGGCAGGGAATTTCTCCCAATACTGCAAAACTTTGCAAACATGGCTCAAATCCGATGCTTTGGAGAGGCGGGAAGGGGGGCGGGATTAGGCCCCCCAGCGAATGGAGGGAAGGCAGTCAGGAAGAACATGGATGCGGCAACTGCGGAATTCCGGCTGAACGCTCCCGGCAAGTTCGAGTAAACACCGATGCGCAACTCGTGGAATGAACCGATGGCGGGTTCATCCGGTGGCTCGACCGGACAAAGGCCACCCGCAGGCGGCCGTCGGCCAATGCCCCAGGCGTTATCGCAGCAAACCGGGCTTTCGAACTCGTGATCTCTACCCTTGTTCTCCGCGCGAGAATCCTTGCCCCTGTGGTAGAAGCTGAGGAATCAAAAATTTTGTATGCCCGCAGCATGCAAGCCGGTGTTCCGGCCGGCAGGTGCGGCGCGGCCGGGGAAATCAAAAGAGGAAGTGGCCCGGGCAGGGCTTTTCATGTTTCGCTTGACTTTCGCTTTTTATTCGCCTAATATCGCAGTGCATCGGTCAAAAAGGCGAAGAATAAAATGCAATCAAAATCTAGAAATAAAGAACAAAGTGATGTTTATCAACAACTTAGATTTTTGGATGCACCGGATGGCCGCCAAAAAAAACTGTTCAATTATGACACAGTGGGCTCATATTCAGCCGCAATCCCCAGAACCCTTTCCAGCGCGCCGCGCCGAACCACGCCATGGGCCTTCCCTGAACAGGGCCTCGCAGTCTTTTATGGCCCCGGCAACGTGCCCAGACTGAGCCACTACTTTCTGCCACGGCTCCTGCTGCAGGGCAAACGCGTGCTCTTCCTGGACGGCGCCAACTCCGCCAATCCGCGATTGCTGGCCCGGCTGGCGCGCGAGCGCCGGGTTCCCTTTGAGCAGTTCAACCGGCAGATCCAGATTGCCCGCGCCTTCACCTGCTTCCAGTTGACGGAACTGATCGCGCGAGTGCCGCGGTTTCTTGCAGATTTCCCCGCGGAGGTTCTGGTGGTAACGGCCCTGCCGGACCTTTACTTTGACGAAGACGTTCGCGACTGGGACGCGCGCGTGGCGCTGGAGCAGGCGCTCGGCAGCCTCGAACGCCTGGCGCGGCAGCCGCTGGCCGTCACCCTCTTTTCCGCCGCGACCACCTTTACGCCTTCCGCGGCCCGCAGGAATTTCTTTGCCCGCGCCTGCCGCCCGGCCGGCGAAGTGTGGCGCTTCAGCGTGGGAGAAGACGGCCGGCCCAGCCTGATTTGCGAACGCGGGCCGGCAAACGCCCACCTGGGTCCGACGGCGGCAATTGCAAAATAATAATGAGGTGAACCATGGGGCGAACGCTGGCGACATTCCGTGACCTGATTGAACAGGAAATGCTGAACTGGGAGCGCGTTTTCGGGCGCGCGCTGCGGCGGGAAGAACGCGCGCACTTCGAGGCCATGTTCAACCGCGTGCGGCTTTACATCCAGGCCTGCACGTATGAGTTTCCGGTCCATGCGATGGACGCCATCAACGTGGCCGTGGGCCTCGACCATGAAATCCGACTACGCTCGATTGAAGCGCGACTGGGGATCAACCTTGAAAATCAGTGGATGGATTCTCGATCTCTACCCTTCCCCGGCGGGGATGACGCTGTGGCTGGCCCGGACGGACCGGAAACGCCTTCGTCTGATTGACCCGTCGTTCCATCCCAGCTTTTACGCCCAGGGAGCGGAGCCGCACCTGCGCCAGTTGAGCCGCGTGCTGGCGGCGCGCGCCCGCGTCCGCTGCGCCTTCACGGAAAAATTCAACATCTGGGACGGGCGGCCCATCCGGGTGCTTGAGGTCACGGTGCATCATCCCGCGCAGTTCGCGGCCATTGCGCGTTTCGTCCGCCGCTATGACACCCGGCTCACGCTTTACAACTCTGACCTGATGCTCGCCCCGCTCTACTGCTGGGAGAAGAACGTGTTTCCGCTGGCCCGGGTGGAAGTTGAGACCGCGCGGCAGGACGCTGCAATCATCCACGCGCTCGAATGCCGTGACGACGAATGGGCGCTTGATTACGAACTGCCGCCGCTCCGCACGCTGCAACTGCGGCTGGAAGGCCTGGGGCAGGTGGACCCACAGCACGGCCGGCGCGGCGCGCTCGAGGCGGAAATCGACGGCGGGCAGCAGGTGCTGGAAGATTCCGACGAACCCGTGGCCCGCGGCGTTGAGCGGCTGCTGCGCGCGCACGATCCTGACCTGATCGTCACCGAGTGGGGCGATTCCACGCTGCTCCCCGCCCTGATGCGGCAGGCGCAGCAACTCGGTTTTGAGCTCAGCCTTAACCGTGACGAGTCACCGGTCGCGCGCAGCCGCTCGCGCAGTTACATGAGCTACGGCCGCATCCTTTATAAAGGAAGCGCCACCATGCTGGCCGGGCGCCTTCACGTCGATCTCCGCAACTCCTTCATCGCCCACCAGTGCGAGCTGGACGGCTTGTGGGAGCTGGTACGCATCACCCGGCTACCCGTGCAATACTCGGCCCGCACCACCACCGGCACCGGCATCTCCTACATGCAGATGGAAACGGCTTACCGCGACGGCACGCTCATCCCGGCCCAGAAGGCCGAGCCGGAAACGCCCAAGCATCCCGACGAACTGCTGCTGGCCGACCGCGGCGGGCTGGTGTTTCCGCCGCGCCTGGGATTTTTTGAGAACGCCGCCGAGCTCGATTTTGCCAGCGAATATCCCAACATCATGGCGCGCTTCAACGTCTCGCCGGAAACCGTCAACTGCCGCTGCTGTCCGGATGCGCCGCGGGTTCCGGAACTCGGCTATCGCGTGTGCCAGAAGCGGCGCGGCATCACCAGCCGGGTGGTGGAGCGGCTGATCGCCAAGCGCCAGGAATACAAGCTGCGGATGAAAGCCGTCGCGGCCGTTCCGGAAACAACCGGGCAGCTTCCGGCCACGGCGGAGTATTCCGCCAGCTACAGCCTGCGGCGGTCGTCGCTGAAGTGGCTGCTGGTCTGCTGCTTCGGTTACACAGGTTACAAAAACGCCCGCTTCGGCAAAATCGAAGCGCATGAAGCCATCAACGCGCTGTCGCGGGAAAAGCTTCTGGTGGCCAAAGAAGCCGCCGAGCTGAAAGGCTTCCGCGTTCTGCACGCGCTGGTCGACTCGCTTTACGTCGAGCGCCAGGGCGCCACGCGGCGTGACTACGAGCAACTGGCGCAGGAGATCGAGCGGCTCACCGGCCTGCCGCTGGCGCTGGAGGCCGTTTATCGCTACGTGGTCTTTCTGCCCTCGCGGCAGAACGCCGAAATCCCGGTACCCAACCGCTTTTTCGCCGTGGCGGAAAACGGAGAGCTGAAGATTCGCGGGCTGGAGTGCCGCCGGCATGACACGCCGCCCGTGGTTTCGCGCATGCAGCACCAGGTGCTGGAAATTCTGGCCGAGGCGCGCGATTTTGAAAGCTATTGCCGCAAGCTGGAAGAAGCCCGCCAAACCCTCGACCGCTATCTCGACCGGCTGGCGGACGGCAGCATGGACGTGCAAGAACTCATCATCAGCAAGCGCCTGACCCGCGCGCCCGAAGCCTACCGCAAAGACACGGCCACGGCCGTCGTCGCCCGGCAACTCGACCGCTCAGGCGTCAAGCTGCGCCCGGGAGAAATCATCGGATATATCGTCACCGATGCCGGCTCAAAATTCCCCGACGACCGCTTCCGCGCCTTCACGCTGTGGGAAGGCTGGCACGGCTACGACGTCCGCCACTACCAGCAGGCCCTGCTCGACGCCTTCAAGCCGTTTGAGCATTACGTCCCAGCCCGTGCCGCCGTAGCGCCGGCTTCCAGCCGGCAGTTTCTTTGAGTTTGACCCATGCCGGCACGATGCCGGCGCTTGTATCTTCCCCATCAATGAGCGAAAACTTGTTGGGATGGGTGGAGGAGGTTTCGGGGAGGCCGTTCGGCGCTGAGGCACGAGCGAGACTCGAGAGCCTGGTTTGTAGATCGGCCCCCGGCCCGGTGAAAACTCCGCCGGGGGCGTCAAATCAAGCGAAAACCTCCGGGAATGTTCGATCTTTGAAGCAAAAGCCGGGCTTTACTGATCGTGCCAGATACCCTCAAGTAAACTATCACTTGCGGCGGAGGCAGCTTATATGATAAAAGCCTTATAAGTGGGGGGGAAGGGACAATGGTCGCCAGGGCAGTGCTACATCAGCGAGGGCTACGTGTGTGGGAGCAAGACTGGCGCTTGATAAGACCTTAAACCCGAAAAATCTATCCGTCCAATCCGGCAATCCGTACAATCATAACGGCGGTGGCGGCGGCGACAACCGAGGCGGCGTTCTGGCAGTTCCACAGTTTGGCCTGCTCGGGCCTTCCGAGGAGGACAGGAAGCGCAGGCGGCTGGTGCTGTGCGTCAGCCCTGTGCTTGAGGCCCTGGCCATTGGCATCATGTTCTGGGCGTTGATAAGCCTGCCGCCCAGCCCTGTGCTGACCAGGGTAAAACAGGAAGTATTGTATTTCCATACGGTCGCGCCGGAGCTGGCAAGACAAACTCCCAGATTGATAAAGCTCCCGGTCCTGCCCAAACAAATGGTGGTCCAACCCATCACACCCAGGCTGCGGCGGCAGGAGATTCAAAAGCCGGCCCAGATGGCGCGCCTGAAGGTTCCTGAAATCTCCCAGCCGAAGATTGAGCTTCCCCGGACGCCGCCCATGCCTAAGCCCGTAGAACATTTCAACTCCGTGGAAGCCCGGCGCCCGGCGCCGAAGCGTCAGGTCGCGATGCTGCATATGGGGGCATTCAATCCCGGCAGCATTGCCAAAGCAACCGTCAAACGCCCTCCGCGCGAGGTCCAGACGGGAGGTTTTGGAGCCAGTAACGGAATTCCCAACAATCCCACGGCAAACAGCCCCCAGCACGTTGCGCAGTTGGGATCGTTCGACCTGCCTTCCGGCCCCGGCCAGGGAAACGGGACCGGCGGCTCGCGCGGGGTTCGAGGCACGGTGGCCAGCGCAGGATTTGGCAATGGCATCGGAAGCGGCACGGGAAGCCGGCCCGGTGGCGCAGCTCCGCAAACCGTGCAGGAGGGTGGTTTTGGCAGTGTGGTTGCCGGCAGGGCGCATAAAACCCCCGCCGTAACTCAGACTGCGGCGTTCAAGCCGGTCGTCATTCTGTCAAAGCCTGACCCGGTTTATCCGCCTGAGGCGCGGCGGCTGCACATCGAAGGTCAGGTCACGTTGAGTGTTCTTTTCGGGTCCACCGGGAATTTGCGCGTGCTGAGAGTTGTTGAAGGCCTCGGTCACGGGATGGATCAGGCTGCCGTCGCGGCGGCAAACCGCATCAGTTTCAAGCCTGCTGAGCGCGACGGACGTCCGGTCGATTCCACTGCCACGGTCCACATCATCTTTCAACTCGCTTACTAAAAAAGAGGGAAAAAATCATGAAGGCATCAAAACATATCTCTCTGGCTGTCCTGGTAATGGCTCTGGCAGGAGTGTCATCTCTGACCGCGCAGGAGCCGGCACAGCAATCCAGTATCGTCCGGCAGGCGCTCGAAAAGATCGTCAAGCAGGAAACCGACCTGGTCAAGGCGTACGGGACTTACAGCCCGCGCGTGGAAACCTACATCCAGGAAATCCACACGGATAAAGACCAGACCAAGCGGATTGTCGGCGACGACTATTTCCTGGGCCGGCTTGAAGTGAAGAATGGAGTGATTGAGAAGTCCTTTCTGCCTTCCAGTGGCATAACCCTGAAGGGGCTGATGAGCAAGGTGCTGCTTTATGGGCCCATCCTTCGCCTCTTTTCCTTCCAGTTCCAGCCGGGTTCCTTCGCCTATCCGATGTTTCTGGATCCCCAGAATTTTGACCTGGCGCACTACCAGTTTGAATTTGTGGGACGCGAATTTCTGGGCCAGGTCCGCTGCCTGGTGTTCAACGTCAGACCGCGTATGAATGCCGGCAAAGGGCTGTTCGAGGGCCGCATCTGGGTGGAAGACCAGGGTTACCACATTGTGCGTTTCAACGGCGCCTACGGGAAGTCCAACAGTTTTTCGTTTCATTTTGACAGTTGGAGAGAGAACCTCCGGCCGGGGCTCTGGCTGCCGGTCTACGTTTACAGTGAGGAGGACGACCTTTCCAAGGAAGGCGTTCCTCACCTGGGTTTCCGCTCCCAGACGCGCCTTTGGGGTTACGAGCTGAAGGCCACCACCCCGGACCAGGAGCTGACGCAGATCCTGGTGGATACCAATTCGGACGTCAAGGACGCCAGCGTGGAGTCGCACGATAACTCGCCGCTCCAAAGCGAGCGCGACTGGAGGCGACAGGCGGAAGACAACCTGCTGAACCGCCTGCAGAAGGGCGGGTTTATTGCCCCGCCCGGGCCCGTGGACAAGGTGCTGGAAACCGTGGTCAACAACATCGTCGTCACCAACCACATGGACAAGCTGCCTGCAGCGCACTGCCGCGTCCTGCTGACCTATCCGCTGGAGTCTTTTACGATTGGTGACACGATCGTCCTGAGCCGCGGCCTGATCGATGTTCTGCCGGATGAAGCCAGCCTGGCGATGGTCCTGGCCCACGAACTGGCGCACATCAAACTGGGCGATACCATCAACACCAAGTACGCCTTCTATGACCGCATGATGATTTCCGATTCGGAGCTGCTGAAGAAGTTCGATTTTGCCCACACTGAAGAAAGTGAGGCGGCGGCTGACAAGGAAGCCATCCAGTTGCTGCAGAACTCTCCCTACAAGGACAAGCTGGGCAAGGCGGGACTGTTCCTGAAAGCCCTGGCGGAGGTCGCCCCGGAGACGCCCAACCTCTTTGGCGCTCACCTGGGCAACCGCCTGATTGACAAGCACCAAGAGCTCAGGATGGCCCAGCTGATGCAAGGAGCCCCCAAGCTTGAACCGGATTCCATCCAGCAGATCGCCGCGCTGCCGCTGGGGGCGCGAATCGAAGTCGACGCCTGGAATGACAGCATCCGCCTGGTAAAGTCCAAGCCCGTCGACCTGGTATCGGCCAAGGATAAAATGCCTTTTGAGGTGACGCCGCTCATCCCCTACCTCACCCGGTTTGACGACAGCCCGTCACAGCAGCAGGCGCAGCGGTAGTCACCGCCGTCTGCTTTGCCTTCAGAATAGATCCCATCGCCGGCGGTTGTGACCCAACCGCCGGATTTTCCCCCGTCATCAGGGAACTCTCAGAACCTCCCGGATCCATCAGAACCGGAAGTTTCTACTGACCCTGTGGGCTGGCCTGCCGCTCTGCAGCAGAGTCGCTGCTTGCACCTTCGGGGTAAGGCTCGAGTTTCGGCGGGGGATCGTCGGCATCCACCAGCCACGCGTGGCGGCCTTTGAAATAGTCGACGAGTTCCTGGTTCTCTGCGGGCCCCAGGTCATGAGCCCACACTACCTTCGCGGAGTTCAAATCAGCGCGGTTGTAAACCCGGCAGAAATTGGATATGCGCCTGTCAACACTGTAATGGACGATGACAATCTGGCCACCAGGGCGGCTCCTGAGCCGGGAGAGAATTTCGGCGCGGTCACGGTTTTGGAATGACTGCCAGCGCCAGCGCCCCGCCAATCGCCGCCACGGCTCCGCCGCAGTAACTTTTGTCCCAGTAGTTAAAGCTCGCAAAGCAAATCACCGCCAGAAACCCGCCCAGCAGTGCTCATTCTTCCCCAACCCAGGCCTGCAACATCCAGGTGATGGCGGCGCACATCAGGCCAATGCTCAGCCACACGCCCCAGAACGGGTGCCCCGTCAGCGCCTGCCCCAAGGCCATCATCATGCCCTGGGCCGGCCAGTACGCGGATGTGTATGTCGGATGCCAGAGGATATTGGAGTTTTCAAAATGCGCCCACAGGGGACTGGTGGGATTGGTCAGGCGGCCATGGGCAAAAGTGTCCGAGAGCAGCAGGTACCCGAATTCATCGCTGACGCCCGGCGCCGGCACCGGCAGGAGGGGAAGCAACGCCGCCCGCATCGACAACGCCGTGAGCCCAACGGTGATGACCGATAGCCTCCGCTGCCGCGCCAGGTTGCCGAGGATCCGTTCCAGGCGTTCAAACCAGCGCCCGCCCAGCTTGGGAACCGCAAAGGCCAGGACAAGGGTGAGGGCTGCGAGCCCGGCTTCGATTTTAAGAAACATCCACCGCTCCCATCAGCCGGTGTAGACCTCGCCCTCCATCCCTCCTGCTAATGCACCCCGCCCTGTTCCGGGTTTTCCTTGCGAATGTCCACCGTGGACATTCCTGCCTGCGGATTCACAGCATGAACAAGAAGCACGCTCACTCTGCCGCGATAAGCGACTTTCCAACCGGGGAGGGCGGTGAGCATCGTGACCAGCGCCGAATCGGCCGGCATCAGGCACGAATCGATGTGGTATTTGCGCAGCAGAAACAACGTCTTCGACTGGGGGTAAACAATGTGAAGGTAGTCGAGCAATACGCCGCCCGGCTCGTAGATGTCGGCCCTGCCGTCGATAAAGACCTTCTGTCCGAGCGTTTCGATCAGGTATCCGCCCCAGTCGTCAAAGTTGAGCATGCGCCCTTTCAGCGGATGTTCGCGCAAATAGCGGACAGCGCCGGTGGGGTTCCACAATTCTACGGCCTGCTGCAGCCTGGCGCGCGAGGGAAAGAAAAACACCATCACCCCGAGCGCCACAGCCATCACCGCGGCGTTCAGGGCGCGGCGTTCCCTTCCCAGTGGCCATCGATCCACCCACGCGGCAAGCACCAGCGCCAGCAGCGGAGCAAACACCGGAACGAACAGCAGCATGAACCGCGCATGGAGAATGGTTTCAGCGGCGGCGAAAATCAGCAGGACGAATTCTGCCAACTGAAGTTTCTTGCGGGTGATCAACTGCCCCGCCACAAACAATAACAGGAGGACAAGGAACCAGTGCCCATAGAAACGGCTGAAATCCAGCGTATGCCATTCCGGCACCACCTGCGGGATCATCGGCAGGAAGATGGTCATCTGCAGCGGATAGGCGGCCAGGTGCGCGCCGTAGGGCGTAATGAGGCACGCCAGCAGGCACAGCAGAACGATTGTGGCCAGGTGTCGGCGCTCCTCCGGCTTCCAGACGACAGATTCCAGAAACTCAAGCCGAAGCTCTCGCAGTCCCGCCAGCCAGTAGACGCCCATGGCCACGAAGCCCAGGACAAAGGTCCCGTGAATGTTGACCCACAGCATGAAGAGCGGAGGCAGGATCCAGAGGGCTTTCCGGCTCCCCTGCCGGAACTTCTCCAGGCTGATCAGGGTCACGATCAGAAAAGCCAGGCCCAGGATCTGCGGCCGCATGCTCAGGGGCAATGAAGCCAGCGGCAGCAGCAGCGCGCAGGCCAGAAACGCCGCCTTCACGCTCCCGCTTCGCAGCCAGGCGTAGTAGTAGAGCAGCAGCAGTATCCCGCCGGCCAGCGCCGCCAGCAGAATCATCAGGGCGTGCATTCTTCCCAGCGCCCAGACAACAGCGATCACGACGTCGCCCAGCCACTGGTCGGCGATCCAGGGATTGCCATACGCCGTGAACGAAAAGAAATCGTGGGTTGGCCAGGCGTGGTGCGCCAGAATCCACTGGCCCGTCGCCAGGTGCCACCACATGTCGCCCTCAAAGCAGTAAGCGGAATAGATGTGCTGGTGCAGCGAGTCGTTCATCAGGTTCAGATACCGGCCCACACAAGCGCCCGCCACCAGCAGCACCCCCAGCAGCACAGGCAGAGAAAATGCCCTGCGGGCAAGCGTGGAAACCCATGTCTTCCGGTCTGTTTCAGTGGATTTGGCGGTCTGCATGGTCGAGGTCGCGGCATTCAGGAAAGGAACCCATGCCCGCGACATTATACCGCGACCGGCGGGCCTGGCGGTAGCCGCCGCCGTGCCTCAATCGTAGTGGCGAGTTTACCTCGCCATTGGGGGCTTACGGTCTGCCCTGGCGTGAAGTCACCGGCAAAGCGGGTGTCTTTTACACAGCCTCTTTGCCGTTTGCTCTGCGGCTGCGGAACAACAGGAACCCGTATCCCATCAGTGTTATCAGCGCGATGATGATGGAAGGAAGGAACAGTCCATTGTGGTAGACAAGCCGAACGTGGCGCGTGCCGGGCGGCACGTCGACGCGAATTAAACCGTCCGCCGAATCGCCCACCGGGTTGCAACGCCCGGCAATGCACGTTTCAAGCCCATGATTGGCGGCAAAGGCAAAAATCAACTCCCGCCCCGGCCATTGCTGCAGGTACACATCGATTGAATTGATGTGCTCGACCCAATGGATGCCCGCATCAGACCCTGATTTCCCACCGGCATCGCCCCAGTGGACTCGGGACTCTGCGCCCGGATCTTCCCACAAAGTCCAGCCCTGTTTCACTGTCTGGACTTTGTATCCTGCCCCGGCAAGCTGCCCTGACACGTAGGACAGTTCAGGGTCCACGAGCACATACTTGACGCTCCATTTCCTGAGATGTTCGAGCACGGTCTGATCAACCGCGCCGTCGTAACTGCCTTCAAACTTCTCGAAATATGTCATGCGTCTTCCAAGAAGGACCGTCCCGTTGAGGCGCGGAAGCAGGGGTTCGTAACCGAGGAAGTTATCAAGCCCCCAGAACACAGAGTAGTTCCTCTCCACATACTGCTTCAGGGGGAAAAACACCGGATTGCGGCTGATCACCATATACCGGCCGTCCTTCAGGCTCTCCTGCCATGGCGATCTGAGCGGCACCGGGTGTTCCCGAACATTCCAGGCGTGGTTCGGCAGAAAGCAGAAAACGGCAATCGAATTGACGACCAGAATCACGATGGCTATCCGCTGCCATCGCCGGCTGAAAAGCGCCAGCACCAGGGCGGCCACAAGGCATTGAAAAAAGCCGGCAAAATAGATCAGCTTGAAAGGCCAGCGGAAGCGGTTGAGAATCGGCAGGTGATAAATCAACGGCCCCAGTACATTCCAGCACCAGAGCAATGAGATGGCAAAGCACGCGCCACAGGCGATGAGCCACGGCCTTGTGCTGGACCGTTTCTTCCACAGCATCCCGGCTCCCAAAGGCAACAGCGCCGGAAGATAACCAATGTAGGAGACGTAGGGAATGGAGCGGGCGATGACGAGGTGCTTCCGCATGTGAATCTTAATAAAGACGAACAATTGTCCCAGGAACCAGAAGACCGGGGGTATATGTAGAGAGGAAAATTCACTATACGACAGCGGTCTGGAACGATCGAGTGACCGCCCCGCCTGGACCCACATGGGCAGCAGAAAGGGCAGGCCCAGCAAAGCCGTTGGAACGTCCAACAAAAGGTAGCCAAGGCAACGCATTTTCGGGCCTTCCCGCCGTGCCGCCAGCCAGTAGCCCAAAGCAAACAAATGCTCAAAAATCATCGCCAGGACGAAAAATTGTGTCTGCCCGCCATAGAGCAGGCCCAGGCGAAAGAACATGAGCCAGCCGGCGCGGGCGGTGCCTGGCTTTTCCAGGTAGCGCAGCGACGCCCAAACCATCCAGGGAAACCACGCGCAGAGCATCAGGGCAACGGGAAACATCCGCCCCACCCAGACGAAAAAACCTGTGAAGGCGGTCAGCGCTCCAAAGGCCGCCGCTGTGTCCGTTGCGCCCATGTAGCGCAACAGGACATACCCTCCCACGACTGCGATCAGCGCGTGCATCAACGCCATCACATCCAGCATGGCAAACGGATGCCCCCACACCGACTCACTCAAAAACATGGCCACATACTGAGGGATATAAAAAACTCCCGTTTGCCCCACCGACAGATGCGGAACCCCCGCATAGATGTGGAAATCGTAGAGCGGCAGCTTGCCAGCCAGCAAGCTGCGCCAGTTGTGAACGTAGTAAGGAAGGAAAAGCTCCAGACCGTCGTCCTGAAGAAAGTAATAGGGCCACCGCAGCTCAAGCGCCAGAAAAAGAAAGGATCCCATCGCAACAACTGCCAGCAGCGCGCGGCTGGAGTAGGTAACAGGCTCGGAGGGCCTGCACGACTGTGGGCTCGGGGATTTTTTCGGAAACGGATGGCTGAGGCTATTCATCGGGCGAAAGTGGGCTTCACATCGCTGGCGCGGGCCGGCAGCGCGAAAGGCGAATGTCCCATACTTTCCTACCCGTGTCAATCAACTGCCGGAACGCGGGCTATCAGCCTTTCCAGTGGCCAAGCGAGAGTCCGCGCCATTAAGGAGCCTGTTGCAGGAATGCAGGAGGCGGTGCAAGGCGCGCCGACGTCCCCATATTCATGGGTGAGTTCCGCTTTCCTCTCTGTCATCCCCCTGCTTTTGTTCATACAGGAGAAAGTCACTCAGCACCGACACAAGCTTGTACCGGCGACTGATAAACATTCGCAATTGAGGGTAGTTGTTTAGCACTTGTAGGGAATCCATCTGCGTGTAGTTAACACCTAGCAGTTGATCGTGCTTGGACACGACAATGAAGGACGGAGGCGATTTGCTTAAGTCCTTGACCAGTTGCTTGCGCCATCCCGGCGGACCCCAGGGAGCAATAAAAGGAAAGTTCACAATGAATCGGTTCGCCGGAGCAAGACCCGTCCGGTAGTAGAGGAGCGAGTAGGCGCCCCATACATACAGGTCGTCTCCCGGGGAGGACCGCTGCTCGAGAAGACGAATCATCCGCACCTGGGAAGCCAAATGTTCAATCCCAAGCTGGCCTCGGTAATGCATGAAGAAATGGTCATTGTTGCGCCGCCACGACCCAAGGTCCCGATACCGCCTAGCCATGACGCGGCCTCCGTAGGGAAGGAGCAGAAAGAAGGCGGCGGCAATTCCTGCGTTAACCAAGGCCAAAGCTATCACTCGGCCTTGTGCCCGATAGTTCTCCCACGACCGCCGTACCTGGTGGTAAAGTTTCACTAATAAGTATCCCCAAATAAGGCCCAAAAAGGGATAAAAGGTTTCGAATGTATATGGCGCAAAGTGAACCTGCGAGACGCCCGTTGCGTACCCGAAGATTGCTACCAAGATTATAGGGACGACGCGGGAAAGCTCGTTCTTGACGCGTGCTACCTTCAGCGCGATCGCCACCGCAATCAGAGAAATGCCGAAAGATCGAAGGTAGAGAACGATCAGGATTAGCCAGTATAAATGCACTTGCCGGACTGGCGAGACCCCATACCTCAGTAGGATTTCCAAATGATCGTGCCAAAATGTTGACCACAGCCCCACGGCCGCAAAGACGCCCAAAACGAGCCCCACGGAAAGCATTAGCCCAGCCAATAACGTTGCCGTGTTCCGAAGCCACTCGCGAAGTGGGATCCGCAGTCGAAAACGTGGTGGAGAGGAGTCTAGTAATCCCCAGTCAAGATATGGGACAAGTATGAGCAGCCCAAAGAATACGATAGCGTTGTATTTCAGCCAGAAGGCAGCCCCCAGAAGCAGCCCGGCGGCCAGGAGCCTCAATTTGGCACTGCGCCCGTTGCGAGGAATCACCAGATAGGCGAGCAGAACAAAGAGCGTAATAAAATCTTCAGGCTGAGCCGCGTTGACGTATCCAGCTCTGCAGTGCCAGCACGCGTAGACGACAACCCCCAGTGCCGAAGCCATTTCACCGATGAAAGGTTGGGCAAAGCGGAAAAGGACATATGAGAAGGCCAGCAGCCAGAGGATGTCAACCAGGCCCACAAGCCACCAGACATTTCCCACGAGGGCTACAAACGGGACATAAAGGCAAAAAATCCCCGGAGGCTTGATGTCCCAAATATCGCGGTAAAGCGCCTTCCCGTGAAGGAGTCCCTGGGCGATCACAGCGTAAGTGGACTGGTCCCGTCCAACCGGGTAGCTGAGGTTGGGAAGACTCCATACGAAAACAAATGCGAGAACTGCCACCAGCACGACAACGGCTGAACGACCGGGTTTCTCTGCCAGCTTGCCGAATCTCTGCTCAACGGCTTCAAACCAGCGCGAACCAAGGTTCGGGACCGCGAAGGCCAGCACCAGGGCAAGAACTGAAAGCGCAGCTTCAATTTTGAGAAACATCCGCAGCTCCCTAATCTGCCAATCGGCGAATGTCTCATACTTGGCACTCAAGGTCAATTCTCATAGCAGGTCTGATACCGCCGGAAATCTAAGGGGTAGTCCGGCACCGCGTTGCGAGGGAACCCTCACCGGGGTATGAATCGTGCGTTGCTCGCAAGGTTTTGCTGTTGTCCATAAGAGGCGCAGGGAACCCCCTCTGACCCCCGGGAGGAGAGGCACAAGGGCGCCAGGCGTGGCCCGGAAAAGGAGGGTTCCAGCAAGCCCGGTCAGCAGTTCAGAAAAAGCGTCACTGAACAACCAGACGGAGACGAAGCCTGGAGGGCTTGCTGGAGCCCCTTCGGACAGGCCCGGTGAGCCTCATGTAGCCGCTTGGTGCGGGCCGTTGATCACCCTGGGCAACCCGCCGGGGCCAACGCCTGCCAGGTTACCGGGCAGTGAAGAACTCCATCGCGCGCCAGCCGAAACACCTTGCCGCCAGGGCTGGCGCTCCGCTGGCCGCCGGAGCCCACGAGGACGTCAACGCGGGCTCACCGCCGCATGGCGCCGGCCACCACAAAGGCCTAGAAATGAAAGCGATAGCGGACTTCCACGTAGACTTCACGGGGGTAGGCGTAATGCGTTCCGCCAAAGGTGCTGCTGTTGTCGAGCAGGTAGCGCCCGTCGGCAATGTTGAGGGCGTTCACGGCCAGCGACCAGTTCTCCGCAATCGACTTGCCGAGCGAGAGTCCGACCGTGGTGTGGTCGGGCAGGTGCGCGGGCCCGTCGCCGTTCAGAAAACCAGATCCATAGGCTACTGTTGCGGTGCTCCACGCCCCCGCCGGCAGCGTGGCAGTCAGTACTGTACTCAGAGTATTGCGCTGGTCATGATCAAGGAAAAAGAAACCCGCTTCCGGCGGCGCGAAGTCCGTCAGGCCTCCGGTGACGGCGCCGAATCCCTGGACGAACTGGTGCGAGTAGGCCAGGTGAATTCTGGCCCGGTGCAGGATCTGGGGCGACTGCAGCGTGGCTTCCCAGCCCTGGATGCGCGCCCCCTGAATGGTGAGCGGCAGAAAGATGTTGGAACTGCCGATCTCATCATGGTCGAAAAAGTTGCGGGCGTGTGTACGGAAAACGTCCGCGTCGAGCGTCCATTCGCGAACCGGAACGGTGATGCCGGCCTGGTACTGCTCATCGCGCTCGGCGTGGAGAGGAAGAAAGGCGACGCCCTGCTGCAGCGCGAATTGCTCCAGTGGACCGGAGAATGTGTCGAGTGGCGGAGGCTGAAGGTACCGGCCGTAGAAGCCCCGCAGCACCCAGCCCAGCCGCGGCACACGAATGGCGGCTCCCACGCGGGGGTCGGCTCCATTTTCCTGCAGCAGGCCCGCATAGTGTGTGAGCCGCAGGCCTCCATTGAGCGACAGCCATGAAGTGAGCTGGAACTGGTCCTGCAGGAATCCCGCTTCCAGATTGCCGCCTGGACTGTACTGCTGCTGGATGGGCGACTGGCCGCTGGCATCGGCTGACCGGAGCCCGAAGAAAGTGTCGTCGCGCTGGTCGAAGGTTTCAATCCCAAACTGCGCGTTGTGCCTTCCCTTCACCACGCCCAGTGTCGCCTGCCCGCCCAGGTAGCGCGAACCACGGTTGCTGTCCAGAACGTAAGGAGTGTCATTCGGTCCGCCCGCAAAGTTCGCCCGGTTATAGTGATAAAAAGGAGAAACGGTCAGCAGCATTCCGGGCCCAAACGTATGGACCCATGAAGCATTGAGGAAGGCATCGCGTTCCAGATCAAGATCGCGGGTCCCGGCGCTCTGCTGTTCGGGCGTATTGGGAATCTGGTAATGATCGGCGCGCGCAGAACCCACCAGGCGCAACTGGTCCTGGGGAGTGGCGTTGAAAATCAGCGTGCCGAATCCGCCCAGTCCACTGTTCATAGCGTGGATCGCCTGAGGAACGGGCGTCATCAGGCCGAGGTCAGAGCGATTGCCCGAAAAGCTTCCGAACCAGGCCAGACGGTCGGTGTGGCTGCCAAAGCTCAGCTGGTCGTTGGTCTGGTTATCACTGCCATAGCTCGCCACCAGCTCGCCCTGATTGTTATATTCAAAACCGGTGCGCGGAATCACGTTGAAAACTCCATAAGTGCGGTCGCCGTATTCGGATGAATACCCTCCCGTTTTCATCTCCACGAAATCGGCGTCTTTGGGATCAAACTGCGGCCCCACGTTGCTGGCAATATTCGTGTTGGGAACCGGCACGCCGTCGACTTCCCAGCTCACCTGGTGCCCGCCTCGCACGTGGAGCTGATCGTGGACCATATAGGCCCCGGGAACATAGTCTGTCACCATGGCCAGGCTGTTGGTGCGGTCGGCGCCGGGAGTCCGTGCGATGAGCTGCTTGCCAAGGGTGGTCTGGGTGGATGAAGCCTGGGCGTTAATGGTTTCAGGCGCGCCCGATACCTGAACACTCTGCTTTGCCGCCGCAATCTCCAGAGCAAAATGGAGTATGGGAGCGCTGCCCGAACTTACCGTGATGGACTGCGTTGCCGGCTGAAATCCCCGCACCTTCACCGCCAGGGTGTAAACGCCGGCTGGCACCGCGCTGAATTCAAACTCGCCGTTGGGATTGGTGTGGATCGCCTTCAACCACGCTGAGCCCGAGGCGCTGAGCACAACCTGGGCATTAGGAATGGGACGATGCTGCGGATCATGGACAATGCCGCGCACGTTCCCGAAAATCGTTGCATATCCAGACCCTGCACAAGCCAGGAGCAGGGCCGGCAAAATAATCAACCGGACAAACTTCATGATCGACACTCCTCCAGCAGATAACGATACGTAAACCTGCGCGGACACGCCGCCAGGCAGCCGAAAAACAAATTCAGCACTTGGAATATCAGGTCTTGTAGTTAGCTGGAGAACGCTTTCGGAGGCGGATCAGGAAGAAGGACGTCAACGGCGGGCAGAAGAACGAAGGCCCTGCCAGCACGGCGGTTGGACAAAGGAAGTTTAAAGGAAAGATTCATGCGCGGCTGATTGAATAGCAGGTCCGCGTGCGAACCCTGCATCAGAGGCACAGCCGGATGCGACACCGAACAAGAACAGAAGACCCCTGAGCGCGATCGGCTGTGGCTAGAGACACATTTGGAACCGGATGCCATGTGGGCTTTTGCCGCCATGGGGCACATTCCACCGTGCATGCAGCACCCGCAGGCGCAGGCGGACCGGCACGTCGCCGGTGTTCCCTTCACCAGCAGAGGGAGATTAAAGGAACCCCACAGGCCCAGAGCCACTAACAGTGTCCAGACTAATCCCCTGATCACGATGGGGTCAGTCTATCACGCGTGCGGAGACACCGTCGAACCATTTATCCGGTTCTCTGCCGCCGCAGCATCATAGAAGCGCAATACCTGCATCATGGCAAGGCTTTGCGCTTCCAGGTTCAAATCTCTCTGATTGCCGTCGAAAGAGAATGCGGTCCGAATCCTACGGGTCCACGATGATCATCGAACCAGCATTGTTGCCATCGATACAGATCGCATCCTTGTGTGAACCTTCGCTGGCAGATAAACCGCGTTCCTAATGCTTCTCAGTCCCAATGATCTTTTGAAACTCCGGATCGCCCTTCATCGACGTCCATTCCGGATCGATTCGGATTGACTGAGCGGGATAGCCGCTGTCCAGGGCGCGCCGAAGATAATCCAGGGCCCTGGTCTGCTGGCCCGCCAGATGATATACGATGGCAGCGTTATACATCAGCTGGTAGTCCTTGGGAGCGAGCGAAAGTGCCTCTTGCAAATTCTGGATGGCCTGTTTGAGGTGTGAACTCTTGGCCTCGTAAGTCGAAAGGTCTCCCAGCAAGCGGTACGATCTGGGATTCACGCGCAACCCTTGCCGCACCAGCGATGCCGCTTTTGAATAGGCAGAAAGGGCCTTCGCCCGTCCGCCCGGAGACCATCGGTAAGCGTCTGCCAGGTTGCCCCACAGCTCGGAATTCCTCGGCTCGAGCTTGACGGCCTTATCAAAGTATTGAGCCGAACGCTCAAAGTGGCCCTCATAGAATGTTATGGTGCCAAGGTTCGAATACGCCGTTCCATTGGGTCGGATGGCGAGGGATTTCTGGCACATTGCTTCAGCTTCATCCCATTTCCCAAGCAGGTAGTCTGCCCCGCACAGATTATAAAAAGCCTGATGGTTTCCGGGCGCAAGCTGGGTGACCTTCCGGAACATCTCCGCGGCCCTTTTGGTTTTGCCTGTATTGAGATAAAGCACCCCCAGCCAGTTATAGGGCGCCCAGTAATCGGGACGGACGCTGATAGCATGCTGGTAGGTCGCCTCAGCGTCGCTGGTCTTCTTCAGGTTGTACTGGGCGTTGGCCAGGCCCTCATAGGCAAAGGTATTGGCCGGCTCGATATCGAGAACTTTTTGAAATTGCTGAACGGCTTCAGCGTAACGGCCGGTACCGCCCTCCATGATCCCCTGGCAGAGGTGCGTATCGGCAAGATTTGCGTTCAGCGTCACCGCATGGCTGCATGACTTCCGGGCCCTGTTTACCCAATCCGCGTCCTGAGTGGTGTCGAACTTGCGCCAGTAGGCCTGCCCCAGCGCGGCGTAGGCGAGGGTGTAATTGGAATCCACTTTAAGCGCTGACTGAAAAGAATCGATCGCCTCGTCAACGTTTTCGATTCGTTCGTAGTTCTGCAGGTACCCAAGCCCCTTGAGATAGTCCTGAAACGCGCTGGCTTCCTGCGTGCCGTGCGCTTCCACCTGCTGCCGCTCGGCGGCCTGGACGTGCAGCCCCAGCATCCCGGCGGTCCCTTCAACCACCTGGTCCTCGATCCCAAAAGGATTAGACGCCGGGAGCGTGAGGGTATCGGCGCTAACCTGGAAACCCGAGGATGGATTGACCAGCGCATAAGAGATGCGAACAAGGTCGCCTGCCCGTTCGAGGCTTCCGGTCAGCACCAGGTTCACGCCAAATACCCTTTTGGCATCACTGGGTGTCTCGACGTGCCGCGCGGACAATTCCCGGACCGGGACCACCTGGACTGAACGGCCGGAAGAAATCTGGGTGAGTTTCGCAGACAGGGTCTCAGCAAGGCCACGACTGAATGCGTTGTCGCCGGCGTCCCCGCCAATCACAGAGAAAGGCAGCACGGCCAGTTTCTTCTGTTCGGGAAGGGCATTGGGTGTGGAAGACGAGCTGATCAACTGCCGCCGAAGGGCAGGAACCAAAATGAAGAGCAGCAATGCCAGGACGGCCAGGGCAAACCCGGCAATGAGGGCGAGCTTCACCTTCGGGCGTGGCGCCGCGGTGACGGGCTCTACCTTTCTGGACGCCGACAGCGGGAGCCTTAAAGCACTGTCCGGCGGGCCCAGGTCCTCCATCAGTTCCCGAGCGGACTGATACCTGTTCGCCGGGTCCTTTTGCATGGCTTTCAGGATGATGGCTTCGAGCTCCTCCGGAATCTCCGGGTTCAGTTCGGACGGACGTTGAGGCAAGCGCGTCAGGATGGATGAGATCAGCTGGTGGGTCTGGGTTTCGCGAAATGGACGCTGCCCCGCCGCCATCTCATAAACGAGTTCTCCGAAAGCGTACAGGTCAGTGCGCGCATCCACAGGTTCGCCACGCAACTGCTCCGGCGCCATGTAAGGAACGGTGCCCATGACGGCACCTGCCTGGGTCAGGAACAGGCTATCCTCGGTTGGCGCATCAGGCTCCACCGGCCGTACCAGCTTTGCCAGGCCGAAATCCAGAATCTTGACGCGGCCCTTCGCCGTGACCATCACGTTGGCCGGTTTCAAATCCCGGTGGACGATGTTGTGCTCGTGGGCTTCTTCAAGCGCCTCGGCAAGCTGGCGCGAATTTGACATGACCTCTTCCATCGGCAGAGGCCCGTTCTTCAGCTTTTCAGCAAGCGTTTTTCCCTCCACCAGTTCCATGGCAATGAAGAGCCGCCCCTCATGCTCGCCGATTTCATAAATGGTGCAGATGTTGGGATGGTTCAGAGCGGAAGCCGACCAGGCCTCCCGCCGAAAACGTTCGAGCTTTTGTGGGTCTTGCAGGAACTCTTCAGGCGGGAACTTCAACGCGGCGTCACGGCCGAGCGAGATGTCGCGGGCCTGGAATACTTCCCCCATGCCGCCCCGGCCCAGCTTTGTGATCAGACGATAATGCGAAACCGTAGCCCCGAGCTCAAGCGCTGATGTGGCTGAGTCCGGCAAGTGGCCCTCTGCCGCCAGGGACCGCGCTGCCACCTCGATGGCAGGCGACTCAATAAATTCTCCTGCCTGGGAGTCGCTTTCAAGCAGCGACTCCACTTCGCTTCGCAGCATCTCGTCCCCGGCGCAGGCTTTGGCCAGGTAGGCTGCGCGCTTGCTTGCTTCGAGCTCCAGCGCCGCGTGGTAGAGCTGCTCAATTTGCAACCAGCGTTCAGGCTCCATTGCGTTGATCCGCGCTCAGTTCCCGATAAAGCCACGCCCGGGCCAGCTTCCAGTCCCGCATTACTGTTTCCGGGGAAATCCCGAGTGCCTCGGCAGTTTCCTCCACGCTCAAGCCACCAAAAAAGCGCATTTCGATCACTCTGGCCTTTCTCGGGTCGAGTGCCGAGAGCCGGTCAAGCGCTTCGTCAAGCTCCAGAAGGTTTGGGTCTGCGGACCACGCCATCCCGAAAGCTTCATCAAACTGGACGTGCAGCTTCCCGCCCCCACGCTTCATATAACCTCGCGAACGGGCGTGATCCACCAGAATCCGGCGCATCGCCCGCGCGCAAACAGCAAAAAAATGAGCACGGTCCTGCCAGGTCACCTGGCGGGCGTCGACCAGCCGGACGTAGGCCTCATTGACCAGCGCGGTAGTTTGGAGGGTATGGTCAGTCCGCTCGCGCGCCATGTAACCACGTGCGATACGGTGCAGTTCCTGGTAAACAAGGGGCGCCAGGCGATCCAAGGCCTGCACATCACCCTCGCCCCAGGCTCGGAGCAAGAGCGTCACCTCATTTGATGATGCCTCCTGCCGCATGCCGTCCCCCCTCCGCAGGATGATAATGCCGAGTGGCAGAAGAATATCATACCGGCTAACCCCAATCCAACAAACCAAATGACTTGAAGATTTTCTTCGCCGGCGGTGACAGTTTTGGATGCCATTTCCCGCTCATATATGTAAAGGCAGTAAACCAGGTGAAGCCGTTGGGGAGAGGGACCACGCGCTGAGGCAGGGAGAACCCCAGCCAACTGGTGGCGGATATTCCGTAGGTGCGGGAGGGGTGATGCTCATGAACATCCGTAACCATACGACCTTGGTTGGGGTTTTCCCGGTAATTTCCCATGTCGGCAGGGCAGCGCCAGGCGCACTCGGTTTCCGCATGACCGAATTTGCCGGGAGGTTTACTCTGCCGTTCGATGCTGCCTGGGGCGAAATGCTCCTGCCTGAAGGAGATTACGCTCTCTACTACGGGGCCTCGGGTGAAGGTGTGTACTGCGTGGAAATTCTGGGCGTGGAACAGGGCTCTCCCCGGGGCATCTTTCTTGTCAGGGAACAGAACCCGGCTTCTGTCGTCCAAAACGCTCTTGTCTGTACTTGCAGGGGTGGGAAGCCCATTATTCGGACCCTTGAGTTGCCGGCCATCGGCAAGGCTGTTTCCTTTGCGTGTCCCAATGCCAGGAAAACCACCGAACATCCAGGAAACAGCACTGTGACACGTTTCGCCGGAGCGCCGGTGTGATCAGGAAGGTCCGACAAACGGGATCCCCCTGTCTGTAAATGGTCTTGTTCACTTACCGACGTGGGGGTAGGCGGGGACGAGCCCAAGCCGCGGTACCACCGCAGGGCATCGGTTCGTCCCCGTCGTCGGTCGAAGTTGCCATTCCCCCGCAGCATAACTTTTATCCACCCACCACCCAGTGTCAGTAGTGCTCTACCGCACAAGGTTCGGCGCAGTAGTGCGGCCTTGCCGTGTGTGAATTTCGCTTCTCGCAAGTCAGAGAGGTCAGTGGGTCGAAAGGTGCGGCCCAGTGCCTTCGGGAGGGGATGAAACGGAGGGATCGGGTGGTTCTTCAAAAACCTCTGCCGTAAAGGCTTCGATTCGCGCGCCCTTTTTCCAGGCGTCTGAGGGAAGCCCTGCCTTCACGCAGGTTTCTTCCAGGAACTGCTCGCGGTCCCAGTTCCAGGTGACGGGGACCTGGGGGAGGAGGAGACCGCGTCGCCAGCCCTGGGTGATGATCAGGCCATGCTCGCCAATCACAATCTGATGGGGAGCAATTTCCGCCGGCGTGCTGAGGACTGAGATTTCCATGTGCAGCGAAGGCGCCTCATCGGGCGTTACGGGACGAAATCGTGGATCGGAGAGCGCCGCAGCCACGGCGCATTCCTGCACTGTCTTGTAAAGGGGAGCAGAAGTCTCTACATGCCCGATGCAACCGCGTAACTCCCCGTGCTTGCGGAGGGTCACAAAAACTCCCCGGGGTTCCAGGAGGGCTGGCGGGAGGTCCGGAAGTTCCTTTGGTTCCACGGCTCCGCAAACGCCTTCTTCCAGCGCCTGCCGGGCCAATCTCAGCAGAATCTTACGGTGTTCTTCAGTGAGCGGCGGCATCTTTCTCGCCCTCTTTATCCTTACCCCCAGGTATCACGACCAGTTGTCCGGGAACCTGATGCTTCATTCGGGCTTCCATTTTCCTGCGGAAATCCCAGAAGTATTGAGTGCCTGAAATGAGCGCAAACACAACAACGGCCCACAGCAGGAGCATGCCTATAAACAGGGTGGATGGGAACCGGGGCTCAAGAGTAATCACACTGATGGCTGCCACCTGCAGAACCATTTTCGTCTTGCCCAGCTCAGAGGCCTGGAGAAGGATTCCCTGCGCCGAGGCGATGGAGCGAAGCCCGGTAACTGCCAGTTCGCGCCCCACGATGATGACCACCATCCACGCCGGAACCAGATGAAGCCAAACCAGTGAAATAAAGGCTGATGCCGTCAGCAGCTTGTCGGCAAGCGGGTCCAGCAGAATGCCCATCGCCGTCACCTGCCCTCGCTTCCGCGCCAGATAGCCATCCAGCAGGTCGGTGGTTGATGCCAGCAGGAACACCGCCACCGCCCAGATGTCCATGTTATTCCCCTTCGTCAGCATCAACACGACAATGAGGGGAACGAAAAAAATCCTCAAGACCGTCAGTGAAAGAGGCAAATTCATATCGATTTGGAGTTTGCGTCCCCGGCAGAATATCACGCAGAAAATGCCCACTCGCCGAGGAATTCCACGGATTTCAGCAGGGAGCCTGACTGACAACCCCCACTATAGCCAACGCCGTGCAGAGTGTCAATGAAAGTCAGTAAAGTTAACAGAGAGATTTTCACGTGCTACTCGGTTTTCGAAACAGCTTCCATTGCAAGGGCTGAAGAGCCGGGGCTTCACGCCCCTTTCTTCCGGCCGTATGAACAGGTCTCAACGCACTTCTGTTCCGTGCTGCAAGGCTGGACGTTTCTGTTTCCGCATCGAACAAACCACAAGCGAGTTGCATCCCCAGACACATCTGTAAAGTAGGAGTCTCGGCGGGGAAAGATGGCTTCCTTCTTCATGATATCCGTGAGCGCATTCCCGCCTCCTGCGCCGTTGCCGTGCCGGGCGACGGCAAGCAGGCTACGGCTACCCAAAGAGCCTATAGCCCGGAGGGATTGATTTAACCGGCGAAAACAAGGGGTGGCAGGCTACAACTGCATGTAGCTCTCCGGTCCGGCATTTGTGCAAAACTCCGGCGGCCTTTTCCGGCCCGGCCAGACCATGAATCTTGCGCATTCATTAAGAAATCCCTCATTAGTCGATGCTTAAGTTATTGAAACAAAAGGAAGAGCTAAAGGCAGCGCTAAAAACGCGATTTTTAGCAGGATTCATCCAAGCCACGACTGGCGCTATGGGCAGTCTCTTTTCCACAACTTTTTCCACAGGTTTCCAAGCCGCGAAAATACAGGGGTTTAGTGATGAGCCAAAAGAGTTGGGCGCGGCTTTTTTTCCGATTCCAGCCTTTGCCAGAGCGACTTTGCCAGGCGCGCGCGGACCCTCACACGATTGTCTTTGTAGCGGGTGGAAAGGACGTTGCCCTCGCGGTGAAGAAGTGCCAGACGTTCGCCATCACCGGCTGAAAACTCGAACTCCGTCTCAACAATGGGGTCTTCTTCGAGGGCACTGTCAATGGCCTCGTGCAGTGCCCCGAAGCCTTCGCCGGTGACGGCCGAAACTTTTACCTGCCTGGAACCCTCGGGCAGTCGCGCCCGCGACGTTTCATCCAGCAGGTCAATCTTATTCCAAACCACCAGCCGGGGCGTTCCGGCCAGACCCATCGTCTCCAGCAGTCTCTCCACGGTTGCTTCATGCTGATGCCGTTGGGAGTGGGAGGCATCCATCACCTGCAGAAGCAGGCTGGCGTCCTCCAGTTCTTCAAGGGTGGCGCGGAAGGCCGCCACAACGTGCGGAGGAAGATTGCGAATGAATCCTACGGTGTCAGAAAGCAGCGCCTGCCGGTGAGAGGGAAGCTGGATTGCCCGCACCGTAGGGTCCAGCGTCGCGAACAGGCGGCTTGAAGTTGAAACCCGTGCACGCGTCAGAGCATTGAACAGGGTTGATTTGCCGGCGTTCGTGTAGCCCACCAGGGCCACGGTAAGAAACCGCTGATCGCGGCGGTGGGCACGGTGCAGAGAACGTTCAGCGCGCACCTTGGCGATCCCGCGGGCCAACCGCTGGATGCGGGCGCGGACACGGCGCCTGTCAACCTCCAATTGCTGTTCACCGGGTCCCCGGGTTCCGATGCCACCTCCCAGCCGGGAAAGGAGCGTGCCACGGCCTGAAAGGCGGGGCAGGAGATAGGTCAACTGGGCCAGTTCCACCTGCAACTGGCCTTCGCGGCTTCGCGCACGCCGGGCAAAGATGTCAAGGATGAGCTGGGTGCGGTCGATTACCCTGGAGTGAAGCGCCGATTCCAGGTTACGAAGCTGTGTCGGGGTCAGATCGTGATCAAAGAGGACCACGCCAGCCTGGGCGGCGCGGGCCTCAGCGTAAATCTCGCGGGTCTTGCCCCGCCCCACGAGGGTCGCAGCATCGGCATCCGGCGAGCGTTGCAACAAAGAGCCCACCACCTGGACGCCGGCGCTTTCAGCCAGTTCGCGTAGCTCCTCCAAACTTTCTTCCGGGTCGTAATCGGCAACGATTCTCCCCCTCCGAGTCTGGACCCACCCCACCAGGAACGCTTTCTCAAAAGCCTGCTGCTGGAGAATTTCCAACTAACCTCCCGGGGACGCCGACGAAGCCGCAGTATTGTTGGGGCGGCTCAACAGCACGGTTGAAATCGCGTGTTTGAAGATCAACTGTTCCATGCCGTTACTGTCCAGGATAACGGCGAATTTGTCGAAACTGCGAATTCTTCCAGTGAGTTTGACGCCGCTCATCAGATAAATCGTGACCAGCGATTTCTCCTTCCGCAGGGAATTCAAGAAACCGTCCTGTATGTTCTGTTGTTTTTCCATAGTGATCCTGTTATTCACCAATGCAGTCACGGTCCTGCCATCCCTTATAAGGATACAACTTTCGGCAGGCAGGAAGCCCCTGTTAATTTTGATGCAAACCAGACTTTCAGCGCGTCCAGCACCTGCCGCTGAATTGCCGGATCGTCCCCAAACCCTGAAAACCAGTTCATTCCCGGTTCCCGCCGGAACCAGGTCATCTGGCGCTTGGCATATTGCCTGGTGGCGGTTTGAGTGTCGCGAACGGCATCCTCGAAGGTGGTTTCTCCACACAATGCCGCAGCCACCTGACGGTAGCCTAACGAACCCAGCCCCTTGATGGCCTGAGCGTCCGACCGCATCAGCATGCGCCGGGTTTCTTCTTCCAATCCTGCGGCAAACATCTTCTCCACGCGCCGGTTAATTCGGGCGTAAAGCTCGTCGCGGTCAGGGTTGAGCCCGATCTTGAAATGCTGGTAACCGGTCAATGGCTCGCGGCCGCATGCCTGCAGAGTAGAAATCGTTTCCCGGGCAACGACACAGACCTCGACGGCCCGGATCACCTTTTGCAGATCGCGTGGATTCACCCGGCTGGCGGACGCAGGGTCAAGCCGGGCCAGCAGCCGATGGACAAACTCCCGGCCGCGGCGGTTGCCCAGGGCGCGCAACTCGGTCCGCAACTCTTCTGAACGCGGAGGGCCCTCAAACAGCCCTGTCAGCAGTGCGCGCAGGTAAAGGCCGGTCCCTCCCGCCAGGATCGGCAGGTTGCCGCGCTCGCGAACCTCCCCGATCACTTTCGCCGCTTCCCGCCGAAAGTCGCCTGCCGTAAAAGGCTCTGCAGGATCGAGGCAATCCAGCAGGTGATGGGGAATGCCTGCGCGCTCTTCGAGGGGAAGTTTCCCCGTCCCGATGTCAAAGCCGCGATAGAACTGAACGGAATCGTAGCTGACCACTTCACCGCCCAGGCGCGCTGCCACAAAAACCGCAAGCTCTGACTTGCCGGAAGCTGTGGGACCGGCGATGGCAATCAGAGGATAATCCTGAACTACCTCATCAACCATACCCGATACAGATAACCACCCAGGAGTATGCAAAGAATCAGGGCAAGCACCAGGAAAGCTCCTAGCAATTGCAGCCTTGAAGGGTGCTCCATGTCGCAATGACGGGAACGAAAGGTTAAAATTTCGCGGAAAATCAGAGATACAGCTCTCCAAGAGATTTCTTCTCAACCCCCTGAATTTCCCCGCCTTTGATTCTAGCCGACCAGGCCGAACCATTCAATAGTTCGTACCCATGTTGTAGAAATAGATGAATTCCAGCACCAGATGTTTGCCGGTGAACTGCTGAGGCAAGGGCGGGAAGGGGTTGGACGCGCGGATGGAGGCGAGCGCAGCCTGGTCAAGGGCCTGTGCTCCCGAAGATGCCAGTAGGCGAAGCTGGGGCACCGAGCCGTCCTTAACAATTTCAAAAACCAGGGCCACGCGGCCTTTTTCTCCCAGCCGCGCCGACTCCGGAATTACGGCGTACCAGTTGCGCCGGACAATATAAACCACCCGCGCCAGATAGGGGCCAAAGTTCACTCCCCGCGTGTCGGAAAGAATGATAGGCCCGGAAGTAGAAAAATTCGGCTGGAGGTTCTGGAACTGGTCAGCCGAATCGCCGGGGCCCACAGGTCCCGGACTGCCGGGATTCTGGATGGCAGCTCGAAGCGACTGCTGGATGGCCTCGCCAGGAGTGGACGATGGAATTCTGATGCGAGGGGTTCCACTCATATCAGGTGGCTTCACCGTGCTCAGGCGAAGCTGCGCTTCCTCCGGAGGTTCCTTCTTGGGCGCCGGGGGCGCCGGCTTTGGAGCCTCGGCCATCTGCCTGGGAGCAGGGTTGGGAGCCGGAGCTTTGGGTGGCGGCGCTGGTGGATGATGGCCGCCGGCAACTTCCGGCAACCGGGAGTTGCCACGCATATACGGCATGTGCAAACCGTTTTTATCAACTTCTGGTGCCTTGCCCTGAGCAATCCGGTTCTTATCCGAAAGCTTATTGGTGGGGGGAGGCTTCTTGAGAGAGCGCTGGAGGTCCCGCGGAAAGTAGAGCATTGTCTGCTGCTGGTACCGTTCCTCTTTCGGCTGGACCTGCACAACGGGCACTCCCATCAGCCGGGTGAAAAGCCCGGGGGTGAACATCACGATCAGAGCAAACGCAACCTGCAGAAAGACAGCGAGCAGAAAATACGTCCGGCGGCGCCAGCGGGCGACTTCCGTCTCAAGGTCGACCAGGAGCCGAAACTCGGGTTGAATGCTCATAACCTCATCACATTCCGTTGAACCCTGGGATCCATCAAGCGCCAGGCGGGATTTACAATTCGCCGCTGTGACCTGCCGGTCGTGTCAACGGTACCTTCACACGGTTCGCATGTTCTTCGATGCAAAACATGACCTTCTCGGCTAGTGCCAGTGCCGAACGGCCCTCGCGCCCTCCAACCAGGGGCGGCCTTCGGGTACGGACGCAATCGATAAAGGACACCAGTTCGGCCTCCAGAGGGTCTGTGCTCTGCACCTCCAGCTTGCGAAACGCAATCCCCGGGTGCTCACCCTCACTCCCTACATGCAACAACAGTGCATCCCGCCTGGAAAAATCGATGGAAATGTATTCGTGGGGCTGGAAGTAGCGGAATTTTCTGACTTTTTCGGTGCTCACCCGGCTGGCTGTAAAGTTTGCCACCGCTCCATTTTCAAACTCCACCCGCGCGTTGGCAATGTCAACCCGGTTGGTCAGCACAGGCAGACCGACGGCGCGAACTTCGCGCACCTCAGCATTGGCCATCCAGAGGACCAGGTCGAGATCGTGGATCATGAGATCAAATACCACATCCACGTCCAGGCTTCGGGGACTGAAGACTCCCAGCCGATGGATCTCAAAGAAAAGGGGCTGGCGTGTGACGGCTTTGGCGGCTAACGCTCCCGGATTGAAACGTTCAAGGTGACCTACCTGAAGGATGCGCCCCGTACGATCCGCAATGTCAATCAGTTCATCGGCTTCTCCTACTGTACGCGTGATCGGCTTCTCAAGCAAAACATCCTTGCCGGACTCCATCGCCAGGCGGGCGACGGCCGCATGGTCTGTGGTGGGGATCACGATGCTGACGGCCTGGACGGCCTTGAGGGTTTCTTCCAGGCTTTCGAAGGCCTTCACCCCAAGCTCGGAGGCGAGTGCGGCCGCACGCTCCCGGCGTTCGTCGTACACGCCTGCCAGTTCAGCGCCCTGAACGCGTTTGAACGCGTGTGCGTGCCTTTTCCCGTGCTCTCCCACGCCGATAACGGCCACGGGCACTTTCTGCAACTCGGAAATAAGCCCCCTCGGTCCGCTGCAGGGGCGACTCCACCCTGCGGCAAAAGAACTGTCAGTCCTTCATTCCGATCACGGAAATGCCGGCCTGGTTTGCTTCCACAATCAACTGCTCCCGTTCAAACAGGAGTGTCCTGCCCGCGTCGACAGCTAGCACGCGCGCATTCGACCGCTTCATCACCCGGATCGTCCTGACGCCCACCACGGGTACATCGAACCGCATGTCCTGCTGTGGCTTACTGACTTTGACGACTACCAGCCGCTTTCCGTTACTCAGGCCGGCTGCGCGCTCGATAGCCGCGTCGGTTCCTTCCATGGCCTCAATCGCTACGCAGGCGCCGTCTGCCACCACAATCGTCTGCCCGATGTCGAGCCCGGCAATTTTCCTGGCGATTTCCCTTCCGTAAGCGATGTCGGCAAGCTCGCCCTCGTCGGGCGCGCGCCCGGTTATCGGGCCCTCGGCAGCGAGATGAGGCTTGAGGAACAGCGTCGAATCCACCACCTGGATGCCGCGCGCCTCCAGCATGCCGACAAAAGCCCCGATCAGCGAATCGGTATTCTTGCGCTCCATCCCGCTCAAGGTCTGCTCGACCACGTTGTCAGTCTTGATGGAACTATAAAGCTGCACGTGCTTCACCTGGCCCGCCAGCACCACCTTGTTGATGCCCCGCGTACTGAGCAACTCCAGCAGCCGGGCCACCTCACCCAGGCTCAACCATTCAATCTGCCGCGCGTTCTTGCCCAGTTCAGGAAAGGCCTCTTCCTTGATGGCGACCACCAGCGGGTCAATGCCGCACTCCACCGCCGCCTCGAGCACCAGAAACGGAAATCGCCCGTTGCCCGCAATAATGGCATAGCGGTCGGGGGTGGCAAGTTGGGCCAAGGTTTCGCACCCAGCCTCGCCAGCCGCATCAATACCTGTTTTTGTGGCTTCGTCTTTCACTTCGCAACACCGCGCGCTGAAGTTTTGACAAAATCAACCAGCGCCCTGACGTGAGCGGATTGTATCCCGCCGTTTTCCAGCTTCTCGATGGCCTGCGTGGTGTTCAATTTGGACCGGCAGAGGACCCGGAAGGCGGCCTGCAACTCGTCAATATCTTCCTTCGGCAGTCCCACGCGTTCCAGGCCCAGCCGGTTGGCACCGTAGACTCCCATGGACCTGTCGGCGGATGTCTTGGAGTACGGGAGGATGTCCTTGTTCACAATCGTGTAGCTGCCCAGAAAACTGTAGGCGCCAATCCGGCAAAACTGGTGAATGCCGCAGAAGGCCCCCACAATAGCGTGGTCACCAATCTCCACATGCCCCGCCAACGAGGCCCCGTTCGACATGATAATGTGGTTTCCGAGCTGGCAGTCGTGGGCGATGTGGACGTAAGCCATCAGCAGGTTGTGGCTGCCGATGCGCGTGACGCCGCCGTCCCTCGCCGTCCCCCGGTGGATGGTAACAAATTCCCTGAAAATGTTGCCGTCGCCTATTTCCAGGAAAGTCCGCTCGCCGCTGTATTTAAGGTCCTGCGGGTCCTGGCCGACGGAGGCATAAGGAAAGATCCTGTTCTCCCGCCCAAATTTCGACGGCCCGCTCAGGACCACGTGCGACATCACCTCGCAGTCCTCGCCAAGCTCCACGTCATCGCCGATCACCGTGTAAGGGCCGACCGTGACACTCGAGGCAAGGCGGGCTTTGGGATGAATGATTGCTGTGGGATGGGCTTTCATGAACCGGGCTTCTCCACAATCGCGAACAGGACTACGGCTTCCGCCGCGAGTTTACCGTCCACGGTGGCCCGTCCCTGCATCTTGCCGAAGTTGTTGCGGCGGTTCAGAAGCTGCATTTCCACAAGGAGCTGGTCTCCCGGCAAAACAGGGCGGCGAAACTTGGCGTTTTCAATCCCACTGAAATAGATGAGCTTCTTGTCTTTGTCCGGCAGGTCGCGATAAATCAGCACTCCGGCAACCTGCGCCATCGATTCGATGATCAGTACACCCGGCATCACCGGAGCCCCGGGAAAATGTCCCTGGAAAAATTGTTCGTTGATGGTTACGTTCTTGAGTCCCACAATGCGTTTGTCGGGCTCAAGCTCAAGGATTTTGTCCACCAGGAGAAAGGGATACCGATGGGGCAGAAACTTCATGATTTCCGTAATCCCGTAAACCGGTTTCGCTTCTTTCTGAGAACGCTTTCCCGTTTCTGAAGTCATAGTTGGGTTGTCCACAATGCACCATCCGACAGATATCCTGATTGGTTCGCGCGCCGGATCTCCCATCGTCCGGAAACACACAAGCAGGAAACGGCAAATACCGTAAAAGCATTATAGTCGAAAGGTTAGTACGTTCCAAATCCCCGGGACGCCGGCCGGACAGCGTCCAGTTCCCGGCATAAGGGTTTTTACCTCCGGGCCCCTGCAACCGGCTCCTGCCGGTTATGCTAAACTGGCAGGTTAAGCCACCCCAGGGAGGAAACCACCGTGTCCGCGCGCATTCTCGATGGCAAAAAAATCCGTGACGAAATCAAGGCAGAACTCGGGGGGCAGATCAGCGAGATGAAGGCTGCCGGTATCACGCCCGGCCTGGCGGCGGTGCTGGTGGGAGAGGATCCCGCCTCGCAAATTTACGTCCGCAGCAAGGTGAAAACCTGCGAAGAGCTGGGGCTCTACAGCGAAAAAATCGAATGGCCAGCGGACACCACCACCGAACGCCTGCTGCAACTGGTCCACGACCTCAACTCGCGGAACGAAATTGACGGCATCCTGGTGCAGCTTCCGCTGCCGCCGCAGGTTGATTCCAAGCTGGTGCTGGAAGCCATTGACCCGGCCAAAGACGTTGACGGATTTCATCCGGTGAGCGTGGGTAATCTCGTTCGTAACCGCCCGGGCCTGGTTCCCTGCACTCCGGCGGGGATCATTGAAATTCTTCGCCGAAGCAACGTCACTATGAAGGGCGCGCGCGCCGTAGTCATCGGCCGCAGCGATATTGTCGGCAAGCCCGTCGCCATGCTGTTGCTCCATAACCACGCCACCGTCACTGTCTGCCACTCGCGGACGGAGGACCTGCCCGGCGTGGCGCGCGAGGGTGACATCCTGGTGGCCGCCATGGGCAAAGCCGCCTTCGTCACGGGCGACTTCATTAAGCCCGGAGCAACGGTTGTCGACGTCGGCATCAACCGCCTGACAACGGAAGAAGAGGTTCGGAAGATTTACCACGACCCGGCGTCGGCGCTTGAAAAACTGAAGGCCAAGGGTTCGGTACTTGTGGGTGACGTTCAGCCCGAGGACGCCATGGAAAAGGCCGGCGCTTTTACACCGGTGCCGGGAGGCGTTGGTCCACTCACCATCGCCATGCTGATGTCCAACACCGTCAGGGCCGCCAAGCTTCGCAGGGGAACGCGGGCCGCCGCACGGGCCTAGCGCGCGCCTGCGGGCAGCCTGGCTGTGACCAGGCCGTGCTGCATCATCTGTTTTTCGGGGTCTCATTCACCTCAAGCTCATGAGCGTTTCTGCGCGTTATTTTGGACTGACCGGCGGCATCGCCTGCGGCAAGAGCACCGTCGCCTCGATGTTCCGAGATCTCGGAGCATACATCATTGATGCCGACAAGACCGGCCACGAGATGTTGCTCCCTTCCTCGGCCGCCCACCCCGAGATTGTGGCTGCGTTTGGGCGTGGAATTCTCGACTCCGCCGGGCAGATTGACCGAAAGAAACTCGGCCCCCTGGTTTTCTCCGACTCCGCCAAACTGCAGCAACTGAACCGCATCGTCCATCCGCGCATAATCAAACGAACCGGACAACTGGCCGCGGAGCATTGCGCTAAAAATCACGGGGCAGTCGTTATTGTGGATGCGGCGCTGATCTATGAGACCGGAATTTCCGGGAGTTTTGTGAAAACGGTTGTCGCCTGGTGCCAGCCCGAACAGCAGATTGAACGGCTGGTCTCAAAAACCGGCCTCAGCCGTGAAGAAGCCCGCCGCCGAATTGCCAGCCAGATGCCTGCCGAGGAAAAGCGCCGGCGCGCCGATTTTGTGATCGACTCTTCCGGCAGCCTGGAAGAAACCCGCCGCCAGGTCGAAGCCCTTTACCCTGGGCTGCAACAACTGGCTCGCAACGAGTAAGACAGGCAGTCCTCCGACATTTTCCCCTCCGCCGGCGACCGAACCGGGTCGTCCTGCTGTACGCAGCTCAAACAACCACCTGATTTTCTTCCCCAATCGTGATAAAAATACGTCTCTCAGTTTTTATGACCTGCATCCAAAGGAGCGCTCAGCGATGAAAAAGAGTTCCATGGTTCTATTAGCGTTTTTTGCCTCCCTTGCGGTTGCCGTGCTGGTTGGCTTCCAGGTTCGCGCCAACGGCCAGCAGCACAAGGAACCCATTGGTTATGAGGACACGCCCATGCTGCCCGGTGGCAAGTGGCACGTGCATGACGGCATGCGCCCGCGGCCGCCTGTCATCACTCCCGGCACCTTCAGCAGCCAGCAGACTCCAGGCAAACCGCCTTCAGACGCCATCATCCTTTTTGACGGCAAGGACCTTTCAAAGTGGCAGTCAGACAACGGCGGGCCCGCCGGTTGGAAAGTTGAAAACGACTACGTCCAGGTTGTGCCGGGTGCGGGTGTTATAGAGACGAAGGAAAAGTTCGGCCCCATCCAGCTTCACCTCGAGTGGAGCGAGCCCACGCCTCCCAAAAGCAACAGCCAGGGACGCGGCAACAGCGGTGTCTTCCTGCAGGGCCAGTATGAAATCCAGGTGCTCGACAGCTACCATAACCTCACCTATGCCGATGGCCAGGCCGGCGCCGTTTACGGCCAGCATCCTCCGCTGGTCAACGCCTGCAGGCCGCCCGGAGAGTGGCAGACCTACGACATCGCCTTCACGCCGGCCATCTGGGAGGGCGGCGAAGTCCATCTGCCGGCTTACGTCACCGTTTTCCAGAACGGCGTGCTGGTGCAGAACCACACGGAAATCTGGGGTTCCACCGGACACCGCATCTTTCCGCACTACAAGCCGGACGTAGGAAGCACCGGCCCCCTCATTCTCCAGGACCATCACGACCCCGTGCGCTATCGCAACATATGGATTCGTGAAATCAAGCCGGTGTCATAAAATAAAGTATTCGGTTTCACGGGGGCCGGCCCGTGCGGCCGGCCCCACCAAGGTGTTCAGAATCCCATTCGTGCTGTAAAGACATTGTCGAAGACAGGTGGATGTCCCTTCCGCAGGAACTTGCGGACGGCCCGGAAAACGTCGAGCTTTGTCATTCCGGCCTTGTAGGGCTGCCCCAGCGGCGTCACAACTAGGTGCGCGGCGTTGACCCTGTCGTTTTCCAGTCCCCAATGCAGCAGCGGTTTGGGGCCGGGTCCCGAGAAAGTAAGTGCGCTCCGTTGAATGCGATCCATGACGGTATTCGCTTCCGGGGAACGGTAGGCGACCACCTCGATCATCACTGATTGCGGCGAATACTGTTGCATGCCCATCAGAGTTCCGGTAGGCGGGCAAACGCGCACCGAAATATAACCAATCAGTGGGTTGTGAGCTTTGTCGATTGTGTTGACGAGAATATCGTCGAACAGGACAGTTTGCAGGAAGGTAACGGCATTGGTGGGGTCGAGTGCAATCTCCAGCCCTCGGCCCGGGACGCCGGAATCCGGCCAACCGATGGCGCCCAGCTTGTAGGAGACCGCAGTAAAGTCGGCGTTCTTTCCCTGATTATTGGTCACACCGGGCAGCGTTCCTTCCAGCGCATGGAAAAAGCCGCTGAGCAGGTCGCCAAAAAACGCCAGTCCGCGCTCAGGGTCTCCGGGATCGTTCTCCATATTGGCCACACCTTGCACGGCCGCGATTGCCACAGCGCCCACCAATAAGTCTGGCTGGAGGGTCGCATAGCTGAGCAGATTCGAAACGTCTCCCAGGTTATGCAATAGGAACCCTCCCAGGTCGGTGTGCCATTGAAGAAAATCAAAAATGCGGCCCACCAGCTTGTCGCTCCGGAAGTCGTCGTGCCTTGCGAGTGTAAGTGTGAGTGCCCTGAGATAATCATTGATTGAAGTCGCAGGGTTGTTTCCGTCATCCGGAATGGCTGGCGTGAGCTTCCGGTTGAGAATCCAGCAGTCCTTATTGATGGGGTTAATGGCAAGGTCGACGTATACGTTGTCTGCCTTGGCAATTCCCGTGCCGTTGATGTTCCCGTCCATCAGCGCGTTCAGCAGTTTTACGTTGGCCGCCGCATCGCCGGCCTGAAGCTGCCCCACACTTACTTTTGCATTGGCGAGCAGCGCTTCCCACGTTGTCGGATGAACAATCTGGCGCACGCCAAACTGCAGCACCACGGCGATCACCACAGAATAGATCGCGCCCATGGAGCCCATAGAAACAACCAGGGTGATGGAACCGCCGGCCTCAACCTGCACCTGGCTGCTGCCATCAATTTTCTTGTCGTCATAGCCGCCGGTTGTGCCAATGGCCACGTTCCCAACGGCCTTCAGTGTGACGTGGCTGCTCCCATCGATCTTGCCTTCAATCGTGATGTTCCCGGTGGTGCTTTCAAGGTAAACCAGACTGGCGCCGTCGACCTTGCCTTTCACAAGGATGTCGTCAGCAACAATTCGTCGAACCACTGCCGCGTTGTCAATGGTACCCAGAGTAATCATGGCAACTCCTTTTATCGTTTGCAGGCGTTGGAAATGTGTTCAGAATGTTGGGACGGGAAATCTCAGGACCAATCCTTCTGAACCGATCCCGGTGGCACCCCCTCATGCGGCACCAGTTATTGACCGATTATACAATAGCCTTGCCGATAAAAGAGCAAGCCTTCCTGGGTCAGATTAAATGAGCCAGGAGAGTGGCGGGCCTACGACATCGCTTTCACGCCGGCCATCTGGCAGGGCGGCGAGGTCCATCTGCCGACTTACGTCACGATGTTCCAGAACGGCGTGCTGGTGCAGGATCACACGGAGATTGGGGGCTCTACCGGACACCGCATCTTCCCCCACTACAAGCCCGACGCAGGAAGCAGCGGCTCCTCATTACCAGGACCATCGCAATCCGGTGAGCTACCGCAACATCTGGATTCGCGAAATCAGCCGGGTGTCATAAAATAGATTATCCGGTTTTGCGGAGGCCGGCGCCACGCCTCTGCCACCTTCTGAGGGAGCAATCCGATGAAGGCCTTCGGTTTCACTCTGCGAATTGCCGGCGCCACCCTGGCGCTGCTGGCCTGGCAAATTCTCTGGAATCATCCCCGGAATCTTGCGGAACTCTGCCTTCTGATCATCCCAGATCTCCTGGTTGTTTTGGCGCTCGGGCTTGTCGCTGCGAGCTCGCATCAAGAAGGATGGAAACTCTCAGGAACCCTCTTCGTCCTCTACTTCGGAATCAACCAACTGAACACGTTGGATGAAGCCCTGCTTTTCAAAGTCGGGCTGAAAGCGCCTCAGGTTTTCCGCATGATGGCATCGAGCTTCCTGACCGCGCTGATCTTCTGCCCGATGCTGGTCCTGATTCTGGACTGCTGGAAGAAGACGCCGCAGGAAGAGGTGGGGCCTCTCGTGCCTCGCCCGGCGGTAAACTGGATGGTACGCATCCTGCTGGGGGTTTTGCTCTACGTTCTCTGTTATTTTGTCGCCGGAATCATTGCCTTGCCCTTCGTCAAGGATTTGAAATTGGGATTTCAAACTTCGTATCCGGAGTCCTTCTTGGCTATCTCCTCACGCGCAAGGCTGCGCCCGCCACAGGCGAGCAGCAGTCCTGGAACCCTGAATCCATCCCCTGAACTCTGTGCAACGAAGCACCCATCCGAGCTGGAAACCCTAATCCTGTTGCCCCAGCAGGGCAGGAGCGCGGACCACTTGTATAACAATTTATTGGCTCGTACCATCTGAATTGGAGGGAGTCGAAGCCCTGCGCCGGCTGCGAAACCTGCCACCCCTGAACAGGCGATCTGGCAGTCGCCTTGAGAACCCTACAGACTGGAGACCGCGATGGAAATCTTTGTTGCTGGTGGAACCGGTGTTCTGGGGCAGGCAAGCGTGGAGGCGCTGGTTGAAGCCGGCGGCCCGCGAGCAGGCGCAGTAGCAGAGGGTCTGCAATTTGACTGCCGCTGTCACTTCAGCCCTTCCGCCACCACCTTGTCTGAAAAGTGCACGTACGTGAAAACTTCCGGGATATGCGAATCGTAGAAGCCGTGCCTGTTCCACGTCCAGCCGGGGCTCACTTCCAGCCGCTTGCCTTCCTTATTCACCTGCTGGAAGCGCGAGCAGTCGATGCGCCAGACGTCGCCGTCCTTCGGCGGCAGTGAACGGCCGTCGGCCAGCAGTTCAAGTCCTTTGCACGGCAATGCCAGTTCAACCGTCCAGCCCTTATCCACGTCATCGCGTTTGTTCAACGTGCCGTCCACGTGCACGGCATGCTTCAGTCCCGGATAATCCCAATCGAGATAACCGAAGCGCCAGCCGCGTGGATGAATGTGCCCGCCGATGCCGTCAATCTCCATGATCTTATGTTTGGCGGGGTCCCACTCCGGCTTGCCGTGGAACTTCCCGCCCGGCTTCATCTGGTCTTTCCAGATCCAGAAAACTTCATAAATCGTGTTGAGGGCATTGATCTCAAATTCATAGTAGGAGTCCTGCCCGGCGATAAAAACTTCCACGTCGTTGTCTTCGTAAATCTTCGAGCCGCGCTCGGTGAGCGTGGCCCAGACGTCCGGCTCTTCGGCACGGAAACCGAAATAGAGGTTCTCATCGTCCCACATGATCGAGACCCGCGTGTCAAACCATCCCGGCTCGCCCGTCACAATATCCACGAAGGCGCTCGACCTCGGTGCCATCGCCCACGACGGCTCGTCCAATTTGCCGTCCATCGTAATCGGCCCCGCCGCCCGGTAAGCCGTGTAATGCGCGAGCTTTTCGCCCGATTCAGTTCCCATTCCCGTCTTCCTCCCTTGCAGATTAAGAATTCCTCCAAGCCTTAAATCAGCCTCCCCTGCCCCATTCATTAACTTTCCGGCCTGCCCCAACGAGTCCTGACTTGCGTGGCCAGTTAACCCGCCGCCACCCATGCCTCGCCGCGCCGGCGCAACTCATCCAGCGCCTTCTGCACTTCTTCCTGCTTGCGGTTCTGTTCTTCTTCGGAAGCGTCTTTGGGCACCACCATCGGCGGGGCGATAAAGATGGCGGCGCGGCTGAAGGGGTGCGGAAACTGGGTCAGGTCCCAGCTTTTGCTGAAGACGTAAGCCTTCCTGAGGGCGACATGAAAACAGAGGATGGAAGCTCCGGTGGAGCGCGACAGGATCATCGATCCGCGCTTGGCCACAAACCTTGGGCCGCGCGGCCCGTCGATGGTGAACGCCGCATCGCGCCCTGAGCGCAGGCAGCGCGCCATTTCCGCCAGCGAGCGCCCGGCGCCCCGGCTGCTCGATCCGCGCGAGGCGCCATAGCCATGCTTCTGGATGATGCGCGCGATATACTCGCCGTCAAAATTCTGGCTGGTCATCACCACAATGCCTCGCCGCCGCCAGAACCAGCACGCAGAGAATATCTCTCGATGCCAGAAGGTGTAAATGATGCCCTTCCCCGCCCGGCTCGCGGCTTCCCAGTTTTCCCAGCCGTCCACGCGCCAGCGCAACGTCCGCCCGATCACAAGCACTGCAAGATAGCCAACCCAGCTGGCGATGAAAATCTGATACCGCTGCCACCGGGTGAACTCGCGGGGATTTTCCGCCGGTTCGACTCTTTTCTTAGGGGCTTCGTTCCCGGCCTGCCCGTTCACAGTGGTTGCGAATTTTTCCGATGCGTTTGACATATTTCAGTCTGGAATCCGTTCATTCCCCGGAACCACTCAGCCATCGCCGGCGGCCACAAGGCATTCCCTTACATTCGATCGTAACGCGGCCCGCCACCACCCTCTGGCGTCACCCAGGTAATGATCTCATAAGGGTCGGCGATGTCGCAGGTTTTGCAATGTACGCAGTTCGAGGCATTGATCTTCAGCCGCCTGCCGGAGCCGTCGGGGCTTTCCTCCATTTCATACACGGCAGCCGGGCAGAAGTGCTGGCAGGGATTGCCGTATTCGCGCGCGCAGCGGTTGTTGCAGATGTCGAAGTCCGCAATTTTCAGGTGGCATGGCTGGTCTTCCTCGTGCTGGGTTCCGGAGCGGTAAACGTCTGAAAGCTTGTCAAACGTCAGATCTCCGTCGGGCTTGATTTTCGCGGCGCCACCGGGTCCCATCTCGTCCAGGTGCTCCATGTGCTCGTGGTCTTTGCGCAGCGGATAACGCGCGCGGACCCCGCGTCCGCCCGTAACCATCTGCAGTCCCGCGTGCAGCACTCCGGGCCAGAAGCCCTGCTGAAACCCCTGGCGGTAATTGCGGACCTTCCAGAGCTCATCGTGGACCCAGCTTGCGCGCCACTTCGTCTCAAACTGCTTCAGTGCCGCCTCCGAAAGGTCCTCCCGCACAAGGCCCTCGAAAAGGGTCTCCGCCGCCAGCATGCCGGTCTCAATGGCCAGGTGGATGCCCTTCAGCCGCTGCGCGTTCAGGAAGCCGGCGGCATCGCCAATAATCAGCGCTCCATCCACGGCGGTGGTGGGAATTGAAAAATATCCTCCCTCGGGAATGGTCTTGGCGCCGTAGCGCAGCATCTCGCCACCATCAAGCAGGCCCTTCACAAAAGGATGCGTCTTGAATTGCTGGAAGCAGTTGTGGACGTCGAAGCGCGGGTCTTCAGCGTCCAGCCCGGCCACAAGACCCACGGAAAGTTGCGTCTCTTCGAGCGCGTAGATGAAGCCGCCTCCAAATTGCCGCCCACTGAGCGGCCAGCCGGCCGTGTGGATCACCTGTCCGCGACTGATGCGCCCGGCGGGAACCTGCCACAGCTCTTTCACTCCCAGCGAGTAGGCCTGTGGATTCTCGGCGTGGTCAAGCCCCTGCTGGCGGACCAGCTGTTTGGTCAGCGAGCCGCGCGCCCCTTCCGCAAGAACCGTCACTTTGGCGCGAAGGTCATATCCCGGCTGGAAGTTGGATTTGGGATTCCCGTTCCTGTCAATTCCTTTATCGTCCGTGCGCACACCCGCCACTCGCCGGCCCTCGTAAAGGATTTCAGAACCCGCAAAGCCCGGAAACACGCTTACTCCAGCGGATTCCACCAAGCCACCCAGCCACCTGGCCAGCTTGTTCACGGAGACGATGTAGTTCCCGTGGTTCTGAAGGAAAGGGGGATTGACGGGCAATTTCCACTGACCTCGAGGCGTCAGGAAATAGACCGCGTCATCTTTTACCGCGGATTCAATCGGCGCGCCCTTCCTTTCGAAGTCTGGAACCAGTTCGCGCAGCGAGCGCGGGTCCAGCACCGCTCCGGAAAGACAATGGGCGCCAATCTCGCCGGCCTTTTCCAGAATGTAGATGTTCTCTGCTGAAATGGCAGGGCCGGTTGTTGCCTTTGCGTTGCGCTGTTCAATCAGCTGGGCAAGACGCAACGCGCAACTGAGCCCGGCAGGTCCTGCGCCCACAATGACCACTTCGGTTTCAAGCGTTTCCCTTTCGGCTTCAGGCATCTGCAGAGGTCCTCGAATCGAATGCCAACGCACTCCACCGCCTGCGGCAAAGCGCGCTGATCCAATTCAGAATTTATCACGAAACGCCCGGGCCGGAAGCCGCCGGCCGGATAAGAGGGGAAAACTAAGCGAGCGGCCTGGACAAGGATTTTACTTTCTACTGGGGCAACGTGGCAAGCTGCTGCTTTAGAGATTCGGCAATCACGGTGTCAGAGCCGAATTCTTTTTGAACCTGCTGGTAAATCTCGCGGGCCCGTTTCGGCTGCTGGGCACGGTAAACGTCCGCCAGGGCCAGCAGTGCCGTGGCGCGGGGAACCAGGGTGGTGGGGTGATCCGCAAGGACCTGGTATATTTTTGCAGCCTCGTCGGTCTTCCCTGTTTTGGCCAGCACTCCGGCCAGCGCAAACCGGGCCTGCGAAGCAATCTCCTGGTTGGAGTTCTTTGCAGATTCCTGCAAAGTTTTGATGGCGGTTGGGTCATTGCCCATCTGCGACTGGCAGATTCCCATCTGGATCAGCGCATACGCAGCAGCCTTGGTACGAGGATAATTTTTGACGATGACGGAAAACTGGGTGAGAGCTTTGTGATACTTCGCCTCGGCCGTTGGATAGCTCTCTCCTACACCCATCAGAGCGCCCTGCTGGCTGCTGCCCACGTATGCGTGGAAAGTCGTGATAGCGGTCTGCAACTCGGCATTCGCGGCGGCTTCCTGATGGGCGTAGTAATTCTTCAGCCACCACCCTGCGCCGGCCACCACAATCATAGCCGCACTGATCAGGATGATCTGCTTCAGGTGCTCCTCAGCAAAAACCTGAAGAGCCTCCATTTTTTCCTGGAAGTCATCATGTTTCAGCTGATGGCGTGTATATCGGTCCACTGTGTTCCCTCCGTTGGTCCAACCTTGGTCATCTTAACAACTGGATTCGGGAAAGGTCAATCAGATGGGGTCCACGGAGCGGCTCTCGGGACGCCAGGTTCAAACCGGCTCCACCGGATCATCACACCAGCAGCTCTGCGAATTCACCGCGCCAAAGCTCAGAATGCGGGTTCCTCTGTTGCCGCACTTCCGAATTCGACTTTGTAGATTTCAAGCAGAACAACCAGGATGGTGAAAAGAAACGGTCCCAGCACCATGCCCAGAAACCCGAAGACACTGAGCCCGCCGATGACACTGATAAAAACCCAAAAAGTGTGAATCTCCATTCCCCGCTGGATGAGAATGGGTTTCAGGATGTTGTCGACGGAACCAACCACAACGCCAAAGACCGTCAGCATGACAAGCCCTTTCAGTACCGACCCGGTCAACAGGTAGAAGATGACCACCGGCCCCCAGACCAGCGCCGTTCCCACCATCGGAAGCAGAGAGACCAGTGCCATTGTCGCTCCCCACAACAGCGGCGCCCCGATGCCGAAAACCCAGAAGCCCAGGCCGCCCAACGCTCCCTGAATCAGGGCGACCGCCAGGCTCCCGGTGAACGTGGCATTAACCACGCCTGTAAATTTCCGGGTGATCTGTTCTTCGTACTCGGACCGGAGAGGAATGAGGCTTCGCAACTCGCGCAGGATTTGCGGCCCCTGCAGGAACAGGTAGTAGAGGCCGAACAGCATCACGAAGAGCTGAACAATAAAGTTCATGAAACCAGAAACGACCGAAGCGCTGTGCTCCACCAGAAACCGGCTTCCCACGCGGACTGCGCGCATCGCTGTGGCGCCAATGTTGGGCTCTGGCATGCCCATTTCCTGCAGATGCCGGGCAAGCGTCTTGTAGGCGGCGGAATTATGGAGGGCGGCGATCTTTGCCGGCACTCCGTTGGCAATCACATCTTCCAGAGTGCTATAAGCCTTGACGGACTCACCGGCCATCAGAAACAACAGCGCCACAACCGGAAGAATAATGGCCACCGTCAACAGCACACAGCATATAGCGCTTGCCAGTTCCCGCCGGTGAAGATAGCGCTCCATTCGATGATAAATGGGGTAGAAAACGGTTGCCAGAATGGCCGCCCAGGCGAGCGCCGTAAAGAAGGGCTGAAGGATTCGTCCCACGAAGTAAAGGACGAGCCCCAGCAGAATGAGCAGAAAAACGCGCGCAATTCCACTTTGACCGGTCCACAGGCTTTTTCCCATTTCCAGACGCCTCTTCAACTCCCAGTGATGATGGAAATTGTAACCCAGCCTGTGTTGCGGGGCATGAACTTCGTTAACCCGGAACTATGCGATATTCACCGTCAGCTCCGTCTTTCCCGCAATCATTGCGGTATTCAGCATCACGCGATCGGGCAGAACGTTCCCCATCGAGGTGGATTTCAGGGGCCGTCCGTCCGGCGTGTGAACGTGCAGTAAAAGATCGGCCGCGAGTGGCCTCTCCAGTTTTAGCCGGCAGCGCCAGCGGGTGGAGTTTCCGGGTCCGGCAATCGATTCGGTTGTCCAGGCGATATGCCCGAAGCGAGTAGGGCAGTTTTCCACCTGGATTTTTTCTCCGGCGGCAAACCAGTGTTTGGGCGCGGCCTTCTGCAGATGGACTACCGCGCGGTCATGCTCTTCATAACAGAGCAGCCACCGCAAACCGAGCGTGACCTGCAACTCACTGTTGATGACGGCCGACCATCCGTACCTGCTGCCCTCGCCAGGGCGCCCGCCCGGCAGATAGGCGTCTTCCGGCGAGTAGCGGCTGCCCGAATCCATGGTGTAACAGGCGAGCGCGTAGAGGGTCAGCAGGAAGGGCCGATAGTCCTCCTGGCGAATCAGATAAGCCAGCGTTCCGTGGGACATAAAGTTCGATGTGCGGACCGAGGCGCCGTCAGTGTTCAGACCCAGAATCTGCTCGCCGGCCAGCTTGCGATGAATAAAGTGGCCATGGTCAAGCGCCGGGTCACCCCAGTCGCTGGTCCACCAGTCCATCATAAAGCGGTGGTTCTCATAACTCGTCAGTTCGGTGGGTTTACGATCCGTATCAAACGGAGTGAAGGGTGTGATGCCCGCCTGCTTCATCTCCGGGTTGCGCCGGGCCAGAGCGGACTTTAGGGATCGCTCGATGAGCGGGCGCATCTCGGCAGCGATCCCGGCGATCTTCTTTGCCTCCTTCTGCAACTTGGCATCATGGGCTTCGCGACCGGCGCGATCGAGACAGCGGGCGTGCTCCACGAGGCCCCGCCAGGTCCACGCTGCATTCTGGTAATAATAAGGATGCGAGTTCGGATAATCGTCGTTTGGGTCACCGTTGTCGGCTTCCGGCGAGCCCCAGATCAGACCGTGGCGAGGGTCGTCCGGTGGAAAGACCTGCTTGCTGTACTCGTACCGCTTCAGAACGAAGTCGACCACGCGCCTCAGCACCGGCAGGCGCTTCTGGAGCGCCTCCTGATTCCCCGTATATTCGTAAGCCCGCGCGGAGTTTTCCAGAAACACTCCGGCGTTCAGCGGCGCTTCCACCTGGTCCTGCGTGTTGTAAAGGAAGTTGCCGTCAGGCAGGATGTAGTGTTCGAGGTAATGCTGGGAATAGGGCTCGACCTCGTCCGCCAGGTTCCAGAGTTGGTGGACCCAGACAAATTCGTAGTGAGCCACCGGGAACAGCGCGTGGCTGCGTTCCGGAATCTTGGTGTAGGCCCCTTCGCCAATCTGGTAGGTGGGATCGAGCCCACGATAACTGGCGCGAGAAAGGGCGATCCCCGCCCGGGCGCCATCCAGCAGCCACGGGTCCGGAATCTCCACTTTCGTCCTGTCTTCAAAAAAGTGATGCCATTGGTTCCACACGCCAACAAGTGCAGAGAAAAACTCCTCACGAGACCCGTTCCAGAAGTGCTCGGCGAATTCCGGTTCCTCTGGCTGCATCACGCGAACGCGCCCGACGGGCTTTGCCTCTTTGCCCTGCGGCAGAACGGCCATCACTTCATAACCCACCTTGAAAGCGGGGTTCCACACGCCGATGTCCGCGGCCGGAAGGTAACCTCCCATGGCAGTTCGCTTGCTGTAGCCTTGAACATAATTGTAGAGATAGGGCAGGCGGCCGAGAGGCTCAAACAGCCGGCCGGTCATGTCGGGCGCCCACAGTGACTGCGGGTCCGTCCCAAACTCGCGCGACTTGCCATCAGGCTCCAGCCACATCGCGCCCTGGGGGCCCGTGTCCCCGTTCGCCACCAGCGTCCATCCAATGAATTCCGGCCCCAGCGCCGCCACGTTCTCGTAGCACGGGTCCTCATTCGACTCCAGGATGTAGTTGCCATAAACATCCGGCCCGGGAACGTATTGCCTGGGGCGCTTGAACTCGCCCAGCTTTTCCGGCGGGTTCACGGGCCGCGGACGGATCTTCGAGAGGTCGCCGACGCGTTTCGGGATGTGAGCGATTTCGCCCTGTTCCGTCAGATAAGAAATCGCACCTTGATGGGTGACGTGCTTTTCAAACACCGCGGTCGGAACACCGTTGAGCCACGGCAGAACGGCCACCAGTTGCCATCCGTTGATGGCGCCTCCGACTTTCAGTGTCCGGGTCTGGCCTCCGTGCTGCGCCCTGACGGTCGCGCCCTCAATGGCCACCACCCTGGGCACATTTTGCAGGGCTTCCTTTTCCCCCGGCAGGAACAGCGAGTACTCATTCGTGATGCGGCCGGGCCGGTATTTTCCTTCCGGCGCCTGCTGGCCAGCATGCGTGGCGGAAGCGTTGGTCCCACGGCGGGCAGCAAGAGTCTCAGCGCCCATCATGGGCGTCAGGGCAGTCAAATATTTCAGGAACAATCGTCTTTTCACGGCCACGCTCCCTTTAGCAGTGTGTTTACAGATGGTTCCCGGCCGGATCCTCACCAGAAATCTTGAGCAAGCCAAAAAGAGGCTGGAGGAAATCGTCAAAGGCGCACCGGCGGCGGAAAGGACATCCGCTAGCTGACCCGGATCAGCCGGGTCTCCCCCGGCTCCAGCGAGACGAGATCCTCGGGCGCCATCTTACTGCCCCGCCGCAAGTCCGTTAGAAATTGTGCCTTCACCGGCAACGCCAGTTTTACCATCTCTTTCTTACGCCCATGATTAACCACGTAAATCAGCCAATCACCATCGCGCCGCACGCTTCGGCCCTCCACCTGCCAGATCCGCTGCCCGGCTGAGTCCGAAAAGCGGACGGGGCGCGAGATTTCAGCGTGCTCAAACAGGCGGTCGAGCAGCCGGGCGTAGCTGGACGGTTCGAGAGGAATGGCCAGGCAATACACTTTTCCCCGCCCTCGCGTGTGCCTGACCATCGCGGGGCGCCCGTCTGTGAAGCGGGCAAGCACAGCATTTCCGTCGCCAGCTGTCAGAGTCTGGACGACGCCATGGCCGCTGAGCTTGAGCGCGGTCTTTCCCAGTTCGTCACTGGGGAGCGTGGTAATTTCCCTTGTGGCCGCGCCCCGTGACAAAATTGACTGCCGCATTGTCTGGTCGTACTGCTGTTCGAGCGCGCCAAGCTTGTAACCGGAAGCAGCGCTGGAGTTCAGGATTTGGACCCCGATCTGGTCGAAGAAATCGAGAGGCCGAAGATACTGGTCGGTCATAAGGGATTCGGGGGTAACCACCAGGTGTCCGCCTTCCTGCACATAATCGAGCAGGGCCTGGGCCACCTCCGGAGGCAGGTGTTTGGCGGCAGGGACGAGAACCACTTTGTACCGGGACGCCATCCCATCGAGGATTTGCTTTTCAGTGATGAAGGTCGTGTTCGCGTCGAGGCAGAGGCTTCCTTCGTACACGCGTCCGAGTTCAGCCAGATAGGGCGTCGAGCGCGCACGCATCAATTCAGGAGAGACCTGGATAATCGAAGTTTTCGAATACAGAATGGCCACCTCGGGTTGGGCGGAAGCGAAGGCGGCAATCTCCTTGTTCAGCCGGCGGATATCGAGAGCGACGCGCAGCAGTTCCGCCACATCGCTGAGCGGCCACCGCCAACTGTATGGGATGGCAGACCCGTTGCCACGGGGAAATTGTGCATTAGGCTGGGAAGGCCAGTAGTAAAGCTGCATCACAGACTTGCCGTGCAGGAATTGCGGTAGCAGGTCACGCGCCTGGCCAGACAGTTCCGGGTCTGCAAGGGGCATCTTCCGCAAGGCAAACGCCCACTCCAGGTCGGTTCCAAGGGTTGACCCGCCGCCTTCCTGCAATACGATGTCGTTGACCTGGCTGATCAGCAGTTCCTCATCAATGCCGGAGGTTCCATTGCTTCCTGCCAGCATGCTGGAACTGCCTCCGGAGGTGATGGGCGTTTCAGCTCCGAACTTCCGCATCACACTCTTCACCCACGCCAGGTGATGGGTCAAGCGCTCCTGGTTAAAACAGGCCCAGTCAAACCACTGCGCGCGATTGGTACCCGGCAGGGGAACCGCGTGCTTCACCGGGGGGGCGACGATCTGGTCGAAGCTCTTGAATTCCGTCTTCCAGCACTTGTTCACAGCCTTGACGGAATCCTGGTATTTCTGCTGCAGCCACTCACGAAACATCTGCTGGCTGCGTTGGCAATAGCAGATGTATTGCAGCTCGTAAGCCATAATGTTATAAAGCAGTTCGGGATTCTTCTTCCAGCCGGGCGCTTCGTCTTGGATGTATTGTTCAATGGCCCCCTCGATGTGCGGGCTCTCCAGGCAAATAACCACATCTCCCCTGCCGCCTCCCATGGACCAGCGGTCGCGGATCAGATGCCCGCACCAGCCGTCCCATCCCACCCGGTGAGTGTCCGGATACTTCTGGAAAGCCGTGTAAACCGGAGACCGATCAATCGTCCAGCGCGATCCGCCACCGGCGGTGTAACTCTCAATGTGCTGGAAAGGTGTGGCGAAAAACCGGGTCAGCTTCTTGCTTGGCGAGTGAAGGGACAGGATGAGCAACGGTTCGCCCTCTTCGTTGACAAAGAAGCCGTCTTTCATTCTGAGTCCCCTGAGCTGGGGATAACGCTGAACGGAACTCCTGCCCACCTGGGTGTCGTCAGTGTCGGGCAGGCGCCGTGCGCCCGAGATCAGATCGTCCAGATCCAGGCGGCCGGCACGGCAGGAGTCCCTCACGTAATCAAACATCTCACTCTTTGCGCCATCGTTATTGAACCAGGACATCTGGGTCCGGACGTCGAGTCCCAGTTCTGCCGTCACCAGTGGGATTTCGTGATAAATCGTCTCAAGTCCCATCATTTGCGCGGCTGCGATCGTGTCTCTCAGCTTCTTGAGCTCCTGCCTGGCTTCTTCCCGCTTGCGCTTGACGCTGGCGGATTCCGGGATGGCGTCGTACGGCCCCACCTGCCCCGGGATGATGAAACCATTGCCAAGCCTGAGGGTTCCATCTTCAGGCCGGCGGAGCGAAGCCGTCGCCTCGCCTTCGGGGCCTTTCACAAGCCGCAGGTTATCCACGTAAATCACAACCGGCCGGCGCATGCCTCCGGCTGTGATGGTGAATTTTCGCACCTTGTTGAGCGCCAGCTTGCGCGTGCTCGCAGAAACCTGCAATCCGCTCAACTCCACTTCGATGTGATTCATTCCGGGAATGAGGAAGAGGTCTCGCCCCACACGGAAAGCTTCATCCAGATAGTCAGCTGTTGCGTCATCAGCCAGTTCGTCGTAGATGCCCATCCCCAGCATCAGGTCCCGGGGCTCGGGATTAAAGATGTCCAGGAGCAGGCGGTCATGGCCCTGCCAGTCTTTGGAAAGTTTTTCAGTCGAAAGTATTTTCGGGAACAGCGTTGCTTTCAGTGACCGGAGCCCGTGGCTTGCGTGCTCACGCGAGAGGGTCACCTGGCCGTCCCACCGCTTGAGCGACTCCGCCGTTTCGAAATCATCCAGGACGGCCGTCTTGCCTGGCGCATCCGGAGCGGCGAATGACAACGCCGCCTCGTCGGATGCGATAAGGATGGGTGAGCAGGCGGCGACGGTGCCCCATCCGGCCTTACCCATAAATTTTCGACGTGTGATGTGTTTCATCTGCAGGCAGCTCTCCGTTGTTATATTTGGACCGGGATCCGGGCGTTTGCTCAGGGATCGATTATCCTTCCATTGCCGTGGATATGACAATACGCCTTCCTGGAATTTTCAGGTGCCGCGGCCTTCAGCACCCGCGTCCTGGGGATCACCCCGCGCGCGCTGGAATTCCGCATCAGGCCACCCGCGGATACATGTCCTCCAGAAAGGGGTGTACGGTCACTACAGTGGGGATCCACGATTGCGATTCGTCAGGCGGGTGCTCTTCAGGTTTTTCAGGTGGGCCGAGCCGGGGTTCCCAGGGGATGAACGGAAGGTCCACCCGGCTTTAAGGGTTCGGATGTTGATCAGGCCTTGTGGGTGAGCATGGTGCGCAAATGCTGATAGCTGACCCGCACGGCGGAGGTGGAATCTCCCCAGGCAGCGGCCGAATCCTGCTCGACGGCGAAGTGCTTCATTCCCGCGAGGCCGGCGTGTTTGAAAATGTTCGCGTAGTCGATATCGCCTTCTCCCACGGGAACCAGCCGGGCGGCGCGCAACCGGGCGGATTCATCGCTTGCGGGCGGCAGGCATTTCAGGCAGGCAACGTCCTTGACATGCCAGAGGACGAACCGGCCCGGATGTTTGTGGAACCATTCGATGGGATCCTGCCCGGCGACGGTGGCCCATCCGAGGTCCATCTGCATCGCCACAACTTCCGGATCGGTTTCGGCCAGCAGGATGTCATAGGGCATGAGCTTGCTTCCCTGGCAGGGCTGGAACTCCATGGTGTGGTTGTGGCGCAGGATTTTGATGCCGAACTTCCTGGCGAGTTTTCCATAGCGGTTGTAGAGCGCCGCTTCGCGCTTGACATCATCGACGGTTCGCCCGCGCTCCACGTGTTCTCTCATCCGGGCGCCCCGGGCCGAGGCGGGAGGGCGGCGGACGAGCCGGCGCGGAGGCCGGGGTTCGCTGAGGCTGGTGTATTGGATGCCCATGATCTGGAAGCCTTCGAGTCGTTTCTCAACGGCTGCGTCATCCCCCGCGCTGATGCCCGAGTGGGTGCTGGGCATACACAGGCCCAGGCGGTCGAGAAGGGCGCGGAAGTCCCTGGGTGACATGTGGTTGTAACCTTCGGCCGGCTCGACTTCCTTGTAGCCGATTTGCGCAACCTTTTCCAGGGTTCCCGGGTAGTCTTTCACAATCACGTCGCGGACGGTGTAAAGCTCCAGACCCATCTGCCCCGTCCAATCCGGCGTGGCACCCATGGGCTGCGCCGCAGCGGCGAACGTGTTGCCCACACGGCTGGCCAGCATCAGGCCGCCCACTCCGGCCGTGATTTTTTCAGAAATTTTCTGCGGCTTGCGCTTTCCGTTCGATTGGGGTCATCGGCCATGATTGCCTCCTGCGTCAATTTGATGAGAGTTATAAAGTTGGATCAGACTTTGGTCGTGCCACCCTCGCTGCTGGTCAAAACACCCCTCACCCGGCCGCCTGCGCTTCCGCCCTCTCCCCACGGGAGTCTGTGTGACAACGAGGGGCGGGGGCGAGCAGGGAGGATCGAAAAGTCATTGAACTTGAATTCCGTCCGAATGGGCTCGGGATACCCGGCCGTGTGTGCAGGCCGGCGACGCGCGCCGGTTTCAGTTCCCCGGGCTGGGACTGTTTCTCACCCGCCACATCCGGGTGAGGTTGAAGGCCATGCAGGCGAGGGCGGTTTCCACGCTGACTTTTTCCAGACCGCGCAGCCGGAAGCGTCGCATCCCGCGTTGTTCTTTCAGGACCCCGAACACCGGTTCCACCAAGCCCTGCCGCTTGCGGTAACGAGCCTGCCCAGCCGGGCTGCGCAACCGTGCTCGCATCCTCAGGTGTTCAGGAGAATCTCCGGCGCACTTCAACCGCCCTCGCCGCTGCTTTAACTCTCCGGTCAGATGCGCGTCCGGCAGATAGCCTTCAATCCCTCGCTGTTCCAATCCCTTCAGGTTCCGCACCGAAAAGAAACCGCTGTCCGCGCTGACCTCTCGGGGCCGGGCCCGGCAACTCTGTTCGACTTGTTCGACCATCGGCAACAAGGAAGCGGCGTCGCTGGTCGCCTGGGTGGTCCGCTGCGCCACAATTAAATGATCGTCGCTCACCGCCAGATCCACCGTATAGCCCAGCACATAGCCCCGCGCCTGGTGCAGGAACCGGCTGTCCGGGTCGGTCTGGGACAACTGCCGAGCCCCCATCCGCCTCAACTTCTGCAGCTTCTGTTTCGTCTCTTGGACCT
>Ga0307372_10000517_pt1 | contig 69097 bp, 65 predicted proteins | sample OX1MG_FD_202533 | JGI IMG/M metagenome (GOLD analysis project Ga0307372, IMG submission 202533) | Soil microbial communities from Risofladan, Vaasa, Finland - OX-1 | ecosystem: Environmental > Terrestrial > Soil > Coastal area > Acid sulfate soil | place: Finland: Risofladan, Vaasa | collected... | reverse complement strand
ATTTCCAAGCGGATGAAGCGCGCCCACGGTCAAATGGGTGCAGTGATTCGGATGCTCGACGATGACCGGTCCTGTGAGGAGATCGTCACGCAGATGGCGGCGGTGGGCAAAGCCATCAATACCGCGGCCTTCAAACTAATTGCCGCGAGCCTCAAGGAATGTATCGAGGAAGCCACCATTGACCGCGACCTCGTCACCGAGAAGCTACAGAAGCTTTTCCTGAGTCTGGCGTAGGAGCAACCGTGAGGGCCGTCATCATCGGAGGCGTCGCGGGCGGGATGTCCGCCGCGACTCGCCTTCGTCGATTGGACAACGAGGCTGAGATAGTGGTGCTCGAACGCAGTCACCACGTCTCGTACGCGAACTGCGGATTGCCTTACTACCTGGGCGGCGTGATTGAAGATGAACGTGCCCTCCTTCTGGAGACCCCGCAGTCCCTGCACGATCGGTACCGTCTCGACGTGCGGGTGGACAATGAAGCCGTCGCCATCGACGTCGAAACCCAGTCGGTTGTCGTGAAGAACCTCGGGAGCGACGAGACGTACGCGCTCTCCTACGATGTTCTCATTCTGAGCCCTGGGGCGAGTCCGGTGATCCCTGCGATACCTGGTATTGAGCGCGCGCTTCCACTTCGCACCGTAGAGGACGTGCAACGAATGGCGAACGCCGCGCAATGGTCGCCCACCAGCGCGGTCGTTATCGGGGGTGGATTCATTGGCGTCGAAGTCGCGGAGAATCTCGTCCGGCGCGGGATTGCCACCACGATCATTGAGGCGGCGGCACAGGTTCTGGCTCCCCTAGACCCCGAAATGGCTGCCCCGGTCGCTGACGAACTGCGACGCCATGGCGTCTCGTTGTATCTCGGCGACTCAGTCGAGTCCGTCACCTCAAAAGACGTCCGACTTTCCTCGGGCGAAGTCGTTCCGGCGGAGCTTCTCGTGGTGGCCATTGGCGTTCGCCCCGATACTGACCTCGCGCGAGCTGCCGGACTCACCCTTGGCGATCGAGGTGGCGTCGTTGTCGACGAACACAACCAAAGCAGTGCAGAGAACGTCTACGTAATCGGCGACGCCGTCGAGAAGGCGGACTTTCTCGATGGTGCGGGCACGCTCCTTCCACTCGCCAACCTCGCCAGTCGCCAAGGGCGCGTCGTGGCGGACCACATTGCCGGGCGGATCGTTCGGCCACGCGCGACGATCGGCACCGCCATCGTGAAGGTCTTCGATCTGACCGTGGCGATGACGGGTTGGAACGAGAAACGACTCGCGTCTCAAGACCGAGCGTTCCTCGCGATTCACACGCACCCAGCGTCGCACGCGACGTACTACCCCGGTGCCAAGACGATGGCGCTGAAACTGCTGGTCGATCCGGATTCGGGAGCGATTCTCGGTGCTCAAGGAGTCGGCGCCGAAGGCGTCGACAAGCGCATCGACGTGCTCGCCACCGCGATCCGCGCCGGACTCACGGCGCCTGAGCTCGCGGACCTCGAGCTCGCGTACGCCCCGCCCTTCGGCTCGGCGAAAGACCCCGTCAACATGCTGGGCTACATTGCCGAGAACCTCCTGTCGGGTCTCATCGAGACAGTGCAGTGGAGCGAGGTGGACGACTACCGGGTCCGAGGCGCGCAGTTCGTTGACGTGCGTACGGCCGCAGAGTTTTCTCGCGGTTCACTTCCCGGTGCGGTCAACATCCCGATTGATGAACTTCGCGAACGGTACCGGGAACTCGACGTCGTAGAGACCGTCGTCACCTGCGAAGTTGGCCAACGTGGACACACCGCGACGCTCCTGCTCAACGAACTCGGTATCAGAGCATTGAACCTCGACGGCGGCGTCAAGACGTGGCAAAGTTCGCCCGCAAGCGTGTCACCCCAGCTGGTCGGATGACCCGAGTGGTCGAAAACAATCAAGAGAGAGGCGTTACCAGATGTGCCATCGTGCCAACTGCAAGAACTGTTCGAAGCCCACGTGGAAAGGATGCGGGAAACACATTGAGCAAGCGCTCGCCGACGTACCGATGAGTGAACGATGCTCGTGCCGCGAGAACGACGCGACCGCGAGTTCGGGTACCGGCAAGGGCTTGTTGGCTCGACTTCGCGGGCAGTGAATCCGTGACCTCCGCAGCGGACCACTGGCGCCAATCGTTGAACGCCTGGGCCCTCCCCGATGAGATTCTGGCAGCGGCCGAAGAGAGCCCGTGGATTCATCCCGTGGAACTCTTCTTGGTTCCCGACGTCATTGAACCGTCGCCGTCGCACGACCGCGCGCGCGAGGCGCTTCGTCCGGGGGGAAGCGTGCTGGACGTGGGCTGCGGAGCCGGCGTCGCCGCGTTTGCGCTGACGCCCCCGGCGCAGAGCGTGATCGGCGTCGATCATCAGGCGCCGATGTTGGCGGAGTTTCGCATGAACGCAGACAAGCGTGGAGTCACCTGCGCGACGATCGAGGGCATGTGGCCGGCGGTGGCCGACGAGACACCTCGTGCCGACGTCGTGAGCGCGCACCACGTCGTCTACAACGTGGGCGATATCGTGCCTTTTCTTCGAGCCCTGGATGATCACGCGCGGGTTCGCGTGGTACTGGAAATGCCCGATCACCACCCCCTGACGTCCATGTCGGCGGCGTGGCAACACTTCTGGCAACTTGAGCGGCCGCGCGAGCCGACGTCGTCGGACCTCGTTGACGTGCTGGATGAGATCGGCATTCAAGCACATCGCCAGTCATGGCATGGGGCGTCGCGGACCGAGCTGAATCCAGAACGTGCCGCACACTTCACGCGAATCAGACTCTGCCTACCGCAATCGCGCGAAGACGAAGTCCGCGAATTCTTGGCCGCGCAACCAGCCGCGCAAGTGCGAGAGCTGAGCACTATCTGGTGGGACACGTAAGCCATCATTGAAGGGCCTTCGACCCGTGCCCTTTCACGCAGTCAGCGGGAATTGGAGCCTGTCGGAACGTTGCACCGGAACGCTCCAGCGTCTCGAGCGCGTGAACGTGGCGCAACAAGTCCAACGACAAGTTCACTTTGGCGATCACTCAGTCGAGACAGAACTCGTTGCCCTCGACGTCCTGCATCACGAGACACGATTCGTTGAGGCCATCGGCAGTTAGTAGTCGCACGCGTAGCGCGCCGAGCACGACCAGTCGTTCGCATTCGGCCTCCAGCGCGGCCAAGCGCTCTTCACCCACGAGCCCGGTGCCGACCCGCACGTCAAGATGGAGCCGATTCTTGACGACCTTGCCTTCGGGAACGCGCTGGAAGTACAGTCGCGGGCCCACACCTGAGGGATCAACGCACGCGAACCCTGAACCTTGATGCTCGGGTGGCAGCGCGCGATCGAAATCGTCCCACGTAGCAAAACCCTCTGGTGGCGCCGGTACGACGTAGCCCAACACCTCGCACCAGAAACGACCGACGCGCTCGGGTTCTGCGCAGTCGAACGTAACCTGAATCTCCCTGACCAACGCCATCGGTCCACCCTAGAGCCGCGAACCAGCCGTCGCCGCGCGAGTGCGGGCTCGCGTGACCTGGGTTGGTGACCTGCCCGGAGCCGGATTCATCGAGGGCTCAAGAAGAACCACGAAACCTGTCGGGAACGCGCCCGCAACAGCCCCCATGCTCTGAGCCTGAACCTCATTGAGTGGGTCGGCGCTCGAACTTCGACCCCGACGGGCGTCGAGGACTCGGCTCGATGAATGAAACAATAGACTCAATACTGGTAGGGGGTATAGAAAATGTCAGTACAACCGGGATACACGAGTGACAAGGACGTCGTCCAAAAGCGACTTCGGCGGGTCGAGGGGCAGATTCGGGGCCTTCAACGCATGGTCGATGAGGATCGTTACTGCGTCGACATACTCGAACAGGTATCGGCAGCCACGAGAGCCCTTCAGTCGGTGGCACTCATTCTCCTCGACGACCACCTGGGCCACTGTGTGGCCAACGCCGTGAGAACAGGCGGCGATGAAGCGACCGCCAAACTCGATGAAGCCTCAGCCGCGATAGCTCGGCTCGTCCGTTCGTGACTTCGCTTTCATTCGCGTCCATTGGATGGATCGACGACCTCGGTCGCAGCGTCCGTGAGGGCTTCTTCATGTTTTGGGAGACCCTCTGGCCATTGATCCTGGGATTTGGAATCTCCGGTGCCGTCCAGGCCTTCGTGAGTCGACAGTCCATGCAGCGAAAACTCGGCAGCCATCGACCGGCGGCAGTAGTTCGTGCTTCTGGCTACGGAACGATCTCGTCCTCTTGCAGTTACGCCGCCTCGGCAATGTCGAAGTCACTGTTCGCCAAAGGTGCCGACTTCACGTCGTCAATGGTGTTCATGTTCGCTTCCACCAACCTCGTGCTCGAACTTGGCGTCATCCTCATTGTCCTCATGGGCTGGCAGTTCGCCGCTAGCGAGTTCATCGGTGGCGCGATCATGGTGGTTCTCTTGGCCTCGCTCGGCGGGCTGTGGTTCCGGGGTCGCCAGATCCAAGAAGCGAGGGATCGACTGAACGACCAGGCCGCGAGTGGCCACGAGGAACACAGCCATCAAGGCGAGTCCGAACTCCAAGAGCTGCCGTGGTCGACGAAGCTTCGCTCGAAAGGGGGCTGGGCAAACGCCGCGACTTACACCATGGCCGACCTCACGATGCTGCGTCGCGAGCTCCTCTTTGGATACACCTTCGCTGGATTCCTCGCCGTCCTCGTGCCAGTTCACTTTTGGAATGTCGTCTTTCTGCACGGCCATGGTTTCTGGACGAGCCTCGAGAACGTCGTCGTGGGACCCTTCATCGCGATCATCAGTTTCGTGTGCTCGATTGGCAACGTGCCACTCGCCGCCGCGCTCTGGCGTGGCGGCATCTCGTTTGGCGGCGTGGTGTCGTTCATCTTCGCTGACCTCATCGCGTTCCCCCTGTTGCTCATCTATCGCCGTTACTACGGCACGAAGCTGACGCTCAAGATGCTGGCCCTCTTCTGGGGGGTGATGTCGCTGGCAGGCCTTCTGACCGAAGGGCTCTTCACCGTGAGCCACCTCGTTCCAAAGTCCCGTCCGTCCCAGATAGCGCCAGCTCACTTCTCGTGGAACTACACGACCTATCTAAATGTCATTTTCCTCGCAGTCTTCGCCCTTCTTTACTGGACGTATCGCAATCGTCTTCGACTTGGCGGTGGTGGTGGCTACGCACTGGACCCGGTGTGCGGCATGCAGGTAGAAACGTCCAACGCTCCCGCGTCGGCCGTCCACGAGGGCTCGCGCGTGTACTTTTGTTCTGACCGTTGCGCGAAGCGATTCGGGGCCGATCCCTCAAAGTTCTTGAAGGACGCGACGACGTCATCGGGACACGCGAGACACGAAGGTATGAGTATGGACCATGACGACTCGATGCCGAGTGACGACTCGAACGTGGCGATCGACCCGATCTGTGGCATGACGGTAGACACGACGAAGGCGGCGGCCACCGTTACCCGTAACGACGTCACCTACTTTTTCTGCTGCACTGGATGCGCAACAGCCTTCGCCGCCAACCCGTCGGGCGCGATAGGGAAGTGAGCGCCGCGCTCAGGCGCGCCGCGCCCCGGTGATGTTCGCACTCACTAGCCCACCGTCTCATTGTTCGCGGTAATCGGCGAAGGGAAGTACCTCACTCATCGTGCCACGGCCGCCCGGTCAATGAGCCGCCACCAGACGCCGCCGCAAATGATGTGTACAGTCAGGCCCATGGAACGTTTCGTGAAAGTGAAGGCACTGAACGACGTCGACAAGGACGTCCACTACCGAGGATCGGCGACGCCCAAGACGACCTTGTGCGGCATGCAGGCCGCACCCCTCGCCGTTGAAGGTCCGGTCACCTGTTACCGATGTCACCAGTTCGCTTCCGGGGACCTCTAGTCCTAGCGCCAACGTCAACGCGCGATCGTGCGCTTCGAAGGTCCACCGGCCGCCCACGGGACCCGATCTCGTAACGCCCACGCGGATGGACGTCACCCGCGGTCTGTACGCTCGGCCCATGTCGAAGATATCGCCCGCGTCAGGGCCCCGCGAGGCGCTGTCGCAGCGCGACGCGATTCGCATCGCGCTGTACGCGCAAGGGTTGCGAGGACCACGAATACTTAGTGGGGTCAAGGGATTGGTAGCGCGTCTTCGAGGCGTCCAACTCGACACGATCTCGGTGCTCGCGCGCTCGCACGAACTCGTCGCGTACGCGCGACTCGGGGCGATTCCTCGCAAAGAGATCGAGGCGGCCTACTGGGGCCCTCAGGGAGAAACCTTCGAATACTGGTCCCACGCCGCGTGCGTGTTGCCTTTGGAGATGTGGCCAGCCTTCGCGGCGCAGCGGCGCTCGAGAGCCGAGAGGGGATTTCGGTGGCATCAACTCGACGACCAACAACGTAGCTGTGCCGACGTGCTCCAACGCTTACGAGACGAGGGTCCTCTCACGTCGCGCGAACTCGGTGGCGCCAAGAAGGGCGGCGCGTGGTGGGACTGGTCCGAGGTCAAGATCGCCGTCGAATGGCTCCTCGACGTGGGCACGGTGGTCTGTCGCGAACGACGCGGCTTCGAACGCGTGTACGACCTCGCGGATCGAGCCGTTCCCTCGGCACTTCGCGACCAGGAGTTGGACGCTGAGTCGTGCGCTCGGGTTCTCGTCGAATCAGCGGCGCGCGCGCTAGGGGTCGCCACCGCGAAGGACCTCGCCGCGTACCACGGCTTCGCCGTAGCAACGGTCCGATCAGTGATTCCAACCACCACCCTTCGACCCGTGAAGGTGGAGGGGTGGCGTGAGGTCGCCTACCTCGCGGACGACGCCGAAGCGGGACTGCAAGCGAGGCTGCGCGGCCGCAACGTTATGCTGTCCCCCTTCGACTCGTTGCTGTGGGATCGCGCTCGATTGGAGAGACTCTTTCGGGTGGCGTACCGCCTCGAGGCGTACGTGCCGGCGGCCAAGCGCGTCGTCGGTTACTTCGCTATGCCGGTCCTGTCCAATGAACGCATCGTCGGACTGGTTGATCCGAAGCGGGTGGGCACCACGCTGCACGCCCGCCACGTCGTCGTTCACGACGCGAGGGCGCTCCCTCAGATTGCGTCAGCACTTCGAGAGACGGCGACGTGGGTGGGGTGCGACACCATTCGCATCGATCGCGTGACGCCGTCTGAGCTTTCGAGCGCACTAGAGCGTTCTTTGAACGTTCCGGCCTAGGGCGACAGTCGTCGCGTTGGACCGAGAACGGTAGTGTCGTTTGCCATCTTCCTCGGTAGTCGTCGCCTACTGTAGGGCGGTGAAAAAGAAGCTGGCCCTCGTACTTCTGCTGAAGAACCGTGAACCGGCCCTTCTGGTCTCGGGACAGACGGTGTCCAACTTTGGCGACGGCGTGGCCCTCGTGGCGCTGACGCTCCTCGTCTACGACACGACGGGCAGCCTCACCAAACTCGCCTGGTTCGCCGCGGCGCGCATGACACCTCTCGTCATTTTCCTACTCATCGGTGGCGCCATCGTCGACCGCTTCTCGCGCCGAGTGCTGCTCATCATTTCCGACGTCGCCCGCGCGATCTTGACCGGCGTCCTCGTGATCATGATCGCGACGGGACTGTTGCGCTTCTGGGAGCTCATGGTCTTTGGCGCGCTCTTTGGCTGTTTTGACGCGTTGTTCTTCCCGGCGATATCAGCGCTCACCCCCGAAATCGTGCCCGAGGATCTCCTACCGGCAATGAACGCGCTGCGGCCACTATCGAACAACTTGATGGGAGGAATGATCGGCCCCGCGGTCGGTGGTGTGCTCGCCGCCAACAGCACGAGTATCGCGATGGGCGTGGACTGCGCGACGTTCGTCGTGAGCGCGGGAGCGCTGTTGCTCATGAAGCCCACGCCCAAGCCCTCACGCCAGGAAGAGAACTCCATGTTCGACGACATCAAGGAGGGCGTTCACTACGTTCGCCAAACTCGTTGGATCTGGACGACTCTCGTCGCGGTAGCACTGGTGAACGCGTTCCTCTTCAGCCCGATGTTCGTCCTCATTCCCTTCTTCTTGCTCCACAACCTTCACTACGCCAAGATCTACGTCGGTTTCCTGGGTGTGGCCTCGGGCGTGGCCGGGGTCGTCGGCGCCCTCATCATGTCCAACCTTCCGTCGCCCAAGCGGCGAATTCGCGTGATGTGGATCTACTGGTCCATCGGCACACTCTCCGCACTCATCATGGGCGTCGCGACGAACTTTTGGGAGATTATCTTCTTTCCCATCATCGTGTCGCCCATGATGATCTTCGGCAACGTGATCTGGGAGTCGATGTTGCAGAGCGAAGTACCACGCGAACTTCTGGGACGGGTCGGTTCGGTGGACTGGTTCGTCTCACTCGGCGTCGCCCCGTTGGGACTCGTTCTCGCTGGCGAGATCGCGAACTACGTCGGGATTCGTACCTACTTCGTTCTGCTGTGCGCGATCTGCGTCGTACCGGGTCTCTACATTCTGAAGTCGGAGCGCATCAACGTGATTGACGAGAATCGAGTTCACCCAACGCCAGCTGCGGCGCCCTAGCGAGCGGAAGTCCTACGACCCGCGAGCCCCTCTTCGCTCCACCCGGGTAGATGATCTCGGTACGAAAGGATCGGCCCTTCGACTCGCCCACCCTTCCTCCTCGAACGTCCACCCATTCGTCACCGGTGGCTTCGTTGAGGACGTGAGCCACGAACGTCCAGGATTGACGAAGCTCCTTCGGAGCGTTCACCACGACCTGGTCACCGAAGCGCACGCCGTGCCACGCCGTGGAGCGAACGATCTGGCCGTGACGAGAGACGGAGGTGTCGCGTGCCATCTCTCCATTCTTACCCAAGGATCCGACGCGTCACGTCACGGCACTGTCCTAGCGTGGCGCCATGACCTTCGATCAACCACTGCCCCAGTCGCTCTCGCCTTCACGACTGTCGGACTTTCAAACCTGTCCGCGCCGGTACCAACACGCCTCGATCGAACGACTTCGCCAACCGGCCTCATACGCCACGGCCAAGGGTCGCTTCATCCACTTCGTCTTCGAGAATCTCTTCTTGTTGGACGCTGACCAGCGCACGATTGAGCGGGCCCGCGAGTACGTCACGCCCGCCGTGGACGTAATTCTCACCGACGACGTGCGCCTCGACATCGGTTTCGACGACGCCATGTTGACCCGACTCTTGTCCGAGACCGAGGCCGTCTTGACGCGCTACTTCGAAATGGAGGATCCCACCACGGTGACGAGCGAAGGCGTGGAACTACGTCTCGGCGTCGACGTCAACGGCGCGCCGCTCTACGGCATCCTCGACCGGTTGGACCGCGACCCCGACGGTTCGCTGACGATCGTTGACTACAAGACCGGGGCCTTGCCGAACCGCAACTACGACAGCAAGACGTTCGCGAACACCGAACTCTACGCGGCGCTGTGCGAGGCGAAGCTCGGCGAACGGCCCACGACGATTCGGCTGATGTACGTCGCGCATGGCCAGTCGATCGAACGCCACGTGACCGACGTGGTAGTGAAGGCGCGCGCGAGCGCGGCCGCGGGGGCCTGGACCAAGATCAAGCGCTACTACGAAGACGGTGACTTTCCGGCAACGCCATCGTCGAACGCCTGTCGCTTCTGCTCCTTCAAGGACCTCTGTCGTAGTCAAGGTGTGCCCGTCCCGGTGCGATAGTTCCTAGGCTGGCGCGGTGCTTTCCTTCCAACTCTCCTACGACTATCGCTGCCCGTTCGCGAAGAACATCCACCTGCACGTGGTCGCGGCGCTTCGCGCGGGCGCGGACTTTCACGTGACCTTCGTCCCCTGGACGATGAGCCAGGGCTACAAGGCCGACGGCGCCCCCGACGTCTGGGACGATCCAACGCGCGACGAAGAACTCTTGGCGCTCGCCGTGAGTACCTCGATTCGTGACTTTCAGCCCGAGCACTTCCTCGCCGCGCACGAGGCGCTCTTTCGCGCTCGTCACGAGCGCGCCCTCCGACTCGTCACGTCCCGAGAGATCAGCGACGCTCTCTCGTCAACGGGCGTCGATCTCGCCCAGGTCTTCGACGACGTAGCGTCACGACGTCCCCACAAGGTCATCGGCGAGAGCTTTCGAGCGTTCGATCGCTTCGAGGCCTTCGGCGTGCCCACGTTCGTCGTCGGGACCGACGCGACGTTCGTGCGCTACATGACCACGCCCAACGATGACGGCCAGGCGTCGATCACCTTGATCGAGTCGCTCGTCAACTTGATGAGTAACCAAAGCGCGCTCAATGAGTTAAAGCACACCAAGGTGGCGATGTAGGGCCTAGTTCAGGCGAAAGGCCAATTCCGCCCCAGCCAGAACACCGAGCACGAGAGCGGGCGCGAAGTACTTGGCCTTGTCGCCCTTACGAAGGTGGACGCTCACGGCTAACCCCATCATCACGAAGAGTCCCCCGGCGGCGGTCTCGTTGACGATCGCGAGCAGCGATGACCCCTTGGCCGCGAGACCGACCAAGAGGCCGACCGCGCCGAGTACTTCGACTAGGCCAATAGCTCGGTACGACCGCTTGGTGAAGCCCAAATGATCGGCCGCCTTGGACATCACGGGATTGAAGATGATCTTCTGCGCGCCGGCCGAGCCGAAGGCCAAAAACAGCACGATGGAGAGTAGAGAAGCGGCAACTGACATTTTCATTCACACCTCGGTAGGCAAACATGGTAACGGAGCGACGAAAAGTACTTTGGAAACCTAGCGTTTAGGTCTCGTGCTGGTACTCCAGCAACACGTCGAGGGCGCCTTCGCGCTCTTCACGCGACCCCGACGGCGCTCCCGAAAACTCGGTGACGCCGGCTTCGGCCAACTGGTGCAGCTGATCGAGCACGTTCGACTTCGATCCGACGAGCGCGACGTCGGCCGGTTCCTTCGCTCCTTCGCGCTCGATCATGGCCGCGTAACTCGGCAGCGTTGCGTACAGCGCGAACTCGGTGTTAAGACGCTCGCGCGCGTCGGCCACGTCGGAGGTCACGGCGACGGGTAAGGAGCACACGACCCGTGGCGCCGCGCGACCCGCGCTGGACGCGGCCTCTCGAATCGTTGGCACGATGTGCGCCGCTATCGTCTTGGGACCGGTCATCCAGAGGACGGTGCCGTCGGCGAGCGTCCCGGCGAGCTTGAGCATCTGGGGCCCGAGCGCCGCGATCAGAAGACTTGGCGTCGCCACCTCTTTGGGCCCGAGTGGGCCCATCGTGACGGCCCTCACGCGCGCGCCCTGGGCGTTCACGTTCTCCCCGCGCAGCATGGGCACGAGCGCGTCGAGATACTCGCGCATGTACTGGGCCGGACGCTCGAATGAGATGCCCCACAGCCCCTCGACCACGACCTGGTGCGAAAGGCCCACGCCGAGCGAGAGATTACCGCCAATGGCGTCCTGCACGGTGCGCGCCTGGGCGGCGAGCATCGAGGGGTGGCGGGGTTGAATGGGAATCACGGACGTGCCGAGGTCGAGGTCGGGCAGTTCGTGTCCAATGAGCGCGAGTACCGTCAACGTGTCGGGACCGAAGATCTGCGATGACCAGAGACTTCGAAACCCCCGATCACGTAGTCGCGTCGCGCGCTCGAGCGTCTTGTCGAGGGGTCCGTCGGTGTCCAGTCCTAGTGCAATACGCATTTTCGGCGCCCCCTCAAGACCACTAGCGTTTCCCTCGTGTCCGACGCCGTCAAACCTATCGCCTCGCCACGCGTTGGCGTCGTGGGCGCGGGCCAGCTCGCGCGGATGATGGGTGAGGCCTCGCGAGACGTGGGCGTCACGGTGACCGTGCTCGCGAACGCGCTCGACGACAGCGCGGTCGCTACGAGCCAGGCCGCAATGCTCGGTGCGGCCGACGACGAGCGAGCCTTGCGTGAACTCGCCGGTCGGGTCGACGTGGTCACCTTCGACCACGAGCTGGTGGATCTCGACCTACTCGAACGACTGGAGGCCGACGGCGTCGTCCTTCGCCCGAGTAGCGCGGCGCTGCGCTTCGCGGTCGACAAGGCCTTCCAACGCCGGACCTTCCACGACGCCGGTATCGCCGTCCCTCGCTTTCTCGTCGTTCGCTCGTCGCGCGACGATCGATTGGACCCCTTTCTCAACAGCGTGATCACGTCGCCGGTCGTGAAGGTGGCCCGGGGCGGTTACGACGGGCGCGGCGTCGGCTTTCCCTCAACTCGCGGCGAGACGTACGAGATCATCGACGACTTCGCCAACGCCGGTGAGGTCGTCGTAGAGGAGCGACTCGAGTTGACGAGTGAAGTCGCCCAACTCGTGGCGACGGCCGTCGACGGCTCGATGGCCCACTACCCACTCGTCACCACCGTCCAGCGTGAGGGCATGTGCGTCGAGGTCCGGTTTCCGAGCGACGTCAACGACGCGTCGCTTCTCGAAGCACGACAACTGAGTGAACGCGTCGCCCGCCTCGTCCGGGGGGTCGGCGTGATGGCCATCGAGTACTTCGTCACGCCGAAGGGCCTCGTCGTGAACGAAGTGGCACTACGACCCCACAACACCGGGCACTGGACGATTGAGGGCGTGGCGACGAGCCAGTTCGTCCAGCACTTGCGCGCGGTCAGCGGTCAATCACTGGGCGACGTCACGCCGCTGACGAGCAACGCCGTCATGGTGAACGTCGTGGGCGCGAACGAGCCCGGTTCGCTCGACGCGGCGCACGGCGTCGGTGACACCTTTGTCCACGACTACGGAAAATCGTGGCGACCGGGGCGAAAACTCGGCCACGTCACCGCGCTCGGTGACGAACCTACTGGTCCTCACGTGAGAGCATGGGACAGTGCTCGTGCGTACGGCACGGCGACCCGGGAGATCTAGTGCAGCCAGTCGTGGGAATCGTGATGGGCTCGTCGTCCGACCTTGAGGTTATGAACGACGCCGCGACGGTCCTCGATCGCTTCAAGGTCGGTTACGAGCGGCACGTGATCTCGGCTCATCGCACCCCCGAAGCGATGCTCGAGTACGCGAAGAGTGCCCGCGCGCGCGGTCTTCAGGTGTTGATCGCCGGCGCCGGGGGCGCCGCCCATCTGCCCGGCATGCTCGCGTCCGTGACGACGTTGCCGGTCATCGGCGTTCCCGTGGCGCTGGCTCGCCTCGACGGACTCGATTCACTGTTGTCCATCGTTCAGATGCCTCGGGGCGTACCGGTGGCGACGGTGGCGATCAACGGGGCCACCAACGCGGGACTGTTGGCGCTGCGAATTCTGGCGTCATCGAACGACGCGCTCGGCGACGAACTCGAGTCCTACCGCCAAGAACTGGGCGCGCGGGCCCGAGCTCAGGACAAAGATTTATCTGGAAATTAGGCAATCGACCCCGCGTGCGGTCGTCCAAGTTGACCCCTGCTTCGTTTCGGCGCCCTAGTCTGGACTGGTAACAAAAGGAGGCCCACGTGGGCATTATGAAGCGCGTCCAGACGTTATTCCAGGCGAAGGCCAACGACGCCCTCAACAAGGCCGAGGATCCTCGTCAAACACTCGACCTCTCGTACGAGCAGCAACTCGAGAACGTCACCAAGGTGAAGCGCGCCGTCGCGGACGTCGCCACCGCGCGTAAGCGGGTCGAGATTCAAGCCGAGCAGTTAAAGAGCCAGGGTGACAAACTCGCCGAACAGGCGAAGGCCGCACTGGCCCAAGGAAACGAGCCACTCGCCCGAGAGGCCCTCACCCGGCGCGAGGCCATCGCGGGACAGTTGAAGGACCTCGAGGTCCAACACGCCTCCATCGACGAGCAGCAGCAGAAGCTCGAAGCCACCGCCACCAAGCTCCAGAGCCAGGTGGAGGCTTTTCGCACGAGGAAGGAGACCATCAAAGCCTCCTACACGGCCGCCGAAGCCTCCGCGCACGTCAACGAGGCCGTCAGCGGCATCTCCGAGTCGATGGGTGACGCCGGCGCCGCCATGCAGCGCGCGCAAGACAAGGTTGCCCAAATGCAGGCGCGAAGCGGGGCGCTGGACGAACTGCTCGCCTCGGGCGCCCTCACCGACCTCACCACCACGAACGACGACATTCAGGCGCAACTCGACAAGGCCTCGGCGACGTCGGACATTGACGCCCAAATCGCCGCCCTGAAGGCCAGTGGCACGACGAATGAACTGCCCGCCGGCACGAGCACCGCGTCGAGCCCAGCCCCCGACGCCGAGGGTAACTAGCCGTGGCGAAGACGAAGATCGAGACGGACCACAAGCTCAACGTTCGCATGTTCATCACGGGCGCCGCGCTCGTGGCGCTCTACGCGATCGTCGTCTCGGTGATGCTGAGCCTGGGCGTCTCAACACTGCTGGTGATCGTGATCGCGGCTGCGCTCATTTTCTCCCAGTACTACTTTTCGGACAAGATCGCGATGTTCTCGATGCAGGCGCACGAGGTCACTCCCCAACAGGAGCCGCGACTCCACGAGATCGTCGACCGCTTGTGCCTACTCGCCGACATGAAGAAGCCCCGCGTGGGTATCTCGGAGCTGGACATGCCCAACGCCTTCGCCACGGGACGTAGCCCCAGTCACGCCGTCATCTGCGCGACCCGTGGTCTCATGCAGCGCCTGAACGACGAGGAGCTCGAAGCGGTGCTTGCGCACGAACTCAGTCACGTCGCGCACCGCGACGTCGCGATCATGACCATCGCCTCGGGCGTCGGCATGTTGGCCGGACTGGTGAGCCGCATTGCCATGTTTGGCGCCATGTTCGGCGGCGGACGCGGTGGGGGCCGGGGGCGCGGCGACCAGAACATCGTTCTCCTGGAAATGGTCACGATGCTGGTGTCGATCGTCATCTACGTGATCGCCTACCTCTTGACCATGGCCCTCTCTCGTTACCGCGAACTCGCGGCCGACCGCTCGGGCGCGATCCTGATCGGCAAGCCCAGCGTCCTCGCCGCGGCGCTCGTGCACATCACGGGCGACATCGGCAAGATCCCTCGCACGGATCTTCGCAAATCCGAAGGCATGAACGCCTTCTTCTTCGCGCCGGCGCTGGCCGGTGGCACGGCGGCCACCCTCTTCTCGTCGCACCCGTCGCTCGAGAAGCGACTCGACCAGTTGAACAAGCTCGAAAAAGAACTCAACGGCTAGTGGGACTGCGCGACGCGCTGTTCGGGCGTACCAAGCAAGTAGCGCCGAATCTCGACAATCTCTTTGCTCTGCCGACGGCAGCCCTGACCCTCGACAGCGAACTCGATCTCGTCAGTTCGGGCCAAGCGGGTCTCTGTTTCAAGGGCGGCAGCGGCGAGAGCACGATCACCACCGACGACGACATCCGACAACTACTCGACTTTGACGAAACCACGAACAAGGTCACGCTCACGAAGGACAACCTCGGCTTCGAGTGGCTCGTCGTCACCGATCCCGATTTCGAGGCGTTGGTGACGCGCGTGCACGCGGCCAACACGTCGATGGTCGAACACGGTCTCGGGCCCCGCCTCTTGTGCGCGGTCTTCGGCTTCGTGGCGAAGACGCCACCCGGCGAGGGATCGGTGAGCATCGTCTACCTCTTGAAGCAAGGGACCTTCTACCCTTTTGCGCCCACCGGTCCTTCGCAACGCAACAACGAACTGGAGTTGCGCGTGAAGTCCTTCCTCGGATCGGATCTACCCATCGAGAAGGACCTCTCGCGCTGGATGGCGCTGTGGGACCTGCCCATCAAGTAGTCGTCGCACCCGTCGCCCAACCACCGGCCACGTTTCAGGGCTTGTCGCGCGCGCCCCTGGCGGCGTCCTTCCCGAGTTTCCGCTGAGCCGCCGCCGCGGCTGGATCGCGTAGTCGCTCGTGATGGGCAAGCTCGAGGCGCATGCGGCGCCACGTCTCGAGTCGTTGTGAGGAGAGATTGCCCGACACCACGGCGGCCTCGACGGCGCAACCGTCGTCGCCACGATGACGGCAGTTTCTAAAACGGCACTGCTCGGTGAGGTCGTCGACGTCCTCGAACATCTGGCTCAGGCCCTCCTCGTCCAGCATCACGTCGAGGAGGCGTATGCCCGGAATGTCAAGGAGCACCCCGCCCGCCCGGAGGCGGTAAAGCTTTCGCGTGGTCGTAGCGTGACGGCCCTCCCCGCTTCGCCCGACGCTTCGCGTGAGCACCGAGCTTCCCTCGAGGGCATTCAGCAGTGACGTCTTGCCCGCACCCGACGCGCCGAGCATCACTGCCGTGACTCCCGGTCCAAGGTGAGCGCCCAGTGCGTTGATGCCCAGACCGTTCGTGGCGCTCGTCATGAGGACGTCGACGCCGGGCAGCTCGGCTTCGATGTCCGTTTCGAAAGGGGAGGCGTCACGCACGCCGTCGACTTTCGTCACGACCACCAACGGACGCGCGCCGGAGTCCCAAGCCATGATGGAAAGTCGTTCGAGCAGTCGGACGTTGAGGGCCAGATCGATCGGGACCACGATCAAGACGAGATCGACGTTGGCCGCGAGAATCTGCACGTCACGCCCGTTGGGGTGGGGTCGACGTAACTCACTTCTTCGAGGCAGCACTTTGGCGATTCGATCCCCGCGAACGCCGACCCAATCCCCCGCGACCGGAATGAGGTCGAGGTTTGCTTCGAATTCGCACCGGGCGTCGACCTCGAGATCGTCATCGCCGACCCAGACGACGTCGGCGCTGGCGCCGTGAGAGATCACCACCCGCCCTACGTTCATCCCCGCGGCTTCGTCGAGATTATCGAGATCCGTCAGTCCCAGTCGCTGGAGTACTGGATTCATTACCCAGAATCTACCGTGTCACCCTCGCCGTCGGCCCGTCGCGGCGTGACGTGTGGGGCTGAGCGCACTAGGTGTAGGTTGATTTTCAAAGCGTCAGCACTCGTCAGCACAGAGGAGAAAGTCGTGGATCACTCAAGGCCAACGCCCGTCAGCGAGCTCCCTACGTCGACCACGTTCAGTGACGAGGAGTTGACGAGGCTCGCGATGGCCGCTGACTACGCGGCGCCCATTGACGACGACGCGGTGCCGTGGAACTGGGGCGTTGGTTTCGGACGGAGTTTGTTGCCGGAGTGGTACATGCCGCGTCCGATCGCGACCGGTCGCGGAAAGGGCACGAAGATCGTCGTCGGCACGCTCGTCGCGGGTCTTTTGATCATTGGCGCGTTCGGACTCTGCATCACGTCCGGATTCCTCTCGCTGGCTTGAACGCCAACGTCCACCTGCGTCGAAACGACTAGGGCCGTTCGCCCTCGTCCTTGCGTGCCGCGATCACCAAGTCGCCCAGGACTCGACGAAGTTCGACGGTTATCTTGTCCGCCCGAGTGTGAACCTCGTCGGTGATGTTGAGAGGCAGGGCGAGTACCTCGTAGCGCGACTGGAGGGCCAGGTCTTCGTCGACGACGGCCATCTCAAACTTGATCGCCTCGTCCATGCGCACTTCCGATCCGTTGAGGTCGTTTCGCCACAGACTCGAATAGATCCGCACGTTCTCGTCGTCGACGGGAACGATGAAGAAGCCGATGACGTTGGATCCGCCCGCGTCAAGGAAATCGATGGCCAGTTCGAGGTGGAACGGCGCGACGTAGCGATACGTCAGACGACGACGCTGAATGAGTGGACGTACGCCCTGGGCGACGCCAGGATCCTCACGATGGGCGAAGTCGTGCTCGTAGACGGCCTCGAAGGCGAAGCCGCTTCTCGTTACTGAATAGTTCGGGACCTCACGCGCTTCGCCAGCACCAAACGTTCCGGCGTGGACGAACGGGAAGTGGGCCATGTCGAGGAAATTGTCCGCCAGGAGGCCCGCGCACCCGCGCGTTTCGATGGCGGGCAAGTCGCCCCGTTGGAACGAGGGATCGCTCGCCACGTCGATGGTCGGCTCGCGCGTCAAAGGCGATTCCGGGGCGACGAAGATCATGGCGTGCGACTCGATGACCCCAGCGGGTCCTTCGAGCTTGGCTCGGGGAGGAAGCGTGGCGTCGGGGCCGAGGGCGGGGATCTCCACGCAAACGCCGTCACGGTCGAAGACCCAACCGTGGTAGGCGCAGCGCAACGATTCCCCTTCGCACGTACCCAGTGAGAGTGGTGAAAGGCGGTGGGGGCAACGATCGAGGAAGACGCGCACCTCGCCCTCGGGTGAACGGAACACGACGTAGTTCTGGCCGAGGAGCTTGAACGCCCTGGGCGTGGTCGTGGCCTCACTAGCTCGACAGAGGGGATGCCACGCCCTTCGAAGCGCTCGGTCAAGGTTGCGAAGTCCGTCGGTCATCTCGAAGAACTTAGTGGAGCGACGTGATCCAAATAGTTGAGAGGCGGACCGGTGGAGAACCCAACGTCACCAACGAACTAGGGATGCGTCATCTCGTCGGGCACGACCGCCGCGTCAAACTGTTGCGCCGTCAAGAATCCCAGCGACAGTGCCGCCTCACGGAGGGTTGATCGTTCCTTGTGGGCCTTCTTCGCCACTTGGGCGGCCCTGTCGTAGCCAATGATCGGGTTGAGGGCCGTCACCAGCATCAAGGAGTTGTTGAGATGGTTTTGAATCCGCTCGTAGTCCGGCGTTAGACCCTCCACACAGAACTCACGGAATCGATCGCACGCGTCGGTGAGGAGGTCAATCGAATTGCAGAAGTTGTAGATAATGACGGGCTTGCACACGTTCAATTCGAGGTTGCCTCTCGAACCGCCAATCGCGATCGCGGTGTCGTTGCCGAAGACTTGCACGCCGACCATGATCAACGCTTCGCTCTGGGTCGGATTCACCTTGCCGGGCATGATGGAGCTTCCGGGCTCGTTCTCGGGTAGCTGCAGTTCACCGAGACCCGATCGTGGCCCCGAACCGAGCCATCGTAGATCGTCCGCGATCTTGGTGAGACTGGCCGCCAGCGTCTTGATCGCGCCGTGAGCGAAAATCAACGCGTCGTGCGCCGCGAGCGCGGCGAACTTGTTGGGGGCGGTCACGAAAGGTCTTCCCGTCAATTCGGCGATCGCCTTCGCCACGCGCACGCCGAATTCAGGGTGCGTGTTGAGTCCGGTGCCTACCGCGGTACCACCAGCGGCGAGTTCGTAGAGACCGGGCAGCACCAGATCGAGTCGATCCAGATCGGCGTCGAGTTGCGCGACGTAGCCCGAAAACTCCTGGCCCAACGTCAACGGCACGGCGTCCATGAGATGGGTGCGACCAATCTTGGTGACGTCGACGTACGCCGTCGCCTTCTCGTCGAGCGCGTCACGCAACCGCGTCACTGAGGGTGCCAGTCGATCAGTGATCTCCAAGACCGCAGCTATGTGCATGGCCGTGGGAAACGTATCGTTCGACGATTGGGACATGTTCACGTCGTCGTTGGGGTGCACGGGCACTTTTGAGCCGAGCACGCCGCCCGCGAGCTCGATGGCGCGATTCGAGATCACCTCGTTGACGTTCATGTTCGTTTGCGTCCCCGAACCCGTCTGCCATATACGAAGTGGAAACTCTGCCGCCAGCGTGCCGTCGATGACGTCCCTCGCGGCCCGCTCGATGAGCGAAGCGCGGTCGTCGTCGAGCTTGCCCAGCTCGCGATTTACCTGCGCCGAGGCGAGTTTCAACATCCCAAACGCGCGAATGACGGCCCGCGGCATCGTTTCCGATCCGATCGCGAAGTGGTGCAGACTGCGTTCGGTCTGAGCTCCCCAGTAGTGCTCGGCGGGAACCTCAACGGAGCCCATGGTGTCGGACTCAACGCGGACGTTCGTCATCTGTTCCCCTGCCTCTTCTTCGCGGACTTCTTGAGCGGCGTCGACTTCTTCGCGGTCTTCTTGAGCGGCGTCGATTTTTTGGTGGACTTCTTGGTGGCCCTCTTCATCGGCGTCGATTTTTTGGTGGTGGTTGACTTCTTCGCTGCCTTCTTGATTGGCGCGTTCGTCTTCATCGATTGCTTCTTCGGCGGCGCTTTCTTCTTCGGCGACGCTGCTTCGCTCACGGTGGAGCTGAACGCGCCGTCGTAGAGCTTGATGCCGGCAGCCACAACCTTTCGCGCGGCCGCCACGTCCTCAGCGCGTGGACCGTCACCCGAGCCTGGAACTTCGAGCAGTAGGGGGAGGTCTCGAATCTTGGGGTGACCGATCAAGGGCGCGAGGCCCTTGGCCCCGATGGTGCCTTCACCGATATTGGCGTGACGATCACGGTTCCCACCGAGTTCAATCTTGGAGTCGTTCAAGTGAAAACAGCGCAAACGGTCCATGCCAACGCTGTCGTCAATCTCGTTGATCAGTCTCTCGGTGCCCTCGACGCTCGAGTAGTCAAATCCACTCGCCCAAAGATGCTGCGTATCGACGCAGAGTCCGAGTCGATCGTCACCGTTACAGGCGTCGATGAGGAACTGAATCTCTTCGAGCGAGCGCCCAACCGTTCCCCCGGCCCCGGCCGCGTTCTCGATGAGGATGGGACAGTCGGCGACTCCCTCAGGGGCCCGATCAGCGTCAGCGAGCGCACGTTCGAAGGCGTCGGCGATCTGGCGAACCACGTCGTCGAACCCGGCCCCCTTGTGCGAGCCAACGTGCAGGACCAGACCTGATGATCCCATCCCGCGGGCCACGGACAAGTTGTGCGTCAGGCACGCGACCGACTTTTCGTAGAGTTCGAGGTCGGCCGAGGCCAGGTTGATGAGGTACGTCGCGTGACAAAACGTGTCGGTGATCGTCGGATGCGTCGCCTGCGCGTCGCGGTACGCGGACAAGATCTCCGGCGCGTACTGCGAGGCCTTCCACATTCGCGGACTCTGGGTGAAGACCTGGATGGAGGTGGCCCCGATCTCCACGCCGGCGTCGAGCGAGGGGATGAGCTTGCCGCCGCCACGGACGTGCGCACCGATGTTCATTACAGTAAAACTAGTAGCCCCGCAACGATCCATCGACAGGAGTACCGTGAGCGATACCTTCAGCCCCACCTCTCGGGCGATCTTCGCCAAGAACGTTCTCGCGCACGTCGCGAGCTTGGACGCGGATGGTGGACCGAACGTGACGCCGGTGTGGGTCGAACTCGACGGCGAGGACATCGTCATCAACACGGCCCTCGGGCGCGCCAAGGCACGAAACCTCGCGGCCGACGCGCGCGTGGCGGTGTCGCTGACCGACCCCGACGACCCCTACGTCTGCATCGCGGTGCGCGGAACGGTCGTGGGCTTCACCACCGAAGGCGCGGACGACGTCATCGACCGCTTCGCGAAGAAGTACTTGGACGTTGACTCCTACCCCATGCGTCGCGAAGGCGAGATTCGCGTCACCGTCAAGATCCACCCCGATCGAATCTCAACCCAACCGGCCTAACTCAGGCGAAGTACGTCAATTCGACGGCGTCGATCCGTTGGACGCTGCGCTGGGTCAAGACGGCGTCGCCGCTGACGAGACGGTCGTCGTCGTAGTGCCACACCGTAACGGGCACCGGTGGCGCGGGTCGGTTGTAGGCGCCGACGATTCGAGCGACCTCGTTGGTGAAGTTCACCTCGTCGTTGGTGAGGAGGGCGCGAAGAACGTCGGCGTGAGCCTTCGGACGTTCACTCGCTTGGACGACGACGTGTCGAAGGGGCACCATCGCGGCCAGGGTCGCGACGTCACGGGCGGCGAGTTGCGCCGCGTAGGCCTCGGTGACCGAGAGCCAGACACCAAAATCTCTGGTCACGCGATCGACGAAGGTCGCGGCGACCAGTACGGTCTCGGCGTCCGTGCACTGGAAGAGCACCAGGTGATCGCGCGTGGCGCGCACGACCTCGTCGCGCTGGGCGACCGCGGCGGCGGCGTGGACCAGTTCCATTACGAGGGCTGGAGATCTTCCTTGGGGAGGCGCTCGATGTTGACGTCGCGAAAGGTGAGGATGCGAACCGAGGGCACGAATCGCGCCGCGCGGTACATGTCCCAGACCCAGGCGTCGTGCAGCGTGACCTCGAGCAGGGTCGGCGTCGCGTTCGAGCGAACTTCGACGTTGACGTCGTTCGCCAAGTAGAAACGGCGATCCGTCTCGACCGCGAAATCGAACATGCCCACGACTGCTTTGTACTCCTGGACTAACGCCAGCTCCAGGGTCGACTCGTAGTCGTCCAGCTCTTCCTCGCCCACCAGCGACTACGCGCGCTCAGTGACGCGCAGCTCCTTGATCTTGGCGGCCTTGCCGCGCAGATCACGCAGGTAGTAGAGCTTGGCGCGACGGACGTCGCCGTAGGACTCAACTTCGATTTTGGCGATCGTGGGGGTGTGCACGGGAAACGTGCGCTCCACGCCCACGCCGAAGCTGATCTTTCGCACGGTAAACGTCTCTTGGAGGCCCGAACCTTGACGGCGAATCACGACACCCTGAAAGACCTGGACGCGCTGGCGGGTACCTTCGACGACGCGTACGTGGACCTTGAGGGTGTCGCCGGAGCGAAAGGCGGGGATGTCGTCGCGAAGCGAGTCGCGGTCGACGAGGTCAGTGGGGTTCATGAGAGCGGTCCCTTTCGGATCACAGGCCTTACGAGTTTAGCCGTTTCGCTCGATCTCATCCAACGTCGGGAATTCCGCCAGTATCGCGCGGTCTCGCGCGCTCAGCCCTCCCCGACGGGTCATGAGGTCGGGCCGACGCTCCATGGTGCGCCGTAACGCCTGCGCTTGGCGCCACCGGTCGATTTTCGCGTGATCGCCCGAGAGCAAGACTGCCGGCACGTGCTCGCCGCGAACGAGGGCGGGCTTGGTGTAGTGGGGGTATTCGAGGAGTCCCTGGCTGAAGGACTCGTCCACGCTGGACTCGTCGTTGCCCAGCGCCCCGGGCAGGAGTCGCACCACCGACTCGATCACGCAGAGCGCCGCGAGCTCTCCCCCGGCCAAGACGAAGTCGCCCAGCGAGATCTCGTCGTCGACGACCTGATCGAGTGCCCGTTGGTCGAAGCCCTCGTAACGACCGCTGAGGAGCGTGAAGCCAGCGAGTTCGCTCAACTCACGCGCCACCTCGTGGTTGAAGACCCGGCCCGACGGCGTCAGCGCGATCACGGGCCTCGCGAGATTCGTCACCGACTCGATGGTGGCGATGATGGGTTCGGCGCGCAACACCATTCCCGCGCCGCCACCGAAGGGCGTGTCGTCGACACTGTGGTGCACGTCGCTCGTCGCGTCGCGAAAGTCGTGAAGGTGCAACGTCCACACGCCACGCTGGGCCGCTCGTCCCAAGACCGACGTCTCGGCGTAGTGCGCCACGGCGTCGGGAAAGAGCGTCAGCACGTCGACGCGCAGCGTCATTCGAAGAGTCCCTCGGGTGGGTCAATCTCGACACGGCGGTTGGCCTCGAGCGTGACCACGAAGGTGAGCGGCACGAGTACGCCCGTGTCGAGCACCATGAGGTCGCTCGCCGGATTCGCCTCGACGTCGACGACGACGCCACGAAGAACGCCCGACGTGTCGACGACCTCGGCGCCGAAGAGTTGATCGATCCAGATGACGCTGGCGTCGTCAATCCGAGGAGCGTGGAGCACGACGCCTCGCCAACGTTCCGCTTCTTCACGAGAGTCGATTCGATCGAAACTCACGATGAAGCGAGCTTGGTGAGGCGCCGAGGCGACGACCACGAGAGGTCCGCGTTCGGTTCCGAGCGTCGTGCCCACACCGAGACGTTCGACGCGATCACTCCAGAGGTCCACTTGCACTTGGCCCCGAAGACCGTGGGCCTTCACGATGCGCCCGACCTCGAGCGTGGCACGCTCGTCGGCCACGGTTAGTCGACGATGTCGACGGAGGTGGTGACGCCGTCACGCGCTCCCGCGGCTCCCACCAGCGCACGGATGGCCTGCGCGGTGCGACCGCGGCGGCCGATGATGCGACCCATGTCGTCGGGACCGACACTGAGCGAGAGGATCACTTTGCCCTGACGCTCGTTCACTTCCACCGAGACGGCGCCCGGGTCTTCGGCGAGGGACTTCGCGATGAACTCGAGTGCGGCGGTCGCGGTCACGGCCTTGTCGGCGTCGCCCGCGCCGTGGTCGTGGACGTTCGCGTCGTTGCCCCCGTCGTTGTAGTCGACCTCGTGATCGTCGTCGATCGTGTTGATGTCGCCCGCGACGTAGTCGTCGTGCCCGTCGCTCATCTGGCGGCCTTCGTGGCCTCGAACGCCTCGAGGGCGCCACTGACCTTGAGGAGTTTCGCGACGCGCTCGGTGGGCTGAGCACCGTGCTGCAGCCAGTGCAGGACCTTGTCGTTGTCGATCTTGAGTACCATTTCGGGCTCGGCGGTGGAGATGCCCCGGGGCTGGTAGGTGCCCACGATCTCGAGGAAGGCCCCGGACCGGGCACGGCGACTCTCGGCGGCGACGACGCGATAGGTGGGTTGCTTCTTCTTACCCATTCGCACCAAGCGTAGTTTTACAGCCACAACGTAATTCCCTTCGAACCAGTTTTGTTCCGCGTCGGAACGGGGCGATATACCCGAGCGTCCAAGTTTAGCGTTGTTTGGGAGGAGTAACCCTTCCGCCCTTCTTCTTCTTGTTTTTCCCTCCGCCCCCACGTGGCGTCGTCGCGGCGCTCGCCATGCCCGCCCCCAGCGCCTCGAAGCCGGCCGGCAGTTGATCGCCCCGTGACGCACCGCGCGCGGCCAGTCCCGCCATGCGCCCGAGCCCTCCGGGCAGCGCCGGCGCGGAACCGTTACCCATCTGGCGCATCATCTTCTTCATCTCGTTGAACTGTTTCAAGAGTTGATTCACGGCGCTGACGCTCGTCGCGGAACCTTTGGCGATGCGCGTGCGCCGCGAGCCGTCGATGATGTGGGGATCGCGTCGTTCCCTGGGTGTCATCGACCGAACGATCGCTTCGACCCGGTTCAGTTCGCCCTCGTCGACGTTGCTCGCCGCGGTACGCATCTCCTTCGTCACCCCGGGCATCAACTTCATCAGTCCGCCCAACGACCCCATCTTTCTCACCTGACCCAACTGCGCGAGAAAGTCGTCCAGCGTGAAGGTGCCGCTCATCATGCGTCCGGCGGACTCGGCCACGACGTCGGCGTCCATGGTGCGTTCGGCCTGTTCGATCAGCGAGAGCACGTCGCCCATGCCGAGGATGCGCGAGGCCATACGCTCGGGGTAGAAGAGGTCGAAGTCAGCGATCTTCTCTCCGCTCGAGGCGAAGACCACCGGGCGCCCGACGACGCCGAGCGCGGAGAGCACCGCGCCTCCTCGAGCGTCGTAGTCGAGCTTGGTGACGATAAGCCCCGAGAGTTCAAGCGCCTCGTGGAAGCTTCGCGCGGTGTGCACCGCGTCTTGCCCGGTGACCGCGTCGATGACCAAGAACGTGTAGTCCGGGGACGTCGCCTCGGCGACCGCTCGCACCTCGTCCATCAACGTCTCGTCGATCGCGAGTCGTCCCGCGGTGTCGATGATGACGACGTCGCGCCCCAGCCGCGTCGCTTCGACGAGCCCGTGGCGCGCCACGTCGAGCGGGCTCGAAGGTTCGGAGTAGACGTCCACGCCAACCTGTTGGGCGAGGACTCTCAGTTGTTCAACGGCCGCCGGGCGCTGAAGGTCGGCCGCGACGAGGTAGGGCTGGCGACCTTGCTGCTTGAACCACGCGGCGAGCTTCGCGGCCGCCGTGGTCTTGCCGGCGCCCTGGAGGCCGGCGAGGAGCACCACGGTCGGGGGTTTCGCGGCGAAGGTGACCTTGAGCGGCGACGCGCCGAGTACCTCAATGAGTTGTTCGTGGACGGCCTTGATGACCTGTTGGCCCGGGGTGAGGCTCTGGGCCAGTACTTCGCCGCTCAGTCGCTCACGCACGGCGTCGACGAAGGCGCGCACCACGCCCAGTTCGACGTCCGCTTCGAGGAGGGCCGAGCGGACGTCGCTCAACGCCTCGTCGAGGTCGGCGTCACTGAGGCGCCCGCGCGAGCGCAGCGACGAGCTGAGTCGTTCCAGGCGTTCGCTGAGGGCGTCAAACATGATGAAGGAAGGTTACCGTCACGCTCCGAGAAGCGAATCGACGAAGGCCTCGGGCTCGAAGACGATGAGGTCCTCGACGCCTTCGCCCACGCCCACGAACTTGACCGGAATCGCCAGATCGCGCTCGATGGCCACGACGATGCCCCCGCGCGCCGTGCCGTCAAGTTTAGTCAGCACGATCCCCGTGACTCCCGAGGCGGCCAAGAACTCGCGCGCTTGACTGAGGGCGTTTTGACCGGTGGTGGCGTCGAGTACCAAGAGGGTCTCGACGACCTGTCCCGGCGCGCGATCGGCGACGCGACGGACCTTTGACAGTTCGTCCAACAAGTTCGTGCTGTTCGCCCGTCGCCCCGCGGTGTCGGCGAGGACGAGATCGATGCCTCGCGCACTCGCGCGACCAATGGCGTCGTGGACCACCGATCCCGGGTCGGCGCCTTCGTTCGCGCGCACGATGTCCGACTCCGTGCGCGTGGCCCACTGCTCGAGTTGGTCGGCCGCGGCCGCGCGAAAGGTGTCGCCCGCGGCGAGCATCACCGAACGGCCCTCGTCGTGGTGGCGTTTGGCGAGCTTGCCGATCGTCGTGGTCTTGCCAACGCCGTTCACCCCGACGAACAACCAGACGGGCACGCGACCTTCGTCGGCCGTCGTAGACGTTGAGCGATTCCTCCGCAGAGAGTCGAGAAGAATCACTCGTAACGCCGCGGCGACGCCCTCGGGCGCGCCCTTCGTCCTCAGTTCTTCGAGCACGGCGCCCGTCGTCACGACACCGACGTCGCTGCGAAGCAGCACCTCTTCGACGAGCGCGAGTTGCTCGCCGCTCAACTCGCTCGTGCCCGCGATCGAGCGCACGCGATCGAAGACGCCTCTCGACGACGCGAGCCGTTCGTTCAACGTCATCTCGCGCTCGAGCGACGGCATCGGCGCCGTCTCCGTCACCAAGATCTCGGGCATCGCGGCGCGAGACGGCGGCGCCAGTGCCGGCCGCACGCGCCGGCGTCGGCGAGTGAGCACGACGGCCGCGGCGAGCACGACCACGATCGCCGCGACGACGTAGAGGACGATCACGCCGTTTCGACTTCCCTCGTGCGCTGCACGCGCTGACTGACGACCTTTGACGACGCGCCCGGCACCATCGTCACACCGTAGAGTGCGTCGGCGGACTCCATGGTGCGCTTTTGGTGCGTCACGATGAGCAGTTGCGCCTCTTCACGGAACTCGTCGACGAGACTCAGGAATCGTTGCAGGTTGACGTCGTCGAGAGCGGCCTCCACCTCGTCCATGAGGTAGAAGGGCGAAGGACGAGAGCGAAACACGGCGAAGAGAAAGGCCAGCGCGGCCATCGAGCGTTCGCCTCCCGAGAGCAGTGAGATGCGCCGAACGTTGCGGCCCATGGGTCGAACCTCGATTTCGACGCCCGTGTTCAAGGGATCGTCGGGCTCACTCATGTTGAGCCGGCCTTGTCCGCCGGGAAAGAGCATCGCGATGAGCGAGGAGAAGTGCTCGTTCACGTCCGCGAAGGCGGTGGTGAAGGTCTGCATGATCTCTTCGTCGAGCGCGCGCAGGACCTCTTGCAACTCCCTTCGGGCGTGGCGAACGTCGCTCACCTGGGCGTCGAGGTCCTTGTAGCGATCCTCGAGCGAGGCCAACTCGTCGAGGGCCAGGGGGTTGATCGGGCCGAGCGACGTGATGCGCGCCTCGAGTTCGCCCACGCGCGTCTCGAGCGATCCGCCTTCGGAGAGTTCGATGAGTGGCGCGGGACCCATCTCGTGCGGCTCGACTCCCAGGTCGCGGCGGATGACCTCGTGGACGTTCGCGACCTTGACGGCGAGTTCGGCCTGTTCGATCTCGTGTCGGCGCATGACCTCACTGAGTTCGCTCAGACGAGTGTCCGCGTCGTGGCGAGCTTGGCGCACCTCCTCGAGGACCTCGGCGCTCGCGCGCGTCGCTTCGAGCTGCTCACGATAGGTGGAATCGAGGGCCCCTTGGGCTACTCGGATCTCGTCCGCGCAGCGATCCACGAGGTCGGCGAGTCGCCCGAGCACCTGGCGGTCGAACTCGAGGTTCTGGCGTTTCGTGGCGGCTTCCAGACGCTCGCCCGAGCGTCCCTCGAGGCGCGACTCGATTTCGCCTTGACGCTGTTCGATGATCCGGCGGCGCTCGGCGTACTGCGCTTCGCGACGCGACAGTACCGTCGCCTCTTCGTCGACCGCTCGACGGACGGCTTCGAGTTCCTCGCGTGCTCCTGCGCGACGCCGTTCACGCTCGGCTCCTTCACGTACGGCCACTTCGAGGGCTGGCAGTTGCGTTCGCACCGCCACGAGGTCGACGTCCACCGTTTGATTCTGGACCGCCAAGTCCGCGACGTCGCCACTCAGTCGCTCGATCGTCTCGACCAACTCGTCGCCCTCGATCGAGAGCCGCTCGACCTCGCCCAGGAGACGTTCGTCCTCGCCGCGCGCCGTGGCGAGGACGGAGGTGGCGAGATTGAATCGCTGCAGCGCGTCGCCGAGCGCCGCGTCCGCCGCGACGAGTCGTTGGCGCAGTGGCCCGAGCTCGCGACTGGACCGATCGGCGTCTTCTCTGGCCTGTTCGACGGTCGAGCGCGTCACCATCGCGAGACCCGACGCCACCCGCCAACCCGTGGAGGCGAACCGGTCCCCCTCGACGGTCACGACGACGAGATCGGGGTTGGCGAGGGCCACCTCCATACCGGACTCCCAGTCGCTCGCCACGAAGGCTCGCGCGAGTAACGCGTCGAGCACGCGCGACACGTGCGCGGGCGCGTCACGACGCGCCTGCACGACGCTGCGCAGGGCCCGCGTTCCCGCGGGTGGCGTCATCGTCGCGACGTCACCCTCGGCCACGGGCAGGATGAGCCCGACTTCGCCTTCACGTCGAAGAGCGGCCAACGCCGCGCGCGCCGAACGACGACCGTCGACGACCATCGCGCCCACGGACGCACCCGCGGCCGCCTCCACCGCGCGTTCGAAGCCCGCGTCCACTTCAATGAGGTCGAGGAACGACCCGAGCACGCCTTCGAGCTCGCCGATGACGGCCCGTCCTACGGCGCCCGAGAGTTCGTCGAGGGCCCGGGCGAGGGTGAGGGCCCGGGCTTGCGTACTCGACGCCAGGTCGGCGCCGTTGCGCAGAGCGACGTCGGCCTGTCGTCGTTCGCTCTGCGCGTGTTCCGCCGCCTTTTCTGACTCGGCGGACTCCTCGAGGGCCGCGTCGAGCGCGGACGCGGACGCGTGCTTCTCCTTGACCACCTGTTCGAAACCGGCCGTGACCTCGCTGCTGCGCAGCCGCGCCGCGGCGAGGCGCGTGCTCGCGCGTCGCTCGCTCTCTTGGAGGGAGGCCAGCGAACGCTCCAGCAACGCGATCTGCTCGCGGGCGTTGGCGAGCGCCGCTTCGTCGCCTTCGCTCGAGGATGAGGCCCACGTCGCTTCGAAGTCCGCTTCGGCCTCGACGAAGAGCTGGCGTGACGCGCCAAGCGCCCCGCGAAGTTCGCTCAGCGAATGTTCGTCCGTACTGAGCCCCTCGAGATCGGTGACGAGCTTCGCGGCGTCGGCCTCGAGGGTCGCGATGACGTTTTCGTCGGCCGAGGCGATGAGGGCTTGGCGCAACGAGCGTTCACGCTCTTGAATGACCGACGACGTGCCGCGCGCGCGTTCGGCGAGGCCTTGGAGCGTTCCGAGCGTCGAGGCGAGCATCTCCTCACGCCGTGAGGCCATCTCCGCCGCGGCGGCGCTGGCCCTGGCGTCCAGGGCCACGAGCTCGCGGCGCAGTTCACGCTCTCGAATCGACGACTCTTCGAGAGAGTGTTCGAGCTCGCGTCGACGCTCATCGAAGTGGTGCAGGCGTGACGCGAAGAGCGCGTGGCGAGCGGCACGGAGTTCACTCTCGACGTCGGAGTAACTTCGCGCCGACGCGGCCTGGCGCTCGAGTGGACGCATCTGGCGACGCACTTCGCGCACCAGGTCGCCGAGTCGCTCGAGGTTCTCCTGGGTCGAAGCCAATCGACGTTCGGAGCGTTCCTTGCGGCGACGGTGCTTGAGGACGCCCGCCGCTTCTTCGATCACGGCACGGCGATTCTCGGGATTCGACGAGAGGATCGAGTCGAGTTGACCCTGTCCGATGATCATGTGCTGTTGGCGACCGACGCCCGAGTCGCCCAAGAGCTCTTGCACGTCGAGGAGGCGACAGGTGGTGCCGTTGATGGCGTACTCGGAGTCGCCGTTTCGAAAGAGCGTGCGCGAGATGGTCACCTCCGCGCCCTCGATAGCGAGTCGGCCGGAGGAGTTGTCGATCGTCAGCGCCACCTCGGCGCGCCCGAGCGCCGCTCGGTTCGAGGTGCCCATGAAGATGACGTCGTCCATCTTCGAACTTCTCAGCGCGCGCGTGCTCTGCGCGCCCAGGACCCAGGTCACGGCGTCGACCACGTTGGACTTACCCGAGCCGTTGGGCCCTACGACTGCCGTGACACCGGGCTCGAACTCCAAAACGGTGGTGTCGGCGAAGGACTTGAAGCCCTTCATGGTCAATCGCTTAAGAAACACGCACTGACGCTAGCAACCTTCTGGTCGTCGCTTGGGTGTCACGCCTGGCACTTGTCACAGTAGAACGTCGAACGACCTCGCACGCTCGCACGACGAATCGCCTGGCGACACTGATAACAGGCCTGACCTTCGCGGTTATAGACCTGGTGGAACTGTTGGAAGTTCCCGGGCTTGGCGTCGGGGTCGACGAACTGCTCGTCGTCCAGGGTCGAGCCGCCGTGTTTAATCGCTTCGGTGAGCACTTCGGAGATCGCGCGGTGCAGTCGTCGAATCTCGATGGTCGAGAGTGACTCCGCCGGACGGTCGAAGCGCAGCCCGGCCGAAAAGAGGATCTCGTCGGCGTAGATGTTGCCGATCCCCGCCATGATGTCCTGGTCGGTGAGGACCGCCTTCAACGGCGTCGAACGACTTCGTAGGATCGCCGCGAATCGGTCCCACCCGATCTGATCCTCGAAGGGATCGAGTCCGAGGTGGGCCAGTTCGGGCACGGCCTTTCGAAGGGCCAGGCCTTCGCCACCGATCGAGAGGCGCGCGAACTTGGAGATCTCGACGGGAGGATCGCTGTCGCTCGGGGTCTTTGAGACGTAGAGTTCGCCAAAGGTCCTCGGGTCCACGTAGCGCAGCTCGCCACCTTGGGCGAAGGTGAACACGACGTGGGTGTGCTTGGGTTTGGGGTCCTTCGGGCCCTTGGCCCGGAGCAGCTGGCCGCTCATGCCGAGGTGGATCACCAGGTGCGTCGAGTTGTCGAGTCCCAACACGAGGTTCTTGCCGAGTCGTTGGACGGACTTGATGGAGTGACCCTCGACCAGCGCGCGAAAGTCCTTCGCGGTCTTATGACGTCGCACGGCCCGGCCGTTGGTGACGGCCGCGCTCTTGATCTTCTTGCCGATGAGGTCACGCGCGAGCGACGCGCGCACGGTTTCGACCTCGGCGAGCTCAGGCATCGAAGTGACCCCGCCAGGCGAGGAGGGCGGCCTGCGCTTCGGCACTCTTTTTGGATCTGCCCTCGCCCGACGCCACGACGACCGAGCCCAGACGCACGGTGGCGAGGAAGGTCACGTCGTGCGACGGGCCACTGGACGACACGTCGTAGACGGGCGTGCCCCGTCCCGTGGCTTCGGCCCACTGTCGAAGTTGGGTCTTCGGATCGACGTCGCCGGGCTCTTTTGACGCGGCTCGCACCTCATCCTCGAGTGCTTCGTGCACGAAGACCTTCGCGACGTCGTAACCGCGCTCGAGGTACAGCGCGGCGACCACCGCTTCGAAGGCGTCGGCGAGCAGTGAAGGGCGCTGCGCGCCGTTCTCCTTTCTCACGCCGCGACCCACGCGCAGCACGGCGCCGAGTTCGAGGCTCTTCGCGGCCCCGGCGAGCGCGGCCTCGTTGACGACGCGACTGCGCACCAGCGATCCCGTCCCCTCGTTGAGTTCGGGGTAGCGCGTCACGATGAGGTCGGCGATCGCGAGATCGACGACCGCGTCGCCGAGGAACTCGAGACGCTCGTTGGACTCGAGGTCGTGTTCGGCGGCGTAACTCGAGTGCGTGAGTGCCGTCACCAGCAGCGGGCTCGACGGGACGAGCCCCACGCGCTCAGCAACGGAGTCGAGCGACGAGTCCATGAGGCGCACGTGCCTCGTTAGGCAACCTGGAGCTTGACCGCGACGTAGTCAACGGCGTCGCGAACCGACGTGAGTCCCTCGAGGTCCTCGTCGTCGATGTGGAATCCAGCCGCGTACGTCGAGAGACTCTCTTCGAGGGCTTCGACGAGTTCGATCAGCGCGAGCGAGTCGGCCCCGAGGTCCACGAAGGGAACGTCCTCGGCGATGTCGCCGGGACTCTTTTCGAGGATTTCGGCTAGTTGGTCGCGAACGAGTACCAAGATGGCAGCTCGATTCAGCGGTGCGACGGTGTCAGCGGTCATGACCCCTCCTTTGAGGTGCTGATCAAGACTACCGAGCGGCGCCGCGCGGCGCCCTGGTTACGCCGCTTGATCAGGTCGGATAGCCGACTTCATTTTGGCAACGACGCCGCCCTTTTCTATCTCGTCGGCGACGCGTAGCGCGTTCATGATCGCCGTCGCGTTCGACGCGCCGTGGCTGATCACGCAGATCCCCTCGACGCCCAGCAACAAGGCGCCGCCTTGATTGTCCGGCGACAATGACGAGGCGATGGGCAGCAGGTACGGCAAGAGGGCGTCACCGGCGGCCTTGGTGGCGGCGTTCGTGTTGATCGCGCCCAGCACCGCGGAGAACACGAACTTGAGTGCACCCTCGAGGGTCTTGAGCGCCACGTTGCCGGTGAAGCCATCGGTCACGATCACGTCCACGGGCGCGGGCACGAGATCGCGACCCTCGACGTTGCCCACGAAGTTGAGTGACGCCATCGCCGCGAGCAGCTCGTTCGTCTCCTTGACGAGGGGCGTGCCCTTGGAGGACTCCTCCCCGATGGAGAGAAGTCCGACCCGGGGACGGTCGACGCCGTAGAGGGCCCGCACGTAGATCGACGCCATCTGCGCGAACTGCACCAGCATCTCGGGCTTGCACTCGGCGTTCGCCCCGGCGTCGACGAGCAACATCGGCGTGGTGTCGGGTCGCGGAATGGGCGTCGCGATGCAGGGACGGATCACGCCCGGCAGCCGACCCATCCGCAGCAGCGCCGAGGCCATGGTCGCGCCCGTGTTGCCGGCCGACACCATGGCGCTGGCCCTGCCGTCGCGAACGAGTTCGGCGGCGCGAACGAGCGACGAGTCCTTCTTCTTTCGAACGCTGGCCCCGGGATCGTCCTCCATGGCGATCACTTCACTGCACGCCACGACCTCGAGTCCCCGAGGGTCGCCGAGCAGCTCGGGAACGCCGACGAGGATGACGCTCAGTCCCAACTCATCGACGGCGCGCCGGGCGCCCGCGACGACCTCTCCGGGAGCGAAGTCACCACCCATCGCGTCCAAGGCGATGGGTAGGGTCAACTCAGTTGACCTCTACCGCGACGCGGTTCTTGTACCAACCGCAGTTCGGACACACGACGTGGGGCAACTTCGAGGTCGCGCACTGGGGACAGACACTGCGAGCGGGTCGCTCCAACGTCCAGTTCGCCGCGCGGCGGCTGCGGGTCTTGGCTTTACTGGTCTTGCGCTTGGGAACTGCCATCGATCTTCTCTTTCACCTGAAACGGGCACGCCCGTCACGTCTCTTTGGATCCCTCGGATTCGGGGTCCGCAAATTGGAGTCCGTCCAGTGTAGCCCAGCGTGGATCCAGGGGCGCCCGGCACGAGCACGTCGCCTCGTTACGGTCGATCCCGCAGAAGGGACAGAGCCCCTGGCAGTCACTTCGACAGAGCGGCGCGAGGGGCAGATCCAAGAGAATGGCGTCGTGCGCCAAGGGGGCCAGGTCGACGAAGTCGTGCGTCACGAGATAGGTCTCCTCGTCGCCGGGACCTCGTTCGTCGACGAATCGCTCGTTCACCGACACGCTCGAGTAACCGAGCACCGGCGCCGAGCAGCGCCGGCACACGCCGTGCCAAGGTGCCTCCACGTGACCACGTGCGCGCAGTCCCCCACTGAAGCTCTCGAGGCGCACCTTCACGTGCACGACGGCCTCGGGAAAGACGTCAGTCTCGACGGGGCCGCGCGCGGCGAACTCGTGGTCCTCGTCAAAGGGTGCCTCGAAGTCGACGTCGAGCGACGAGGGAGCCTGGCGCAAGATGCGCGCGACCGGGACGAGATACGGGGAGGACACGGTACTTAGAAAGAGTCCTGATCGAAAAAGGAACTCTCGGTCTCGTGAGGATCGACGTACTCGCGCAGGGCCGCCGGCGCGCCCGGCGACGCGGGTGAGAGGAAGTCGTCACCCGGTTGCTCGTCGTTGATCATCGACGTGGGCAGACCCTGGGCGCTCAATCGCTCGCGACCCGATCGGGCGGTCTTTAACAGTCGCTCGAGCACGATCTCGAAGCCGCCGAGTTTACCGTCGATGAAGTCCTCGGACTGGTTGATCATCTGTCGGGCCTGGGCGTGCGCGTCGGCGATGATCTGTTCGGACTTGAGGCGCGACTGGCGTACGATCTCGGTCTTGTCGACCATTCGCGACGCTTCGGCGCGCACCTGGTCCATCAGCTGCTGGGCCTTTTGCACTTCGGCCGCCATCAGTTCTTCGCGGTCGCGTAACGCCCAGCGCGCCTCGCGGATCTCGTCGGGCAGACTGTGCAGGGCCTGTTCCAAGAGACCCATGACCTCGTCGCGCGAAACCAGCGCCGAGTTCGACAGCGGCATCTGTTTCGCCCCCGCGACCAAGTCCAAGAGCTCGCGAAGATCGGCTTCGATGTCGCGGCGCACGTGGCGCGCGGCGCCCTCGTCGAACTCCTCGCCGTCGTAGCCGTCGAACGAGGTCACGGTGCTCCTCCCGGGAACTTGTCGGCGAGGCGCTTGGCGACCGACACGGGAACGAACGATGAAACGTCGCCGCCGTAGCGCGCGACCTCTCGTATGAGCTTGGACGCGATGAAGGAGTGGTGCGAACTCGAAGGCAGGAACAGGGTCTCCACTCCCGACAGGGACCGGTTCATCTGGGCCATCTGCAACTCACTCTCAAAGTCCGACACGGCGCGCAGGCCCTTTACGATGGCCGTCGCGTCCACGTCGCGCGCGACGTTGACGAGCAAGGTCGAGATCGACACGATGCGCACGTTGTCGAGGTGCACCAGGGACTCCGCGATCATCTCGCGGCGCTCTTCGAGGTCGAAGAGCGCTTCGGACTTCTGAGGGTTGCGAATGGCCGCCACGACGACCTCGTCGAAGATCTGGGCGGCGCGCTCGACGATCTCGAGGTGTCCGTTGTGGAAGGGGTCGAAGGAGCCCGGGATGAGACCTACCGTCACTCTGCGTCCCCTCTGCTGGGTTCTAACATCGTTACGAGCGTAGTGCCGTAGCGCTTGGTTTTGGTTACGTTCCAGCCCTCGGGCGCGTCCATGTGGCGATCGTTTTCGATGACGACACGCCCCGCGACGACCTCGTGGAGCACGCTCGCGAGGTCGAGTGGACCGTACGGCGGATCGGCCAAGAGCAGATCGAGGTCACGTGGAGGGCTCCACACGGGGAGATTGGCGCGCACGAAGACGGCCTCGCCGCTCAGTTGCAGCGGCTCGAAGTTGGTCTTCGCGGCCAGGAGGCACGCGGGATCGGTGTCGACGAAATAGACCTTCGCCGCGCCGCGCGAGAGCGCTTCTATCCCCATGGCGCCCGAGCCGCAGTAGAGATCGGCGACCACGAGGTCGCTCAGTCCCCCACGACTCTCGAGCATGGAGAAGATGGCCTCACGGGCGTAGTCCGTCGTCGGGCGCACCGTGGGCGGTAGTTTCGCCTTGAGCCGACGCCCGCGGGCCACACCACCAATCACTCGCACTCCTCCAGGGTAGGTCAGGACTTAAAGAGGTACGTAGCTTCCTCGTCGTCCACGAACAGACGAAGCTCGTCCATCATCTCGACCAGGGCGTCGTCGTTTCGTTCGACCATCGAGGCGGCGAGATCGCGCGCGCTCACGAGCAAGTCCTCGTCGTCCCGTAGATTGGCGAGTTTCAGATCACTGCGACCCTGCTGGCGAGAGCCGAGCAAGGTCCCCTCGCCGCGCATCGCCAGGTCGATCTCGGCGAGTTCGAAGCCGTCGTTGGTCCCCACGAGCGCGTGAAGGCGCTCGTCGCCCTCGGGCGTCGGTGGGGTGCCCAATAAGAAGCAGTAACTCTGCTGGTCCGAACGGCCGACGCGGCCGCGCAACTGGTGCAACTGCGCCAATCCGAAGCGCCACGCGTCCTCGATGACGATGACGCTCGCTTCGGGGACGTCGACGCCCACCTCGATCACCACCGTCGCCACCAGCACGTCGAGGTCGCCCGCTCGGAACTGGCGCATGACCTCTTCTTTCTCCGAGCTCTTCATCTGGCCGTGCAGGAGACCCACCGCCAGGCCACGCAGCTCGTTGAGGGCGAGTCTCGTGCGCTCCTCGACGGCGCTCGTCGCTTCGATCTTCTCCGAATCTTCGACGAGAGGGCAGACGACGTAGGCGCGACGCCCGGCCGTCACCTCGCTTCGAACGCGCCGCCAACACTCCTCGATCTCGTCGCGGTCCTTCGCCCACCTCGTCTCGATGGGTCGACGTCCCTGGGGCATCTCGTCGAGCACCGAGAAGTTGAGGTCACCGAAGAGAACCATGGCGGCGGTTCTCGGGATGGGGGTCGCCGTCATCACCAACACGTCGGGGTCGGCGCCCTCGTCGGAGCGAGCACGTCCTTGATCGCGCAACGCGGCTCGCTGTTCGACGCCGAAGCGATGTTGTTCGTCGATCACGATCACGCCGAGGGAGTGAAAACGCACGTCCTCGTTCAGCAGCGCGTGCGTGCCCACGACGACGTCAACCGAAGCGTTCATCAAACCGCCGAGCACGACTTGGCGTTCCCTCGCTCGCACGCGTCCCGTCAAGAGTTGCACGGAGAGAGGACGACTGCCGCCGAGCACGGTGTCGTCGAGCACGCTGAGACCCTCCAAGTCGCGTCGCAGCGAAGCGACGTGCTGCTCGGCGAGCACTTCCGTAGGCGCCATCAGCACCCCCTGACGGCCTCCGTCGAGCGAGGCCAGCATCGCCGCGAGCGCCACCACGGTCTTGCCCGACCCGACGTCGCCTTGCAGGAGCCGATGCATGGGCAGCGAAGAGGCCATGTCGCGCGCGATCTCTTCGAGTACGCGGTGCTGCGCGGCGGTGAGGGTGTAGCGGTGGCCCGCTAAGAAGCGCCGGACGAGCGAGGATGAGGGCCCCACGAGTTCACCCACGTCGACGTCGAGGTCGGTCACGTCGAAGGGATGGCGAATTCCCGCGGACGACGCTTCGACGCGCTGGCGACGTAGCGCGAGCAGCAACTGCAGTCGTAAGAACTCGTCGAAGGCGAGGCGGCGCCGAGCGGGGATCTTGTCACTCTCCTCGTGCGGGAGATGGATTCCCCAGTAAGCCTGCGTTCGATCGACCAGATCCAGGTCTCGACGCTCGCTCTCGCTGAGGGGATCGAAGAAGGGGCCGGCGCGTCGCAACGACTCCTCGATGAACCCGCCCATCTCCCAACTGGTGAGACCGGCCTTTCCTGACGCGGGATAGATCGCCACGACGCGACCGACCTTCGAAGGGTCACGCTCTTGCCCCGACGCGCCCACGACGACGTCGACGACGGGATTGGTCATCTGACGCTTTCCCTTGTACTCACTCACCTTGGCGAAGAAGAGCGCGGAGACGCCCGGCGTGAGTTGTCGTTCGCGCCAGGCTTGGTTGAAGAAGACCACCTTGAGCGAGTCACCGTCGTCGCTCACGGTCACCTCCACCATGACCCGACCCTGTCGCGTTCGCCGACTGTTCACCCTTACGACCTCGCCGAAGACGGCCGCCTCGTCACCGACGTTGAGATCGGAGAGGTCGACGCGCTTCGTCCGGTCGAGGTACCGACGGGGGTACACCGTCAAAAGGTCGAAGACGTTGTCGATGCCGAGCGACGCCAGCGCTTGCGTGCGTTTCTCGCCGATGTTGCGCAGCTGACTGACCGACACGTCGCCCAGCTGGCGAAGTCGCCGCGCCGGCGCGTCACTCACTCGAGGCCGAAGTAGTAGGGGTAGAGGGGCTGGCCGCCCTGGTGCACCTCCACGCTGATCTGGGGGTACTCCTCAGCGAGGAACTCCGTCACGCGACGCGTGTTGGCCGGTGACGAACCGTCACCCTCGATGATGGTCAAGAGTTCGTGCTCGGGACGAACGAGGACCGCGAGGAGTTGATTGCTCGCGCCCGCAATCGAGTCGGCCACCGAGAGGACGCCGTGAGCGCCCAGTCCGATCCAGTCACCTTCGTGCACGGGACCCGCGTCGGTCGTCGCGTCACGCACCGCTTGGGTCACCTCGCCCGCCACCACGTTGCACGCCGAAGCGCCCATCGCCACGGCGTTCTGCTCACCCGACGCGTCGGGGTCGTACGCGAGGAGGGCCGCGAAGCCTTCGACGATCGAACGCGTGGGCACCACGTCGACACGCTCGTCGACCAGACCCGCCACTTGTTCGGCGACCGGTTGAATGTTCTTGTTGTTCGGGAGCACGATGACTTGTGACGAGCCCGTCGCGCGCACGGCCTCGACCAGATCAGCCGTCGAGGGGTTCATGGACTGTCCACCGAGGACAAGTTGACGAGCGCCGAGCGAGTGAAAGATGCGTCCGATCCCTTCGCCCACCACGACCGCCACCACCGCGGTGGTCGGAGGCGCCTCGCGCTCTTCCTCACGCAACGCAACGGTCGCCTCGCGAACCCAGCGTTCTTCGATGACTTGATCGGCGAGGTCGGTGACGCGGATCTCGCGAGGACGTCCGGCGTCGAGCGACGCTTCGATGACGGCGCCCACGTCGTTCGTGTGGATGTGGCAGTTGTACAGTCCGTCACCGCCGACGATGACGATGGAGTCGCCGATGCCGGCCCACACTTCGCGAAAGGCGTGCATCTTCGTGTCGTCGGCGTCGAGGAAGTACATGACCTCGTAGCGCAGGTCGGCGAGCGCCGAGTCCTCGCGAACCTGCTCGTGCACGCGCACCTCAATGGTGTCGGCGTTGGGGGCTACGGGCAGTTCGTCGTTCGCCACCACGTGGCTCAGCGCCTCAAAGAAGAGGACGAGACCCGCGCCACCGGAGTCGACGACGCCGGCCTGCTTCAGCACGCTCAGTTGGTCGGGCGTCTTCGCGAGCGCTTCCTTCGCGGCCTCGCGAGCGCCGCGCACGAGCGCCGTCAACGAGTCGGCGTGGGCGCTGGCGCCCTCGGCGCCGGCGCGCGCCACCGAGAGGATCGTCCCCTCGACCGGTCGCACGACGGCCTGGCGCGCAAGGACGTCGGCGTGCACGAGCGCGTCGGCCAGGTCACGCGCCGTGACGTCGCCCTCGGCGGGGAAGTGGGCGACGAGACCTCGAAGGAGTTGCGAGAGGATGACCCCGGAGTTGCCGCGCGCGCCCATGAGCGAGCCGTGGGCGATGGCCTTGGCGACGTCGCCCAGGGGGGCGTCGTCGGCCAGCGCCGCCAGGGCGTTCGACACCGATTCAATGGTGAGCGCCATGTTCGTGCCGGTGTCGCCGTCGGGCACGGGATAGACGTTCAACCGATTGATGACCTCTCGATGGGAGCGCAGGAGCTCCGCGTAGGTGATGATCGCCCTACGCAGGTCACGAGCCGACAGCGTCGAGGGACTGGTCATCGTTAGCGATGCTACAATGGACCTTCGGTTTAACCAGTCCGCGCCCAAGGGCGAGCGGGCCTAAGGAGAATGTTCATCATGGCGTCAGTCTGCGAAATCTGCGGTAAGAAGCCGTCGTTCGGCATGAACGTCTCGCACTCGCACCGTCGCACCAAGCGTCGTTGGAATCCGAACATCCAGCGCGTGCGCGCGCTCGTGGGCGGGACGCCCAAGCGCGTGAACGTGTGCACCGGTTGTCTTCGTTCGGGCAAGGTCACCAAACCCGCTCGCTCCAGCTTCAAGGCGTAGTCTCTCGAGGGGCGTCGCGGCACGGATCATCTAGAGTTCGTGCTCGAAGCCCCGGCGGATAAACGCGACGCCGCCGAGCGTACGCACCAAGGGGTCGGCGACCACGACACCCACCGTGATCGGCTCGCGAAGCCCCCGATCGAAGAACATCATGCGCAGTCGCCCCGGGTCGTTCGTCGCGATCAACAGTTCGTAGTCTTCGCCGCCGCTCGTCGCTTCCTCCTCGGTGGCGCCCGACGCGACGGGAATCGTTCGGAGCTCAAAACCTACGTTCGACGCGTCGGCGAGTCGATGGAGGTCGAGTCCGAGCCCGTCACTGAGGTCGATCATCGCGTGCACGTGCGCGCCCCGCGCCGCCATCCCCTCACGCAAGCGGGGCCAGGGACGTCGATGGGCCTCTACGAGCTCGTCACTCAACGGAGCCCCGTCGCGTCGGCGTCGAAGCCCCGCGGCCGCGCGACCGAGCGCTCCGGTGACGAGCAGTTCGTCACCCTCTTGGGCCCCACTGCGCAGCACCGCCCCCCGACCGGGGCACTCGCCAAAGACGGTGACCGTGACGGCGACGTCGCTCCCGCGCGAGAGGTCACCGCCTACCACCGGCGTGTTCGTCAGCGCGGCGGCTTCGGCGACGCCGCGGTGCAGGGCGTCGAGGTCGGTACCGGGGGGGGCCGTGACCGCGACCACCAGTCCGCGCGGACGCGCGCCCATCGCGGCCAGATCCGACAACGACGCGGTGACGGCCTTGTAGCCGAGATCGGTCACCGAAAAGAGAGCGGCGTCGAGGTGGACACCCAACACTGACACGTCGGTGCTGACGATCGCCTCGCCCACGAAAGGCCTCAGTACGGCGGCGTCGTCGCCCACGTGCCGTTCGCCACTTGGTATTTGTTCTAGGGTGACGATTTTGGCTATACGCTCCAATACGTCATCTTCGTGCTGGCTCCGTTCTTTGGTTGGGTCGGTCGGTGCGCTCATGACGGGGGGATTTATGTCGCGTCGTAACAGGACGGCGTGAGGACCGCAGATGAGGATGTCGTGACGTACCCAACCACGAATAAGAAGTTGATCGAATGGGTCGAGGAGGTGGCGCAGCTCACTACCCCCGATCGTATCGACTGGTGCGATGGTTCAGCCGAAGAGTACGACGCGATGTGCCAACTGCTCGTTGACAATGGCACCTTCACCAAACTCTCCGACGCCAAGCGACCGAACAGTTACTACGCGGCGTCCGACCCCGGTGACGTCGCGCGCGTCGAGGACCGAACCTTTATCTGTTCCGCCAACGAGATCGACGCCGGACCGACGAACAACTGGCGCGAACCGAGCGAGATGCGCGCGACCCTGAACACGCTCTTCGCCGGTTCGATGAAGGGCCGCACGATGTACGTCGTGCCCTTCTCGATGGGACCACTCGGCTCGAAGATCTCGCACGTCGGTGTCGAGATCACCGACTCGCCCTACGTGGCTGTATCCATGCGCATCATGACGCGCATGGGCAAGGGCGCGCTCGAGGTCCTCGGCGAGACCGGCGAGTTCGTGCCCTGCCTGCACTCGGTGGGCATGCCCCTCGCCGAGGGCCAGTCCGACGTCGCGTGGCCCTGCGACGCGGAGAATAAGTACATCGTGCACTTCCCCGAGACGCACGAGATCATCTCCTTCGGTTCGGGTTACGGCGGCAACGCGCTGCTCGGCAAGAAGTGCTTCGCGCTACGCATCGCGTCGGTCCTCGCGCGCGACGACGGCTGGCTCGCCGAGCACATGTTGATCTTGAAACTCACGAGCCCGCTCGGCGAGTCGCGTTACGTGACCGGAGCGTTTCCGAGCGCCTGCGGCAAGACGAACCTCGCGATGCTCGTGCCCACCCTTCCGGGCTGGAAAGTCGAGACCGTGGGTGACGACATCTGCTGGATGAAGCCCGGCCCCGACGGTCGTCTCTACGCCATCAACCCCGAAGCCGGCTTCTTCGGCGTCGCGCCCGGTACCAACATGGAGACGAACCCGAACGCCATGTACTCGGTCGAGGCGAACACCATCTTCACGAATACCGCTCTGACGTCGGACGGCGACGTGTGGTGGGAGGGCATGAGCGAACCACCCGAAGGTCTCATCGACTGGAAGGGCCAGACGTGGTCGAAGGAGCTCGGCACGCCCGCCGCGCACCCGAACTCTCGTTTCACGGCGCCCGCCGATCAGGACCCGGCGATCGCGCCCGAGTGGGAAGACCCCGCCGGTGTGCCCATCGACGCCATCCTCTTTGGCGGACGTCGCGCGAGTGTCATCCCCCTCGTCTTCCAGTCGCGCGGCTGGGACCACGGCGTCTTCTTGGGTTCGATCATGGCCTCCGAGACGACCGCGGCGGCGACCGGCGCGGTGGGGAACCTTCGCCGCGACCCCTTCGCCATGTTGCCCTTCTGCGGGTACAACATGGCCGACTACTTCGCGCACTGGTTGACGTTCTCCGAGCGGTTTGATGAGTCGAAACTGCCCAAGATCTTCTACGTCAACTGGTTCCGCAAGGGCGCGGACGGGCGTTGGCTCTGGCCCGGTTTCGGCGAGAACTCCCGCGTCCTCGAGTGGATCTTCGAGCGCAGTGCCGGTCGCGGCGAGGCCGAAGAGACCGCCATTGGCTACGTGCCCACCCAGCGCGCCATCAACGTCGAGGGCCTCAACGTCTCGCCCGCCGATATGACGGAGCTCTTGACGGTGCACGAGGACGAATGGCGCGACGAAGTGCCGCGCATTCGCGAGCACTACGCCCAGTTCAACGACCACCTGCCGGCGAAGCTCGCCGCGTTCGTGGACGACCTCGAAGCTCGCCTGACCTAACTACTCCGCCGTCTCGGCGTCCGCGACTATTAATCGCGGTCCCGACGGCCAGTCGAAATAGCGCCACGTCCAGTTGATCAGCACGCGCAGACGATTTCTAAAACCCACGAGATACCACAGGTGGAGCCCGAGCCAGGCGAACCAGCCCAACGTGCCTCGAATGACGGTGCCGTGCGCAAGCTTCGCCACGGCCGCGCGACGTCCGATGGTGGCCATGATGCCCTTGTCGTGGTAACGAAAGGGTTCGGTGGCCTCGCCCGCCAGCACGCGGAGTATCTGGAGCGCGCAGTGGCGCCCGGACTGGATGGCGACGGGCGCGAGTTGGGGATAGAAACCGTTCTCCACGCCGGGAATCGCCGCCGCGTCACCGACACACCAGACGTTCTCGCTCTCGACCAGACGAAGGTTGGAGCCGACGAGGACGCGTCCACTCGGACCCTTCGGGCCGTCGAGCGCGTCGGCCAACGTACCGCTCGCCGTCACCCCCGCCGCCCAGATGACGGCCGCGGTCTCGAGACGCTCACCGTCGGAGAAGACGATGGAGCGTTCGCCCACCTCCACCACGGAGCGACCCAGCTCGACGTCCACTTCCATCTTCTGGAGTACCTTCTTCGCGTACGCGCTCGCCGATTCGGGAAACGCCGTCAAGAGTCGCGGCGCGACGTCCACGAGTTCGATGCGCACGGTCGTTGGGTCGAGGCGTAGTCCGTCACGCTTGATGGCGATGTCGATGAGCTCTGACAGAGCGCCGGCCGTCTCGACGCCCGTCGGTCCACCACCGACGACCACGAAATTGAGTGACACCAGCGACGTCTCGGAGGCGAGCTCGGCGTCTTCGAGGGCCCTTAGGAGACGATTGCGCAATCGCCGCGCGTTCGACAACGTGTACAGCGGCATGGCGTACTTCGCCGCGCCGGGAATGTTGAAGTACGAGGCCGTCGCGCCCGTCGCCACGACGAGGTGGTCGTAGGAGATCTCCGCGCCGCTGTCGAGAACGACCACGTGGCGTGCTTGATCGACCGCCTTCACGTTGGCGTGACGGACGATGACGTTTTTCGCGTGACCGAAGACGGTGCGGATGGGATACGCCACGTCCGCCGGCTCGAGACCGGCCGTCGCCACTTGGTAGAGCAGAGGCAAGAACGTATGGAAGTTGTGCTTGTTGATGATGGTCACGAGAACCGGCTGGTTCATGAGCGTGCGTACCGTGGACAGCCCGGCGAATCCGCCACCCACCACCACCACGTGGGGCAACGTGGCCAAACCTTCGGGTGAGGAGTCACTGCGGGGGGACGTCGCCATATCTAATTACAGCACAAGCGGCGCGCGGGCCAGCCACCTCACCCGCTCGCGGCGCGACGGCCGATCGGGTAGACGACACTGGCGACGATCATCAACACCGCGAGGAGTCGATCGCCCGCGGAGAAACTCATGGCGATCGCGACGGGGACGAGCGCACCAATCACCCAGAGCAGTTGTTGACGCACCGCGAATCGAGCGAAGGTGCGACCCTGTGCGCCCGGGGCGACGTTCTTCTGGGTGATCGCGTCGAAACTCGGTTGGGCGACGGCGGCGGTGACGCCGAGCCAACCCGCGAGAAGCACCTGGACCCAGAGCACGGGGTGCGAGGAGGCGATCGCGGCCCCCACGCCCGTGGCGAAGAGGGCGATCGTGAGCAACGTCGCCTCGGTGAGGACGTTGCGCATACGCGTCACGAACGCCAGTCCGCCGAGGGCGCCCACCCCACTGATGCCCAGGGCGAAGGCGTACCAGCCCAGACCGGCGGACTCGCGTCGCAGTCCAAAGGCCAAGAGGAACGTGGCGAATCCCGCGCTGAATCGCATGAGCGCGGCCGCGCCGAGACCCCACGCGACCTCGACGTCACCGAGTGGATTGAGTGCGTTCAGATCGCGTTCGGTCTGGGTGAGCCCGGCGACTTGCTCGCGCACGATCCGCGACGGTCGCTGCAGACGCGCACTGGCGATCGTCGCGCCGACGTAGACGACCGACGCGACCGCGAGGACGCTCGTGGCGCCAAGGCCCTTCAAGATACCAGCGCCGATCGATCCCGCCACGAGTCCCACCAGCGTGCCGAGCAGCGTCAGTTGCGCGTTGAAGCCCGCGAAGCCCTTCTCCTCGCCGGCCCGTTCGTTGGGCCAACCGGCGTCGCCGACGCGATCGGCGTGCTCACGGAACTGATCGGTGCGCGCCATCTCGGGAACCAACGCGCCTCGCGTGACGACGTAGAGCTTGGACGAGACGAGTAGGAGAAAGGCCAACGGGAAGAGCCAGAGCGAGTTGAGATGCTCGGCCATCAACCAACACAACACTGCCCGCACGCCGGCCGAGAGAGCGACGAGCACCCGGCGCCCGTTCGCCGAACGGTCGATCAGGGGTCCGAGTACGGGCGAGACGACGGCGAAGGGCGCGATGGTCAACAAGAGGTACAACAGCACCTTGCCCTTCGCCTCCGTTGGCGAGACGGAGAAGAAGAGCGACCCCGCGAGCGAGACGGTGACCAACGTGTCGCCCGCCATCATGACGACGTGCACGAGCGCGAGACGGCCGAAGGCCGTTCTCTGATCAAAGAGATCTTGCGCGGAAGCCCGCGCTAGAGAGACGAATCCTCGAGTTCGCACGTGATGAGCGTAGGTGATGCGACGACGGCTTGAGTAACCGGCGCACGCACCGCAACGCCCACTCTCGACTCTACGATCACGTCACACCTCGGCGGCGACGTCATGGTCGAAGCGGCGCCGATCTGGTGCGCCTTCGGCGTTCACCGGGTGGACACGTCTCGACCAGTAACCCCCGATGACCTTCGGCCCCGGCTCGCCTCGGCTTCAAAGATTCTCTTGCGTGACTGGTTGGCTAGTTGGAGTTGCAACCCCAGAACTCGACGTAGGCGGGTAAGAGGTGATGGTTGCAGTACTTCAATCGAGAGGCACTACGCCAGCGTCGGGTCGCGCCGTAATAGCGAACCACCTCCGTGACGCCGACTTCGTGCGCGCCCGTGCCGACCGTCGCCCAGAGATAGCCCCACGACTCAACGCAACCAAAGCTCGCCACGCTTTGCACCTTGAGCGGTCCTCTGAAGGGCGCCGCCATCGCCGACGCGTTGCACGGCGCCGAAACGGGAAACACCGCGGAGACCGACGTCGTCTTGGAGACACCGGCGCCCAGCGCCGCGAGGAGCACAACGACCGAGACGGGGCGAGACCACTTCATACTCGCAGTTCACCACAGCGCGAGTAGAAGGGCTACTGCTTCAACAACTCCATGAAAAGAACGCTGAGCGACGATCCCCAGACCCCTTCGTCGATCGGTTCGTTCGAGATGTCGTCGAGGGAACGCCCAAAGATCAGGATCTGAAACAGCACCGCGAAGAACGCCGCCGGCACGTCGTCGCGCAACCACTGTCGTTGCTGAGCGAACTCGGTCAAACGAGCCAAATCCTTCGTCAGTCGCGCCTGCGAGGAGCCGATCAGTCGGCTCAGATCTGGTCGCGTCGAGGCCGCGGCAGCGATTCTCATGCGAAGGGCGCGACGGTGCTGGCGTTCGGGTCCCGACGACAACGCGGCCACGATGGGCTGCATCACTGAGATGTACTCGTCGAGCGACTGCACCGTCTCGTTGACCCGTTGAAACATGCGAAGGTCTTCGTCAACGAGCTGGGTGAAGATCATGTCGTACGCCGCGTCGATAACGCCTTCGCGCGAACCAAAGTGGTGGTACACCGATCCGTAGTTGACGCCCGTCGCCTCGCAGATTTCAGGTATTCGAATGAGCATCTCATCGCCCGTCATCAGGCGTTCCGCAACTGCTTCGAGGACGGCGAGCATCACGGGAGCTGATCGACTCTGCTTGGCCATTGAGCAATATTAATAGCCGCGACCTAAAACATGACTGGTGAGGTCATCATCCTTCTCGCGAATCATCGCGATGAAGGGCTCACCGAGCAGACGCCCCGTTTCTTTCGCAACTCTCACACAATTCTTCATCACGAGATCGTTGTGATCACGTACGTGCTCGCTCACGACCACGACGAAATGTCGAGGCGATTAGACGTTTCGTCGATAGCTCCGCTCAGCGTGACGCGTCACTGGCGAGCAGCTCTCGAATCCTTGCACGCCAGTCAACTCCCTCGGTGCTCGCGCCTCGCTCGTGCAACACGCGTCGCTCTTCGCGCAACGTAGCGGCCACGTCGACCAAATTGTCGGGGAGTCGTTGCGCGACGTGCGTGCGGATCTCTTGGGCGAGCGCGGGCGCGGCACCTTCGGTCGTCACCGCGACCGTCACCTCGCCTTGGCGGTGCAGCGCCATGAAGTAAAAACTCGAGCGAGCGGGATCGTCGACCACGTTGAGCCAAATCCGCTCGTCGCGCGCCTCTTCAACGATTTCGTCGTTCACCTCGAGGTCTCCGGTCGCCGACACCACGAGGTGGTAGCCCTGAAGGTCGCCTCGTCGGTACCGTCGTACTTCGACGTGAACAACACCTTGGGGCGCTGGTTCGAGGAACGTCTCGGCGATCATCGTGACCATCGCGCCGGCCTCGATCAGCTGTTCGGCCTTTCTCGTCCCTACGCGGCCGGCGCCCACCACAAGCACGGGCGCCGAGTCGAGCTTGAAGGCGAGGGGCAACATCTCAGAGCAGGGTGACGTCAACGAGTTGCGGCGAACGCAGATCGAGCGCGGCGACGCCCCCAACCACGATGATGGCGGGCGGGCGTACGTCAACGTCCGCGAGTTCCTCCAGCGCCCCGCGCGTCGTTCGCTGCTGACCCGTCCACGCCTGCTCGACGACCGCCACGGGCGTGCGGGCGTGGAGACCACCTTCCATGAGTTCCCGGGCAATGGACCGGCGGCGCTCGACGCCCATCAAGATGACGAGCGACAACTCGGGATTGGCGAGGCAACGAAAGTCCGTTAACTCGCCGCGCGCGCCGCGCGCGCTCACGATGGTCACGCCTCGGCTGACGCCGCGATGGGTCACTGGGATGCCGGCCGCGAGCGGCCCCGCGAGTGCCGAACTGAGACCGGGGACGACGTCACAGGCCACGCCCGCTTCGTGCAGCGCGAGAAGCTCCTCGCCCCCTCGGCCGAAGACGAACGGGTCACCACCCTTCAGTCGCACGACGGTGTCGTAGCGCGGCGCGAGGTCCACGAGCAGCGCGTTGATCGCGGCTTGACTCGACGAGTCGCCCGGCGCCTTACCCACGTCCACGATCCGCGCGTCGGGATTCACGAAGCCCATGACGGATTCGTCCACGAGTCGATCGCGTACCACGACGTCAGCCTCACCGAGCAGTCGCGCCGCGCGAACCGTCAAGAGGTCCGCGTCACCGGGACCCGCACCCACGAGGAAGACGGTCACGAGAAACCGACCCTCGTCACGAAGTCGCCAAAGGTCTCCTCGAGAACAGCTTCGCTTCCCCAGCGATCGAAGAGCGGCCCGAGGATCTCGGGGATGTCTTCCAGCTTCACTTTCTCTTGGTAGAGCGCGGCCAGTCGGTTTCCTTTGGTCCCGCCGCCCAGGTAAAGGTCGTAGGTCGACTTCGTTCGACCCACCACGCCGATCTCGGCGACGGCGGGACGCGCACATCCGTTCGGACAACCGGTCATTCGAAGTTGCAGCGGCCGCCGTCCGAGTTGACGGCGCTCGAGCGCGTCCTCGAGCCCGCTCACCAGATCGGGAAGGACGCGTTCGGACTCGGTGAGTGCTTGACCACAGGTCGGTAGCGCCGGACAGGCCATCGCGTGACGCTCGACGTTGCCGAGCTCGTCGTCGAGGCGCACGTGGTGCGATCGAAGAAGCGCGTCGATCGCGTCACGATCGCTCGCGAGGACCCCACTCACGATGAGGTCTTGCTGGGCGGTGATGAAGAAGGTCACGCCGTAGCGCTCGGCGATCTCACGGAGGGCGCTCTTGAGGGTGGTGCCACCCTCGACGTCTTTCACTCGGCCGGCGCCGACGCGAATGCCCACTTGCCAGGTGTCGTTCGGTAGCGGACGCCACCCCAAATGATCGTCGGCGTCAAAGTCTTCGGGGAGTTCGAGTGGTGCGCGAAGCCCGTGACCGAGGCGATCTTCCACTTCGGACTGAAAGGCCTCGAGGCCGAGGTCGGCCACCACGTACTTCAAGCGCGCGCGCTTTCGGTCGGATCGATCTCCCAGGTCCCGGTAGGTCGCGATGATCGCGGCGATGACCTCTTCGACCTCATCGTTCGTCACGAAGGTCAGGGGTTCACCGAGTCGTGCGAAGGTGTCGGCGTTGGCGTAGGAGCGTCCGAGTCCCCCACCCACGAGCAGAGTAAACCCCGACCCGACGGCGGGGTGTTCGCCGGGGATCAGGCCGACGTCTTGGGCGAAGACGTCCACGCAGTTGTCGCGCGGGTGCGACACCGCGATTTTGAACTTTCTCGGCAGGTAGGTATCACCGTAAAAGGGGCGTTCTTCTAACTCTTCGCGCGACGCCGCCTTCTCGCCGTTGACGAAGATCTCCCAGTGTGCTTCCGACGTTGAGCGAAACGTCTCGCGCAGTTGGCGCGCGATACCTTCTAAGTGGCCGTGACCGTTCTCCAGGTGCAGATTCGGGCACGTCACCACGTTTCTCACCACGTCACCGCACCCACCAAAGGACGACAGGAACTGTCGATCCAGCCCTTGGGCGAGGTCGCGCAGGTCGCCCTTCACGACACCGTGGAACTGGACCGCCTGACGCGTCGTCAGGCGCACGGAGCCGTCGGCGACCGTCGACGAAATCTCATCCAAAGCGAGCCACTGTTCAGGCGAGAGTCGACCGCCGGGAATGACGACGCGGATCATGAAGATGTAGTCGAGCGTTTCACCGGCCTGAGCTCGGGCGCGGCGAACGTCGCGCTGGTCCTGGGCGTAGATACCGTGAAACTTGAGGAGCTGCTCGCTGTCGTTCGAGACGTTCGGCATTTCATTCGAGAGCTCACGGTCGAGATCGCCGCGAAGGTAGTTACTGGCCCGTTTGACGACCTCGACGCCCGACTCAGTCTTGGTTTCCGGGGTCACGTCGCTCCTCCTTGCTCAGGGATTCTATACATGACAATTCTTATCAGAATAGTCATGTATAGGCAAGGGTCGACTGGTGGCCGCTCTCAGGACGCTCGCCATCCCCTCATTTCAAGGGTCAAAGTTGCCGCTCGCCCTGGGGGCCGAGCGGGTACTCGTCAATTGCGCCACCATCCGATAGGTCAACGACGCCTTCAGCGCTCGTCGTCCACTTCTCACCGAAAATCCGTCGGTGCTCTCGTATCGGAGTTCTGATCGAACTCAAACTCAACGGCGCCCGGTGGTTACCAGGGAGCCTTCAGCACGCTTTCGATCGCCGTAGCGATTGTGGCGTAACCCGCGGCGTTCGGATGGAGGTTCGGCCCGAAGGGCGGCGCTTGACACATCCAGGTTAGTGCGCAGACGTTCGCGACGTTCTCCGGCACCAATCCTCTACCCGTCAACCTCACCCGCACGAGGTCGCGAATTTCGAACGCCGGGCCGACCGTCGCCATCGCGACACCGGCGTTGGCGTACACGCTTCGCAGTGCCGCGTTCAGGGAATCGATCGCGGTCACCGTCGCTTGAGCGAACTGTTGGCCGGCGGGGCCGTTGAGGGCGTAGGCCAAGTACGGGTCATAGTGCCCAAGTCCGACGAAGGTAACGCCAGGACCCGACACGTTCTTCAAACTCGTGAGGATCGTGGGCAACATCTGGCTCACGGCGTTGATCTTGTTCTGCACGCACGCCTGATCGACGACGCCGTCATGGAAACAGTGATGGACATCGTTGAATCCGAGATCGATCGTCACGATGCCACTTGCCCCCTGGTGGGACCGAAGAAACGACAACGCCTCGTTGAACTGGGTGTCGGCGTTGGTGTAGCAGCGGTCGACGCCGCTCATCATCGACATCGTGGTCTCACCCGGACAACCCAACTGGGTCAACTGCATCGCTACGCCGCGAGCGGCTTCGTACGTGATGAGATCGTTCGCGTATCCCTGATCGGTACGTTGACCGCGAGGTAGGACAGCCGTGGGTTGGACGCCCACCGACTCCGAGGCGCCAAGGGCGAGGTAGAAGTTGGTTGACGTCGTGGCCGCGCCCGCGACACCTTCGTTGAGCAGGCCAACGGCAGGAAGAAGCGCTCCGACGAGCGCGATGAATGTGACGACCAGAGCCCTGGACGGGCTCCTACGCTTGCTCTGCGAACCTCTCACTTCTCGATATTCCCCTACTTACACGCGCCTATTAATCGGTACAACGTCGCTGCGCGGCGCCACGAGGCCACCCGCAAGCGGTTCGTGATTAGGACCACGAATTCACAGTGTCCAGTTCGCTCGTACGTGACGCCACGAAGAACCGACAGTGCACGTTACATGGAGGGCGTCCCAGTAAACGTTCATCTTCTTCAATTCTTATAGAAGACTCGGCGGGCAGAGAGTACGTCGCACCCACGAGTACCGGGGAAAGCGCCACGAGTAGCTCTAACGTCACAACGTGACGACAAATCCCCGCTTCGATCGTCGAGCGTTCCTGCGCAGGACACTGCAACTCGGTACGGTCACTACCGGAGCGTTGGCGACGTCATTGGCGTTGGAGGGTTGTGGCGAAGCGAGATCCCCCGACGCGACCCCCACGAGCACGACGTCCCTAGGCGCGGCGACGAGTGCCGACTGGTCAAAGTTGGGCGCGTCGTTGTCTGGTTCCCTGATCCGGCCCGACAGTCGCGCCTACGCCCTCGATCGACTTCTCTACAACTCGAAGTTCGTCGACCTACACCCGCGGGGCATCGCCTACTGCGAGAGTGCCGATGACGTGTCTCGCTGTCTCGAGTTCGCTACCGCGCACGGACTGGCGCTGACCGGCCGCTCCGGTGGCCACAGTTACGCGGGCTATTCGAGCTGCGCCGGACTCGTCATCGACGTAAGTCGGATGTCGGACGTTTCCGTCGACACCTTCGCGAACACCGCGACCGTTGGCGCTGGCGCCCAGTTGATCGACGTGTACAACACCGTTGGCGGTCACGGGCGACTCTTGCCAGGTGGCTCGTGCCCCACGGTTGGCATCGCCGGCCTCACGTTGGGCGGCGGCGTGGGCGTCTTCGGTAGAAAGTACGGCCTCACGTCGGACAATCTTCGCTCCGTGAATCTCGTGACGGCCGACGGGCGACACGTGAGGGCAAACGGGCACGACCATCCGGACCTCCTCTGGGCCTGCCAGGGCGGTGGCGGAGGGAACTTCGGCGTGGCAACCTCCTTCACGTTCAACGTCCACGAGATGCCCGAAGTCACCCTCTTCACGATGCAGTTCCCCTGGGCCGCCGCCACTACGTTGCTCGAGGCGTGGCAAGAGTGGATTAGCTCGACGCCCGACGAACTGTGGTCGGACTGTCAGCTTTTGTCGCAAGGCACGTACGGACTCTTGGCTCAAACGAACGGGGTGTTCTGCGGCGGCGCGCCAGCACTCGCGTCGCTCTTGGCGTCGCTTCGATCCTTGATCAGTACGGCGCCGTCGTACAGCTTCATCGCCTCCTACGACTACCTAAGGGCCATGGAGAGCGAGGCGGGCTGTTCGGGACTGGCCATCGCGTCGTGTCATCTCACCACGCACAACCCCGCCGGTCAACTGAGCCGTTCGGCGTACTCGGCAAAGTCCAGTTACGTCAACGCGGCGATGACCCACGCGCGGGCGCGGAGCATGGTCGAGGCGATCGAGCACCTCCAGGCGAGCGCGCCCACCCTCGGGGGGGCGCTCGCCTTTGACGCCTACGGGGGCGCGATCAACGGTGTCGCTAGTGACCGCACGGCCTTCGTGCACCGCGACAAGGTGGCCGGCATACAGGCGACCTGCTCGTGGGGGACCTACACGCCCGCGTCGGAGATCGGCGCCGGTGAAGCCTGGTTGACCTGGCTTGGCGCCGAGGTCTTCGACCCGACCGCTGGCGCGTACCAGAACTACATCGACCCCAACCTCATCGATTGGCCGTCCGCGTACTACGGATCGAACCTCGAGCGACTCGTCACGATCAAGAACAAGTACGACCCCGACAACAGATTCTCCTTCGCGCAGTCGATCCCCACGTCGTTGCCGTCACGGTGACGACCGCGTGGTACTCGCCAGGTCTCAACGTCTCAACGTCTCAACGTCTCAACCGCGCGACACGCGCGCGACGCGCCTAGGAAGCGAGACTCGCGTGAAAGGCCACGACGCGAGTGGCTGACGCCGCGAGTACGAGTCCGTCGCCCACGCTCGGCGTGGGAAAGTGATTGGCGGGTTGGCCGATCGTCGCTTGTTGGCGAACGTGACCCGTCGAGGCGTCAAGTCCGTACAACACGCCGTCTTGTCCGATCGTCCACACCAGACCCGCGGCGACGATCACCGGCCCCCCGCCGACGCTCGCTTGCCACAGGACGTTGAGGGCCGCCGGTGCCGCCGTCACGCGCAGGGCGACGGGGCCATTCAGGCACGGAAGGTAGACCGTCGTTCCGACGACGGCGCTCCCGCCGTCGGTCACGTTGCCACACACCCCCGACAGGCTCGTTTCTTCATTGCCAGTCCCTCCGAGGTGCGCGCCGTTCAACAGGTAGACCGTCGACGATTTACCGGCCGCGACGACCTGTCCGTCCGACAGTAACGCCGGTGCCATGGACATGTCCTGGTCGCTCGCGTTGTCCTGAGCCCACGTGGCGGGCGCGAAGTACTGCTTCAGTCGAAGCGTCGCGGAGAGTTCGAGCACCGAGTCGCTGTCGTCGTACGCCTGACCACTAGAACGAACGGACCCGTTGCCCACGCTGACCCAGATATCTCCCTTGGCGTCGACGACCGGTGCCGCGCCGCCCATCCAAACGGCGCCCTGAGAGTTGCCGGCGTTGGCGTCCACCGTGAAAAACGTGGGTGTCGAACCCGTCTCCGTCAGGGACACCACGCGACCGCGGTACGAGCCGCAGTCTCCGTAGTTGCCACCCATCGCGAACACGACGCGACCGGCGTCGAGCGTGAGTCCGGTGCGCTGCAAGAGCGCCGCGGGGTCCGCACCCCGTGGATCCACGCGTTGACGAACCTCAATCGCCCCCGACGTGGTGCTGAGACCTACCATTTCGTGCCTGGGACTCCCGTTCACGAGCTCGTCGGCGACGACGAAGATCTCCTTTCTCGACGGATCGATCACCGGCGTCCCTGAGATTCCCACCGTCGGAGCAATGTCACCGCACGGCAGCCTCGACGACGGCACGGCACTGCCCACGTGCCGAGACCAGACCACCCCTCCGTTCATGGACGAGAGTGCGTACACGACGTTGTTCTCCGTCGCGACGTAGACGCGTCCGGAAAAGACGAGGGGCTCGCCAAAGATCTGACCATTCAACGACGGTGACGTCCACGCCCTCTTCGAGGTGTTGACTCCTCGAAGTGACGTCGAAACGCCGGTGCCCGCGACGTCGCCGTGGTACACGGTCCACGAACTCGAACTCGACGCTCCGGCTCGGTAGTCGGAGCTGGAGGCGAGTGAAGCAATACACGTCAAACCAATCGTCGCCACAACCAAGAGGCTCAAGCGGATTCGCCGTGACCTACCTCGCCACATGATCGACCTTCGTCTCATCGTCTTCACGCACTCTCACGTCCTCATTCTGTCGCAACGAGTGCGCAGCGGGATTGACTAGCAGAGTTCAAGCCGGGACGAGCGGCGATCGAGCGGCAACAACACGATCGGCCGCGTCGCCGTTTTCAAGCGCCAAGACGTGCTTCGACGACCCGGTAGTCGCGGTTCAAGCGCGCCAAGGTCGTGGGAATCTCGTTCTTCACGATGAGCAACTGCGACGAAAGTGAACTCGACGCCTGCACCGCAAAGAGTTCGTTCTCCAAGGAGTCCATTGCCGATTCATAGTTCGTCACTGACGTCAGCGCACCAGAAGGCACGAAGACGTTGTTCGTGCGCAACAACGACGATTGGGTGCTCAACCGCGCGTTCGCCCGCGTCGCGGCTCGCTGTTCGCACTCCGGAGCGTAAACGCCGCGACAGTTGTTCGACGCCGTCTCGAACCTACGCATCGCGTTGACCGCGGCCGTATGAGACGCCGTGACGGTGCCGCGTGAGAGCGAATCCTGCAGTCGTACGATCAGTGGGTTTTCAAATGAGGGCGCGAGAAAGTAGAGGAGGGCGCCAGCGCCCAGGACCAACACCACCAGTACCTTCGCCGCCTTGGTCACGAACCACCGAGTCGACAGTGACGCGGCCGCAGGCGCCACCGAGGGACGTTCGACAGTGACCGGATCAACGGACGAGGCGCCGGTGCCGGTGGACGACGGCGTCGCGCCAGCGACCTCCGACCCGTTCAACGGGACCTCGTTGCCGTCACCGAGAAAACCCAAGAACGGTTGCGTCGGCGTCAGTAACGTCGAGTACGCCTGCAGTCGAAGTTGATAGCGCAGTACGAGGGCCAACGCTTGATGGATCGAGCGGGGCTCTCTTCCCGCGACAACGCCCCACACCCACGCCACGAGGAGCAGGGGGTAGACGCCGAAATTGAGCGCCACACCGACGAGCGAAGCGGGGAATCCGAGGACGAGGCGAAAGAACACCGACCAACGTCGCAGTCCAACGTGATCGATGTCGATTGACACTTGATCGCCGGGTTTCGCGTTGAACGTCAGTCCGGGCCAACGACTGCTTAACAGGTACCCGTACGAAAGTATGTTGCCGTAGACGCGCAGCGCGTTGGAGAGAAAATGTTGCTGGCCGTCGGGGACTCGTCCGACGAACAAGGCACAGAACCAGGCCACAAAGGTTACAACGGCCGCGGCGAAGGCGACAACCACGAAGACTACGCCGAGCGGCAGCATCAAAAGGACTCGAAACAAGATCGACCATCGTGACTGGCGAGGGGGCACCAACGAGATGCCCACGCGAACCTGCGCCCCGGTGCCGTAGGCCCCAAACGACACCGGGGGCATAGGCGCCGAACCAAACGCACCACGTTTTCTCGCTCCGCAGACGCCGCAGAACTGTTGGCCCTCTCGTTCCTCGGTCCCACAGTTGGTGCAGTACGGCACGCGCTCTCCTCGGGGGGTCCAACTGCGCATACTTGCACACCAACGACGACACGTGGCGAATGATCCTCGTCGCCGTCTCGCGCGGTGACGCGAATCAACGGCGGTCTCGTCGTGAAGGACCGCTCGGAGCGCCCGAACAGTAGCGAGCCGCCAGGCCGTCTCCCATGACGGCGACGCCAAGTCCTGCTAGGTAATATTCGCGCGTGACGTCCGACAAGCCAAAGAGGGCCGTTAAAGACAAGAAACCTTCAGGCGCGTCCGAGCCGAAACCTGGAAAGTCCGCGCCCCAGTCGTCGAAGACGGATCGTGTCTCCCCCGATCGATTCGCGGCGTTGAAGGAAGTGGGCCAGAACTCATTGGACCTCTTGTTGGTCATCGACGAGACCGGGAAGGTCGCGTACGCGAATCCGATTTCACTTATGACGTTCGGAATTTCGCTCGAGGAGAGCATCGGCACTGACGCCTTCGCGTACCTGCATCCCGATGACGTCGAACGGGTGTTCACTCGGTTCGTGGAGCTACTCCAATCGCCGAATGGATCAGTTCGCGACACGGTGAGAACGATCGCGGCCAACGGAGAGATACGTGAACTCGAACTGGTATCAACCAACGCGATCGACAGTACCGCCGTCGCGGGCATCATCGTCAACGGCCGAGACATCACCGAACAGACCAAGTACGTCAAACAACTCCAAGCTCTCGAGGAGCGATTTCGACTGGCGTTCGAGGACAACATGGCGCCAATGATCTTCACCGATCTCAACGATCGCGTGATCGCTGCCAACGACGCGTTCTGCACGATGATCGGCTTCACGCGTGAGGAGGTGCTCGGCCAGGATTCCACGCCGTTTACCTATCCCGAAGACGTTGGCATCACCGAGGACTCCCATCGGCGCATCCTTGGCGGCGAAATGGGTCAATCGCGCTACGTCAAGCGTTACGTTCGAAAGGACGGGCGGCTCATCTACGTCGAAGTCTTGCGCTCGCCGGCGCGTGACGAAGACGGCAACATTCTCTACAACGTCATCTCCGAGCGCGACATCACCGATGAACGCACGCTCGCCGCCGAACTCTCACACCAAGCACTCCATGACACGTTGACCGGACTTTCGAACCGCGCGCTCTTCTATGATCGGCTCGAACACGCTCGCGCGAAGGCCACCCGAGATGGCGGACTTTTCGCCGTTCTCCTCTTGGACCTGGACGACTTCAAAGGCGTGAACGACTCGCTAGGTCACCTCGCCGGCGATGAGTTATTGAAGTTGGTGGCTCGTCGCTTCGAAAGGGTCACGCGCGCCACGGACACGCTGTGTCGCTTTGGAGGCGACGAGTTCCTCTACCTCGCCGAGGATCTACGAACACCCGCCGACGCGCTCCTGGCCGCGGTGCGCCTGCTCGACGCGTTGGTCGATCCCTTCTTGGTAGCGGGAACGCAGGTCGAACAACACGCGAGCATTGGCGTAACCGTGTCGGACGTGGCCTCGCCCGAGAATACTGACTTCGTCCAGAACGCCGACGTGGCCCTTTACGAAGCGAAGCGCGAGGGTAAGGGCCGATACGTACTCTTCACCCCGAGCATGCACCAACAAGCGGTCGATCGGTTCGAACTCGTTCGAGAGCTGCGACTCGCCCTGCACACCAATGACCTGAAAATGCACTACCAACCCATCATCGACTTGGCGACCACGCGGATCGTCGGGTTTGAGGCCCTGATGCGTTGGCACCACCCCGTGCGAGGGTGGGTTCCTCCGAACGTCTTCATTCCCGCGGCCGAACAGAGCGACCTCATCTTGGATCTTGGTTACTTCGCACTTCGAGAAGCGGTGGCGGCGGCCAGTTCTTGGAAGCGGTCGGCGCGTGAGGGGAAGGATCCTTACGTCTCGGTCAACCTTTCGGCACGACAGTTTCACGACCCACGCCTGGTGTCGATCGTCGAAACGGTCCTCGCTGACAGTCATCTCTCTCGAGAACGACTCGTCATTGAGATCACGGAAAGCGTGACCCTCCTCAACATCTCCGAGACGATGAACGTCATGGAACAACTCGGACGTCTCGGCATCGACTTTGCACTGGACGACTTCGGCACGGGGTTCTCCTCACTCTCCTACTTAGCCCTCCTCCAGCCAAAGATCATCAAGGTCGACCAATCCTTCGTGAGCCCGGCCATCGAGAACCCTCGCAACAACGCTCTGTTGGAGGCGATCATCTCCCTCGGGCACAAACTCAACATGACGATGCTCGCCGAGGGCATAGAGACGAGTGCTCAACTCGAGCGTCTGCGGAGTTTCGGCTGTGAGTTGGGCCAAGGTTTCCTCTGGTCGCCCGCGATCGCGAACGACAAAGTTCAGACAATGTTGACGCGGGGACTGGCGTAACGAGCGACCCGAGGGCGTCGACGTCGCCGAGCACCTCGCACGCTACGCGTTCACCATCGTCTCATCGTCTCATCGTCTACAACGTCGTCGACGACGGTGATCAGACGGCGAGTACTACAATCCGCTTGGAATGGGCACGCGTTCATAGATCGGCGGAAGGCAATGGTCGAGAGTCCCGAATCGATGGAGCGTCTCGCGCGCCAGGTGAGGGTGGCCCTGGAAACGGCCGACCTTGACGCCTTCAGCGAACTGCTCGACGAGAACGTGCGTTGGGGGCCGCCAGGCGATTCCTCGCCACCGTGCCAAAATCGAGAGCAGGTCCTCGCTTGGTACGAGCGGGGAAAGGCGTCCGGAACCACAGCGACCGTCTCTGCGATCACGGTGGTGGGCGATCAACTGCTCGTCAGTCTCGCCGTTCGTGGTGCCGAGGACTCACGTCAACGCGTGGGCCAGGCGACGCGCTGGCAGCTGCTGTCAGTGCGCGACGGACTCGTCAGCGAAATTGTCGGATTCGATCGTCGTGACGAGGCTGAGGCGTACCTCAAAACGTCCAAATAGTTCCGACAGTTCGCGAGCGTTTTCATTTCCTTTTGGTCCCGGGACCAACAACCTCTGCTCGGCGTCCTCGGCACGTCCAGAAAACTCGTTCGATCCCTTCAACTTGTTTCCGCGATCTGTCGGGCTGTTTGAGGTGAAAACGTAGTGAAACTCCTCTTCCTTGCCGTGAACAAAGGGTGTATAAATACCATGTTTTCAATAGACCCCATCGTAAAATGGGTTCTCGTTGGCTCTTTGTAGCCGGTGACTCGGTGATGAATCGAAGGACCAGTCAATATGTCGGAAAAGTTTTTTGTCGCCGATGACGCGACGAGACGGGGGGCCTGATGGTGCCGGTAGCCGAAGAAAGGCGCCGCGGCGGCCGTTTTCGTTTGGAAAATGGGTCGCCCCTCAGTCCCTTGTCGAACGCCCCGACGGATCTCGTGGTGCCAACGGTGACGCCCCCACGTGGTGAAGCCGAGGTGCGTCGTCAAAGAAAGTGGATCTTGGCGATCTACCTCGTGTTGGCCGTTCTTTTGGTCGCGTACTTCATTTCACTCCTGGTACGACGCTCGGGCCAGGAGTGGTCCTGGCTCGATGGTTGGTCAGTGGCGGCCTTTGAGTTCACTGCGTCATTGATCTGCGTCTACAAGGGTCTCGCCCGACGGCCGGGACGAGTCATGCCGTTGATTCTCGGCTTCAGTGTCCTGTCGTGGTCGCTCGGCGACATCGTGCTCACCACCGAATCCATCGGTGGTGTCAAACCGCCCACGCCCTCGGGCGCGGACGCCTTCTACCTGATGTTCTACCCCTTGGCCTACGTGGCGGCGGTCATCATCCTCCAGCGCGGACTCGGGCGCCTGGCCCGCCCGAACTGGCTCGACGGTGTCGTGGCCGGCTTGGGTGCGGCCACGTTGTGCGCGACGTTGGCTTTTCACAGCATTCAAAACGCGACGGGCGCCAGTTCACTCGCCACGGCGACCAACTTGGCCTATCCGGTTGGCGACCTACTCTTGCTCGTCCTCGTCATCGGCGGCACGGTGCTGCTCGCGGGCGGCGCGTCGAAGCAGTGGTACGTCCTCGCCACGGGGCTCAGTGCCATCGTGGTCGGTGACACCTTTAACCTCTTTCAATCTTCGGGCGTGTCGTCGCGCTTCGGAAGTACCGCGAACGCGATCGCCTGGCCCCTCGCGATCCTCCTGATTTCGTCATCCGTGTGGCTGCCGACCAAACACCTGGATCCCCTGCGAACCCAGAAGGTGCCCAGTTTCCTGTTTCCCGGTCTCGCGGCCACCGGCGGACTCGCCCTCTTGGTGGTGGGAACCATCAATCCCATCAGCCGCGTCGCGTTGTGGCTCGCGGTCGCGACGCTGATCACGGTGGGCGTTCGACTCGCAATATCGGCCCGCAGCCTGCGCATCCTCACCGAAGAGCGCCATCGTCAGGCCCACACCGACGAACTTACGGGCCTCGGCAATCGTCGTTTGCTCTCCCAGGTGTTCGACGTTTTCTTCGCCGATCAGGAGATCTCACCAAGTGACGCGCGAGAGCTGGCCTTTCTCTTCGTCGACCTCAATCACTTCAAGGAGATCAACGACTCCTTCGGACATCCGGCCGGCGACGAACTCCTGCGTCAGCTCGGACCGCGACTCACGAGGGCCGTTGGAAGCTTCGGTTCGGTGGTTCGCCTTGGCGGCGACGAACTCGCGGTGGTGCTCATGGACGCCGACGCCAACGACGCCGTCGTCGTCGCGAGGCGAATCATTGAGGGCATCGAAGAGCCCTTTCTATTGAACAAGATCAAGGCGACCGTCGGTGCCAGCATCGGTATCGCCTTGGTACCCGCGAACGCCAACGACGGACCTGGCCTGATGTGGTGCGCCGACGTCGCGATGTACCGGGCGAAACTCGCCAACACGCCCTTCGTCTTCTACGACCATGAACTCGACGGCGGCCAAGACCAGCCAAACTTGCTCGACGAGCTACGTCTCGCGGTGAAGCAGGGCGACTTCGTCCTTCACTACCAACCCCAACTCGACCTGAAGACGGGCGATATCTTGGCCGTCGAAGCACTGGTTCGCTGGCCCCACCCCAAACTCGGCTTGGTCCCACCCATGAAGTTTCTACCCCTCGCCGAGGAGTCCGGCCTGATGTGGCCACTGACCAAATGGGTACTGAACGAGGCCTTCACCCAGTGCGCGGCGTGGCGTGACTCGGGTCGCCACCTCGCCGTCTCGGTCAACGTCGCTACGTCCGACCTCTTGGAGAGCGGCTTCCTCGGCCTCATCAAGGAGCTCCTCGGGCGCCACGACCTTCCAGGCTCGTCCGTCGTCATCGAGATCACCGAGACGACCATCATCACCGACTTCCTGCGGGCCCAGGCCGTCATTTTGCAACTTCGTGACCTCGGCATCGTGGTTTCCATCGATGACTTCGGGGCCGGTTTCACGTCGCTCGCCTACCTCAGCAGCTTGGCCGTCGGTGAATTGAAACTCGACCGCACGTTCATTACCTCGCTCAGTGCCGAGGGCAATGGACGTGAGATGGAGCTCGTTCGCGCGACGATCAACCTGGGACACGATATGGGACTTCGCGTCGTCGCGGAAGGGATCGAGGACGTCGAAACCCTCGACCTGCTCGGTGACCTCGGATGCGACCTCGCTCAGGGCTACTACATCAGTCGCCCGGGCCCGGCGAACAAGCTCTCCTTCAAGGCCACCAACATCAAGACGCTCGTGGCGCCGTCGAGCGATTGAGCAACTCTCACTCGCTGATGCCCAGAGCGAACCGTCGACGTCGGACGCCTTGCCCGGCGACGCCTTGACGCCGCGAGGCCGTAGGTAAGGTCCTCGGTCCTGACTTCGACGACCCGGGCCGTGAGTCCAACTCGTTGGCCACCGACGGCGTGATCGAAGCTCCACGGCGGACGAAGGGGGTCGGTTCATCAACAGATGAAGGTCTTGAATTAACATCATTCCCGCACATTGCCAACAAAATATCCCCAACAAGAACCACGAAAATACACAGGCTCAACGTAAGTTGGGTTCGTAATGAGAAAGACCTTCCTCATGCTGGCCCTGGCGACGCTGTCGGTTGGGATATGGACTCTGGTGCGATCGGCGCCGTCGAACGCGGCCTGCACCACTCTGGCCAGTCCCGTCACCGGAACGGGCGTCAGCGCGCAGTGCTCTGATCTACTGTCGTCCTACTTCTTGGGCTACGCCCTCATCGTTGGCGGACTAGTCACCGCGTTACTCGCGCTGGTCTCAATGTCGAAGCGCAAACGCCGTCGCGGCGACTACCACCGCGAGATTCAACCCATCGCTCAACGGCGCATTCACGACGCCAATGAGTCGCAACGCCGCGCCGCCTAGACCGAAATCGATCACGACCGATGCGTCGGACGGGGAAACTTGACGTCGAGCGCGATTGACGCCCCGCAGCGGCGGGCCAACCGCGACCTTCGTCAATGGATCGCAAGCTTTGTCGGGCGCGATCCGAGGACGAGATCGATCCTCGAAGCGACCTCTACTCGTCGAGCGACCAATCATCGGACCCGTTTCCACCTCGTCGCACCCTCAGGCGTTCAGACATCAAAACCTGCGAGAAACGAGCGGTTCAGGGTCCTTCGAAGAGAACGCCCCGCGATGGAAGTGGGCCAGGTCAACCGCGACGTGCGCGTATTGCGGGCACGCCGAGAGGAGCCGCAGCCACGACCGCCGCCGCGAGACCAAGGAACGCGCCAAAGCCCCACCCGATGCCACTGAATCCGATGCCACCTGGCTTGAAGACAAAGGCCAACAAGGTCAGCACGAAGTTGACGGCGGTCGCGTAGAGCAGTAACTGTTCCTCCGCCATGGGGAGTTTGAATGGCATCACGCTGTAACCGGCCTTGGAGACCAAGAAAACCAGGATGACAAGGCAAAGGATGAAGACGAGGTACATCCATCCGTGCCAAAGACCGTCGACGGATACCGATCCGAGCCCGTAACTGTACGTAAACCAGGGCAGGAAGAGAGAAACCAACAGCACCAGTGTGGCGATAGCAGTGATTCGCTCGGGCCGGGTCCACTTCTTCATATCAAACGCAAAGGACGACTTGCTCGAAGCACTGGCAGTCCGCGGCGAGTACCCCGAAGAAGGCGGCGGCGTTGGGGCCTGAGCCTTTGGTTGCTCTCCCGGTGGATACCACTTCCCGTCGGCCGCTTGCCACCAATCCGGTCCATTCGAAAAATCGCTCACGTTGCCCCTCCTGCTTCGGTCCGGACTTTGACCTCCGTCCTCGATTTTTTGTCAGCATAGCGATATCCATACCTGCGCGCTAGGAAACTACAGGGCCACAAAATTTCGGACGCACGCGAGATCGGGGTTCCTGCTCGACCGAACCATTGACCTTGATCAGTCCGCGCTCGAGGAGCGATGACCAGGACAAACCGTCCGCCGAGGAAAACGGTCTACCTATTGCCTGGTTGCGTCCATGTCCGAGACGCTCGCAGTGACAAAAATCCGGGAGGACTCTTTCAGCGATTCTGACGACGCCGATTTCGGTGGCGCTGTTGAGCGATTTCTCGCGCCGGTCGCGGTGGCCCCGAGGTCGGCATCGCTGCTGACTTTTGGCGTCACTGGGGTCACCTCACGTGAGGCCAAGGCCACGTTGGCGCCTGAGTCGACTCCTCTTGAAAAAGGGAACGCTCAAGTTTCACGTCTCGTGGGACGCGGGGACGACGGTGACGTCACTCGCCGGCGCCATCGGTAGATTGCGATCGAGTGGTCAGATTACTCAGCCAAATCCCATCGCAGTGAGGAGCGTACCGAAAGGACAGATCGATGGCCTGGGTCTTCACCTGGTCATCGTCGACGGCGTGAACGCGAGCGCCGTTACCGTCACGAAAAGAGGTTCGGTTAGGAACCGAGCACTGAACGCCACTCGCTCAGTTCGCACATCGACGAAGAGGACGCTGGCACGTACGTTTAGGGAGAATACGGGGCTCGTCAAGATTTCTCGTCGGTTTCCCGCTCTTAGCTTTCACGGTGACCGCGCCAAGCAGCGTCGCCACCCCATCTTGAACTGGGCCTTTTGCTCTGGCTCACGGGGACGTGGCGTCAAATGAGGCAACACCCATGAAACCAGCGGGAGTAGATTTTTTTCAATGCGCTCTCACTACCACACCGCCATTGATCCAGACGACGACAACAATTCGCACGCACTCATGCTTCAAATGGTCGGCTTTAACAAGCGCGTACTGGAAGCCGGCTGCGCGTCGGGACACGTCAGTGAGATGCTGAACGCCCAAGGATGCACCGTGGTCGGGATCGAAAGCGACCCAACCGTCGTAGAGCCAGCGATGCCGTGGCTCGAGCGTGTCGTGGTGCGTGACCTCGACGACGATGCTCTTTGGGATGAGTTGAAGGGTGAGCAGTTCGACGCCATCCTCTTCGGCGACGTACTTGAGCACCTCAAGGATCCGCTCGCCACCCTAACGAACTCGCTGAGGCATCTACTTCCCGCCGGCATCGTGGTCATATCCGTGCCAAACATTGCACACGCCGACGTCAAGATCGCCTTGATGAACGGTACGTTCCCCTACACCGAGAGCGGACTCCTCGACCAGACTCATATCTACTTCTTCACCAAAGACAGTTTGGTCGACCTCGTCAAGAAAGCTGGACTAGTCGTTACCGAGGTACGTCGCGTCATCGTGCCAGTCTTTGGCACCGAAATTGGGGCGCGGCGTGACGAGGTTGACGAGGAGGTCTTAGAGGCTGTGCTTCGGGACCGCGAGTCGGAGACGTACCAGTTCGTGGTGAAGGCAGTTCGCGACGACGGGACGAGAGCGCTCGAGAAGCTCTCGGCCGACCTCGTGGAACTCGTGGACAAACTCCACGATGAGGTGAAGCGCAACGAGGCCCTTGAGATTCGGGTCGAGGAACTGGGGGCCACGGCAGCCACACTCGAAGCCCAACGTGACGTGGACGCTCAAGACCTGGCGCGACTGCGCCATCAGATGGAGACGGTCAAGAGGTACATTCCAGCGCCCGTGCGAAACCTTCTCCGCAGACGATTCCAGTAGTCCTCCCCGCACGAATCGTCTCGGCAGCCTCGAGAGAGACGTCGCTCGACTTGAGCATTTGGCGTGAGGAGCCTTCAGTCGAGCGATCGCGTTGATCGAACCCGACCAGCGGCCCGCGCGGCGTCACTCGGTTGGGTGCGAATCAACACGTCGTAGTAGCAGACTCGAACGTAAAACGGTGGCCGGGCTCGCGTCACGGTCTCAGCGTGTCCGCCGATGAGGCAGTCGATTGTCCGCGACCGATACACCGTGCCCGTTGACGACGATTGAACGACGCGCACGACGGACGTGGCTCGATACGGGACGTTTTCGTCGTTGTTTTATTGGTCCATCGTCCGTAAGGTGCCTTTTGAGACTGCGCACGATCGCTTCGCCGACCTTCGAGCGTACGCGTCGTTGTACACGGTTTCGTACCTGTGGGAGAATGCGGTGACGAGTCGTACGCCGCTCGTCGAACGTAGTGGACGAAAGCGAGCGCGTCGTGAACCAAATGAGAGACAGTTCTCTTTCTTGGTCAGACTTGCTCGAAGCACTCCCGGACGGTACGGCCCTGCTCGACGAGCACGGGAAGATCTTTCACGTGAACGAAATGCTCACGACCCTCACCGGCTACTCGTCCCAGCAACTCATTGGTCACAACGTCACGATGCTCGTTCCGCCTCGCCTCGACGAACGCGAGGACGCGACCCGGCCAAACGATGACCATGACTCGAGCAGTCAATTGATGTCCAGCGATCAAGATCTGATCATCTTGTGTCATGACGGCAGTGAACTTCCCGTTGACTTCTCGCTCTCACCGATTACGTTCGACGGTCACTCGTGGGCAATCGCGTCCCTCCGCGACAACAGCGCCACGAGAGCACTGGAACGCGCCCGTCGAGACGCCGAGGCGCGCGCCGTAGAGATCGAGAAGCTCGCCGCCGCGGCCATGGCACAGAGCGAGCAGCGTTTTCGCTTGGCCTTCGAAGACAACATGGCGCCCATGGTCTTCACCAGTGAGAAGGGTCTGTTGTTCGCGGTCAACGATGCCTTCTGCGAAATAGTTGGAAGGACGAGGGACGAACTCCTCGGTTTCGACTCAAAGGTGTTTACCTTCGCCGACGACATAGGCGTCACCGAAGAGGTCTACCGCCGGATCACGTCAGGCGAAATTGACCGGATTCGCTACGTCAAGCGGTTCCAGCACAAAGACGGGCGTACGGTGGCGGCCGAAGTGTCGATGTCCCCCGCCCGCGATGAACATGGCGAGACCCTGTACTTCGTCTCATCCGTGCGCGACATCACTGAGGAGCGCGCCCTCACGGCGCAACTCTCACATCAGGCGCTTCACGACCCCCTCACGGGCCTCGCCAACAGAGCACTTTTCGACGACCGGCTCGCCCAGGCGCACGCGAGAGTGGCCCGCCAGGGCGGTTTCGGTGCGGTCTTGATCTTGGACCTCGACGACTTCAAGGCAGTGAACGACACACACGGTCACCTCGTCGGTGACCAGTTGCTCATCGCGGTTTCACGCCGCTTTGAAGAGGTGAGTCGGGCCTCCGACACTCTCTGTCGATTCGGGGGCGACGAGTTTCTTTACTTGGCGGAGGGCCTGAAATCCCCCGAGGAGGCGGAGGTCGTGGCGACGCGCTTTCTGGCCACCCTCGCGGAGCCGTTCACCTTCGCGGGAGCGACGTTCGATCAACACGCGAGTCTCGGGGTCGTGGTCTGGGACCAAACGAGCAAGAGCACCACCGAGGTGGTCCAAAGCGCCGACGTCGCCCTCTACGAAGCTAAGCGGGAGGGTAAGGGTCACCACGTCGTCTACAGCTCCGGCATGCACCAACAGGCCGTCGGCCGATTCACGCTTGGCCAAGAACTCGAATTGGCACTCGCCGCCAGCGAACTGTCGATGAACTATCAGCCCATCATCAGTCTTTCCACCAACGACGTCGTCGGCTTTGAGGCCCTCATGCGGTGGCAACATCCGGACCAGGGTTTGATCTCACCCAACGTCTTCATCCCGCTCGCCGAAGAAAGCGATCTCATACTGGAACTGGGGTTCTTCGCTCTGCACGAGGCCGTAGCGCAGGCGAGCACGTGGCAACGGGCGAACGGCCACGGCGCTCAGCCGTACGTCACGGTGAACCTTTCGGCGCATCAGTTCCACGACCTCGGACTGGTGTCGATGATAGAGAGTGCGCTGCAGTCGAGCGGACTGGCCCCCGAGAACCTCGTCCTCGAGATCACCGAGAGCGTGACGTTGCACAACGTCGCCGAGACGATGAGCGTGATGGAGCGGCTTCTTCATCTGGGGATTGGCTTCGCGCTCGATGACTTCGGCACTGGGTACTCGTCGCTGTCCTATCTCGCGCTGCTTCGCCCGCGGATCATCAAGATCGATCAGTCCTTCGTGAGTCCCCCGAGCGAGAGCATCCGAAACGATACGTTGCTTGAAGCCATCGTCACGCTCGGTAACAAACTGAACATGACGATGATCGCAGAGGGAATCGAGACCAAGGCACAACTCGAGCGTCTTCGCTTTCTCGGCTGTGAACTCGGCCAGGGATTCTACTTTTCCCCCGCAGTTCCGGCCGACGAGGTCGCAGCCATCCTCGCCCGCGGGCCGTGGCGCTAGGTAGAACATTCGGGTCGCTTCATTCGATCACGCACCCTCATTTTTGACGCGAGGTGTCCACCACCAGCAACAGTGAACCGCGGCTACTCGAACAACGATTCGTGGACGTTGACTCGACGATCAGGCTCTTTGATCGTGACGACCACGAGCTTGGCACCCTTATGCTGGGCTCGAGCAACGAGAGGAGTCGACGAATATGTCCGACCGATTGCCAGTCCTTAGAGAATCCGTACGGCACCTGAGCGACGTCGCCTCCAAGATTGGCGCGGCCGACTATACGTCTTCGGCGTACCCAAGCGACTGGACAGTCGCCGATACTTTCTCGCACCTTGGATCGGGCGCGGTTATCGGTCAACGTCGCTTCGAAGATGCCGTCGCCCACCGTGAGAGCGACCCGGCCTTTAATGCTTCGGTGTGGGACGAGTGGAACGCCAAGGATCCGACGGCACAAGTGGAAGACTGTCTGGCAAGCGACGTCGCTCTCCTTGCCGCCCTGGAGACGTCGACGGGGCAACAGCGCGATGACTTTCGTTTCATGATGGGACCTTTCGCGTTCGATTTCAATGGATTGGTTGGCCTGCGACTCAGCGAGCACGTGCTCCACACCTGGGACGTCGAGGTACCTTTCTACCCGCGAGCGACCCTTCCTAACGACGCGGCCAACGCCATTCTTGACAGCATCCAGTTCATCGTCGCGCGTACCGCCAAACCGACCGGCGAAACCAAGCACGTGACCGTGCGAACGATCGACCCCGTTCGCGACTTCTCGCTGGTTCTTGACGTTGATTCGGTCGATCTCGTCGAAGCGCAACGCGAAGGCGCGGTGGACCTAGAGATCTCCGCCGAAGCGTTGGTCCGGCTGATCTACGGCCGCCTCGATGAAGAACACTCCCCTACTTCGGTGTCCGTCGACGCGGTGGACTATCTTCGGCGCGTCTTTCCAGGTTTCTGATGGAACCGAGCACGACGTGGTCGATTGGACCGACGGAGATCCGCGGCTTGTCCTCTTCTGCGAGTCGAAGACTTACGCCGACGTCGGTCTCGACTTTCCTAACGTGGTAGGCGGCGTACCGAAGATCGTCTCGTGCCCCCACCAAGCTCAAGGGGTCTGAAATAGTCGCGCTGGGGCGTTGGGTGTCAGCGACCGAGCTATCGCTGCCGCGGCGGCACACGGGAAAGCGGTGTCAAGTGCGGACTCGGAGGCGGCCGCGAAGATTTAAGGCTTAACACTGCGCCCCAAGTCGACCATCGCGGCGGCCCGGGGTGGAAAGGTGGAGTTCACGACTCTGGTAGAGATGGGTCTCAACACGAAGTTCACGGTGAACAACTGCGTGCAGCTTCCAAGGACCGCCTACGGCATACCCGTCGAGGTTGCTTGCTGAGAACAGGCACTTGATTCTGGCGCCTCCGACGTACGTACGTTCGAAAGTCGGACTTAGAGCGTGTGTTCTATTTGGCGAGTGCCCCAAGCGCCACGACCGGCACTCTCAAGTCGTGGCCTATTCAAGTGACCTAACCGACGCCCAGTGGAGCCTCCTCGAACCCCTACTTGCGCTTTCCTCTAAACGAGGCCCGAAACACGGAGCCGACCTGCGCCACGTCGTGGACGCGATGCTCTACATCTCGCACACCGGGTGCCAATGGCGCTTCCTGCCTGAGGAGTTCGGACCGTGGACCAGAATCTGGTC
>Ga0307372_10000516_pt1 | contig 69099 bp, 72 predicted proteins | sample OX1MG_FD_202533 | JGI IMG/M metagenome (GOLD analysis project Ga0307372, IMG submission 202533) | Soil microbial communities from Risofladan, Vaasa, Finland - OX-1 | ecosystem: Environmental > Terrestrial > Soil > Coastal area > Acid sulfate soil | place: Finland: Risofladan, Vaasa | collected... | reverse complement strand
AGGAACAGTAAAGTGGTTCAATGCGAGCAAGGGCTTTGGATTCATCCAGCGTCAGTCGGGCGAAGATGTTTTCGTTCACTTTTCGGCGATTCAGTCGGAAGGCTACAAGTCGCTGAACGAAGGACAAGCCGTCGAATTCGACGTCGTGTCAGGCCCCAAGGGCTTGCAGGCCGCTAACGTAACTAGCCTCTAGTCAGCAGACCAAATCGGCGAGAGTTTGCCCTGTGCAGGCTCTCGCTGAATCTTAAAGTAAGCAGTCGTCCCACCCGAAGCAATCTGTACAGCGTGCACAAAATGAAAAAGTCGGGCAGCGGATTCGAGGGAGAACCTCTCAGGATGTGCGAATCCGGCGAAAATCGCCCCAGCCTACCGGCGATGCAGACAGCACATCCGGCTTACGAGTTTTTAAGGAGTCCCTTCCATGGCAAAGCTCTACGTAGGAAACCTGCCGTTTGAAGTCACTGACGAAAGTCTCCAACAGATGTTCACCAGCCAGGGATTCGAAGTGCAATCCGCGCGCGTGGTTCGAGACATGGGTACGGGGCGTTCGCGTGGATTTGGATTCGTCGAACTGGGAGCAAATCAGGATTCCGCACGCGCCATCGCGCAGTTAAATGGAACGACGGTCGAAGGCCGCGCGCTGCAAGTGAACGAAGCGCGTCCGCAGGCGCCGCGAGGCGAGGGCGGAGGTAACCGAGGCGGATTCAATCGCAGTGGTGGCAGTGATCGCGGCGGCGGAGGCGGTCGCGGAGGCGGCGGTGGGCGTGGTGGTCAAGGCGGACACGGTGGAGATCGAGGCGGGGGTGGAGGCGGCCGCGGGGGCCGGCGATCCTAATCATCGGAATCGCGAAAAGCTGTTCGCGTGATGTAAGCAGCGCATTCGCTGCCTTGCATAAAGGAGCTTTTCTGTGACGGATAATCTGTTCGTGCAGTATGTAGGCTTCAAGGTCAAGACATTCGACCGCGAGTACACCTTTAATGTGCACGTCTCGGAAGGCGCGATTCGTGCGTTCAAGCTTTCCATCCCCAATGAAGCGTTCGATGGGCACCGCGCTCGATTTCAGGACGCCCCTTCGATTTGTTCGACCAAGCTTCATCGCGAACTTGCCGGCCACGCCAACAATCCGTCGGAGACGAATTACCGCATTTCGGATGTAGACCTGGAAGAATACCGCGACGCGCACCCGCAAAAATCCTCGCGAAATCCTTACGCCCGCAAGACCAACTAAGTCCCGGCTCTGCGGCAATTCCCGATAATTCGGTTTCGCGTTCATTGACCATGCAAACCTAAAAACACGCGAGCGCCCGGAATTGATAATCCAACTAATACGGCGCTTGGCGGATGCATTCACAGCCCGGCCAAACGCGGATTGTCGGCGTTCCTGGCTACTCGGAATGGTTCTGACTCCAAACGCCCGACCCTACATACTGCTAAATAGTTCTGAATCTGAGCTGTTATGGGTATACCGCCGAATATAGCCATCGAGTACCGTAGGAACGTACTCTCCAGCCCTGCAAGGCAAGACATAAAAGGAGAAACAGAATGTTGCAAGCTTCCAAGATTGTGAAACACGTACTGGTCTTCGGGGGTTCGCTACTATTTGGAGCGTCGCTGCTAGCGATGCCGGCGAGCCGAGTGCAAGACCAGCAAAACCCACCACCGAAGACCGCCCGGGACAATTCCAAAATGAACCGGGACCACCAGTCGAGACCCACGGCCGATCAACAGAAGATGAATTCATCGGACCAGGAAATCACACGGAAAATCCGCGAAGCCATTCATGATGACGACTCCCTTTCCATGTACGCGCACAACATCAAGATCATCACTCAGGACGGCAAGGTCACGCTGCGTGGACCGGTGAAGTCCATGCAAGAAAAGAACACCGTGGAAGCCAAGGCGGCAGCGGTAGCCGGCCAGGACAACGTCACCAACGAGATAACGGTAAGCCGTTCCAAGTAAGGGCAGGAAATCGAATTGAAACGAACAGGAGAAAATTACATGTCATCCGAAAACAAGAAAACGGCAGTATTCGGGATTTATTCCACGCGCGATGGCGTCGAACGCGCGACGGATGCGTTGTTGCAATCCGGATTTACGACCAATGATATTTCCGTGCTTCTTCCGGAAAGCCTCGGCGGTTCGCGGCCGGTGGTCACGAACGTAAACACGCCGCTGGCGGGTTCAGCCGTAGGCACCCCAGTAGTCGTTACAGAGACTGGTGGTCAGAAGGACATCGGGACCGTAAAGAACACAAAGGCTCCCGAAGGAGCGACGGCAGGAGCGAGTACAGGCGCAGTGATCGGCGGAACGCTCGGTTTGCTTGCCGGAATTGGCGCACTGGCGATCCCTGGCGTAGGACCGCTCATTGCCGCAGGCCCGATTATGGCGGCTCTGGCGGGTATCGGGATCGGTGGCGCGGTTGGCGGATTCACCGGTGCGCTGATTGGCATGGGAATCCCGGAGTACGAAGCGAAGAAGTATGAAGGACGCCTGAAGAAGGGCGGAATCCTCTTCTCCGTACACTGCGATACGTCGGAGCAGATCAAGCGCGCCAAGGAAATCATAGCGCGTACGGGCGGCGAAGACATTTCTTCAACGGGCGAGAGTTCTGTGAAGGATGATACCTCGACCACCCACGACCGCGAAGATGCGCGTCGCGCAGTGGCCGGTGGAACGGAACGGAACTAATAGTTAGCAAGCACGATAGGGGAGGGCGCTTTCCCGCAGGTCCCTCCCCCTCTTTTCTTTTTAGGCAATAAAACCCCGAATGTTTTGGACATTGTCTGCGTATTCCTCTGTTCTACTCGCGGTGAAACGGGCTGGAGCTGTGGCACCAGCGTTTCGCTGCGGCTACCAGTAAGGTTGAAAAGGAAAAAGAGCCGGCCCCTCGAAGCTCGGGGTAAACGGGACGCCCTTCGCCAACGCTCAGGACAAGCCGGGCTGCGGAAACCCGCCCCTGGTCCGCGGAAAGTCAGCCAGAAAACTTTCAGTGAATGGCACGGCGCGCTAATGTGTTTTGAGGCGAGCGATTTCCGCGCGTGGGAGTTGGTGCAGCAATTCGAGGAACACTCCGTTGGTCCAGCCGAAGCCAATTTGGTTGGTGACGTAGCCGGCGCGAATATGTGTTTCTGACTCGCGCGTAACCACATCATATTTTTCGCGGATGTGTTTCTCGGTTTCAAAATCGTTCAGGATCATGCTCAGGAATTTGTACGAAATGCGATCGGCGTCGGCGGTGTAGCCGTAGCGGCGAAGCCCCTCCACCGCAATCAATTGAAGCGGCGCCCAGCCGTACGGATAATCCCACTGCGCGCCGCTATTGTTGCGGCTGGTGGCAAGGCCGCCGGGTTCTTCGAATCGAGAGATCTTCGAAGCGACAGCCTTCGCCTGTTCCTTCGTCGCTAGTCCCGCCCACAGAGGGTAGAACGTCGTAACAAAATCATATGACGACCGCGTGCGCGTCTGAAAATTGTAATCGTAGAAAAGCCCCGCCTTCGCATCCCATAAATACTTGTCAATGTTCGCACGACGTTGCGCCGCTCTCCGTTTCCACTTTGTGGCCTCCGATTTCTTTCCGAGCAAGGCGCTGATTTGTGCTAAATCCAGTTCCGTTTTGTAGAGCAAACTATTCAAGCAAACGGGCGCGTAGTATTGCGTTTCATCCCCGTAGGGCCCGAAGCGAAACGTTACGTCGAACCCTGATTCGCGCATGCTGCGATCACCTTTGTAATAATCGGGCGTAAGCGCCACGCGATTTCCCTGGCAATCCTTCGCGTCGGCGGCGATCTTCACCTTCCGGCCGCACACAAACAGGTCGTAAATCGCTTCGGTCGCCGATGCTGCTGGATGATCCGTGTCCACGCGGACCATTTGGCCGTGGTTATCTCCCGGATGCATCAGAAAATATTCCGCAACTTCACGGTAATAATGGCTTGGATCATCCAGAATTTCCGGCACGGGTCCGTCGCCGCGGTCGAAATACCGCGAAAGGCCGGTGTCACCCGCGAGATGCGGGGCAGAAGTCCACTGTTCATAGTCCGTACGAGCATAGCCATAACCCTTTTTGAGCCACGCTTTGTCGTCATGGCCATCGGCTTTTTCGGCGTCGTACACGGCGAGAATCATTGAAGTGAGAAATGGAGGCTGCGAGCGCGTGAGGTAGTAAGTGCGGTTCGCGTTCAGCACTCCGCCGTAATGCTCGATTTCGAAAAAAAAGTTGTTCACCATTCCTTTTGCGAGCGCGAGGCGGTTGTCGCGCAGCAGCCCGAGAATGATGAAATAGCTGTCCCAGCCGTACATTTCGTTGAATTGGCCGCCGGGAACGACGTACGGATTGGGAAGGTAGAGCAATCCTTCTGGGCCGATATTTTTTGAGTCGATCTCGCCCGGCTGGGTGATTTTCACGGGCAAATGCTTCACGCGCACGTGGCAATGTTCAGCCATGCCTTTTACATCCGACGGCTCCGCAAATTCCGCGGGGAGATAAAGGATCGGCTCGCCCGTGGTCTTCACATCCTCCAATGTTTTGCACACGTCGACCGAGCGCGTCAGATGGTCCCACGCGGCGTGAATGTATTCACGAACGCTGTTGAAAGAAGACGGCTTTTCATTCATAGAGAATTGATCGACCAGAGATTTAGATGCTAGTGGGCGCTGAGCGGCGCGTTCCGCGCGTGAGCCGGCGGCCATTCCCGGCATATTCGGCGTCGCCAGGATCGCCAGCATCGTAGCACAACAGAACGCGCAATATTTTGCGTGAGGCATCCGCGGACGGATTGGAGCGGGAGAAGGGAATCGAACCCTCATTTCTAGCTTGGGAAGCTAGCGTTCTGCCACTGAACCACTCCCGCCGTTTTCTCTAGCTTGCTGATTGTACATAATTAAGCGACTGCAAGTACAGGCCGTTCATTTTCCATATTTTCAATTGAAGCGATTTCATGCTAGAAAACAATGCTGCGGCCGGTTTTCGCTGAGGTATGGGTCAAGCTCCTTAGGGCGAGAGGCAAATCTGGAAAGAAGGTCTTGCAATTTATCCCATCGTAACCTGATTTAACTTTAGTTAACACGGGGACGTCGCTCTGGCGAGGTGATCTTGGCTAAACAGCCAGTTTTGACCCTTCGGCAAGCGGCTCGGTATTTCAGCGTCCACCCAAATACAATCTATCGTCTTGCTCAACGAGGGAAAATTCCTGTATTTAAGGTCGGCTCCGACTGGCGTTTCAATCGAGAATCGCTTAACGCTTGGCGTCTGGAACAGGAACGATTGATCGCTCAGAAGTTCCCCGAACAAACCGACACCATCAATGCTTAAAACCAGGAAACTCAACCTGCGCTTTCCTATGTAAGCTAACAACCCAACTGCCGCGCCAGAATCAAAAACCGCAAAACTTCGCGATACGTCAGGATGGCCATCGCGCTATAGGCGGCCCACAACCAGGGACGAAAATTCTCAGCGAACCAACCCTCGGGGATCCGCGCCGCAATCGCCTCGCTCAATCCATCTGCCAAGTTGTCGTCCCTCAAAGCGCTCATGATTTTTCCTTACAAATCGTTTCCAGGCTGCCTCCAAACTAATGAACCGCAACGAACGGGCTATCCTGCTCTACCGCGACGACCATGGATTTGAAAATATCCACGTCCCAGTTGTCGGCGATGCGAATTTTCAGCACGTCGTTGGTTTCGCTGACTAAACGTCCGCGCAACGGAACGCGAAGGTTGCCCGCAACCACTCGAAGAATGACTGGCTGCCCCATCCAAACTGCGTAGCCACCTTCCATATGCTCGCCCCTCCCATGAAATTTTGTCTCCAACGAGGGCATTGTGGTGTCCTCAGCCGTCCTGGCGAATGGTACGGGGGACTACTTCTGCTGGGAGCAAAGTACTAGGCGGATACGTGCGCGAACTGCCGGGCAGCACCGAGCAAAGTTATCTGCTATCTTAGACTTGTAACATTCAGTAGGCCCAGCGAGTTACGGGAAGGATCATCCGCATAAATGGCAATCCCCTGGCTTCATCAGCTTTATAACGTGCAAGGCCTGATTCATTGGGGCGGCACGCTGCTCGTCTGCGCCATCGTGTTTGCGGAGACGGGCCTGTTCGTGGGCTTTTTCCTGCCTGGCGATTCCCTGCTGGTCACGGCCGGGGTGTTTGCCGCGACGGGCCAGTTGAAGCTGGCATGGCTCCTCCTGGTCGTTCCACTCTGCGCCATTGCTGGCGACCAGCTTGGCTACTGGATCGGGCGCAAGGCAGGCGTGAACCTCTATCGCAGGAAAGATTCGCGATTCTTCAAGAAAAAACATCTGGAGCACGCGAGGGATTTTTACGACAAGCACGGGCGCAAGACCATCATCATCGCGCGTTTTATCCCTGTGATTCGGACGTTCTGCCCGCCGGTCGCGGGCGCCGCAAATATGAGGTACTCGCGGTATCTGATGTTCGACATTTTTGGCGGTTTTCTTTGGGTTTGCAGCATGGTCATGATCGGTTACTCACTCGGGCAGATTCCCCACGTCGACAAGGAAATTCATTGGGTGATCGCCGGAGTGATTTTCGTCTCGCTCCTGCCCGCGATCATTCAGGCGCTGCGCATGCGGGCGGCAAAGCGTACGGCGGCGAAGGCGTCCACGGAATCCCACTGAGTTTGTGGCGTAGTTCTCCACGGTCGTTCGCTGAAATTTCTAGTCCATACAGGCGAAGCGGGAAGCCTGGCAGCTTCCCGCTTTGTCGTTTTCCTGAGGGCCGGCTGGCGCCGTGTTATTAGGACGCCTTGGGGCGTCGCACCGCAAGAGCGGTGTGGATATTTTCAGGACGCTTGGTGATCCGGTGGAGTCATATGAACCTCCCTCCGTTTTCCATGCGCTACAACCCCGTAATACTCCACTGCAATCATCGACGCAAGAGCCAAATAACGCGAACGTCAGGGACTGTGGTGCGATGTAGTTGGACGGATTAAGTGGGGAAAGTTACTTAATGAACAGACCTTCGCGGAGCTGGTCGCGTCCGACAAAAGTCTTCGTGGAACGGAAGCGCCCAAACAGATTTAGTATTTCGCGATTCTGGAAAATGCGCCCCTGCGCGGCGGCTGGACCCAGGGAAACAATCTCGATCGTCTCATTGTCGACGATGCGATAGCGGTACGACCGCTCGGGCGTTTTGCTATGAAACAGGGCGAGCACTGCGCCTCCCGGCCGGACGATTTCATAAAGCCGGTTCGCAATTCGCGAGAGCAATTCCGCGTCGAGGCGATCGAAAATATCCCAGACGAGAACAGCATTGAATTCGTCATCCGAATATTGCAGCGAGTGCTGCAGAAAATGCTGGGCGATTTCCTCGGGCGAAAGCGGATCGTTGAAGTCGCTGGGCGGAGCATTGCGTTCTTTTTCTTCTTCGGCGCTGCGGAACTCCCTCCATGACCGGAGCATATCGTCCGTAGTCACTCGGAATCCGCGCTCGATGAAGAAATTGAGCGTCGCCTGGGAAACTTGTCCCAAATCCAGCAGCCGGCCGTTTTCGACATCGCTGATCAGCCAGAGAAAATCCTTGAGGCCGTTGGAAAGACGGAAGTTCTGCGAATTGTGGCTGATTTTGCTCACGGAAATAACGGAAGGCGCAGCGCCGTGTGTTTTAGACGCGGCCGACGCTGCCGCGCTCCCCAGGCGCGACTTTCCCCCCATCCAGCTCATGGCTTAACGCGAACCTCTCTGCGCCTCGATCGGCACGGAAGTCGTTGCGACAACATTTGAAGATGTGTCAGACGGCGCGGTCGCAGGCGCAGCACGCTTGTTTTGGCGCTCGCGCGCGTCCGCTGCGGGTCCCATTTCGACGCGGCCTCTAAACTGCGCGCCTTCTTCGATGGCAATTCGCGGCGCTTCCAGATCGCCATTCACAACGCCGGTGTTGCCGAGAATAATTCGTTCGCGGCCGCGAAGATTGCCCTGTACGTTGCCACGGATGTGAATTTCCCGCGCTTCGATATCCGCTTTGACGTGGCCGCTGGGCCCGACTGTGAGGCGAGAATCACCAAGCCGGATGCTGCCTTCCATGTCCCCGTCGATGAAAAGATCCGCTTTGCCGGTCAATTCGCCGCGAATGCGAATCCCGCGCGTTAGCATTGCCGCTTCGGGTGATGGCGCAGAGTAGGCGGAAGAAGAGGGCGCGGCCGGAGCCTGGGACAATGCCGGCGAAGTTTCCACGGACTTTGCCGCGGGCGGCGAATCCCACGCTGCGGGCTTTGCCGGCGTCGCCGGAGACGGTTTTCCTTCAGGCTGTTTCCGCCACATGGAAACCTCCAGTGCGGTGAGTTCTCTCAAGATCGCCTGCGAACAGGATACGGGCAATCTTTGCGGTTCAGGAACTATAATACAGAGCCATCGCCGTGTAAACCAAATGGCCTGGCAAGGGTGTTCAAATATGGAAATCGTGTCGGCGCAGCAAACAGCAGAGACCCCGCGCCGTTTGGTTTCTGGTGGTGCACTTCCCACGCGGCCACGACGAGGCCAACTGTTTCATGAAAAAAGATTTTCACACCTTCGCGGGTTCGCCACCATGAATCCGGATCGTAATTAACGTCAGGCGCGGACTCGACGAGCACTTTGATGTCCGACGGGAAAACGTGTTCAGCGAGATAGCGCGTGCGCCGTGTGTGATAGTTCGACGTCACGATCATCACGCGCTTCCAGCCATGCTGCTGTGCGACGCCGCGAATATCGGTCAGTTCCTCCAGCGTATCCGGAGCGTTGTGCGGGTAGCGAATGATGGCTTGGTCGGGTATGCCGCGCGTTTCCAGGTCGCGCTGCATTAGATCCGCAATGCTCGCATAGGGACGCAGCCAGCGCCCGCTCGCCAAAATTTTCGGCGCCCACCCGGCATGGTACAGCTCGGCGGCGCGCGAGGCGCGATCGGCAGTAAAATCGTCGTCGCTCAGAATCACGATAACGTCGGAAGCAGCGGGAGGATCAGGCGTGATCCAAAAATTGCCGGCCATGCGCAGCAACGGCGCGCGTACCAGGTAAACCAACGCGCAAAGAACCACCAGCACAATCAGAACCAGTAGTTTTGCCAGAATGCCGCCGCGTTCCCATGGAGTATTTGCGCGCGGCGTCATCGGCCCGGATCGACCTGGCGGAGCAATTCCGCCGCTTGCTCCGGCATCAAGCCGTTGAAATATACTTCCTTGATCACGTAGGACTTTTCCCCGGTGGCTACCACGGGAAGAATTTCGATGTGCCAGTGATAATCGTCCGCGATACTTTTCCAGTAGTCGCTCAACTCGCCCTTCGTCTGCAGCGAATTCGGCGCCGTGTGGACGACCAGATGATATCCGTGCGCGACCGAGCGCAAACGTCGAATCACGCGGCCGAGCAGTGTGCCGAGCGCGCGAAAGTCCTCCGCGCCGGGCGCTTCGAACCGGTGCGAGTGCTGGCGCGGCATGATCCACGTTTCGAACGGCACGCGCGAGGCATACGGGCAGAACGCGACGTAATCGCTTTGCGAATCCACCAGGCGCTTCCCTTGCTTTTCCTCCTGACGCAAAATATCGCAGAAAACGCAGCGGTCGCGTTCGTGAAACCAGTCGCGGGCCGCGCGCAATTCGTAAAGCACCCGTCGCGGAACAAACGTAGTGGCCGTGATTTGCGAATGCGAGTGCGTCCACTCCTCTCCAGAATTCGCGCCTCGGTTCTTGAACACTGTGACGTACTTAAACCGCGGATCGCCTTTCAAATCGGCAATGCGGCGAGCATAGGCTTCAAGGACCAGCGCCGTCTTTTCATCCGGCTCGTCAGTCACCCAGCGCCCGTGATGCGGTGTATCGACGAGAATTTCGTGTGCGCCCACGCCACTCATGCGGTCGTAAATCCCTTCAGCGGAGCGGCCCGGATCGCCTTCGATGTGGTACACGGGTCGGAAATGCGGAAAGACGCGAACCTGCCACGGACCTTGCGCCGGCAATTGGAGGATCGTGCGTGTGTCGCCTTCGTTGCCGGGGCAAAGCGGGCACGGCTCCGCTGGCAATTCTGTGTGGCCTGAATGGCCGACCACCACCCAGCTTCGCGTGATCGGGTCTTTGCGTAGTTCCATAATTTGATGTGGCCTAAGGAGGCCGGATTTTTATACCGCAGTGCGAGGCTTCGAGCAAGGACGCAATGCCGGTGCTCTGTTGCTGGTGCGCAGCGGAAACGCTGATTCTCCACTGCAACTTCGGGCGCAATCAATTCCGAATTGAGTAAGTTGCGGCCTATTTCCTGATGGGCACAGGCAACCCCGGCGTCCAGTAAGGGTTCTTTTCTATATGCTAAACTGGAAAGACAAGGGCCGGGGTAGCCGGCGCAGCGCGCCACTATGGCTGAATTTGTCTGCAAAGTGGGGGATACAACTGGGCACGTCTTCCAGCAGATGGAGACCGCTCAGACCGAGGTAGAGGCTCGCCAGAAACTCGCTGACCGCGGATTCTATGTTTACAGCGTTCGGCCAAATCTGAGCGTCACGCGGGCCCTGAGCGGCTTCCGCGGAAGCCGCAAGCTGCCGGCAGGCGATTTTCTGATCTTCAACCAGCAATTCAATACGTTGATTAAAGCTGGATTGCCGATTTTGAAGGCGCTCGATTTGCTGGCGGATCGCGCGGCGCTGCCGAAGATCCGGCCGTTTTTGAACGATGTGCGGCTGCGCGTGCGCGACGGGGAATTGCTCTCGGACGCGTTTGAGGCGACCGGCGCGTTCCCGAGCGTGTATGTTACGTCGTTGCGAGCAGGAGAGAAGAGCGGCGATTTACCGGGCGTGCTGGATGATTACATCGCGTATCAGCGCGTGACGACGGGAATACGCAAAAAACTGATTGGCGTGCTGATTTATCCAGTCATCTTGATTGTGGTCGCATCGTGCATCGTATCGTATCTGGTGACGTATGTGATTCCGCAGTTCGCAAAACTGTATTCGGATCTAGGTTCGACCCTTCCAACCCTGACGAGAATTTTGATTACCGTCGTGGTGGGTTATCGAGACTGGCTGATCGCGCTGGCGGCCACGATCGTATTCGGCGTGCTTTTCCTGTTTCTGTGGTCGAAGACCAGCCAGGGAGCCCTGGTGCTGGATCGGGTGAAATTGAAAATGCCGGTTATCGGAGACGTGTGGATCAAATTCCAGATGGCGCAGTTCACGCGAACGCTCAGCACACTGTTGCGCGGAGGCACGCCGCTGGTGGCTGCGCTGGCGACCGCGGCGAACGCGATGACGAGCCGGCTGATAGCCGGGTCAATCCATGACGCAGCGGAGCGGGTGCGCGAGGGCGGCTCACTGCACGCCGCGCTGGCCGACACGCACATGATTCCCGATCTCGCGCTGGACATGATCGAGGTTGGCGAGGCGTCCGGTGCGCTCGCGCCGATGCTCGGAAGCGTGGCGCAATTCTACGACGAGGAAACCAGCATGAAGACCGCCGCGCTGATCTCGATTATCGAACCGACGATTCTGATCTTAATTGCGTTACTTATTTTTTTCATCATGTTGGCGCTTTACCTGCCGTTGTTTTCGCTTCAGGCCGGCGGAGGGTGATAGGGGAATATGACCACGATCAATCGAGATTTGCATCCGGAACCGGCGCGCGACGACGCGGGAGAACGTGAGCGCACGCAAGCGCTGGCGGAGCGTTACCGCGTGCCGTTCATCGACATGACGGAGCAGAGAATCGATCCTGATCTCGTCCATTCGATTCCCGCGGAGCTGATGTTCCGGTACAACTTCGTGCCGCTCGAGGCGCAAAACAATTCGCTCGTCGTCGTGGTTTCGGATCCCAGCCAATTGCTTGTAAACGATGAATTGTCGGGGCTGCTCGGGAAAAAACTGATCATCCGAGTCGCGACCGCGACGCAGATCGGCGATTTGCTGAAGCGCACGGAGCAATCGCAGCGCGTTCTCGATCAGGCAACCGAGGGATTCACGCTACAGGTCGTCAGCGACGACGAGGACAACGAAAACATTTCGATGGAGAAGCTCACCAGCGACACCGGCGTAAGCCCTGTGGTGCGGCTGGTGGACACGGTGATTTTTACGGCGCTGGAGCGGCGCGCGAGCGACATCCATATCGAAACGCGCAACACGGAAGTCGCGGTGAAGTACCGGATTGACGGCGTGCTGCAGTACGCGATGCAGCCGCTCGCGAAGGAATGGCATTCGACAATCCTTTCGCGCATCAAGGTGATGAGCGAACTCGACATCGCGGAACGGCGCGTGCCGCAGGACGGCCGCTTCCGCGTGCGTTACAAGGGGCGCTTCATCGATTTCCGCGTCTCGATCATGCCGTCGATTCACGGCGAAGATGCCGTGCTGCGCGTGCTCGACAAAGAAACGCTGAGCGAGAAATTCCGCAACCTGAATCTCGACGTCGTCGGATTTGTCGAAGAAGATGTACGCAAATTCCGGCGGTACATTCGCGAGCCATACGGAATGGTGCTGGTTACCGGGCCCACCGGATCCGGCAAGACGACCACGCTGTATGCGGCCATCAACGAAATCAAGACCGACGAAGATAAAATCATCACGATCGAGGATCCGGTCGAATATCAGGTTCGCGGCATCACGCAGATTCCCGTAAACGAGAAAAAGGGGCTGACGTTTGCGCGCGGCCTGCGCTCAATTCTGCGCCACGATCCTGACAAAATCATGGTCGGCGAAATCCGCGACCAGGAAACGGCGCAGATTGCGATTCAATCGGCGCTGACCGGGCATTTGGTATTTACGACGGTGCACGCGAACAACGTAACGGACGTGATTGGCCGGTTCATCAACATGGGTGTGGAGCCGTACAACTTCGTCTCGGCGTTAAATTGCATTCTCGCGCAGCGGCTGGTGCGCGTGATTTGCCCTAGCTGCAAAAAACAGGTCCAGGTTCCTCCAGCGACGCTGTTGGAGTCCGGGCTGGATCCGAAAGAATGGGCCGACGTGGCTATGTACGAAGGCGCGGGCTGCCTGGAATGCTCCGGCAGCGGGTATCACGGACGGACGGCTATTTGCGAGCTGCTCGACCTTTCCGACCGTATCCGCGAAATGATCATTGACCGGCGGCCAACCTCGGAAATCAAGCGCGCGGCGAAAGACGAGGGCATGGAGTTCCTCCGCGAATCCGGATTGGCGCGAGTGCGCGCGGGAATCACGACTTTGCGAGAAATTAATAAGGTGACGTTCATTGAGTAGCCTGACCATTTCCGAGCCTTCGGCGCGACGCAGCGGACTGAGCCGGCGCGTCTTCGGCTGGCTCGATGCAATGCCGCATCCTGCCACTGTGCTGGAAATCGCGGCCACGCACGTGGCTGCCGCGCGATGGGGCCGCGGTATGGCGCATCTTTCGGCATTTGCGGCTGAGCCACTACCTGACGGCGCGATCGTGCCGTCCGCTACGCAGCCGAACATTCTGAATCAGGACGCGGTACGCTCGGCCATTCGCAGTGTGCTTTCTCGCGTGCCGGGGCAGGGGCAGGATGCGGCGCTGCTGGTCCCGGACGCCGTGATTCGCGTTTTTATTTTGCCGTTCGAGAGCTTCCCTCGACGCGCGGACGAAGCGCTCCCTCTTCTGCGGTGGCGGCTGAAGAAAAGCCTTCCGTTCGACGCGGAAGAGGCGGTTGTGTCGTGGATGCGGCAATCGGGACGGGACGGGAAAATCGAGATCGTGGCGGCCGTGGCGCGGCAAAAAATCAGCCGCGAATATGAATCCGCGGCGGAAGCCGAGGGCATAACCGCCGGGGTAGTCCAGAGCTCAACGCTGGCGACATTGCCCATGCTCGACCCGCATGGTGCGACGCTGCTGGCGCGGATGAGCGGCCGCAATCTGACGACGGTAATTGTTCGTGGCGAGATGCTTTGCGTTTATCGCTCGACGGAGTTGGGAATTGAAACCGATGCGCGCCAGCCGCAGGCGGTTTTCGACGAGGTATTTCCCGCGCTCGCGTTTTATCAGGATACGTGGGGCGAGCGGGTGGATCAACTGCGGGTCGCGGGTTTCGGTGAGGGAGAAGAAGCTTTGCGTGAGATGCTGGGGCGCGAAATCGGCTGCGTGGCGGAGCCGCTCGGGACCGCCAGCGAGTTCTCACCGGAAGCGAAGTCGCTGGTTGCGCAGGGACTCGAGTCCCTAGTGGGATGGCAATTGAACCGCGGGGCGTAGGGAAACTGCCGGATTTTTTGCAGGCACATGAAAACACATTTCAATCTCGCCGCATCGCCGCTGGAAAACAACCGCCGGTTCATCGCCGGCGCATTCGCGATAGGAATCATTGCTGTCGCGGCTTTGGTTTTTCTTTCCGTCCATGCCGTGCGGACGCGGCGCACCAATCGCGTCATGCGCGGCGACATTGGACGGCTGGAGGATCAGATCCGCGCATCGCAGCGCGAACAAGAAAGGCTGCGGTCGGCGTTTAAGGATCCGAAAACGGTCGAAGTGATGAATCGGTCGCGGTTTCTTAATAATCTGATCGAGCAGCGGACCTTTCCGTGGACAAAAATGTTCGCGGACCTGGAAAAAATTCTCCCGCCCGGCGTGCGCGTAGTCAGCATCTCGCCTCAAATGGATAAAAGGGGGCGTGTGAAAGTCATGCTGGTGATAAGCGCGGTAAACGACGAACAGAAAATGAAGTTCCTGCGCTCCATGGTGTCGTCACCGGCGTTTTCCGATATGCAGGTAACGCAGGAGAGCCGGCCGCAGCAGGTGGCGACGGGAAGCGCGGGGGCCGTGCTGCTTACGCTTGACGCGCATTACGCAACGACATGACACCCCGAAACAATTCGCGGAGATGGAAGCTCGCGGTGAAGATCGCGCTGGCTTGTGTCCTCGCGCTCGACGGAGCATTAATTCTTGTGAACGCGCGCGCGGCGAGCGTGGCGCCGCAATCGCAGGTTCTGGAGCGCAATCGCCTGGCACAAAAAGAGAAACTGCTTGCCGCGGACGTCGCGAAGGGACACGCCATCGAGCAACACTTGCCAAATGTCGGCAAGGAGTGCGACACGTTTTACCAGAGTAATTTACTCCAAGCATCTTCCGGATATTCGACCGTGATTTCCGACATCGGCCAAATGGCGAAGTCCGCGGGAGTACAGATTAGCGGCGTCGCCTTCCGCGAAACGGCCGTAAAAGACAGGGGCTTGAGCGAAGTGCAAATGACGGCGGCGGTGCAGGGCGATTATCAGAGTTTGATTCGACTGATCAACGACCTCGAGCATTCGCCGCATTTTTACGTGCTCGACGGTTTGACTTTGGCTTCGGAATCGTCGGGCAGCATCAAACTGAACTTGACTTTGCGGACGTATTTCCGCACATGATGCCATGACGAAGAAGGCTCGATACGAAGTGTACGTGCTCGGCGGCCTTCTGGTGGCTCTCGCGTTCGCGGCGTATTCCGGCCAGTCGCGTAGTTCGGTGTTTACCGTCGTCAACGTGGACGACGCGAAATTTGTGCCACTGGACGTGCCTGATCCGTCGCTGCGGCTCGATTTGCTGGAGCGCATCCAAAAAGAGGAATATACGGGTCAGCATCGCAATATATTCAGCGCGGAGCCGCTGCCGCCTTCGCCGTCGGTGCTGGCCGCTGAGCGGCAGGCGGCCAAACAGCCGGTGACGCCCGCGCCTCCTCCGCCGGTCACGGTCCCAGCTAGCTTTTACGGCATTGTCACGGATTTGGATACGGGCGTGAAGCGCGCGTGCTTTTCGGCCAATACCGATGATGTGTACATAGTTCCCGAGGGTGGAACGCTACTCAATCAATTTCGTGTCGTGAAGATCGGCAATAATTCGGTCGAAATGGAAGAGATGTCGTCAGGAAGACGCACGACGTTGATGCTTGCGCAGCCAACCGACTCGGTGTTGGCGTCACCGCAGCCGGGGCAACCATGAGAGTTAATGTGCGCATTGTCCGACAGAGGGAGAACGGCTTCGCGCTCCTTTTTGTGCTTTTCCTCGTCGCACTTCTGATGATCGGCACGTCGGTGGCGCTCGTGAACCGGTTGACCGAGGGCCAGCGGCAAAAGGAAGCGGAAGCAATTTGGCGCGGCCAACAATATCAGCGCGCCATAGGGCTTTACTATCGCAAGTTCGGACGCTTCCCAACAAGTATCGACGACCTGGTGAAAGAGCAGAACGGCGTTCGCTTCCTGCGCGAGCCTTACAAAGATCCCATGAACAGAAAGGACGGCTCCTGGCGCTTTATTTACGTCACGCCTGCAGGTCAGCTTATCGGGAGCGTGCGTTATACTTCGCTGCAGCAAATGGCATTTCTCGATAAGCAGCGCCAATTGGGAATTACGGCTGGCGCGGGCGCAGGGGCAGCCCCCGGCGCGCCCGGAGGGGCTAACGATAATTCGGGCGCCCCATCGCCCGCTCCCGGTTCGCCGCAAGCACCTGCGGGCGGTCCCGGCGCTGCGCCCGGCGGCTTGCCCGCTCCGCCAGCGCCGTCAGGCCTCGGAGGTCAAGCCGGCCAGCAAGCGAATCCTCCCGCCGGCGGCTCGGGTGCGCCGGGCCAGCAGCCCGTACAGCCATTTTTCTCACAGGGCGGCGGAACGAATCCCGGCATCGGGGTCGGCGAGTCCAGCGGCCTTTCGGGACCGGTGATCGGAGGCTTCATCATCGGCGTGGCAGGGAAGTCCAACAAGCCCTCGATAAAAGTTTACAAAGGCGGAGTGACTTACAAGCAATGGGAGTTTATCTTCAACCCGCTCGAGCAAATCCAAACAATTGGAACGCTATCGAGCGGTCCGGCCCCAGCGGCAGGCCAGCAACCGGCGCCATTTGGCATGCCGCCACCGCCGCCGAAACCTCCGCAAAATCCCCAGCAGCCATAATCTACTGTCTGCGTTAGGAATTCTTGTCGTATCACGCCGGACGAGTTCAGGAACTGCTTGTCAAACCACGCGAAATTTGGCCCGAATATCGGTTAGAGATTATCGCGGCTGCTTAGGCGGTGGTTCCGCTTTCAACTTTTTCAGTTTCGCTTTGACGCGGCGAATGTAATTTCGCGTTTCGGGGAACGGCGGCACTCCGCCATATTGCGTGATGCGTTCCGGGCCCGCGTTGTAAGCGGCGAGCGCGAGCGAAACGTTCCCATGATACTGATCAAGGAGCTGCTTCAAATACTGCGTGCCCGCTGAAATATTTTGCGCGGGATCGAAAGCGTTGCGAACGGCGTATCGCGTGGCCGTCCGGGGCATAAGCTGCATCAATCCCATCGCGTGTTTCGGCGAAACCGCGCGAGGCTTAAAGTTCGACTCCGTGGAAATGACGCTGGAAATCAGTTGCGCATCCACGTCATTTTGTGCCGCAGCGATGCGAATCTGCTTCGCGAACGGTCCATCGAGCGCCGGGCGATGAGGCGCGGGAGCGAAAACGTCCTCGGGGTCGAAGCGGACAATATCGCTCGCCGGCACGACAATGCTGCCACCCTGCACGTAAAGCAAATCGTTCGCGCCCTGGCGCACGTAGCCGGTGATGTGCAGGCGTTCGCCGGAACGCAGCACGGCGTAATCCGCGCGCGCCACGGGCACGAGCATCGTTAGCGTTATGATGACCAGCGTGATCCTGATCAGCGTGCCGGCTGCTACCAATCGCCGCGGAGATTTGTTTTTATTACTCTGCATATGGGTCATATCGTTGGAGCCGATTCGCGCTTGTACTGTTGCCTCTGCTACTCCAATTTTGCCCATCAACTATTAACGTCCGACTGTCTCCCCCAGCGCGTGCATGCGGATGGCTGCCGCGACGCCGGCCTCGTCATTCGATAACGTGACGGCCCATCCCAGCGATTTCAGTTCCGCCGCGCTATTGCCCATTAAAATTGGCAACCCTGCGAATTCGAGCATGTCGCGGTCGTTCCAGTTATCGCCGATCGCCATGATTTCCTCGCGCTCGATGCCGCGCCGCCGCGCCCATTCCGCGAGCGCCGCGCCTTTTGAGCAGCCGCGCTGGATTACATCGAGGATGCTCAGATCGCGGGCTTCGTACTCCGTGAGCGCAAGAGAAAAATCGGAGGCGCGCTTCATGGATTTCAGGGTCGAGTGGGCCGCGCGCATTCGTGCGACGGAGCCGACGAACATCACCTGAATCGGATCATGGGTAAGACTATTTTCGAGCGGCACGCATTCGGCGATGAATGCGCGGTTTCTCTCATAGTAACCGCCGCTCACGGGATCGTTCCAGTCGATGCGCTCGAAAACCAACTGGCTCTCGCGAATGCGGTCGAACACGACCGCGGCTCCCGAGCGAAAATCGGCCGTTGCACCGAGCACTTCGCGGGCCAGCGTTCGCGGCAGCAGATGGCGCAAATGAGTCTCGCTGCTCTTCGACTTAATCAACGCCCCGTTATTGACGACCAGTGTCAATTCGCAAGGAAGATGCTCGGCAATCGGCCGCGCGAAATCGAACCGGCGTCCCGTGACGAGCATGATTTCGATGCCGCGCGCGGCGGCTTCGGAGATGGCTTCGCGATTCGCCGCGGGAAGCTCATGGCGGCTATCGAGCAGCGTTCCGTCAATATCCATGGCGATCAGGCGGATCGGCATACCACAATTGTACCGTGACGCCCGCCCGCGCGGGCATATCTCGCAACCAGATGTGCTAGACTTTTTCGCCTATGACAAAGCCACTGCAAACGGCCATCACGCATCTCGAATGTTCTCGCTGCAGGAAAACCTATCGGCACGATGAACTGAAAAATCTGTGCGATTGCGGAGGCCCGCTCTTGGCGCGCTACGACTTGCAAACAGCCGCAAAGACACTGACGCGCGAAGCGCTGCGTTCGCGCCCTGCGACGATGTGGCGCTATGCGGAGGTGCTGCCTTCGCGCGAGGCGGTCACGCTGGGCGAAGGCATGACGCCGGTGCTCCACGCCAAGCGGCTTGGCGCAACAATGGGCTTGCGCAATCTGTATATCAAGGACGAAGGACTGAACCCCACAGGATCGTTCAAGGCGCGCGGGCTTTCCGCCGCCGTGAGTCGCGCGAAAGAATTGGGAGTGAAAGTCCTTGCGACTCCCACGGCGGGAAACGCCGGCGGTGCGCTTGCCGCCTACGCTGCGCAGGCCGGAATTCCGTGCGTCATCGTAATGCCTGCCGACACGCCTCTGGCGAACGAAATGGAATGCCGCGCATTTGGCGCGGACGTCCGCAAGCTCGACGGCCTGATCTCCGACTGCGGCAAATACGTCGCGGAGAACAAAGACAAGAATGGCTGGTACGAAGTGACCACGCTCAAGGAACCGTATCGCATCGAAGGCAAGAAAACGATGGCCTATGAGGTATGGGAGCAATTCGATGGCAAGCTTCCCGACGTGATTATTTATCCCACCGGCGGCGGCGTGGGCATGATCGGCATGTGGAAAGGATTTGAGGAAATGGAAGCGATGGGTTGGATCGGTCGCGAGCGGCCGCGCATGGTTACGGTGCAGGCGGCCGGCTGCGCGCCGATCGTGGACGCATTCGAGAAAGGAGCCGATAGCGCTCCCATGTGGCAGAACGCCGCCACAATTGCGTCTGGGTTGCGCGTGCCGAAGGCGATTGGAGATTTTCTGATCCTTCAGGCGATTCGCGAAAGCGATGGCACAGCAGTCGCCGCAAGTGACGACGAAATTCTCAGCACATCAATGGAGCTTGCCGCGAAGGAAGGCATGTACGCGGCGCCGGAAGGAGGCGCAACGGTCGTTGCGGCGCGAAAGCTGGCGGAGAGGAAATGGATCAAGCCCGATGAAACTGTGGTGCTGTTCAATACGGGCTGCGGCTACAAATACATCGAAGCGTGGCAGAAAGCGCTGAACGGTAGTTAAAAGTTAATAGTTCAGAGTTGAAAGCTAAAAAATAAAAGCTAAAGACGGAAAGCTGAAAAAGCACAGTGACGGAACGGTTGTATTATGACGATTCATTCCTGCGCGAATTCGACGCGCAAGTTCTTGCTTGCGAACCCGACGACAAGCCTAACGGCCCGCGTTGGCGCGTGCGATTGGATCGCACCGCGTTTTATCCCACGTCGGGCGGCCAGCCGTTCGACACGGGCCGCCTTGGGAACGCGACGGTCGCGGAAGTAATCGACGGCGAGCACGACGAGATCGTTCACTTCACCGACCAGCCTGTCGCGGTGGGGGCGATTCACGGCACGATCGACTGGCCGCGCCGCTTCGATCACATGCAGCAGCACACCGCCCAGCACATGCTTTCCGCTGCGTTCATCGAGCTATTTCAATTCCAGACAGTCTCGTTTCATCTCGGACGCGAAATTTCCACGATTGACCTCGCCGCGCCGTCGGTAGCGCCGCACCATCTCGAAGAAGCGAAGTGTCGCGTGAACGAGTTTATCTTCGAGGACCGCCCTATCGAGGTGCGCTACGGAACCGCCGAGGAACTCGCCGCGCAGGGCGTTCGCAAAAAAGTCGTGCGCGAGGGAACGCTGCGCGTGATTGACATCGAGCATTTTGACCGCCAGCCGTGCGGCGGCACGCATTTGGCTCGCACAGGCCAAGCGGGAATGCTGCTTGTGCGCAGGTGCGAACGCCAAAAACAGCATTGGCGCGTCGAATTCGTTGCGGGCTTTCGCGCGCTCGCCGCCGCGCGCGCCGATTTCACCGCTTTGCGGCAGACCGCAGAGCAACTCGGCTGCGGAATGCCGGAAGTACACGAGATGGTGCGCAAAATTCAGGAAGAGCGCCGCGCCGGCCAGCGCGACACGAAAAAGCTGACCGAGCGCCTGGTGGAACTCGAAGCGGCAAATTTGCTCGCGAAGAACGCCGAGACTTCTCACGACGGCAAGCACAGAATCATCGTATTTATTTCCGATGATGCAGCTTCAAGCTACCTCGCCATGCTCGCCGCCAAATTCGTCGCAACTCCGAACATGCGCGTGGTCCTCGCAAGCCGCGCAGCACAGGCAATCGTCCTCGCGCAATCCGCGGGTCTCGACGGCGACATGGGCGCTCTGCTGCGCGAGTTGCTCGCGCCACTTGGCGGCAAAGGCGGCGGCAGCAAAGTTTTCGCCCAGGGAAGTGTGACCGATGCCGCGACGATCGAAGGAATTGTGAACGCGGCGCGTGCGCGATTGTTGTCGTGAGGTTTCACACATGAGCAACTCGATGCAAGTCTTAGCCGTTCCTCATCAGCTTCAGGGGCCGCGCTTCAAGGGGTACGTGCAAGAAGACCCATCTTACGAACTTCTGGTCAATTGCTTGGTGCGCCAAGCTGACTTCGTTTTTGAGGAGGCGGCGGGACGTTTGCCCTCGGTGGCTCAGACCTCGGCGGACAAGATCCTTGGGTCGGGTCACTACTTAGACGTTGACCCGCCGCCGGACGAGCGGCAGCAGTATGGCATCGCGGAGAAAACAGGCGAGGATTTTCCGATCGATCCGTCCCAACTCTGCTCTGATGTCACGCCAGACATTCGTCACTGCGCGTTTGTCAACGAGCACCGAAAGCGCGAAGAGTTATGGCTACAGAAGATTCAGAGTCAAGTTTTCGAGAAGGGCCTAATGGTTTGTGGGATTTCGCACGGTTTGAGTTTTGCTTTTCGGTTGCAGTCCGCAGGATTGAACGAGGTAGAACTACATTCATATATCCCTTATAACAAGCTTTGCACACGGCCCCACAAGAACCGAGTCAACCCTGGTGGGTGAGACAATCCTGATTGGTGGTCTTCTTTCATGTTTGCTAAAATGATTTGCCTCGGTGGGCGGCTAGCTCAGCTGGGAGAGCATCGCGTTCGCAACGCGGGGGTCGGGGGTTCGAATCCCCTGCCGTCCACCAATTTTGTTCGCTTCTTTTGCCCACACGCTGCGGAAGTAAATTTCCTCTGCGTTCTTTGCGCCTCTGCGGCGAACCGTCTTTGATTGCGTGCAGGAACTCTCGAACGGCGGGCGTGTGTATAATGCCGCGATGGTCAGCCGCGCCTCGCAAATCGCGAAGTGGTTCCTCGGGCCTGAGTCGGGGAGAAATTCCGGCCATCTCGGCCCGCGCTGGATTTTCCTCCGCGCGCTCGGTCTGATTTTCTTCTCCGCGTTTTACTCGCTCGTATTTCAAGCCACGGGGCTGATCGGGCCGAGCGGCATTTTGCCCGCAAATGTTTACCTCGGCGCCGTGGGGCAATCCATGCACGGCCTCGAGAAATTCTGGTTCGCTCCGTCGGTATTCTGGCTCGGCTCGACGGATCACGCACTGATTGCCGTTTGCTGGATCGGGATGGTTGCAGCAATTTTGCTCGTTCTGAATTTCTGGCCCCGCGCCATGACGACGATTTGTTTCATCTGCTTTCTGTCCTTCATCGCCACGCTTCAGGATTTCGCGAGCTACCAATCCGACGGCATGCTTCTCGAAGCGGGATTTCTGTGCCTGTTTTTTGCGCCGCGCGGCCTGCGCCCGCGCTGGGGTGAGCTTTCGCCGCCTTCGCGCGCATGTCTGTGGCTGCTGCTGTGGGAGTGGTTCCGCATTTACTTCGAATCCGGGATGGCGAAAATTCTTGGCGGCGATCCCGAGTGGCGTCACCTGACCGCGATGTACGAGTATTATCAGAATGGCCCGCTGCCCACGTGGATTGGCTGGTATGCGCAGCAGGCGCCGCACTGGTTTCATTGGCTGACGGCGCTCGCGACGCTTGTGATGGAGCTTGGTATTGTCCTCATGCTGTTTCTGCCGCGGAGGCTGCGGCTGATCTGTTTCTTCATCGTCACACCGTGGGAGATCGCGGTGATTCTGACGGCGAATTATGCTTTCCTGAATTACCTGGTCCTCGCGCTTGGCATCCTGCTGCTTGACGACCAATTCCTGGTGAGAATCGCGCCACGGAAATGGTTCCCGAATTATCACGTGATGGTGGCGATGCGGGCCGAAGACAGCGAGGAGCAAACTGTGGCGGAAGCTGTAAAGCCAATTTCGCTTCTCACGCCGAGAGAATCAAAGTCCGCCGAAACGCCGGCTCCTGTGCCAAGAGACCCCGCTACACCGGCAAGTCCAGCCTCGGGAGTGCATCGCGCAAAAATCGCGATCGGGCGCTTTACGGCGCCTGCGGGCATGGCGATTGCCGGAATTTGCCTGGGATGGGTTTTCTACGCCAGCACTGCGCAGCTTGCCTGGATGCTGTTTCCCGGCATTCCGCTGCCGCAATGGCCCGTGCAGGCGATTGAGCCATTTCGCATTGCGGATCGGTACGGTTTGTTCGGAGTAATGACGCGCGGACGTTACGAAATCGAATTTCAAGGCTCGAACGACGGCGGCAAAACATGGACGCCATATCCGTTTCGCTACAAGCCGCAAGCCGTAAACGAAGCCCCGCGCATTTATGCTCCGTATCAGCCGCGCTTCGATTGGAACCTGTGGTTCGCTTCGCTGGGAAGCTGGCGGCAATATCAATTCGTGGTGGGCACGGAAGAGGCGCTGCTCGACAACAGCCCTGAAGTGCTTTCTCTGTTCGCGGGCAATCCGTTTCCGAATGGGCCGCCGCAGGAGATTCGCGCCGTCCTCTGGCGATACTGGTTTACGAATCTGGACGGGAAGCGGCAGACGGGGAATTGGTGGACGCGCAAGCTGCTGGGGCTTTACGCGCCCACGCTGGTTCGCGAGGCGAATGGACGGTTTGGCGTCGTCCAGTTCCCGGAGCCTTTACCCCCTCACGATTAAGCGATTTCTTATACGCGCAGCTACTCGCGCTCGAAGTGGAAAATATCCACGACGATGTTTGTTCGCCGGTTCCACAGCACGATGTGCCCTCCGATCACGACGTTTTCGCAATCACGCGGAGGAGGAGGCAACTCGCGCTCCAGACCTTCGGGAACACGGTGAATTCTCCGGCGTAATCCCGGCGGAAGTTCTCCCCGAATCACGAGTTGCCGCTCAAGTCCCGGTGGCAACTGGTCGCGCCTCGCCAGGCCTGGCGGCAGGTCATCGCGATCTTCGTGTTCGCGATACCACCGGTGCATATCCTCACGGTCGCGCTGGTTGTACCAACCGCGGTGGTCGCGATCCTCATCATGATGATCTCGACCATGTTCGTGCTCACGTTCGTGACCGTGGTCATGGCCGTGACCGCGGTCCTGGGCGCGGGCGGCGCTGCCGCTAAGAGCGAAAATTGATGCCACGCCGACAGCCATAAACCATCGCATCTTCATGGATACCTCTCTGAATTCGGGATTATGCTGAGTCTATTTTAGCGGGGAGGCGCTCGGGCCACGGAGCGGCGTCATCGCCCGGTGCCCATTGTTCCAATGTACGAGAGGACAGGTGCCGGCCGCGCGCCCGACCGGTTAAGGCTGAGGCTGCTGCTCGGCCGCCTGTCGCTCCGCGACTATCTTTATCGCGTTTTGATAGAGCGCTTTGGCTTGCGGAATCAACTCTTCGGCCTTTTCTACCTGAGCATCCGTGTCGACCGCAACTTTATAGCCAGCCGGAACTCCGAGGGCATACGTGAACACTTCGCGCTTGATGTGGTCCTTGATCCAGTCGGAATTGGCGTTGAGCTGGTCTTGCGTGTAGCGAATGTGCTCCTTATCGAGGAAGCCGAGGAACTGTTTCATCACGGCGTCATTGACCGTGAAGTCTTTTGTGATCGTTGGGCGCGTCCCCATGTAGTATCGCGTGAAATCGCCCACGCCAATGGGCGACGACGACACAAAATACGGATCGGCGGGATAAAACACGCCGCGTCCGTAGAGCAATTGCTGGAACGGATCCGGTTTCGCCGCGGGATCGGGGACGTCCGGCGTGATTCCGCCGCCGCCATAGACCTTGCGCCCGCTGTCCGTGAGCTTCACTTCGGGTTCCTTGTTCGGCTGGCGGTTATATTCGTAGTCGTAGAGCGAAACATTCTTGTAATCGCGCTGAATCAGCCGTCCGCTCGGCGTGTAGTAACGCGCGGTGGTCAAGAGCAGCATCGTGTCGTCGCTCAGCGGAAATTGCGTTTGCACGAGGCCCTTGCCAAAGCTGCGCTCGCCGGTGATGAGTGCGCGATCGTGATCCTGCAGCGATCCGGCGACAATTTCCGAAGCGGAAGCGCTGCCTCCGTTGAGCAGTACCACGATGGGAATATCATTCCCGTTGTTGCCGCGAAGCGCGTAGTAACGCCGCTCGGAAGAATTCCGTCCCTTGTGCGAAACGACAAGCTGATCCTTCGACAAGAACATGTCCGACATTCCGACCGCCTGCATCAGCAAGCCGCCCGGATTGCCGCGAAGATCGAGAATCAGGCCATCGAGGTGCGAGTAGTCGAGCTTCTTCAGTGCCGCGGCAAGATCGTTGTCCGTAGTTTCGGAGCTGAAAGTAGTGACGTGCACATATCCGACGCCCGGCTTGAGAATTGTCGCGAATTCCACCGCGGGATTCGGGATTTCGTCGCGCATCACGTTCACCACGATCGGTTTCGCCCATCCTTCACGGCCAAGCGTGATGGTCACCACCGTGCCTTTGGGTCCCTTCAGGATGTCGGCGACTTGCGAGGTGGAAAATCCCGCGCAGTTTTTGCCGTCTACTTTCAGAATAAAGTCGCCCGGCTTGATTCCGGCCTTGTCCGCGGGTGAGCCCGGGAAGGGAGAAACAACCTCAATATGATTGCCGTCCGGGACGATGCGCATGCCTACGCCATAATAATTGCCGCGTTGCTCTTCGAGCATCAGCGCCCATTGCTTCGGGTCGAAAAAATTCGAGTGCGGGTCAAGGACGTGCAGCATTCCTGGGATGGCACCGTCGTATATCATTTTATTGGTGTCAATGGGATCGGCGTAATTCTGCTGGACGATGGAAAGAACGCGAGCGAATGACTGGACAGATCCCTGCAAGTCGCTGGCCCCGGCGGCCGTGGCCTTCAGGGAAGGCCCGTACAAGCCTCCCATAATGGCTGCGACGATCAGAATAGCTGCCAAAAGAAAGGCCCCGCGTTTCGATGATTGCATGCGTCCCTCGATGCGTCTCACAGACAGTATAGCATGGATTTTTCAGGCGGTTTGACACGCCTGACGGCCTCTTCTATGATGCAAAAGAAGGCGGTCGCGCGCTCATAAATGTTAAGCATGCCCCATCTGGTGATTATTTTTCTGGTGGCGCTGATTGTATTCGGCCCAGAGAAGCTGCCTGAGCTGGCGCGAAATTTCGGAAAAGTGATGGCTGAATTCAAGCGCGCGACGGGCGGTTTGCGCGCTGAATTCGACAAACACATGCGCGAACTCGAACGCGAAACGCGCATTGCCGAGGGAATCAAGCAGAAGGCGCAGTCCCCAAGCAGGCCGCCGCCCGCCGAAACGGTCACGCAAGCAGGCACTTTACCGGCGGCAGCTGCCGCAGCTCCCGTCGCCGAGCCGCCGCGCGCTGAACCCGGAGACACGATTGTGCCTGCCGCAGTGCCGCACTCAGCGACCGAGGCGACCACGCCCGCTCCTGAACCAGAGTCCCCTACGGGGATTTCTGAGAAGGCGAGCGATGGCGACGCCTAGCCAGCCCGATCTGCCCCAGCCAACCATAGGAGAAGAACAAGGCAGCGGCAAAATGTCGCTGTTCGAGCATCTCGCGGATTTACGCAAACGCCTCGTCTATTCCGCGCTTGCCATTGCCATCGGATTCGTCATCGGATTTTCCGTTTCGAAGAGGGTAATCGTTTTCATCGTGCAGCCGATGGTGCAGGCTCTCCGCTCCGCGCATTACGCGGACAAGCTGATTTATACCAGCCCGGCGGGATTCGTAAACCTGCTGATCACCTTGGGGTTCTATCTCGGGATCGTGATCGCGCTTCCCGTGGTGCTCTATCAGGTTTGGCTGTTTATCGCGCCGGGACTGTATAAACACGAACGGCGCGCCGTCGTGTCTTTCATCATTTCCTCCGTGTTCCTGTTTCTCTCCGGAATCGCGTTTGGCTATTTCATTCTTCTGCCGTATGTGCTGAAATTTCTGATCAGTTTTCAGGGCCCATTCCAGCCGCTCATCAGTATCAACGAATATTTTGATCTGATCCTGATTGTCTTGCTCGGGTTGGGAGTGATTTTTCAGCTTCCTGTTTTGATTTTCGTGCTTTCGGTTTTCGGAATTGTGACCCCGCAGTGGCTCTGGAAGAATTTGCGTTACGCGATCCTGGTTATCACGGTTGTGGCAGCCATCGTCACGCCCACGCCCGATGCGACGACGATGCTGGTCTTTATGACCCCAATGGTGGGACTATATTTCCTCGGGATCGGTGTTTCCTATGTTGTTTTTCGCAAGAAGCGCAAACGCGATTTAGCTAAAGACGCGGCGCAATAAAAGGGGCGTAACAAATGCTTGCCGGCTTACGAGTTTCGTCCGCGATTTTGGCCTTGGCGTGCGCGATGGGATGCAATAGCAACGCAAGTAAAACGGAAGCGGCCGCCTCAACCAGCGCGCAGAGTGCGTTGGCTCCTATCATCGATTCACAGGACAAAGCCCCCCCGCCGCAGCAGACAGGCGGCTTCGACGGCCAGCGCGCTTACGACTACACGGCAAAACTGGTGAGCTTCGGCCCGCGGCCACCTGCTTCCGACGCGATTCATCGCACGCAGTCCTACATTGTTGGCGAGTTGAAGAGCTTTGGCTGCCATATCGCTACGGACGATTTCCACGCCTCGACGCCCATCGGCGAACTGGCGATGAAGAACATCGTCGCGAAAGTACCGGGTACGGGCCGCGGCATTATCTTGCTGCTCACACACTATGACACACTGCGTCTGCCGAATTTCGTGGGCGCGGAAGATGGCGGCTCGTCGACCGGGCTGATGCTGGAGATGGCCAGCCTGCTGTGTGGGAATAGAACGAAACAGCCGAACTCGGTATGGATCGCATTTCTGGACGGCGAAGAAGCGCAGCTTGTGCAGAATGGTGTCGCGCAATGGACAGGGACGGACAGCGTGTACGGAAGCAGGGAACTCTCGGCGCGATTAGCGCTTTCTGGCGACCTGAAGCGGATTCGCGCCGTGATTCTGGCGGATATGATTGGCCAAAAAGGTCTTAAGATTCCCAAGGAGAGCACTTCAACGGCGTGGCTCACCGAGCTAATCTGGTCGACGGCTGCGAAGCTTGGCTATCAGGACGTATTTGTGTCGCAATCCAGTCCCGTGGATGATGACCACGACCCATTTTTGAGCAAGCACGTTCCAGCCGCCGATATCATCGACCTGAACGATTACATGACCGAAGGCTACTGGCACACGCCGCAGGACACGATGGACAAAATCAGCCCGAAAAGCCTCGCCATCGTGGGCCACGTGATTTTGGCCAGCGTCGGCGAACTGCAAAAGAAATTCTCCTAGGAAGTGTACAGGCTATGAGTTGTCATTCCGAGGATCGGAACGCGACGAGGAACCTGCAGTTTCTTGAGACTTTTGCAGGATGTCGATTTCTCGGTGCACACACCCGAATATCATTGCCAACTCTCCCGGCATCCTGCCAGTGAAAACGATTCACATTCGAACTGCGTCGGCAAATTACCCGGTGATTTGCGGCCGCAGCGCGCTCGCGCGATTGGGTAAGCTGGTCGACGAGGTGCGCTCCGGGAGAAATGTTTTTGTTTTATCGTCGCCGACCGCATGGCGATTTTGCGGGCGCGCGGTGATGCGAGGGCTGGGCCACGTGCCCGTCGAGCGCGTCATTCTGTTTAACGACCGGGAAGTCGCGAAGCGCCTGGCGTCCGTTGAAATGATTTGCCGCAAACTAATTCGCGCGCGCGCTGACCGTCAAGCTCTGCTCGTCGCTGTCGGTGGCGGCGTGGTTGGCGATGTCGCGGGTTTTGCCGCAGCGAGCTACTTGCGAGGCGTGCGAATTCTGCACGTACCCACGACGCTCGTCGCTCAGGTGGACAGTTCGATCGGCGGAAAGACGGGCGTCGACTTGCCGGAAGGGAAGAACTTGGTGGGCGCTTTTCACCAGCCACAGATGGTGGTCGCCGATCCGTCGCTGCTGCGGACTCTGCCTCAACGGCAATTTCGGTCAGGACTTTATGAAGTGATTAAGTACGGCGTCATCGGCGACCCTGAGCTATTTGATTTTCTCGAGCACAAATTCGACCTACTGCTGCGAATGGATATGCGCGCGCTCGAATGGGTGATTGAACGCTGCGTTCGGGCGAAGGCGCGCGTCGTCAGCCGCGATGAACGCGAGGCCGGCCCGAGGCAGATTTTGAATTTCGGCCACACTTTCGGCCACGCTCTGGAAGCGGTGACTGCGTACAAAACATTTCTCCACGGCGAAGCGGTCGCGTGGGGAATGCTCGGCGCGACGCTGATTGGCGTAAGCTTGGGGAGCATCACCGAGGACGATGCCAGCCGAATCGCTTCGCTAGTAGCGGGCTGCGGAAATTTGCCGGAATTGCCCCGAATTTCGCGCGCGGCGTTGTCGAGCGCCATCGCCGGAGACAAAAAATCGCGCGGAGGCCGCGTTCGATGGGTATTGCCACGGCGAGTCGGAGCCGCTGACATCGGCGTGGGCGTGCCGGAAAAATTAGTGGTAATGGCGTGGCGGGAGTTGCCGCCGTTTTTCGCGCGAGCGAGGGGCGGCCAGTAGTGAATCGCGTCACCGAGCGGCTGCATCCGGCGGACAGCAGCGTTTCGCACGGCACGCGGCCCGAGGGCGCTCGCGATGAACCCGATGCGCATCAGCGCGTCCGCGATATGTTCAGCAACATCGCGCCGCGCTACGATTTCCTGAATCATTTTCTGTCCGGTTCACTCGATAAGGCATGGCGCAGGCGCACGGCAAAAAGATTCGCGCATATTCTGCGGCGTCCGGGAACGCGCGTTCTCGATTTGTGCTGTGGCACTGGGGATTTGGCATTTGCGCTCGAGCGCGAGGCTGCGCGGCCGCGCGACGCACGCCTGGACGTGACGGCCAGATTCTTCGGAGCCGATTTCGCGCTTCCGATGCTGGGTCTCGCGCAAACGAAAGGCGCACGCACTGGACGGCACGCCCGCTTCCTGGGAGCCGATGCGCTGGTTCTGCCGTTTCGTGATGCGACCTTCGATCTTGTTACCACGGCCTTCGGCTTCCGAAACCTGGTGAACTATGAACACGGCTTGCGCGAAATTGCGCGCGTCTTGAAGCCAGGCGGCGAACTGGGAATTTTGGAATTCTGCGAGCCGCGAAGCGGCGTGCTCGCGGCGCTGTACAAATTTTATTTCACCAAGGTTCTGCCGAAAATTGGAGGAGCCATTTCCGGGAGTGGCGATGCGTACTCCTACCTCCCGCGTTCCGTGGGAAAATTTCCGCAGCCAGAAATCCTCGCCGAATGGCTCGAAGCGGCGGGATTTGCGAACGTGCAATATGAACGCTGGATGTGCGGAATCGTGGCGCTCCATCGCGCGGCGAAGGAAGCAGTTGATAGTTAGTATTCGAGAATCGAAAGTCAAAAGTTGAAAGCCTTTTAACTCTTAACTTTCAACTCTCAACTAGCGTCACTTTTCCAACCCCAGCGCGCGAATCTTATGCAGTAGCGTCTTGTACGACACGCCGAGCTGCTCGGCGGCGCGCGATTTGTTCCACTTCGTTTCGCGGAGCGCGGCTTCGATTTTGAACCGTTCCACGTGCTGCACCGCGCGCTGCGCCACTTCCTCTAAAGAGCCATTCCAAAGAAAGCTGTCGTCGAGCATCCCCTCGGGGATTTCCTTTTCTGCGGGCCGTGGCAATGGCAATTGCAAGTCTTCCACGGTGATCTCATTTTCGTCCGCCAGAATCGCCGCGCGCTCGATGCTGTTTTGCAGCTCGCGAACGTTCCCCGGCCATTGATACCCGCGCAGCCGCGCTCGCGAAGCGTCAGTAAATCCCAGAGCAGGCTTGCGAAATTCCCGTCGGAAGCGTTCGAGAAAATGTTCGGCGAGCAGAATCACGTCGTCGCCGCGCTCCCGCAGCGGAGGAATGGTGATGGGAACGGACGAGATGCGGAAATACAGGTCTTCGCGAAACGTTTTTTGCGCCACTGCTTCTTGGATATTTTTGTTCGTGGCCACAAGGATGCGCACGTCGACATCGATCGATTGCGTGCCGCCTACGCGCTCGAACCGCCGCTCTTCGAGTACGCGCAGTAGCTTGCTCTGAATCGCGAGTGGCAGTTCACCGATTTCGTCGAGGAAAATCGTGCCGCGATGCGCGAGCTCGAGTTTGCCAATTTTGCGCGCGCCCGCGCCCGTGTAAGCGCCGCGCTCGTGTCCGAAAAGTTCATTTTCGACAAGCCCTTCGGGGATCGCCGCGCAGTTCAGCGCGACAAAAGCGCAGTCGTGCCGCCGGCTAAGATGATGCAGCGCGCGCGCGAACAGCTCCTTGCCCGTACCGCTTTCGCCGAGCAGCAGCACAGTCGAATCCGTGGGCGCCACGCGCTGCACCATCTGGCTCGCGGCCTGCATCGACGGATCCTCGCCAACGATGCGCGGAAAGCCGTAGCGTTCGGCATATTCCTCGCGCAGCAGCAAATTTTCGCGAAGCAGCTCCTGCTGGCGAGCGGCCCGCGCGATCAGCAATTTCAGATGTTCCAGATCGACTGGCTTCTGGATGAAATCAAATGCGCCATCCTTCATCGCGGTCACGGCATCCTCGACGGAGCCGTAGGCCGTGATCAGGATCACGGGAATCATTACATCGGCCCGGCGTGCTTCGCGCAGCACCTCCAAACCAGATGCACCCGGGAGTTTCAAGTCGGTGAGAACCACCAGATAACGCCGGTTGCGGACTTTGTCGATTGCGGAAGTGCCGTCCGGAGCTTCATCGACCGTATAGCCGGCTTTTTCGAGCGCCTTGCGCAGCATCGCGCGCAGTTCCGGCTTATCCTCGACGAGGAGGACCGCTTCCATCGCGCCGCGCTACTCTCTCGCCCAGCCGGGATCCCCGCCTGCTTTGCGGAGCGCATCCTCAAGGTTTGAAATGGCCTGCTGGTCGGCGTCAATCTGCTTTTGCTTGTCGGCGATGGCTTTTTCCTTTTTGATGATGTCGCTGCGATCCACCGACTGCATCAGCGCCTTGGTCGGATCAGGATAATACTGGAGTTGAAGCTGGTTCGATTCGCGCTGCATCAGCGAAAGCTCGGTCTGGTCCTGCTGAAGTTTGTGTCGCGCGTCTGCAAATTTCTTGCGCCACGCCGCTTCGTCATTCTTTCCTGCCGACGTTGACTTGCCGGAAGGCTTACCAGCGGACGCAGATGACTTGCCGGCAGGCGTCGCATTCCCCACAACGGACACTGCGCCGGGCGACGTGGGAATGTTGTCGTTGGTAAAAACCGCCGAGGACTTCGGCGCGGCTTTCTGAGCCTTGCGATTCTTACGCGCCGCTTCGACTAGCGGGTCCGGTTTCTCCTGCGTCTGCCCTGGTGATTGGGATTGTGTTTGAGTCACTGCCTGCGATGGCGAAGACTGCGGCCCCTGTCGCGCCGCGGAACAGTGCGGTGAAGCGAACAATACAGCAATGGCAGACAGCCAAATTCCTTTTCGCATCGACATCACCTCGGGAAGCCAAATACGGATGCCTATTCCCTTTAGTTTAGATGCCGCGGCGAGGGTAGGCAATCGGCCGGACGGACGTTGCTACCGCAAAGGTAACCATAGGTCGAATTCGGCTCCGCCGCCGGGCTGGTTGCGGGCTTCGACGCGCCCGCCGTGCTGCAGGGCAATCTTCTGCACGACGGCCAGGCCCAAGCCTGTGCCGGTCGATTTCGTGGTGAAAAATGGGACGAATATCTTGTTGAGATCCCCCGGCGGAATGCCCGGACCGTCGTCTCGCACCGCGACGCATTGCCAGCGCTGGCCGGAAAATCCCTCCTGCGCGCCGGCAATCACCACTTCGCCGCGATGGCCATTGGACGATGCGGCCTCCGCTGCGTTTCGCGTCAGATTGAGCAGCGCCTGCCGCAGCAAGCCCGCGTCTCCCGAAACGCTGCCGAAAACCCCTTCGGTGCGAATCGACGCGCCGGGAACGGCGGCGCCGATCTCGTCGGCGACCTGTTCGACTACCGTCGAGAGCTCAAAATCCTCCTGCGCGAGTTCGAGGGGCCGCGCGAAGCGCAGAAATTCCGTGACCACGTGCGTCAGGGATTTGGTCTGATCGAGTATCTTCTCCGCGCATTCGCCAGTTTCCGAAGCGGGCGATTCGCTGCGAATCATTTGCGCGTAACCGGAGATCGTCGCGAGTGCGTTCTTGAATTCGTGCGCGATTCCGGCGGACATCTCTCCAAGCGCGGCAAGATTTTCTTTCCAGCGCATCTGTCTTTGCAGTGTTGCGAGTTCGGTCAGGTCGCTCATCAGGCACAGCGCGCCGGTAATTCTCTCCGTGGGCGCGGCGGTGGGTCCCTGCGCCAGTGTGTTCCGCACGGAGCGGTAAATGGGCGAAATTGTCACGCCGAGCTGGCGAAGTTCCCCCGACGGCGTCGTATGCGCGGCCTCTCCACGATGAAATGTTTGACCGTCGCGCAGGCAGGCAGTGAGCATTTGCACCAGCGGAGAATCGGCTCCGAGAATTTCCGTATACCGGCGGTATTGCAGCCCGCGAATCTCCAGGGCTTTTTCAGCGGCGGGATTCGCGGAACTGATCGTGCCCGTGGCGTTCACCAGCAGCAAACCTGCGGGCATATTGCGCGTGACAGCTTCGCTCAACCGTTCCGTTTCCTGCGCGCGTTCTTTTTCCGCCTGATGAAGCCGCGCAAGTTCCTGTTCTTGCTCCCGGAGGCGTGCAATCACGCCCTGCATCGAAGCGGTCATGAACGCCGACGGATTTTCGGAATTCACTCGAAAGGAACCCTCTGTTTGTTTGGAGTTTCGCCGGTCTTCGCGGAGCGAACGGCGCACCAGAATGAAAGCCCCGATCAGCACCGCAAAAACCAGCGCAAAAAACGCGAGCGTCACCACCATCTCGAAATTGAGGTCCTGATGGTGTGGCGCTGCAATAAACATCGTGGAGACCTACCGCATCACGAACAGCGATTGATACCAGGTCACGACCGGCGTGCCAAAGAACACGACCAGCAGCGCGGCCGCGCCGAGAAACGTGCCGAAGGGAAGCTCGTAGTCGGATCCTTTGCGCGAAGACAAAATAAAAATCGCCCCGAGGATCGCGCCTAGAACCGACCCCAGCAGAATGGTCAGCAAAGTCCGGCGCAGGCCGAGAAACGCCCCAGCCATGAGCATCATTTTCACGTCGCCCAACCCCATGCCTTCCCGGCCCCGCAATCGAAAATAGCCTTCGCCGACCAGCCACAGCACGCCGCCACCCACGACCGCCCCGATCAGTGCGTCCGCAAACGAAATAATTGGTGCCGGCGGAGGAAATTCGAAAAGGCGGTTCGCGATCCACAGTGCCGCGCCGTCCTCGGGCCGCACAAAGAAGCTGACCATCAGGCCGATCGCCAGACCCGTGAAATTCACCGTATCGGGAAGCAGCCGTTCGCGCCAGTCGGTGAAAATCAGCACCACGAGAATCGCGGAAAATGCTGCCCATTTCAGCGTTTCAATGGAATTGCCGTAGACGACGTAGCACGCCAAAAAAAGAAGCCCGGTGAGCAATTCAACTGCGGGATAAATCGGCGAGATGCGCGTCTTGCATGCGCGGCATTTGCCGCCGAGGAAAAGATAGCTGAGGATTGGAACATTGTCGTATGGCTTGATGGACTTTCCGCATTTCGGGCAGCGCGATGATGGCGTCACCACCGACTTGCCTTGCGGCAGGCGGCTGATGCACACGTTCAGGAAGCTGCCGATGATCAGCCCAAAAACGAAGACGAACGCCGCGATGAATTGTGTCGGGAGCACGATTCGACTGTGCCACAAGCCCGCGCCCGCCTCAACAACGCGCTCAACCAGCGTGCCCGATGCTTAACGCGCCATCGTTAAATCGCGATTCTCCGCGCTCTCTTCACCTCTTCAGGCTCTCTGCGCCCCTGCGGAAAAAGCCATCGTCTTATTGCAAGATGCTCTGGAATTCGCCCTTTGCCACGATCTGCGCGACGGCCGCAATATCCGGCGCGAGCGCCCGGTCCGTGTGCACCACCGCCGAAACAGAGCGTACAAGCGCGTGCGCCTTGCGCGCTTCGACGCCCGTTCGCAGCGGCGCCTGAAAATCAATTCCCTGACATGCGGCAAGCAGTTCGATGGCGATCACATTGCGCAACGCGTCGAGCATGCGTTGCAACCGCCGCGCCGCGCTCATCCCCATCGAGACGTAATCTTCCTGATCGCCGGATGTGGGAATGGAATCGACCGAATGCGGAGTCGCGAGAGCCTTCATCTCGCTCGCAAGCGCCGCCGCAACAACTTGCGCAATCATAAAACCGGAATTCAAGCCCGGGTCCGCCGTCAGAAACGCCGGCAAAAGGCTCGTGTGCGGATTCGTCATGTGCTCGATGCGCCGCTCGGAAATCCCCGCGAGCGTGGCGAGAGCGACAGCAACTTGATCCGCGGCCATGGCCAGCGGCTGGCCGTGAAAATTTCCGCCGCTCAGAACTTCGCCGGATTCGGCGAAGACGAGCGGATTGTCCGTCGCGCTGTTGAGTTCGATCGACAGGGTTGTGCGCGCCTGCGACAGCGAGTCGCGCACCGCGCCGTGAACTTGCGGCGTGCAGCGCAGGCTGTAAGCATCCTGCACGCGCACATCCTTCTCCGTCGAGCGATGCGATTCGCGGATTTCACTCCCGCGATTCAGCCGCGTCAAGTTGCGCGCGCTCGCTGTCTGCCCCGGATACGGCCGAATGCGCGAAATGCGCTCGTCAAAAGCCGCGGGACTGCCGCGGAGCGCATCCAGCGAAAGCGCGGCGGCCACGTCCGCCGTGTCGATCAGAATTTCCGCCTGGCGGACCGCCAGCGCGAGCAGCGCCAGCATTCCTTGCGTGCCGTTCAGCAAGGCCAGGCCTTCCTTCGCCTCAAGCTTCAGCGGAACGATGGCCACCTGTTGCATCGCATCAGCGCCCGAAACTTTGTCGCCCTTGTAAATCGCTTCTCCTTCGCCAATCGCGACGAGCGCAAGATGCGCCAGCGGCGCGAGGTCCCCGGAAGCTCCCACGGACCCTTGCGACGGAATCACCGGCAGCACGCCACGATTCAGCATCGTCAGCAATGTTTCCACGACAATCGGTCGAACGCCGCTGAATCCCTTCGCCAGCGCATTCGCGCGCAGCAAAATCATCGCGCGCGTTTCATCTTCGGCGAGCGGCGCGCCCACGCCGCATGCATGGCTGCGCACCAGATTCAACTGCAGCTCGCGAATCTGCTCCGGCTGAATCCGTACCGTGGCGAGCGCTCCGAAGCCCGTATTGATTCCGTACGCGGCGGTGCCGCTGGCCGCCAGCCGCTCGACGACGGCGCGCGAAGCCTCCATTCGCTCGCGGGCGTCCGGCGCGAGCGTCACGTCGAAACCTTCCAGGACGATTTCGTAAAGCTGCCCCAGCGTCAGGTCGTTCCCCGAAAGCGCGAAGGATTTCTTCATGATCGGCGTGCCGTCTCCGCGGCAATCGCAGCCGCTGCCGAACCCGTTGCATGCGTCAGCGGAAAATATTGCCGATATTTTCCCGGCAGCGTCTTGGGCCGGCCATGGCGGTCGCAAATCACATGTAAAGTTTCGCCCGTGGCGATCAGCGTGCCGTCGGCATCGTTGAATACTTCATACGAAAAAGTGATCGTGCGCCGCCGCGATTCTGTGACGCTCGTGCGAATTCGCAGCATGTCGTCGAATTTCGCCGGGCGTTTGTACGCGCAACTCGCCTTTGCGACGACCACGAAGCTGTCATCCTCGATTTCCATTTGCTTGTAGCTGAATCCCAGTTGCCGCATCAGCTCCACGCGCGCCACTTCGAACCACACGAAAAAATTCGCATAATAGACCACGCCCATCTGGTCCGTCTCGGCATAGCGAACGCGAACAGTTGTCTCTCCAGCGACAGTCATAACTGTGTTACCGGGCATTTCACAAATGATTCGTGGCAGGACACGGCTTCAGTTCATCCTGAGTCACGAAGGGCCGTGCCTAAAAACATCCTAGTAGAATGAGCTTTAGCCTCTGAGGGCATCAGAGTGTCCTCCAGAACGGAGAAAAGTGTAACAGACGCCCGCTTTGCGCGTCAGCGCCCATGCCATTGCGGTTTTCGCTTTTCAAGGAACGACGTAAGCCCTTCGCGAAAGTCCGCGGTGCGCCGAATTTCCGCGCTCTCGTGAATCGCGGCGGCTAAGTCCCGTTCAATTTCCTTTTCGTTTGAGCGCAAAATGAGCCGTTTCGTCAGCGCCAGGCTCGTCGGACTCGATGCGATCAACGATTGCGCCAGCTCGCGCGCCGATTCCATCAACTTTTCTTGCGGTACAAGTTGAGTCACCAGGCCAAGCCGATGCGCTTCCGCCGCATCGAATATTTTTCCGCTGAGCATCAGCTCTCGCGTAATCTTTTCGCCCACCTGCCGCAGCAAAAAAACCGAAACGATCGCGGGCAAAAAGCCGATGCGAACTTCCGTGTACCCGAATTTCGCTTCCGGCGTGGCCAGCGCAAAATCGCAGAGCGTCGCCAGTCCCGTGCCGCCCGCGATGGCCGCGCCGTTCACGGCGGCGATCAGCGGCTTCGGAAACGCGTATACGCGATAAAACATTTTGCCCATGCGCTCGGCGTCGGCGACGTGCTGCTCGTGCGTTTGCGTCGCGAGCCCCCGCAGCGCTTCCAGGTCCATCCCCGCGCAAAAGGCTTTCCCCGCGCCCGTGAGAATCACGACGCGCGCTGGCCCGCGCTCCGCTTCATCAAGTGCCGACAGCAGATCGCCAATCATCTCCGGAGAAATCGCGTTGCGCTTCTCCGGACGATTCAGCGTAATCGTGGCGATTTCGCTCTCGAGTTCGAGTTGTAGAGTTGCGTAGCTCATGGCTGCTTTCAGTTTGGTTTCGGCGCGTCGACCGCATGCGCATAGGTCTCGCGAATTTGCCCCGTCAGTGCGCACGCGACCGCCAGCGATTTCATGTCGATGCCGGTCGCGACCCCGCGCGCGGCAAGTGTCGCCAGCACGGCCTCTGTCGGAATGTTGCCAACAAGTTCATCTCCCGCAAACGGGCAACCGCCGAGGCCCGTCAGCGCGCCATCGAATCTGCGACAACCCGCTTCGAACGCCGCCAGAACTTTTTCCGCCGCGCCGTCCGGGCGGCTGTGCAGATGAACGCCAATCTCCACACCGGCCACGCAATTTTTCGCCGCGCGATACAGCGACGCCACATCGTCCGGCGATGCGCTGCCAACAGTGTCCGCAAGCGAAACTGTCCGCACTCCGATGTCCTTCAGCCAAATCAAAGTATCTTCCACAATTTCAATTCCCCACGGTTCCTCGTAAGGATTTCCAAACGCCATCGAGATGTAAATCACCAGATTTCGCCCCGCCGCTTTCGTTTGCCGGTGAAGTGTTTCCACCAGCGCGCGCGATTCCGCGCGAGACATATTCGCATTGGCACGCCGAAAGTACGCCGAAATGGAATAGGGATAGCCAACCGTCGTGACTCCCGGCGTAGCAAGCGCGCGTTCCAGGCCTTTCTCATTCACAACAATGCCGATGATTTCCGGCGCCGGCATGTCCGCGGGAAAATGTTTCGCCAGCTCGCCCATCACTTGTTCGCTGTCCGCCATCTGAGGAACATGTTTCGGCGAAACGAAACTGACCGCGTCCAAATGCCGGAAGCCAAGCGCAACAAGTCGTCCCAGATATTCAATTTTTGCCGCCGTCGGAATGATCTGCGGCAATCCCTGCCATGCATCTCGCGGGCACTCGATAATTGTCACGGAGTCCATAGTTCAAAGTTGAAAGTTAATAGTCGACAGTCAGCTCTACGTTTGCAGCACTCCGGTCTTAAATTCCGCAACCACCGGATTCTGCGCCGCTGCTTCGAGCGCCTCGATAATCGCATCGCGCGTGCGCGCCGGATCGATGATCGCGTCAACCCACAGCCGCGCGGCGGCGTACCGCGCGTCAGTCTGATGCTCGTACGTCGCACGAATCGACTCGAAAAGCTCCTTCTTGTCCTTCTCCGTGAGCTTTTTGCCTTCGCGTTCGAGTTGCTTGATTTTAATTTCGACCAGCGTGCTGGCGGCGGATTCTCCCGCCATCACCGCATAGCGCGCCGTCGGCCATGCGAAAATAAAACGCGGATCGTACGCCTTGCCGCACATGGCGTAGTGGCCCGCGCCAAAACTGCCGCCACAAATCACTGAAATTTTCGGGACCACGCTGTTCGCCACCGCATTCACCATTTTTGCGCCCGCGCGAATGATCCCGCTCCATTCCGCCTCCTTGCCCACCATGAAGCCGTTCACGTCGTGAAGAAAAATCAGCGGAATCAGGTTCTGATTGCAGTCCAAAATAAAGCGCGCGGCCTTGTCCGCGGATTCGGTGTAGATCACGCCGCCGAATTCCATGCGCCGCTCGCCGGTGCCCGCGGCCGCAATCTGCACGTGCGTTTTCTGATTCGCCACGATCCCGACGGCCCAGCCGCCAATGCGCGCAAAGCCGCAGAGCACCGTCTGCCCATATTCGGCGCGGTATTCTTCCCAGCGGCTGCCATCGACGATGCGCGCGATAATTTCGCGCATATCATATTGTTTCGCCGGATCGGAAGAAAATATTCCATAAATCTCTTCGTCCGAATATTTCGGCGGCTCGGCCTGCTGATGATCAAACGGCGCGCCGGTGCGATGGCCCATTTTGTCGACCAGCGCGCGAATCCGCACGATACACGACTCGTCGCCCGGCTCGCGAAAATCGACTGTGCCGCTGATTTGCGAATGAACCTTCGCGCCGCCCAGCTCTTCCGCGGAAGTTTTCTGTCCGATGGCTGCCTGCACCAGCGCCGGTCCCGCGAGGAAAAGCCCGCTGCCCTCGGTCATCAAAATGTGATCGCACATCACCGGCAAATACGCGCCGCCCGCCACGCACATGCCCATGATCGCCGTCAATTGCGGAATCCCCATCGCGGACATCACCGCGTTATTGCGAAATACGCGGCCGAAATCATCCGTATCCGGGAAAACATCTTCTTGCAGCGGAAGAAAAACGCCGGCGGAGTCGACGAGATAAATTGTCGGAATGCGATTCTCGATCGCGATATTCTGCGCGCGAATCACTTTTTTCGCCGTCATCGGGAAAAACGCCCCGGCTTTCACCGTGGCATCGTTCGCGATAATCATCATCTGGCGGCCCGCGACGCGCGCCAATCCTGTGATCGTCCCGGCGGCGGGCGCGCCGCCCCACTCTTCGTACATTTCGTAAGCGGCGTACAATCCCAGCTCAAACAAATGCGTGCCGGGGTCGATGAGTTTTTCGATTCGTTCGCGTGCCGTAAGGCGCTTTTTTTTGTGCTGCGCTTCGACGGCTTTCGCGCCGCCTCCCTGACGAATTCGCTCTTCCTCGTTCTTGATTTCCGTCAGGCGATCGATGATCGCGCGGCGATTCTTGTCAAAATCGGGGGAACCAGTTTTTATGCGGGTTTCAATCACTGAATTGTTCACGTGGCGTCAGGCCTTCTGCGCGCTGGGAGCGAAGCGCTTACGGATGAACTCGACGATATCCTGCGTGGACGTGCCCGGCAGAAAAATTTCCGCGATGCCGGATTTTTTCAGCGCGGGAATGTCGGCCTCGGGAATAATGCCGCCGATCAACACGGTGACGTCCGTCATGCCCTTCTCGCGCAGCAACTCCATCAGCCGCGGGCAGAGCGCGTTGTGCGCGCCGGAAAGAATCGAGAGGCCGATCACGTCCACGTCTTCCTGCGCCGCCGCCGACGCGATCATCTCCGGTGTTTGCCGCAGGCCGGTGTAAATCACTTCCATGCCGGCGTCGCGCAGCGCGCGCGCAATAATTTTCGCGCCGCGGTCGTGCCCGTCCAGCCCCGGCTTCGCGATCAGCACCCGTATCTTTTTGTCACTCATTCGGCCAACAAGGATACTTCAATTCTCCGCGCTTTGGATAGCGCGGATGACCCCGGGCGGGGAATCACTTGGGAAGCCCATTCAGAAAAGTTTGCAGGACGGAATTGAAACGATCCGGGTCGTCGACAAAGAGCGCATGGCCGTCGCCATCGAAAACTTCCAGGCGTGCGCCGCGAACACTCTCCTGAATTTGCTTTTGCGCTGCCGGAGTCATGTACGAGCTTTTTGCGTAGCAGAACAAAACGGGCTTGTCGATTTTCGCGGCGACAGGACGATAGTCCGCCGCGAATTTGCCCAGAAGCAGCGTGACGGCGTCGCTCGTCGGCACCTGCATCGACGCTTGAATCACGCGCTGTACGTATGCTTCCGATTGCGGCTTCTTGAAAAATAGTGTGCGGATAAATTCGGAAGTTGTTTTCTGCCTGTCCGTCAGCACTTGATTGATGAATTCCATGTCGCCCCTTGCTTCCGCCGGCGTCAAACCGCCAAAGTTGTCATCGACGGAAACAAGTCCCGCGACACCTTTTGTTCCGAATTGATCGACGTAAGCGGCTAGCTCGGTGACGGCCATGGACCAGCCCACAAGAACGACCGGCGCGAGATGAAGTTGGTCGACGACTGCCTTGATATCGCGAGCGCGGGCGGCGGGATATAAGCCTTCGCTTGTTTGCGACGACTCGCCCTGGCAGCGCGGATCCATCGCAACCACGAGATAATTTTTCGAGAAATAATCGATTTGCTTTTGCCAGATCCACGCTGGCATCGTCCAACCAGGCACAAAGAGCAGCGTTGGCTTGGGTATCCATGCAATTTGCGCTTCGCCCATTGGCTTCTTGCTGACGACGTGGGCCTTTGACTCCTGCGCCCCCGCGATGAGGTAGTGAATTTTTATGCCGTCGGACGTGGTGATGAAACCGCTGCCGATTTTTGGCGGGGGAGAGGAGCGGGCGAGGACAGTTGCCGGAAAAAAAAGAAGAGCAAGAACGACCATCGTCACGCGGAAATATCCGGAACGTGCGTGATTCCGAGATCCACAAACTGACGCGCGGCCCATGGATTAAGTGATGGCAACTTCTTCGTAGACGCCGAAGACGTCGCGAAGCGTGTCGCAGATTTCGCCGAGCGTCGCATAGGCTTTGACGGCCTCGTAGATGTGTGGCATCAGATTTTCGTCGCCTTCGGCGGCTTTGCGCAGCGTCTTCAAGCGGCGCTCAACTTCGGTGCTGGAGCGCTCCGCGCGAAGTTTGCGGAGACGCTCGGTTTGGCGATGCGCAACGGTTTCGTCGATGAGCAGCGTGTCGATGGGTTTTTCTTCGGCGACGAAATCGTTCACGCCCACAATGATTTTCTCCTTGCGGTCCACTTCCACTTGATAGCGGTAGGACGCTTCGGAAATTTCGCGTTGCGGATACGCGCGTTCGATGGCATTGACCATGCCGCCCAGCGCGTCAATTTTCTCGATGTAATCCCAGGCCCCGCGCTCGACTTCTCCCGTGAGAGTTTCGACAAAATAAGAGCCGCCGAGAGGATCAACGGTATTCGTCACGCCGCTTTCATGCGCGATGATTTGCTGCGTGCGGAGAGCGACGGTCGCCGCAAATTCCGTGGGAAGCGCCCAGGCTTCGTCGAGCGAGTTCGTGTGCAGGGATTGCGTGCCGCCCAAAACGGCGGCCAGCGCCTGCAGCGCGGTACGAACCACGTTGTTGTACGGCTGCTGCGCCGTCAGAGAACAGCCGGCGGTTTGCGTGTGAAAACGCAGCGCCCACGAGCGCGGATTTTTCGCGCCAAAGCGCTCGCGCATGGTTTTGTACCAGATGCGGCGCGCGGCGCGGTATTTGGCGATCTCCTCGAAAAAATCGTTATGCGCGTTGAAGAAAAACGAAAGCTGCGGAGCGAAATTGTCGACTTCCAGGCCGCGCCGAATTGCCCAGTCCACGTACTCGATGCCGTCGCGCAGCGTGAAGGCAAGTTCCTGAATCGCTGTCGAACCCGCTTCGCGAATGTGATAGCCGCTGATGGAAATGGCATTGAATTTCGGCGTTTGCTTCGCGCCAAATTCGAATGTGTCGATCACCAGGCGCATCGAAGGGCCGGGCGGATAAATATATTCCTTCTGCGCGATGTATTCCTTCAGGATGTCGTTCTGCAGCGTGCCGGAAATTTTCTTCCAGTCGGCGCCCTGCTTTTCGGCTACCGCGAGGTACATCGCCCAAATGATGGCGGCAGGAGAATTGATCGTCATCGAAGTGCTGACTTCGGAGAGCGGAATTTTGTCGAAGAGAACTTCCATGTCGGCGAGCGAACTGATGGCGACGCCGCATTTGCCGACTTCACCTTCCGAAAGTTCGTGGTCGGAATCGTATCCCATCAGCGTGGGCAGATCGAAAGCGACCGAAAGGCCTGTCTGGCCCTGCGAGAGGAGATAGCGGAAACGCTGGTTCGTGTCTTCGGCCGCGCCGAAGCCCGCGAACTGGCGCATGGTCCACAGGCGGCCACGATACATCGTGGAATGAATGCCGCGCGTGTACGGCGGCTGTCCGGGATACCCGAGATCGGTTTCTGGCGACCATCCATCGAGATCCGCGGGCGTGTAGAGGCGGCGAATCGGAAAATCGGAAATGGTGGTGAATTGCTTCGCGCGCTCGGGCGATTTTTTGAGTGTGGGCTCGAGGACTTTCTTTTCCCATTCGGCTTCGGCCGGCGACGGCGTGCGAGCAGATTCGGGTTCCGCGCTGGCCGCCAGGGACGAAGATTGGTTTGTCTTTGTCGTCATTTAGCTCGCTCCCGAATGGACTCGCCCGAAAGACGGACCCGTGACATTCTGATGGCATTGTAGGGCAAGAGGAAAGGGCGGGCAAGGGCGCGGTCGAGTGACCTTCCGTACTTCCCTTCAGTACATGCACTGCAATCAGGTGAACGCGGGCTAAAGGAAGTACGGTTAATGTTCATGGGAAGATGGAGCGAAAGGCACGTCAAGCAACGGAAAGTAAAACGATGCGGGCGAGCGCCCGTGGCTCATCGCGCTCGGCTCGCTGCTGCATTTTCGGCACGGCAGTCGCGTTACTGTGCCGCTGCGACGCTGGCCGGTGCGGCGCTGTTTTTGAGGTACTTGGCGTACCACGCGAGATAGCGTGCGTAGCGATCGCGCTGAAAACTCGGCCGCTTGATGCCGTGGAACTCGTTGGGATAAATAATCAGCTCCGTCGGAATTCGCAGGCTCCGTAGCGCTTCGTACATTTCTTCATTGCCGATCATTGGGACGTTGGCGTCTTTGTCGCCGCTCAAATAGAGCGTCGGTGTCTTGATGCGATCGGCATGCAAAAACGGATACGAGATTTTCTGATACGTTGCCCACGCCTTCGGATTCCACGGCGGCCCGATTTCGTTGTCGTACTGGATGATGTACTCATCAACTCCATAGAGAGCCACGGTGAATCCGGTTCCCGCGCCGCACGTCGCAGCCTTCAGGCGCGGATCGGTCGCGATCATGTAATCCGTCAGGATGCAGCCATAGCTCCAGCCGCCCACGCCCAGCCGGTTGGGATCCGCAATGCCCATGCTGATGACGTGATTAATCCCTGCCTCCAAATCCTGCACTTCGTAGTGGCCCCAATCGTCAAAAATGGCGCGCTGGAATTTCTGCCCGCGCCCGGAGCTGCCGCGATAATTCACGTTGAGCACGGCGTAGCCATTCGCCGCGAAAATCTGGCGTTCGTAGCTGAAGCTGTGCGCGTCCTGCCCGTTCGGTCCTCCATGAATGCGCAACAGCAGCGGCACTTTCGCGCCCGCCGCGTATCCGACCGGCAAAGTCAGCAGGCCGTGAACTTCCGTTCCGTCGGGAGTTTTGTAACTGACGTCCTGGGTCTTGCCGAATTTGAACTGCGCGAAGAGCGCATCGTTCTGGTGCGACAATTGCCGCAACTTTCCGCCCTGCCATGAATAAACTTCCCTGGCTTTGTAATCCCCGCCAGCCAAAGCCACCAAGCATCCCTTTGAGTGTGACAGGCCGTACATCACAATCGGCGGCGGAAGCAATTTCCGCACATCTTGATTGGCAATGTTCACGGAAATTGGATATTGCGAGCGGTCATCCTCCTCGAGCACGACAATTGATTTTCCGTCCGCGGTGAAATATGGCGACGACACGGAGCGGTCCAGCTTCTCGGTCAGAATCGTGGGCGCGGCGGAGCCGTCCGACGGCACAATGGCGAGATGGCTCATGCCATAGGCGTCCCATTTCTTTTGATCGCCAAGTAAAAACGCGATCCACTTTCCATCCGGACTCCACGCCAGGCGTCCCTTGGCCGGGCGCGTGCCAAAATTGGTGACCTGCTTTTCAACCACGCCGGGTTGCGCGGCGGCGACAAAAACTTGCGGCTCCGGATCCCTGTCGGGATGGGGATCGTGATTGCTGAGAAACGCGATGCGCGTTCCATCCGGCGACCACACGGGACCGGACTCATCGTAATTGCCCTTGGTAAGGCGCTCAAGTTTCTTGGTGGCGATATCGAAAAGATAGATGCGGCTGTGCCGCCCGCTCAGAAGATACCCGACCACATCCTGCCTAAAATGGTAGCGGTTAATCACGATGGGCTTGGGAATTTTCGGTTTTTTATTCTTCGCCGCGCCGTTTTGCGTCTGCGGAGCGTTTGGATCGGGATCCATCACGACCAGCGCCAGGCGTTTCGAATCCGGCGACCATTCATAGCCCTGCAAATGCCCTTTCACTACGGTGAGCTGCACGGCTTCGCCGCCTTCGCGGTTGAGAAGCCAGACCTGGTTTCCCTTGGCCGGGCCGGGCCGCGAAGAGGTGAACGCCAGATATTTGCCGTCGGGAGACCACTCGGGTCCGCTTTCCGACCCCTGGCTCTGCGTGACCTGAATATTGCTCGAACCGTCCGCGTTGACCATCCAAATGTGCGATTTGTGCTTGTCGGCCTTGACGTCGATTGTGCTGACAACATACGCGATCCATTTGCCGTGGGGCGAGCATTGGGGATCGCGAACGTCGCGCATCCGCGCGAGGTCGTCGAGGTTGATAACACGCTTCTGCTGTGCGTTCGCGGCCGCGCACGAAATGAGCGCAAACATGCCGAGCGCGGCGAATGCGCCCACGCAAAACAGCAAGCGGTTCCGTGCGGAACTGCCGAGATTAGAACCGGTGCACGAGGCAGAATATGATTTCGCGAAGTTCACTTAACGCCTCCCCTTGAGCGTTCTCATATATTACAAATTGCGCGAGTCTCAAAGAACAATCTTGCACGCGTGCCCGCTTTTCTCGGCGTTTCTCTGCGCCTCTGCGGTGGATTGTTTCGCCTTGGCAAACAGGCAATCGCACGCGGCGACTCTTTCGAGGAAGAACGACAGCCCATGGATTGCAAATACGAATGGCTTGCCTTCGCGCGGCGGAGCACTTAACCTGTCGCGCATATGAATACGCAATTTCTGGTCATGGGCGTGATCTGGTACGTGGTGTTTCTGTTTTCGACCGTGTGCCATGAAGGCGCGCATGCCCTCGCGGGCAAGCTCGGCGGGGATCCGACGGCATTCCACGGCGGCCAAGCGTCGCTCAATCCGTTGCCGCACATCCGCCGCGAGGTTTTCGGGACCGTAATCGTGCCGATCGCGTCCTATTTTCTGACGCATCCGCCGTGGATGATCGGCTGGGCGAGCGCGCCTTACGACCCCGCATGGGCGCAACGATATCCGCGGCGCGCTGCATGGATGGCGCTGGCGGGGCCTGCGGCGAATTTCACGCTGATGATTGCGGCAGCGATTGCCATTCGTGCGGGAGTGACCATGGGCGTGTTTCAAGCGCCGGAAAGCGTGTCGTCGTACGCGCAGATCACGCAGGCAACGACCAGCGGCGCGCAACTGGCGGCAGCAGCGCTCAGCATTTTGTTTGTGCTGAACCTGCTGCTCGGAACGTTCAACTTGCTTCCCTTCCCGCCGCTCGACGGCCACAACGGCGTGACCGTGCTGATGAGCGAAGGGATGGCGCGGCGATTCATGGCCAGCACGTTCTCGGGACTGGGATTCGCCGGCCTGCTGCTGGCGTGGTTTATCTACGGCAAGATATTCGCCGTTGTATATCCGCTGGCGCTGAACCTGCTTTACTATCCGGGAGTGCATTACCACTGAAGTACGGCCGGCGACGAAACTCCGCGATATTTCAAAGACATTCCAAAATGCGGACATTTTGATTCAAAGCAGGACAGGTGTGCTAATTTGCAGTGCGTCAGCCACGATTTCCTTCGATGCAGCGCGGTAACCCCTTCCGCTGCAACGCAACGACAATCCCCGTTTGGCCACGATTTTGCTTTTATTCACTGCAGAGGTAACGCAATGGCTTTGCAGGGAACGGACGAATCAAGCCGCCGGGTCGAGGTTTCCGGATGGGATTCGAGCGAGAATTTTTTTGTCGAGAAGGCCATGCTCTCCCGATGCGGTGACGGCACCCGAAGGGCGCTGTTGCATACGCCGCTGCGCGTGGGCGCGCTCGTATTCGTGCGCGCGACGGATGAGCCGTCGGCCGAGCGCACCATTCCCGTGACGTATCAGGTGGCGACGATAAATGGACGGTATTCGAGCGGCGGCCGCGAGGTTCAGTTGATGCTGCGGCACCCGCGGCAGGCTCCCATGATTGCATTCTCTGACTTCGCAACTCAGGAAGCCGCGAAGAATTAATCCGTGAATATGGAACAGGCGCAAAAGAACGCGTTCCCTTTTGAAACCGAAATTCGGATTTGAGACGCGAGTAGAGGTCCAAAACAAACTGAAGTTCTCCTGGCGATACCCACCGCACTGCTGTACCGAAGCGAAACACATGTCATAAGCGCTTTATTCCTCAGCAAATTCCCGGCATTGAATTGAATTTGTTCGTGGCGCGACTGATCTGCTCGCCGGTGTGCCGTGGTGAACGTTCTGGCACGGGCCTTGCTTGTTAGGCAGGCAGAATGGCCGTCACGACAGAACGACCTGTTGCGGAACTGGTTCGGCGAAGCCTGCCCATTTGCGTTTTGGACGATGACGCAGAGCTGGTTGAATTGACGACCGCGAGACTGGAGCGCATGGGGTTTCCGTCGAGCGGGACGACAAACCCGAGCGACGCGCTGGCGCAGGTGCGCATGGGCGCGTGCCGGATGGTGCTCGTGGACATGAAAATGCCGGGGATGGATGGCTTCACGTTCCTGGAAAAGTCGCTGCAGCTCGATCCAAATGTCGCGGTGGTTCTGATCACGGGACACTACACGGTCGATTCGGCGATCGAGGCGATCAAACGCGGGGCGTACGATTATCTTTGCAAGCCGCTCGACCAGGAGAGATTGCGGAAGTCTCTCGACGAGCTGGCGGAGGTATCGTCGCGGCGGTCGCAAATCCGCGCGCTCGACGAGCAATTGCTTTCGAATTTCGAGTTCGAGGGCATCGTGGGGCGCAGCCCGGCGATGCTCGAAATGCTGGACATGGCTCGAAAAATCGCGAAGCACTATACGAACGTGCTGATCAGCGGGCCGACGGGTTCAGGAAAAGAACTGGTCGCGCGCGCGCTGCATCAGATGAGCCCGGTGGGAAAGCAACGATTCGCGGTATGCAACTGCTCGGCGCTGGTGGACACGCTGCTCGAGAGCCAGTTATTCGGCCACATGCGCGGCGCGTTTACGGGAGCCACGGACACGCGGCCGGGGCTATTCGAATACGCGAACGGCGGCACGGTGTTTTTGGACGAAGTGAGCGAAACATCCCTGCAGATGCAGGCCAAGCTGCTGCGCGTGATCCAAAACCGTGAAATTCAACGCGTTGGCTCGCCCGAAGTGATGAAAGTGGACGTGCGAATCATCGCGGCAACGAATCGCGACTTGCGCAACGAAGTCCTGGTCGGGCGCTTTCGAGAAGATCTTTTCTACCGCTTGAGTTCGCTCGAAATTCACGTGCCGGGCTTGTCGGAGCGCGCGGAGGACATTCCCATCCTCGTGCGCTACTTCCTGAAAAAATATAGCGACGAATATGGCAAGACCTTTCAAGGACTCACACGGCGCGCGCAAATCGTCCTGCTGCACCACGACTGGCCAGGGAACGTGCGCGAACTGGAAAACGTGATATCGAGCGCGGCTATCACGGCGACGAACGAATTCATCGATGTGGATGACCTGCCGGCGAACTTACGGCGGCCTGCGGGAAACATCGGGCCCATGGAGGAGAATTGGCGGCCGCTGCCGCTCGATGAAGTGCGGCGAATCCATATCAAGCGCGTGCTCGAAATGTGCACCGGCAACCGCGTGCGCGCCTCCCAAATGCTCGGCATCGGCCGCACCAGCCTGTATCGTTTCCTCAAGGGCGAGGAGAGAAAGACGTCGCCCAAGAGCGCCGCGTAGACCCTTACTCTGCATGGATCACTACTAGATTTGCCTGGCGCGTGTACCGCGACAGCACACCTGTATCGGCGCGCGCCACACATCACGTCTCTGTGGCACCGCTATTTCCTTTCTAATCTGCTATATAACTTTCAATGGTCTGGCTGCTGGCTTGCCTTCTCCATTTGGAGAGAGGCTCGCCAAAATGCAAGCGCCGGTCAATTGGGAAGAACTCGGAATTCAAGCGAATCAGGACCGGCGAAAAGAGGCACGCATACCGCTGTCCGTGCCGATCGAGGTCACAGGTTTCGGCGCGGACGCCCGATTCTTCAACGAGCGGACCGCGACAATCGACATCAGCGAGTGCGGCTGTTCCTTCCTACTCAAACGCGAAGTGCCGCGCGGCGGCATCGTTGCGGTACGAGTGATGCTCAAGGAATACGCCAAGGAAAACTTCGCGCAGCGGCCGTTTCTATATCAGATCGCTCGCGCCGTGGAAGAGACGAATTGCTGGATGGTCGGAGCCGCGAAGCTTCAGCCCGAGAGCATCTGGCTGGTCGCGTTTCCGAAACCAAGCGATCCGAAACACACGGACTAGCGCGTCCGCATCAAACGAGTTAAGTTGTTAACTCTACTCGGACACTCGTCGCCTTTCGTAGGGGCGGGGTTTACCCCGCCCGGTCGGGGCTGAAACCCGACCCCCACGGCGTCCGTTTTTTGGTTTTGAATTTGATATTCCGTTGCATCTCGATCTCGCCGAAGCGGGCCGAGTCGCGCGGGCGGTCCACTGGAACTTCTAATCGGTACAATAAATTATTAGAATTGCCCGTAAGTTACAGAAAACAAACATCCGGTCCTATTTCTAATCGGTACAAGTCTTCGTTTTTCGTGTGCCGCGAATTCAGTGCGCAGCCGTCCCAATCGGGGCGCGCATCCAGACGGTTAGCGCGGCGCGGAATCCGACGTAGTGTCCGTCGGTGCCGGCGGCCAGCCGAACTTTGCGTCAATGCGGTCGAACACACCGCGATCCGCACCCTCCACGCTCAAGCATTCCTCCTGAAAGCAGCGGAGAAACACATTGCCGAAGGCAGTAAATTCCGGCTCCTCCGCGGCAGGTACTTTGACCGCGTATTTCTTTTCGAGTGCGTCGCGATAGCCGCCGAAAAAAGATTCCGTATCTGTTTCATTGTCGAGGGCCAGGCGCACCACCAGGATCGTTTTCTTCGTTTTCTTGTTCTCGAATAGCGCATAACGGTCTCCATCCCACATCGCGGAGAAATGCTTGGCGTCGGGAGCGCCGAGATATTGTTTCAGCACCTCGCGCAGCGCAAATTCGCCGACCACGTTTTCGTCAAGCTTCCGCCAGCCATGCGGGATCGCCGATTTCAGATGAGGAAGCGTGATCACGCGGGGTTTCACGCCTTGAAAATAAAGTTTCGGGTGCAGAATTTGTTGCGTCGAAACGGGCGGATTCGCGAATACTTTTTTGAAGTCCGGCCAGCCCGCGGTCGCCTTCAGCACTTGCTGGGTGAACACGGCGCCGTCGAGATACGGAAACAGCAATTCGTCGCGGATAAACGGCGGGGCCTTGGCGAGGTTCGGATCTTTATCCATCTCCGCCGCGACGCTCGATTCGATGAACGGCGCGATGTCCGGCACTTGCCGAACGCTGGTATGCAAATCCGCCAGCGTGTAATCCATCATCGCCGCCAGCGCCGAGCCTTCGATCACCGCATTGCGCGCCATCGAGGCGTCGTCATTTTTGCGCGCCGCGTTCTGCCACTTTTCGAGATGAAAATACTGGTCGTCGAGGGCGTGCGTGAGTTCGTGAGCCATCACGGGCTTCTGCTCGGCGGGCGAGATCCAGTCCGCAATGAAGAATTCCTTTTTTTTCGGGACGTACATTCCCGCGACTTGATCGGTCAGCAGATTGAGCAGGAATGAGTCCAGCGGAAATCCTTTCGGGATCAGGCCAAAGGCTTCGAGGGTGCGCCGATCGGCGTAGCGCCTCCGCGGCGATTCGCCTTTCTTCTGCTCGTCCGCCAGGTACTGCCGGATCTGCGCTTTCGTGCGAATGCTTTTCTTCAGCGGCGCTTTCACGGGCAGGTCGAGTATCTTGCTCATCACCTGGAGGACCTGGTCCGCCGCCGCGAAAAATTGCGCGTTCGTTTGCGGAGTTGGCGCGGAACCAAAGCCATGCGTATGCGCGGACGTCGCCGCGAACATCGTGCTGATGCCTGCAACAAGCGCGCCAATTATTGTGATCGAACCTCTGATTCGCATAACGCCTCGCCCGGATAGGATGTCAGTTCCACGCAAACAGTTTCCATTCTTTTCTCTTTTCACGCGATGCGCGCTCATTGGGTCGCGCGCCAGCCCAACCGCTTGCAGAGTGAAGATTTCGAGAGGCGCTTGAAAGCGAAGGCAAAACGTGCGATAAAGCCCTTGTTCCGATTTCATAACAAGGCGATAACTTGGCTACAATGTCATCCTATCCTGGTCACGCTCGCAGCTCCACTGAAGCGTTTACCGGAAACCAACTACGTCAGGTTCGCGAACGGCTAGGTTTGACTTATCGGGACGTCGAGCATGCAAGCTACGAGCTCGCCGAACGACACGGCCGCTCGGAATTCATCATCCATATCAGCCGCCTGGCGGACTTCGAAAACTCAGGGGTGGTGCCGAGCCTCCACAAACTGTTCACCCTATGCAGCATCTATCATCTGGATGTCCAGGAAGTATGCCGATGGTACGGCGTGCCGCTGGCCGATATTTTTGGCGCCGCAACTTCGCAAGCGCCGCCCCGTACTCATCTGGGCGGGCCGCCGCGGGGGGTGCGTTTGCCGATCCATTTCGATCCGGCGTTCGATCCCATGCGGACGAATTACCTGACGCGCATGGTGGAAAGCTGGGGACATTTTGAAGCCGCGCTGCTGAAGAACGACCACAACTATCATTACGGTTATATCGGGCAGGACGACCACTGGATGGAGCCTCTGTTGCGGCCGGGGGCGCTGGTGCTGGTCGATCCTCGCCGGCAGAAGGTGGAAGCGGGTGGGTGGCGGAACGAGGCAGAGAGACCCATCTACCTTGTAGATATCCGAGGCGGTTATCGCTGCTGTTGGTGCTTGATGGAGAAGGGCCGGCTCGTCTTGCAGCCGCATCCGCTTTCCAATTGCGCGCCGGAAACTTATCATTTCCCGGATGAGGCCGAAATTGTGGGGCAAGTGGTGGGCGTGTCTATGCGGTTGATACCGGAGTAGACTTTTCCTCAGCAATCAGCCGAAGTAAAACGCGCAAATTCGAGCAGAAAAGTTCGCGCAAATACGACGGGGCTCCAGAAGGAATCAACAGTCGGTAAAACTCGTGCTCCTGCCAGCGCGCGGCAACACCGCCCGGCGAAGCCCCCAGACCTTCCAGACATTTCCGCAGGTCGGTCTCTTGCTCCTCAAGCGAAGTCTCCAGAATCCTTTCGAAAAGTTCCTGATGGCACAGACCCAGCGCCTGATGAACGGCCGGTTCGGAATAGATCGTCTCGAGGCCTTCGTGACGATATCGCCCCGTCGCCATGTCGCGGAGCGTGGCGACGTGCAGAAGCCGGCCCAAGTCCCCGGGGATGCCCGCGAGCGTAGTTGAGGCGAAGTCTTCAATTACGCGATGGTTCTGCTGAAACTCGTCTAATGCTTCCATGTGCCAACCTGTTCCGTTGCCGGAACACTTCAAAGATTCCGACCAAAGCCGTATTCATTCCTGCGAAAACTCTTTGCAGGAGGTATTCCACTATGAAACGCACAGCCGCTTTGCTTTTCGTTTTCGCGTTACTGCTGGCGATAGTAGCCCCGATGGGTTTTGGCGTCAACACGCAGTCAGTAAGCACTTGGTCAAGCCCGACCGTTTGGGCCGACGGTGGCGGTCCGGCTCCCCCGTTCCCGGACATGACAAACTCAACGACTAATCTGTGGGCCGACGGTGGCGGTCCGGCTCCCCCGTTCCCGGACATGACAAACTCAACGACTAATCTGTGGGCCGACGGTGGCGGTCCGGCTCCCCCGTTCCCGGACCTGGCACCTTCCTTTACTCTCAGCATGTAAGCAGCTGGCACTGGGATGCCTTGCAGTGGACGTTACCGACATCAAAATGGTATAGTGCACCCTGGTGCGTATGGGTTTGTCGCTCTTTCAATCGATCCATTGGGCAGCCAGTTTTTTGGTCGAAACGGCTGTCCTTGCCGTTGCCCTACGCCGCAGTGTGTTCAAACAACTTCCGATTTTCGTGGCATATCTCGCTTTATTGGTTACGTCTGAGTCTGCTCGCTGGATCGCGTACGAGTTCACTGGAATTAGTTCGAGGATTTCATTCGACACATATTGGACAACGCAAGCGATTCTTATTCTCTGTCGCGCGGCAGTGGTGTACGAGATTTGTCGCTCGCTTCTGTCGCCATATACAGGCATCTGGAAGCTCTGCCGTCCTCTGTTAATCACGCTGGGGTTGGTGCTTGCGGGCAGCGCTGCGGCCACAGCCCGGCAGCGTGTTCATCCAATTTCTGCGACGACCCTGATTGCTGAGCGAGGTTTGGAATTCACGGTGGTCAGCATTTTAATTTTCGGACTGATTTTCTGCCGATATTACGGCGTGCAGGTCGAACGATATTTGGCGTGGATTGCACTGGGCCTGGGTTTTTATTCCGCCGTGCAAGTCGCCAACAATACGTTTCTGGGCGACTGGCTTACGCAGGCGAATTTTCTTATTTGGCAAATCTTGCACGAAGTTTCCTTCAACATCGCGACGATTTTTTGGATTGTGGCGCTGTGGAAGCCGCTTCCCGCGAGGCAGCCCGCGCCCGTTCTGCTGGCTCGCGGTGAGTATGACCGCCTCGCACCTCAAATGACTTTGCGGCTGCGTGAATTGAATACGCGGCTGCTGGAGATGTGGAAATGACAGTTTTTGCCGTTACACTCGCTGCACTCGGCATTCTTGTTGCTCTGTTCTGGCTGCTGTTCGGCTCGCCTGCGACTGAAACTCCTGTGTCGCTCGACGCGCGCGACGTCGAAGAATTCCTGCCGGCGAACTGCCGGCACTTTCCGCAGATCCGGCAAATGCTCGAAACAGAGGACTATCAATTTATGCGGAGGCGGGCGCCGCGCCATATTGAGCGCGAGTGGCGACGGGAGCGCCGCAGGATTCTGGGACAGTACCTGAAAGATCTGGGGCAAGACTTCGGGCGGCTCGAGCGGCTGGCGCGACTTATTGCCACGCTATCGCCAGAAATCCGTAGAGCGCAAGAATGGGAATGGATGTGGCAGGGAGTTCAATTCCGCTTATTGTACCGGATGGTGGCGGTGAAAATCGCGCTTGGCAGTTTCTCGACGGACGATATTGCCCGGCTTACGGAACCTATTGCCGCGCTGGCCGGCGAATTGGAAAGCCGGATGGCGCTGATTGCTGAATGCGCTCCTTCGCGTTTGCACGCCGATGTTGGCAGTTGAGATAGACCCGCACCGAAAAACACGTCTGCCGCTACTGACGCTAACGAGTTGCTGAAAAGCTAGTTTTCATAGCCTCAGGGGATGAAGAGCCTGTGTGGCAACTCACAGTTGCCCGCAGAGCGTAACTCGTACGTCCTGACGCCGACAATACTGACTTACCGCGTTTAAGCCCTGTCTTATAATAGCTAACAGCGGCGCCAGGAGAATGCATTGGCTGGAGAGAAAATTCTGGTTTGCGACGACGAGGAGGCGATCCGGGAAGTGGTTTCGACTCTTCTGGAAGCGCGAGGCTACAAGTGCACGGTGGTGGGAGACGGCTTCCGTGCCTTGCAGGAGATTCAGAAGGACTCGCACGATCTGGTGCTGAGCGATATTGTGATGCCGGAGATGGACGGGATGCGGCTGCTGCGCCAAATCCGGTCGCAGGACGAGGACATTCCGGTGATCATGGTCACCGCGATGCACGATATATCGATTGCCCTCGAAGCCATCCGCGCCGGGGCCTATGATTACATTTTGAAACCCTTTGAGAAGGATCAGCTCTATCACAGCGTGGAACGCGCGCTGGAGCACCGGTTTCTGGTGCTCGAGAATCGCTCCTATCAGCAAAATCTGGAACATCTGGTGGCGCAACGCACTCAGCAGCTCTCCCAGACGTTGCGAGACCTGGAACAATCGTACGATTATACTCTGGAGGCGCTGGGCGGAGCGCTTGACGCGAAAGACGCGGAAACGGAAGGCCATTGCCAGCGCGTGACGGCCATCACGATCCTGATCGCGAAAATCATGAAAGTGGATCGGGAGCAATTGCGGCACATTGCGCGTGGCGCGTTCCTTCACGACATCGGGAAAATGGGGATACCGGACCAAGTGCTGCGGAAGCCTGGCCCGCTTTCGGATGACGAACGGCACGTCATGCGGCGGCACTGCGATATCGGCTACACGGTGCTGCAAAAAATTCCATTCCTGAAGGATGCGGCGGAAATCGTGCTGGCGCACCAGGAATGCTATAACGGCAGCGGCTATCCGCGCGGACTGAAAGGCGACGAAATCCCGCTGGGAGCAAGGATATTCGCGGTGGCGGACACTCTGGATGCCATGTGTTCCGACCGGCCGTATCGAAAGGCTCTGCCCGTCACCGCGGCCCGGGACGAGATCAAGAAGTTCTCCGGGACGCAGTTCGACCCGCGCGTTGTGTCCGCATTCCTCTCCAAGCCGGATGAATTCTGGACAGAAATACGGCAAAACATAGGCGACCCATTCCGATTTTTACAAGCTGAAGAGCCCTAGGGTGCCGTCCTGGAAATAACTGCCCATAGTACTCCTGGCTTCAGGGGCTGAAGCTCCGACCCCCTAAGAACAATCACGGCGAATTTATGCGGCACAACACTAGAACACAGAGGCGATTTTTTTAGTCAGGCCGCCCTGACGCGCTTCTGTTATTATGTGGGCGTCATTCGAGGTAAGTCTTAACCAAGGAGACGGCGCATGAAGCGAATCGTTACGACGGCGGCCGCACTGCTCCTGGCGTTTTCTGCATTGCCTTTCGCAGCTCACGCCCAGGATCAGCAAGCGGCAATCGCCACGACGACACTGAAGGTCGGCGACGTTGCTCCGGATTTCACGCTGCCCAGCGATCAAAACACGATGGTGTCGCTCAGCAGCTTCCGGGGGAAGAAGACCGTAATCGTGGCCTTCTATGTTCTGGCATTTACCGGTGGTTGAACGAAGGAACTCGAGGCCTATCAGTCTGATTTGGCCAAGATTACGGCAAGTAATTCGGTGATTTTCGGCGTCAGCATTGACAGCCCGCCAGCCAATAAAGCATTCGCAAAGCAGATCGGCGTCACGTTTCCCTTGCTGAGTGACATGAACCGCACGGTTCTGAAGCAATACGGCATCGTGAAAGCCTACCCGATGGCAAATGACAAGTATGAATTTGCGCGACGGACAACGTTCGTGGTTGGCAAAGACGGCGTGATCAAGCACATCGATTTCGACACGACGGCCATTGATCCAACATCCGCGGTGACGATTTGCACGGACCTTCACGAAAAGCACGGGACTTAATACGGAACAAGGCTTGCAGGGGCTGAGGCGCTCTCGGCCCTTGCAAAACTCCGCAGTCTCTCCCCCATATCGCTTGAAAACTTTTGCCGCGAGAAACCGCCGGACAGTCGCGCTTTCACGCGGAATATTCGCCCCTGCAATGTCGCGTGCGGAATCCGAGAATGGCTTAATTCAAATGAAGAACGATTTCGGAGGGGCTGCTGGATGCGGGAGGATTGGAGGCGGGAACATGCTTGAGCGATTCGCGGTGCACGTTGCGGCGAAGGCAGAGAAGCGAGAAGAAACCCACAACAATCAACGTGGCCGGGATCATAAGAATCAGAATCCCGTGCCGTAGCGCCGCCTCGGCGTGAGGGCCCGTGGCGGCGGCATCGGTGTAACAGAGCGCGCAGCCCTGGGCAGAGACCGCGGAAGCGCAGACGAGCGTCGCGGAGATTGCCGCGCCCGCGATCATGAGTGCCCTTGAAATGCGCCCGCGCTTCATCCAGTTCCCTCGATTCGTGCAGCTTGCACTTATATTTTCCGCCCATTTGGCGGAACGAGTCAATCGCTTATGGATGCATGCGAACGATGCGCATGCTATCCGGGAACACGAAAATCAAAATCATCGTCAGGCAAAACACGAGCGTGGGAACAACAACCAGAAATAGCCCGATTTTCTCAAATCGCAGGTGCATGAAATACGCCACGATCAGGGCCGACTTGATCAGCGAAAGGCCAACGAGCAGGGTAAGCATGAGGTGCGGTTCGAGCCTGAGATAGGCAAGCAGAACCTCGACGCCCGTCAAAATCAGAAGCCAGAACCACACCCACATGAACAATTTTTTTGTTCCGGGCTGGTGCGTTTCTACCGCTGTGGTTTCATGCGCGCTCATGGCTCGATTCGCTCCTCAGCCTTTCAGGTTGACGGACATCAAATACACCATCGGAAAAATGAACATCCACACCAAATCCACGAAGTGCCAGTACAGGCCGCTGACCTCCACGTGATCGGCATTGAATTTCCGGCGACCGAAGCCGAATGCGATGATGCACAAATAAATCACGCCGATCGAGACGTGAAGCATGTGCAAGCCGGTCAGTCCGAAAAACGTGCCTCCGAAAAGAGGATCGCCCCACTTGTTGGCCCACGGAGTGACGCCTTCATTGAACAGGCGAAACCATTCCATCAAGTGAAGCACGACGAACGCGATGCCGCCGACGGCGGTCAAGAGGATGTAAATCACGGCTTTCTTGATTTCGTTGCGATGCGCCGCAGCGACGGCCATAACCATCGTCAAGCTGCTCGAGAGAAGAATGAACGTCAGGAATGTGGCATTGAGGATCGCGGGCGAGATCTCGAACGGCCTGGGCCAGTTCGAGCTCGACAGGCGAACGTACGCGTACGCGAGAATCGCCGTCGAGAATGTGAGCGAGTCAGAGAGAAGAAATAGCCACATGCCGAGCTTCTTGGTATTCGTGGCAAACGGGGCCACGCCGCCGTCCCAGGACGACCCCGCCATCGCGTCGATGTCCAATTCAGCCAAGTATCACCGTCCCAGCAATAGAAGTAGGAAGAGAAAAACCCATAATCCGTCCATGAAGTGCCAATAGAGCGAAGCGACCTCCGTTGCGGTTGCCAGCGTGAGCCGCTTCAATTTCCCGCTGCCCACATACAGGAGCGCCACGATGCCGCCCAGCAAGTGAAGTCCATGCGCGGCCGTGAGTACGTAGAAAAAACTGCTGCTCGCATTCGTCGCCAGATAAAAGCCGGATGCAACCATCTGCCGCCACGCGATTAACTGCCCGGCCAGAAACAAAAAACCGAGAATTGTCGTCACTGCCCACCAATGGCGGAAGCCTTCACGATCATCTCGCGCGAAAAAACGCCGGGCGCGAACCATCGTCACGCTACTGGCAAGCAAAATCAGAGTGTTCAGCCACAAGATTCTTGGCATGGGAAATGCATGCCAATCGCTGCCCACGCCCTTGCGAACGATGAAGGCGCTAACGAACGCCATGAAGAACATGAGAATCCCGGCCATTCCGATGGTGATACCGGTCACGTAGATGCGCTGCGGCATGCCCGAGCGGCTGCCGGCTGGGCCGTCGCCGTCTCCACCCGGGCCGGAAGGCGGCTTCGCGCCGCCTCCGGTTCCCAAAATTTCCAGTTCTTCCGTGGCTGATGTATGCGGCATGACGGCGCCTCAAATTCTAGGCTTTGGCCACCCGCTCGGGAGCCAGATCCTGCGGGATAAAATCATCGGCCGCGCCGGGCACGCTGTATTCGTACGGGCCACGATAAACGGTCGGATAATGGCCGGCGAAATTGTCGTGCGGCACGGGAGTGGGAACCGACCATTCGAGCGTGGTCGCACGCCAGGGATTCGCCTCCGCGGGCTTGCCGTGCTTGATGCTCCAGAAGAAATTGAAGTAGAAGAACAATTGGGCCGTGGCCGTGATGAACGCCGCGATGCTGATGAACTTGTATACGGGTTGCAGGGCGAACAAATAATGCACGGACTCGATGCTGGCATACCGCCGCGGATCTCCCGCATAGCCGAGATAATGCATCGGCATGAAAATGCAATAGACGCCCACGAACGTCATCCAGAAGTGAATTTTGCCCAGCGTCTCGTTCATCATGCGCCCGAACATTTTGGGGAACCAATAATACGTCGCCGCGAACATGGCAAAAATCGCCGCCACGCCCATGATCAAGTGGAAGTGGCCGATGACGTAGTAGGTATCGTGGAGATAAAGGTCCAGCGCAGGCTGCGCGAGAAAAATGCCGGACAATCCGCCGGTCACGAACACGGACACGAAGCCGATGGCAAAAAGCATCGCCGCGGTGAATTGGATTCGCGCGCCCCAGAGCGTCCCGAGCCAATTAAAGGTTTTAATCGCCGACGGCACGCCAATCACCAGGGTGAGAATCGAGAAGGCCAACCCTGAATATGGGCTCATGCCGCTGATAAACATGTGGTGGCCCCACACCATGAAGCTCAAGAAGCCGATCGCGCTGAGCGAATACACCATCGCCCTGTAACCAAAGACCGGCTTTCGCGAGAACGTGGACAGGACATGCGAAATTATGCCCATGCCCGGCAAAATGGCGATGTAGACCTCGGGGTGTCCGAAGAACCAGAACAGATGCTGCCACAGCAGCGGAGAACCGCCCGCGTGGTTCAACAACACGCCGCTGACCATTTCGCCGCTGGGGATGAAAAAGCTGGTCATTGCCAGACGGTCCAGCAGCAGCAAAATGCACGCCGCGAGCAGAACGCCGAACGCCAGCAGCGCCAGGGATGCGGTGATGAACCAGCCCCACACGGTGAGCGGCATGCGCATCAGCGAGAGGCCCGTGGTGCGCAAATCAATCGTTGTACCGAGGAAGTTGATGGCCGACATCAGCGACGCGCCGCAGAACAGAGCTATGCTGACGATCCAAAGGGTTTGGCCCAATCCCTGGCCCGGTCCCGCAATCACGCCCACCGCGCTCAACGGCGCGTACGACGTCCAGCCGCTGATCGCCGAGCCGCCCGGAACAAACGCCGATGATACAAGCACGATCATCGCGACAAATGTGATCCAAAATGACAGCATATTGAGCGTGGGAAAGGCCATATCGGGCGCGCCGATTTGAATGGGAAGGAAATAATTGCCGAAACCGCTCTGCGGCACCGTCGTCAGCACAAAAAAGACCATCAGCGTGCCGTGCATGGTGATGACGCGGAGGTAATCCTCCGGGGAAACGACGCCGTTCGCAAATCCCCAGATGTGCACACTCGGCCATGCCAGGTGAATGCGCATGATCACGGAAAGAATCACGCCGATGGTGACAGCGGAAAGGCCGAGCAGGATGTATTGCGTGCCGATGATTTTGTGATCGAGGCTGAAAATATAATGGCGGAGCCAGCCTTTGGGCGCTTCCGAATGGTGCACCGCGCTCGCGTGCGAACTCATCGGCTCCCCCCTGGGGAGCGAGTCCCCGTATTAGGAATGGCGGATATGATTTCCATCACTTTCATCTTGTTCATCTTGGGGTTCATCATTGGGCGTTCTGCGCCTCCTGCTTCTGCTCCCACTGCTGGAAATCGGCGTCGGACAATACGTGCAGCATGGCATGCATGTGATAGTGGCCCAGGCCGCAGAGCTGGTTGCAGGTGATTTCGTAATCGCCGATCTTTGTCACCGAAAAATGAACGGGAATCACAAGTCCGGGAACCGTATCCTGCTTGATTCGCAGTTCCCTCACAAAAAAGCTGTGGATGACGTCCTGGGAGCGAAGCATCAGCTCGATGGGACGGTTCACCGGCAGATAGAGATCGCCAGAAACGATGTCATCCTTACTGGCGGGGTCATTCGGGTCCAAGCCAAGCGGGTTGCCCGTGGATGCGTCGATGTCCTTGGGAATGATCCGGCCAAATTTACCGTCGGGCCCGGGATAGCGGAAGTTCCAAACGAATTGCACGCCGGTGACTTCCACCTGCAATGCTCCGGGCGCAGGTCCGCCAAAATGAACTTCGCCCCAGGCGTGGGCGGCCATCACACCGAGACCGACGAAAATCACAAGCGTGGCCGTCGTCCAGATGACTTCGAGCATGTGATTGCCGCGAACGAAGCGGGCTTTCTGGCCGTGGTCGCGATACTTGAAGACCATCCATGCCAGCGCCAGCTGCGCCAGGACGAATACGATTCCCGTGACAATGAATGTGACGAAGAATTGCTGATCGATTTGATGGCCAACCGGAGTGATGGCTGGAGGGAACCACCAGGTCTTCGCAATGTGAAAATAAAGAGTGGAACCAACCAAAAGAAGAATCACGATTGCCATCAGAACGGCAGGGGCTGCCGAACCGGCACACGATTTTCGCGAACCCATTTCCTCCGCTCCGGAAAGGTTGCGGCCTACGGAACAAACATCTGGCCGCCGATCCTCAGACTCACCCGACTCAACCGACGATGAAGGCTTATCAAGAAACCCAATACTATATGGCACGGATAAAAAATTACAAGAAGGAATCGACGAATTTTTTTCGAATATTCCAGCGGCGGATTTCAATGCCAACCGGTGGAATTTTTGGTGCGGTCGAGTGGATTCGAACCACCACGGTATTGCTACCGTCAGCCCCTCAAGCTGATGCGTCTGCCAGTTCCGCCACGACCGCACGTTGAAAAACTCGAAGAATTTTGAATCGAAGCCATCGATAATTCCGGGCGCTATTTCCTGGGCGCTGGAGCCTGCGGCACCGGTTTCGCGGGCGCAGCGGGCCTGGTTGACGGCATTGTTTGTTCCAGGATCGAGCTACCCTGAGCCGTCGTCGGCGCGCGTTTCAATGAAAGCGCCAGCGAACTCATCATGAACACAATGGCGCACCACGTTGTGGCCTTCGTCAGAAACGTCGCCGCGCCGCGCGGCCCGAAAGCCGTCTGGCTGCCGGCGCCGCCAAACGCGCCCGCGAGATCAGCCGCGTTGCCGCTCTGCAGCATGATCACAAAAATCAGCATCAGGCAAACAAGTATATGCAACGTGACCAGCACAAAATTGTAATGCCAGCCGAACCAGATGAGAACCAGTGCGGCGGCCAGCGCAATCACCCACTTCACTACGTTAGGCATTTCTGCTCCACTTTGGCCGCAAAAGACGGCTCTAAAAATTCACAATGGCCGAAAAAGACCGCGCGTCGAGACTGGCCCCGCCAACCAGCGCGCCATCAATTTCCTGCTGCGCCATGAAACTGCGGATATTTTCCGGCTTCACGCTGCCGCCGTAAAGAATCCGCACTTCCGCTGCAAGCTGGTTTGAGAAACGCTCCGCCGCCAGTTGGCGCAGGTAACGGTGCGCCTCAGCGGCAAGTTCCGGCGTCGCGTTATTGCCGGTGCCGATGGCCCACACAGGCTCGTAAGCAATCAGAATACGCGAGAAATCCTGACCGGTCAACGCCGCCATGGCACCCTCAAATTGCCGCCGGAGCACCTGCTCCGTGTGGCCCGCGTCCCTTTCACTTTTATCCTCGCCGACGCAAACGATGGGTTGCAAGCGCACCGCAATCGCGGCCTTGAGCTTCCGGTTCACGGTGGCGTCGGTCTCGCCGAAATATCTCCGGCGCTCGCAATGGCCGACGATCACGCAGCGACAGCCAGCGTCAACGAGCATAGGCATCGAGACTTCGCCGGTGAACGCGCCCTGGGGTTCCCAATGGCCGTTCTGGGCCGCGATGGAAATTGCCGTACCTTTTGCCGCTTCGACCGCGACGCCGATCGCGGTGAACGGCGGCGCAACGATGATGTCGCACTGACTGGAAGCGGCGACCAGGGGCTTGAAAGCGGCGAAAAACGCTCGCGCTTCCGCTTGCGTCTTGTACATCTTCCAATTGCCAGCGATAACCGGACGCCGCAAGGGCACCTCTAACGTGGAGTGAGCGCCTCGACTCCGGGAAGTTTTCGGCCAGCGAGAAACTCGAGCGAAGCGCCGCCGCCCGTCGAAATATGGGAAATCTTCGCGGCGAGGCCAGCTTGCTCGATGGCCGCAACGCTGTCGCCACCGCCAATGATGGACGTAGCGCCTTTGGCGGTCGCGGCGGCAACGGCGCGCGCAATCTCGAGCGTCCCGCGCGCGAATAACGGCTTCTCGAACATTCCGAGCGGCCCGTTCCACACGATCGTTCGCGCCTTGGCGATTTCGCTGCGGAAAAGCTCAATCGTCTTGGGGCCGATGTCGAGGCCCATCCAATCGGACGGTGTGCCTTCGACTCCCGTGAGCTGTGTCTGTGCGCCCTCCTCGGGCGCGCGCGCCAAAATATGGTCGACGGGCAGGACAATGGGGCAATGGCGTTCCACCGATTCGCCGAGCAGCGTCAGCGCCAGATCCGTTTTGTCTTCCTCGACGAGCGATTTGCCAGTCGTAAAGCCCTTGGCGCGGAAAAACGTGTAGGCCATGGCTCCGCCGATTAAAATTGTGTTGGCGATCTTGATCAGATTTTCGATCACTTCGATTTTGTCGGAAACTTTCGCGCCGCCGAGTATGGCGACAAACGGCCTCTCTGGGTTGGTGAGCGCTTTGCCAAGATATTCAAGCTCCTGCTCCATCAAAAGCCCAGCGGCGGCTTGGCGCACGAACTTCGTAATGCCTACGACCGATGCATGGGCACGGTGCGCCGAACCAAAAGCATCGTCAACGAAAATTCCATCGCACAGCGCCGCTAACTGCCGGGAGAAATCTTCGTCATTCTTTTCTTCCTCGGCATGGAAGCGAACATTTTCGAGCAGCAGCACATTGCCGTTTTTCAGGGCCTTGCTGCGGGATTCCGGTCCTTCGCCGACACAGTCGGAGGCAAAAATGACGGGCTTCCCGAGCAGCTCCTTCAGGCGCTCCGCCACGGGCGCGAGACTATATTTGGGTTCCGGCTTCCCTTTCGGACGCCCGAGATGCGACGCGATTACCAACCGCGCACCACGATCCATGGCCAGCTTCAGCGTCGGAAGCGTTGCGCGAATTCGCGTGTCGTCCTCGACTTTGCCGTTCGCCAGCGGAACATTGAAGTCGGCGCGAATGAATACGCGCTTTCCCGCCAGGTCGAGGTCTCGAATGGATAGCTTGTTCATTTCAGTCGCGGATTTTTGATGGCCGAAACGCGCGAACTACAGCCCCTTGGCCATCAATTTAATTAGATCCAGGCAGCGGGAAGAATATCCCCATTCGTTGTCGTACCAGGCCACCACTTTCACGCAGTTTGATCCCACAACGCGCGTGTTGCCGGCATCGACGATTGCCGAATGGGAGTTGCCGAGGAAGTCGATGGACACGAGTTCCTCGTCCGTGATGTCCAGAATGCCCTTCATGGGTCCCGCGGCCGCGCGGCGAAATGCGTCATTTATGCCATCCGCCGCCGCCGGCTTTTCGGTCATCACGGTAAGGTCGACCACGCTCACATCCGGCGTGGGAACGCGCAACGCGTAGCCATCCAGCTTGCCTTTAAGTTCCGGAATCACGAGATGGAGCGCCTTGGCTGCGCCGGTCGAGGTCGGAATCATGGAGAGCGCGGCAGCGCGCGAACGCCGCAAATCCTTGTGCGGCAAATCGAGCAGGCGCTGATCGTTCGTGTAGGAGTGGATCGTCGTCATCACGCCAACAACGATACCGAAGGTATCGAGGAGCACCTTTGCGACCGGCGCAAGGCAATTTGTCGTGCACGACGCGTTCGATATGACGTGATGTTTCGCCGGATCGTATGTCTTGTCATTCACTCCGAGCACTACGGTGTGGTCCGGACCGTCCGCCGGAGCGGTGATCAAAACCTTCTTGACGGGCCCGCGAATATGCTTGCGCGCCTCGAGACCCTTGTTAAACACGCCAGACGCCTCCACCACGATTTCCGCGCCCGTCGATGGCCAATCCACGGCGGCTGGATCCTTCACTTTGAACACGCGGACCGCGCGGTCATCCACGTGAATCGCGTCCTCGGTCGCGCGAATCTGGTTGGGCAAATTCCCCAAAATGGAATCGTATTTCAGCAGGTGAGCTAGCGTCCTTGCATCCGTGATGTCGTTAATCGCCACAATTTCAATCGACGGATCGTCGAGCGCACCGCGAAATATGTTGCGCCCGATGCGGCCGAAGCCGTTGATGGCAACCTTGACTGGCATTCTTCCTCCGCGCGGATGTTGAAATCAGTCCGGGCTATGAAATCGCGGGCCGAATACGGAAGCCGATGCTAGGGCGCGATGAGAAAAAAGTCAACGCAGGTTTAACTATAGGTTTTAATGTGGATGACTTTCGCGCCACTGAAAGTCACGAAGACGGTCTTGGCGGGCGGATGACCGTAAATCCAGTCCTCGGTTTCGCGGCCATTCTCGTCGAATTCCCGGACTTTTTTGTCCGGCCGCCCCATCGCGGCCAGGACCATATCGTGGTCCATTCCGACAAGCGCCTTATGGTCCTTAATGGCCTGTTGAAACTGTGGCGGGAGCGTGTCGACCCAGTTAACAGCGGAGGATCGTTCGCCCGCAAAATCGAGGAAAGGCGCAAGGTCGTGTTTCAATTCGCCGGGAGTCAAATCCGGAACGTCGCGCCCGTAGTCCAGAACGAGTACAGCGCCCATTTGCGTTGGTCCTGAAGGCTCCGGATTGTTCACCGGCGTCCCCATCGGCCCCATGCCAATTTGAATGTGTCGCCGCCAATCGAAGCGCTTCTTTGTGCCTCCGTTGATGTCAATGACTATTTCCTTCTGGCGGAATTCCATGTTCGTGATTTGCACGTGGTCGCCGGGATTCGCCGCAGCGCCGCGCATCAGAGCCTGACGCAACGCGTTCGCATTAATCGCCTGCCCTACCTTATAGCGAAACCCGTGCTTCAAGGCAGGGATCGACTGAACGACGCGGGCATACTCGCCGTCGACATAGCGGATCAGGGCGATCCTCGATTGCGGCTCGAGCGGCTGCTTCTTCTTGTTGCCCATCGTCGCCTGAACGATGGCGAGGAAAAGATCCGGCGGAGACGCCATTGCCGGCAACGTGGCTTGCAGCGGCTTTACCGGCTCCGGACGAAGCGGATAGACATTCGGCAAGTCGAAGCAGGCCAGCAGCAACATCGCAGTCGCCAAGCTGGTTAATCGGAACATAAGCGCATCGTCACCGTAAGTCAGCGAGCCTAAAGGGATTCTCGCTTATCATTTGCCTGTGTATCGCTGACTGAACCAAAATCATACCATCTTTACTCAAAATTTCGTCCGCCAGTGCACCAGCATGGGCCCGTGAGGAAACATGTGGAAACAGATGACCGGGGCGCAATTCCGGTTGCACTGGTTCGACTACGGAGGACTTGCAAGAGAGGAACCGCCGTTCACTATACGACGAGATCAAGCCTGCATGCGACACCGGCTGCGCGAAAGGACTTAGCTTGCAGCAGACTTCGACTTGACCGTCGCCGCTTGCTCCTCGATTTTTTCCAATGCGAGCTGAGGCTCAAAGCAGCGCCGGCAGCGCGCTTCATACATCCCGCCCGCGCCGACGACAATCAATTCCTCGGAGGCGACCAACCGTTGCGTATTCACCGCGGGGTTCCCGCAACGCACGCAGATGGCAAGGAGTTTCGTTATCTCTTCCGCAACGACCAAAAGCCGGGGCATAGGCTCAAACGGACGGCCCATGAAATCCGTGTCGAGTCCGGCAACGATCACGCGCTTGCCCGAATCCGCCAGCCGCGTGCAACTGTCCAGCAACGTTTCCCCGAGGAATTGCGCTTCATCGATGCCCACGACCTCCGTCCGCGCTTCCACCTTAGTCAGAATATCCGCGCCGGTGCTCACCAACGCGGAAGCAATCTCCAAACCCGAATGCGAAACGATCCCGTTTGACGAGTAGCGCTGGTCGATGAACGGCTTGAAAATCTGCACGCGCTGCCGGGCGATCTCCGCGCGCCGCAATCTACGGATCAGTTCCTCGCTCTTGCCTGAAAACATCGGGCCGACAATCACTTCGATCCAGCCCATATTGCCCTTTACGATATCCACGCTGCCTATCCTCCTTCAGTCTTCGTTACTCCATTTCTCGGGCTAAATAGACTTCTTGTCGCCTGTCGCGGAATCCGATCTGAAAATGAGGGAAGAACAACACTCGCCCTAATAAATTGCGTGAGAGATGTCCCGCCGAGAAGCACACTCTGCCCGGAAATCTCGACGAAAACTGCCCGACTGCAAACTCAATCTCGACATCGAACTGGTATAAAGTGACTGGTCCTCCCATAGTTGTAGTTGTTACCGGATCACCATCTTCGACGTGCTCAATGCCAAGTAAATTAGCGGTCTCTCTTCCGAAAACAGTATAAACAGCCCCAGAATCGAGAATTCCGGGCGCTCTTACATCCCGACCGCCCAAGTGGAGACGTACTTCCAAAGCGGGTTGAACCCCGAGGCCTGGCAGTGAACGGTATGGTACGAGTATTTCGTAATCAACTTCAAATGGCATATGGCCTACGGGATCAAGAAGTGAAGTTGGCTTCGTTCTCTAGCGGAACGTAATACACAAAAGGCGATTCGAGCCGCAACGTACGAACGTATCGCTCGACTTCAGCAAACGTTGGACTGTGGGCGATCAATCGCTCTCCTCTGATTAAGAGCCATTCACCTCGAAATATTTCGAGCTCCCGGCTGTGCTCCACGAGCCAGTGCATTTCCGAACTTTCGACCGCTTCTGGGCCGCGAGCAGTGCGTGGTTCGAGTGAATAGACCCAAGCAAAGTAGTCCTCCAGTAGACCGGGGGCCGTCTGGGATGATGCCGCCCGCCTAAGATTCCTAAATGTAGAGTCCTCGATGAACGCTCTTTTTTCGCGAACACCTTGATCCGAGATTATAGAAAAATGTGAATCCTCTATCCTCAAGTGGCCACTTTCGTTTAGGTACATCTCAAATAGATCAGTGGAAATTGGACTAAGTTGCGCTGACATCGATTCTCCTTAAGGGGTTGGGCTCGGGTATTGGAAGCCTAAATCCTTCAACACTGCGACCAGGTATTCGCGCCCCTGAGCGGCCAAGGCTTGGTATGTGGACTCATCACTCGTGGTCGTCAACGTAAAAGCCAAGTACATAGCATCATTTACGACAGTAGATCGATCCAGAATCAGGTGTGCCTCCCACTTCCTTGCCGGAACGAGCCAATGAAATATAAGGCCTTTCCCTTGCTCAATGCCTGCGGCATTACTCTTCGTAGGTGTCATCGTTTGCAGCATTTCTATTGCGGATGCGTCCTTTAGGCGACTGTGGCACATATATGTAAACTGGTGTGACGCGAATTTAAACGTCGGTACTGTTTGCCGGAGCCAACTCCTAGTCGCTTCCAAAATTGAAGGAACTGATTCAAAAAAGGGTGAGTCAATGTTAAAAAACTTACATTCTACTCGGTCAAACCTGAAACTTTGGGTTCCTCGGTTCGAATAGGTTGCCGTTATACCCACATCCGTCGCAGCCACTGCATTCCCCTCCAGCCGGAAGTCGGCGAATTTAACTCCGAATGGAGACAACGCATCGTAGAGCCCTTCCAAAATCACGCCTCCTTGCGCCCACAATTTGAATATGGGCCGGGAGAACGTGCCCGTGTAACTCAGGTACTCCTGTTCTACCAGCATCTCACGAGCCATAATCGGATCCTCGTCCTGCAGGACAAGTCTAATCTATCTGCCTACCAAGGATAGCCTAATAGTGGCCCATCCTGCCTCCAAATAAGCTATGGTTGTAAAATGGCGCGAACGCATTGATGACGGCGGTGCGGAACGCGTCTTGCCGCGTAATCATGTCGCGCGTCAACACGCCCCAGGCGCCCTGAGCGTCGCGAATGCCGTGCCCGCCCGCGAATGCATCAATCGCAACACCGAGCT